>Ga0272443_10001577_pt1 | contig 32417 bp, 35 predicted proteins | sample SSMAcet12_FD_193581 | JGI IMG/M metagenome (GOLD analysis project Ga0272443, IMG submission 193581) | Marine sediment archaeal communities from Little Sippewissett salt marsh, Falmouth, MA, United States - SSM-Acet-12 | ecosystem: Environmental > Aquatic > Marine > Wetlands > Sediment ... | reverse complement strand
CCTGGACTGTGATCGAACAGTGCCGGCAAGGGTCCGGCTCTCTGTCGCTGGCGCGGAAGACCTTTGCGGCCCAACAGACGCTCCGCTTGCCAGAACGAGTCCCACAAAAAGCGCGCTTCCCCTCCATCGAGCACATCAAGGAGCCGCTCCGCCTCAGCCACACCCGGTCTCATCAGCCGGATGCTCGACAGAAATTACAACGCGATTCACCAACAGCTCACGCACAACGCCCATGCGAGGTTCTCCTTATACTCTACAAAGAAACGAGACCCCTGCCGCTTCCTGATTCGATCGTCTTGCCGTGGATGGTACAAGCTACAAGACAACGCCACACAGGCTGCGAGGCGGTGGTACTTGTCAGACAACCGACCGACACGGCGAAGGCCGGCGGCTTCATCCGATACGGTGCCGCTCAACGGCATCCGCGGCGAGAACATGGAGGGTTCCGATTGAAAGGATCGATGACCACCAAGAACGAGTTCGGCTCACACATCGGTAAGGATCGTGAAGAAGCTGCCGCGATTGGGTTCATCGTTCACGCAACTTGGCGTATACAGAACCGCACTCCGGAGATTCACCTCTATGGGAGGCTTGCCACGGGAGAGACGTTTCTGGCAATTGACACCCGCTCCCAGCCGAGGTTCTACGTGAGGACCAGCGAAGCCGTTCCCGCACGCAACATTGTGCAACGCTTCGGCGGCAAGCTCGGTCCAAGCAGCCGGCGAACAATGGATGGCGAACAGACAAGTCAGGTCTCCGTCAGCGCCCCAGGCAGGCTCGGTCCGCTCCGTCTAGCCCTGGCCGAAGCCGATGTTCGCACCTACGAGGCCGACGTGCCGTTTGCCTGGATGTACTTGATCGACCGGCACCTCCGCGGCGCGGTGGAGATCCGCGGCTCCTGGCACAGAGAGAGCCACGTCGATCGGATCTATCGAAATCCGGTGTTGAAAGCATGCCAAGAAGACCCGCAACTGGTGGTGGCCGCACTCGCCCTCACGCTTGATCCACAGACGGGAACCATTCGCGCCGCCGCCTTGGCAAGATCCGGTGCGCAAACCGCTCCAAAAGTGAGAGTCAACTTGACCGTGGAGGGGGATGATCCCTCGGGAGCGACAGAGGCCCTGCCGAGCGAACGCGATCTCTTGATTACACTGCGAAAGTCATTGTGCGATCTCGATCCGGATTTGATCACCGGCTGGGACGTTGTAGCGAGCGTTCTTGCTCCGCTGAAAACGCGGATGGTTGCCTGCGGCATTCCATTCAACCTCGGCCGCTCAGACCGCCTCTCAAGGGTCGCCGAGCCCTCTTCAGGCCGCCGGTGGCACGGCGGGGGACAGGCCATTCTCGAGGGGCGACAGGTTCTTGATGCGCGTGGCATCATCCGGACCGGGCAGCAACGGTTCGAAGATCTCAGTCTGGCCACGGTCGCTCAGAAGATCCTCGGTCGCATTCCCGACACCCTTCAAGACCAGGCGTGTGCCATACTCGACATTCTCGAGGCCGACAACCTCGTCCAGCTCACGGTACGGAGAAGCCTGTTGATCGGGATTCCGTTGCAGCACGCCTGGACCTCGGTGCAGGCATTCGACTTCCTTTACCTGAGCGAGCTACACCAACGCGGCCTCGTCGCGCCAACCCGCGACATCGATCGTCTCGGCGGCTCCCCCGCTCCCGGAGGGCTCATTCTCTCTCCACGCGCCGGCTCCGCCCGGAACATCCTGGTGCTCGACTTCAAGAGCCTCTACCCGTCCATCATCCGGACGTTCAACATCGATCCCGTCGCCCAGGTGATCGATCCCGCCGACGGAGAGGATGTCATCGTGGCCCCCAATGGCGCCGCCTTCACACGCCACCCCGGGATCCTGCCGGAGATCCTCGACCGCTTCTTCGACAGCCGCGATCGTGCCAAGGCACGCGGCGATACCGTGGCTTCGTACGCCTACAAGATCATCATGAACTCGTTCTATGGAGTGCTCGGCACATCCAGCTGCCGCTTCGCATCGCAGAGCATCTCGGGGGCTATCACGTCCTTCGGCCAGCACCTGCTTCGCTGGACGCGGGATCTGCTACAAGAAGAAGGTCTAAACGTCATCTACGGCGACACCGACTCGCTGTTCGTCGATGCAGCGCTGCCCGGCACCACAGCACCGGAGAGGGCCTACGAAAAGGGGCGCGACATCGCAGCCTACGTCAACGACCGGCTGTCAGCACATCTACGGCTCACCTACGGCGTGGAGTCTCAGCTGGAGCTGGAGATGGAGAAGGTCTACACCCGTTTCTTCCTGCCAACCGTCCGTGGGGAAGAGCGCGGCCGGGCCAAGGGTTATGCCGGGCTGATCGCCGGGCCGGAGGGGGATCATCTGGACGTCGTGGGCATGGAGGCTGTACGCCGGGATTGGACCGCCCTGGCGCGCCGGTTCCAACGAGAATTGCTCGATCTCGCCTTCCACGATGCATCGATGGAAAAGCTCGAGACGCATGTCGTCAGCACGCTCCGACAGCTTCGTTCCGGTAAGCTCGATCGCGAGCTGGTTTACCAAAAGTCACTGCGCAAGCCGATCGAGGAGTACACGAAAACACAGCCTCCGCACGTGCAAGCGGCCGCACGGCTTCCCGAAGCTCCCATCCCGGGCGATGTGATTCGCTACGTGATCACCGTGCGTGGACCCCGGCCCGTCAGCTGCGTCAACGCCCCGATGGACTACGGTCACATCGTGGAGAAACAGCTCCGGCCGATCGCGCAATCGCTCGCCGGCCTGGTCGACATCCCAGAGCACCTGCTCGGCAACGGCCAGATCGGGCTTTTCTGAGCGCAGGGCACGCTGGGTAAGAGGAGCGCTGATTCGACTCCGGTCGCAAGGTGATGTGCAAGTCGTTTGGCCTTTGGTACCACCAGATGCAAACCTGTTTGCGTTTTCACTTGGTCGCCGGATGGGCGCAGCGTGATCCAGCTACCCATCAAAGGCGGGATCGCCATCGCTATTGGGTCTTCCAGCATCTGAGGCGGCGTCGGCATCCGCATCGTTATGGCTTCTTCCTTCTTCATGAGAGGCCAATCAGATGACACTCCCAAGCTCGCCGATCAGTTCCCGCAGGCCCACGTATCGAACCTCTACACCGTTCACCTGACGTGTAAGTCCTCGATCGACATCCGTCGAGACAACCCAATTCATGCCCTGCGGATACTGGCGGCGAAAAGCAAGAAGATTCCTTGGATTGAAGTCCCCAGCCGACCACTTGCATTCGATGGCATTCGGAGCAGTTCCTCGGCTTCGGATGACGAAGTCAATCTCGTGCCGGTTCTTGTCTCTCCAGTAGTGGATCTGCTGCGCCTGTAGTGATGCCTGGAGTTCGTTGAGCACAAAGTGCTCCCACAGAAGACCGAGATCCTCCGGGCGAAGCTCTCGTCTTCCCAGCGCAAAGCAGACGAAGCCCGTGTCAAAGGCGTAGACCTTCGGCGCCGAAACGAGTTCAGTCGACCGGCGGGTGCTGTAAGGCCGCACGACGTGCGCCACCAGAGTGGCTTCGAGAACCGAGAGGTAGTTGGTCACCGTCTGACGGCTGATCTCGCACGGTCCGGCAAATCGCGTCGCTTCGAAAATGCCTCCACTCTGCGTTGCCACCAGCTCGACCAATCGCTGGAAGGACGCTCGCCGCTCCAGCCGGAAGAGCTCCTGGATGTCCTTCGCCCAGTAGGAGTCAAGCCACTCCTGGTAATCGGACTCTGGAAACAAATCTGAGAGGAAAAACGGAGGTAACCCGCCGTGCTGAAGCCGATGCCGGAGGTCCGAGGGCTCGAACGCGCTCAAGTCAGCCAACGTCATCGGCGTCAGCCAGACCGTCTTCTTCCGTCCGGTCAAGGTATCGCGGAACCTGGAGGAGGCTCCCAGCGTTGAAGAACCGGTGGCAAGGACCTGGGTGTTCGGATAGTGATCCGCGGCGATCTTGAGGACTTCGGACGGATCCGACAAGCGATGAATCTCATCGAGCACAATCCGCTTACCCTGCAGTTCGTCCAAGAAGCCCTGTGGATCGTCGAGCAACCTACGCGTTCGGGGCAACTCGCAATCGAAGTACTCCACATCCGGCAAAGAGCGGCAGAGAACGGTCTTCCCGACACGGCGCACGCCCTTCAACCAGACGATTGACCGCTCACCAAACGCCTCTTCGATACGTTCACTCCACTCCGGTCGCAAGTACATATGCAAGTAGTTTAGCGATTGGTACCACCAGATGCAAAACTGTTTGCGTTTCTACTTGATTGTGGAGGAGCGCCGGGGTCGGAATCGCTATCGCTATCTGACTCGCTATCGGGATCGGTTCCTGCAGTGGTGGCGAGTCATGAATTCCCCGTCGGTAGCCACGCTATGCAGAGGGCCTAAGATCCCTAACCCATCTAGCTTCGAGGCACCAGGCCTACGTCCATCCCAAGCGCCTCAGCGATCTTGCAGATCGTCCCCTGCGCCATGTTCGCTTGGACAGCATTCTCAACCCGCGAGACCATCTGCTGAGTCACACCCGCTCTCTCAGCAAGGGCTTTCTGGGATAGGCCAAGCTCCGTCCTCGCAGAGTGGATGTCATAGGCAATACGGAGCTTCTGGTTCTCGGCGTGGAACTCCTTCGCGAACTCCGCATCACGCAGTTGCTCTTTGAGATAGCCCTTATGCGTTCTCATGATGTCTCCCGATCCATTCCGCTCTGTATCGCTTGGCACGGTCAATCTGCGCCTTGGGAACCCTGGCAGTCTGCTTTCTGAATCCATGCGTTAGCACAATGTCCGTCCGATGACAGAAGAAATACAGCACTCGATAGCCACTCGGCGACATCCGTACCCGCAATTCATGGATTCGATCCCTCAGCAAGTCCGCATACGGCCGATGAAGATTCGGCCCCTTCTCCTCCAGCAGGTCGATCTGAGCCAACACCTTGGCTCGTTCTTTGCGGGTCAGTCCATCGAGGAACTCGGCAATTGGACAGTCGCCCTCTTCTGTCTCGTAGTGGACGACTCTCCATTTGGGTTCAGCGCTCATGCTACATCAATATCGGCGTATTGTCAACACCGATCCTCCGGACTGCATCTTCTGCATAAGGATAATCTGTACAGACGCTTTACTTGCCTACACTCAACTGTACTACACGACGGGCGTTCAGTCAGCCGAAGACAGCCTGGGAGTGTGTACCCGTTGGCCTGTGCACGATTCCAACCACGTGTCCACGTTCCCCTTACGTCAATAGCTACCACCCGCCAGATACTCTAGGGCTTTCGAGGTCACCCTTCATCAACCGGGCGAGACCAGTCTCCCTGTAGGATACAGTGCTGGGGCGCAAGGCCCCGACCCCGATGACGTCATGTTCTGGAGCAAGGACACATCCATCAGCTCTGACATCACGAGATGTATTCGGGATTGCGATCTTCACCAGTACTGAGTTCGAGAAGCGTACGACCATGAAAGCTTGCCGGCTTCCAGTTAAAGAGCGGGCGAATATCGTTGGCGAGACCATACTCCTCAAAGCGGATTCTTTTCTCTCGATACGTCTCTCCATGCTCGTCAACCTCCTCGAACGCCGATTCCACTGTTTCGCCACGATTCACTCCAACACAGACTCCAACAACAGTGTCCCGATGCTGTCCAGGGATGAAGAGCGGTGCTCCGCTAAGGCCACACGGCATCGCGAAGCTAGTCTCAATAGAGTCAGGATGTTTCTCACCCGGGAACTGATCTCTCTTGACTTCTCTGTGGACGTAGCCCTTGAATCCGCGACCATACATCCAGAACTCGTCAGGTGTGACATTCTGTGCGGTTGTTGGGTAACCGTATGCGACAACATCTCGCCATGTACCTACTGCAATGCTGGCGAGCGTGAGGCGCGTCGTGCGTCTCGATCCTGTCTGCCCAACGCAGACGTCGTATGGTTCGTTCGCGAAGTCGATGAGATTGATTTCGGATGCGACGTTGCCAGCCTCGACTCTTATACAGAGACCCAGAAATCCTCCACGCTCTCCGACATCAGCTTCACCCGCCGAGATAACATGGCTGGCGCTAAGAAATGTTCCGTGCGCGTTAATGTAGAACGCTGTACCATGGAACGCTCGAATGTATGCAGCCCCGTGCAGCAAATCGAAGCGGCAAACCGGTACGACGTACGTCTCTAGGAATACCATGCACACCTACTTCGAATCCAACCACCGAGGCATCATCAGTGCCCAATATTGGAACTACTTCTGCAGCTCAGATGGTGGTCGCCGGGGCGATCTCTGCTCAAGCCTTGCGGGGCTGTGCCCATCTTCGCAAGCAGTATCTGCAAACTAGCAGACCTGGACCAAAAAATCAGCCGCAAGACTGGACATGTGTTTCCCGAATCCCAGGCGTCATTTCAGCTCGCCGTCAGCTTTCGCCAGGAAGACGATCGTCGCTGCTGTCAGATGTAGGGCGTACGATGCAATCGAATCCGGAACCGAGATCGGAACCGCCCCCTGTCCATGACTACCAAGTTTGTTCCGAAGGGTCGGAACACCTGACTCTAGGGTTGATCTCAAGCCTGAGAAATGCGATTGCAGAAGCTGCGGAACCAACCCTTGCGTGAACACTATTTCGATCAGTGCCTTGGCCGCATCGCTCCGATCATATCCCCACCTCCGCTTGTCGCAGATTGCCTTGATTGTGCTCTCGAGTGCCTTTAGACAATCCGCGAGGCATTCCTTCGGTTTCCCCAGCGCGATAGTGAGAATGCGCCGATAGGAACTCCTGGTTCGCCCCGCGGTACATCCTCGCTTCAAGAAAACGAAGTGCAGGCTGAACGATATCCGCGTGAATAAGTTGCGAGCTCACCTTGACCATCTGCCCTGACTCATACTGGTATCCGACGCCGTGCTCCCGAAAGCGGGCATTCAGCTCTGCAATCCCCTCATGGGGGAGGAGCTTGACCCCATAGCGATTGTGTGGCAGTTGGCGGCCTACCCTTTCGATGTAGCTGAAGGAAAGCTCGACAACGTCGATGGCCTGGTCGACGTCCTCCGTCTGAAGAAAGAAGTTGACTACTGCCTCGAGTGGGTTATGGGCACGCTCTTGGAGCTGAAAGACCCCGTACTCACGGCACAGAGTATCCTGAAGATACTTGTACGCATCGCGAGCACCGCTGTAGTGAAAATCGCTAGGATCACCGAGGACATCCTGCCAGATGTGCACAATCTGAACGCGAAGAGCCCTAGGTATCTCCTTGTACTGATAGACATCACTGGCCTCTCCGCGGGCGCGCTTCTGTCTCTTCGAAAACAGATCCTTCATCGGCATCGCTCACTGAACACGGCGTCTCCTTTCGCACATTGGCGAGTGCTACTGGTGCTAACGCTCCACCAGAATCACCATTCCGCCACATTTCCATTCCTTTTCTTTCTGCGCATTGACATGGATAATCTCGCAAGACAGTCTACGACTTCGCGGATGGTCGCACAAACGATGGCTGGATGATGAACGGGCCGCCAGGCGGCACGAGGGGGAATGGAGGCGTCGTCGGTCTTCTCAGCAAGAAGGCAAAGACAGGCTAGCCTGTCTCAAGCACTCGCGCCCGGGGTTTGCGGATGAAGAAACTCAACACCGCCGCCAGCAGCGGGAGGATCGCCGAGATCAGGATGATCTCGCGGTAGCCGTGCAACAGGTCGAACGCCGCACCAAAGATAATCGGCCCGATCGCCGAACCGACCACGTTGAGTGCGGCGATCACCCCAAGGATTCCTCCCAGGTATCGCCTGCCGAACAGATTCGGGTTGAGCACACTCACGCACATCATGATCAGCGCTCCGCCGATGCCCGCGAAAACCGCGTAGAGATAGGCCATGGTCGCGGTTTGAAGGAACGCCAGCATGACGTATCCCAACACCTGCAATATGCAGCCCACGGCCAAGACAACGTGATGGCGGCGGATGCGGTCGAGCACAAGCCCGGCGAGCACGGTGGTGACCAAGCCGATGAGCGGTCGAATCCCGATGATGGCCGCGGCAAATGTCATCGAGAAGCCCTGGAGCTCGAGCATCGACACAAAGTGAAGGATCACGCCGGTTCCCACCAACGAAAACTGGAAGATCGCAAATGTCAGGATCCAGAACGCCGACGTACGCACCGCTTGAGCCTGCTTAAAGCAAGGTTCCTCGATATCGACGGGGGCCGGTTCGGCCTCATCGTGCCGGCGCGCTGCGTTATCCGGCAACATCCCCACATCCTCGGGCCGGTTGATGAGGAAGAAGAACATGACGGGAACATAGATCAGCCACAATCCCCCGGCGAGGAACCGGAAGGCAATCCGCCAGCCAAAGGCAGTGATAAGGTAGCTGTTCACCAACGGGAAGACGATGCCCCCCAACGTGGACCCCAGCCCCACCAGCATGATGGCGAACGCTCGGCGAGAGATGAACCACTGCGGCGCCAGCGTCGCTGCCGACAGATCCAGAGATCCCTTGCCCGCCAATCGCGCAAGGAAGAATCCACCAAACAGCATAACCGGCGACACCACGAAGCTCAGCAGTACACACGCGACGCCGAGAACCGTGGCTGAAAGCATGGCCACCCGCTTCGAGCCAATCCGATCGACCAATCGTCCGACGAAGAACATCAGAAATCCGGATAGCAGGGTAGCGCCGGAGTAGAGCGACGAAACGAATGTGCGGCTCCATCCGAAGTCGTTGACGAAGAAGTTCATGAACAACGAGAAGGAGTCTGACTGCCCGGGCGTGGTAGCGAACATGGAAAACGCGCCAAGAAAGACGACCACCCACCCATAGAAGAACGGGAGCTTGTGTGTCCAAGCGTATCGTCTTGCTATTGCTTCGGTCCGTTGCATCTGCATGTCGAACATCCCCTTCGTGCCGGTTCACACAAGGGATGTTTCGCATGCGCATCGCACCCGGGAGGTGCGCTTCATCATGTGCTTTCATGCCCGTCGCTCCGCAAGCACGAAGGGCCTTTCTCCATTGCGAGAAACAGGTCGCCCCTGGAAATCGCCAAGAGATACGCCAGAGACGTGGCGGCAGTACATCAATGATTATGGAGCAAGCCTTCTCGACAATCTACGCAAACAGCGCCGGTAGGCGAGCCCAAGCAGGGGTTCTCGCAGCAATAGGTAGCTACAACCTCTCGGGCACGATGCACGCAGAGAGACGGAGTGCGCACGTCGCGTCGCAACGCCCGCGCCACGTGCGCCGGTGCAGGTAGTCTTTCATTCGTCTCGCTTCCTAGGCGATCTCGTTCAGAGCGAACGGCTTGCCGTGCCCGGGGTAGACGGTGTGTATCCTCATGTCCTTTACCCGCTCGTAGCCGGCCTTCAGCGCCAAAGCATCATCGACAAAGGTAGCGATCGACGGGTGGCTTCGATTCTCGAAGAAGTCGCCGCTGAACAGGGCGCCTTCGACCGTCAAGACGGCGATGGAGCCAACGGAGTGACCGGGAACGTGCAAGACCGAGGCATTGAGCCCGTAGTCGGCCAGAGCGTCGCCGTCATCGAGGAACACATCCGGAGCGAATCGATCCCGCTTCCGCAGCCCGAAGAGAGACATGAGCGGCTTCAACAGCCGACGCGAAAAGGACATCGAACCCCTGCTGAGGAACATGTCGCCCCGTTCCACTGCCGGTGCCTCTGCCCGATGCATGGCGATCTTCGCCCCGTACGTTGCTCGCAGGTGGGCTGCATTGGCGGAGTGATCCGGATCTCCGTGCGTAATGACGATCAACTTCAGATCACCCGGCAGACAACCCGCAGCCACGAGCTCCTTGTACAGCCGGCTACGATCGGTGCGAAACCCCGTGTCGATCAGAACGAAACCCGTCTCAGATTCAAGAAGATAGGCATTGACAAGCCGAAAAGCGAGCGTTCGAACCGATGCCGTCATACGGCTTCCTTTCTGGATTTCCCAGCATGATAGGAGGGAATGCAACCGAGGTCAATCCTCGAGATCACGGCTTGGTTGCCAAGATGACGGCCACGGGCAACTCCCGGTGCGCCCAGCTGTACAGCCACACGACTGTGCTCCGTTCGAGCGTCTTTCTCATCGAAACCACCACGATACGGCCGCCTGTTTGGAGAACCCTATGACAAGCACGCGATAGAGCAGGTTCACGCATGTTCGTCGGAGACGAGGGTGGAAGCCGCTCTGATCTCTTCGGGAATGGCACGTGGCCGGCCGCTGTCCTTATTGATGTACACCCAATCGGTTTCGCCTCTAGCCAGGACAACCCCATCGGAGACCCTGACAAACCGGTAGCGCCGCCGGGCACGCACCCGGCGCAACTCGTCAATCCAGGTGCTAGCCTGAACTCGATCCCCGGCAAAGGCGGGACGCAGATAATCGATGTGATGCGATCGCGCGACCCAGGTACCCACGTTGTCGCCCATGGCGGCCACGCTGCTCGATGCGGTTGCATGACGAATGGCAACGTCCTGCATCCACTGCACGTAGGCCACGTTGTTGACGTGCCCGTTGCCATCGATATCGGATTCGGAAACGATGAACTCGTAGCAGAAGACGCCAGCAGTGGAGGGCTCAAATGCCAGCCCTTGGTCTCTTCTCTCTTGCTTCCTCAACATGAGAACCTATCCTACAAACGGGGCGGCGTTCGATCCAGCCTGAACCACGGCCCCTGCACCGAGCTCCCTGTTTCTTTTCTTTACTGCGATGTTTTTGTCCGCTATGTTCTTTGTTAATATTGCGCCTTGAGAAGCTACCGAGGCACTGCACTCCCGTTCGCTCGTGGAGGGAGCGTGATTTGGGAGAGGAGGGAAGGCGTGGTGGAACAGATCACCTACCTGGCCCCCAGTACGCCCGTCTAGGTCTACGTCGTACAGATGTTGTCGCTCGTCCTAACCGTTGCGATACCAATGCTCATTCTTGTCGTCCTGTGGAAGGCTGTGCGCTGGTTCTCCCGCACGAAGCAGTAGCTGCCTCATGCAAAGGATTTCGGCGGCTTCGAGACGAGCAAGCCGGTCCTTGAACGCGAACCGCTCGCAGAGCAGACCGGCACCGGGTCTCCCGATGTTTCGGCTATGCCGAAACTCGCAGGCCGCTGCGCGAACGCTTCGCGTTCGTGGAGCAGACCAGCACCGGGTCTCCCGATGTTTCGGCTATGCCGAGACTCGCAGGCCGCTGCGCGAACGCTTCGCGTTCGTGGAGCAGACCGCCACCAGGTCCCCCGATGTTTCGGCTATGCCGAAACTCGCAGGCTGCTGCGCGAACGCTTCGCGTTCGTGGAGCAGACTAAAACTCCAGTGTGAATACACCGCATTCGAGCACTTCGCAGCAAGCTGACACAACCGCCGCATCCAGCGAGATCCCCGCTTCTCGGCGGATCTCCTTCACGGCAATCTCGGCGCTCGACGCCGATCGATAGGGTCTCCGGTTTTGCAGGGCGTCGAGGATGTCAGCAATTGCGAGGATGCGCGATTCCATCAGGATGTCGCCTCCGGAGACTCCATGCGGGTACCCCAAGCCGTCGATCCGGTCGTGATGCTCCAGAACGATTCGATCAATCGACCATGGCAAGACGACGTTCCTGAGTGCTTCGTATCCGCCAATCGGGTCCTGCTCGAGAACCAGTCTCTCGCCCAAGGAGAGGGGTCCGGGTCTGCACAAGTTCTCTGCCAGCACGGCGATCTTCCCGACATCGTGTATGCCTCCTGCAACCCGCACGGCCTCCACCCTCTGGCAATCCAGCTGCATCCGCTTGGCAATCGCCTCAGACAGCAGCGAGACGTTTCTTTGGTGTCCGGCGGTGTATGGATCCCGAAGCTCGATCGCTCGTGACAGCGCCAACAACGTTCCATCCAATGCGGCCTTGAGTTCGTCCTTCGCTCTGCTTTCCGAGGTCACATCGAGCGCTTCGACCGCAACGCAGGGCCCTGTAGATCTACGAATCACTCGGCCATGCCCCCTCACGGACAACGGCTCGCCCGTCTTTCGACACACCGGCAGGACGATGTGCTGAGGTTGTAGATCACCCTGAAATTAGGCCAAGAAGGCCGCCACCGTTGCCCTCTGACGCGTGCCGCCAATCGCCAAGATCGATCTGGGCATCATCACTCGCTAAATTGCGCAAGGCACTCCTCTGCCACCACGCCGGTGCAGATCTTCCGAACCGGTCCGGCCATGGTGGCGAGAAAACCATCTCGAAGACGTATGTCTATGCAACCGCCGGGCATGTGGACAGTGATGGCCGGCCCGCACAAGTTCAGCCGGTACGCCACGGCGGCAGCGGCTGTGCTGCTGCTACCCGACGCCTGGGTGTAGCCGGCGCCGCGCTCCCAGATCTCGATCCGGATGTTTTCGCGGTCGATCACAGTCATGAATTGCACATTGGTGCGATTCGGGAACCGGGGGTCCACTTCAATCCCCGGGCCGAGACGCGTCGCGATCTCCGGTGTCGGATCATCGGTGAGCACAACACAGTGTGGGTTCCCGACCGTTGCCGCACAGAAGGTCAGGGTGTCGCCGCCGATCTCCAAAGACTCATTCAACACCTCGCGCGGCGTCCCCGTCACCGGAATGACTGTGCTATCGAAGCGCACCTCGCCCATCTCAACCTGGATGAGCTTGCCGACGGCGGCAACAGTGCACGTGACCACTCCGCCCGGCGTTTCGACGGTGAACGGCCGATCGGCAACAAGCCCCTCATCCCGCAACCATCGAGCGAAGATCCGAAGACCGTTTCCGCTCTTCTCCGCTTCGCTGCCGTCGGGGTTGAAGATGCGCAGCCCGAAGTCGCAGACGCGGCTGTTGAGCGGACCGATCAGAATGCCATCCGAGCCGACGCCTGCGTGTCGATCGCAGAGAAGACGTATGACATTGGGAGTGGGTTCTCCGATCTCGTCCGGACGGAGCACGAGGTAGTCGTTTCCGATGGCGTGGTACCGAGCGAACCTCATCCGATTTCTCCCTCCGCCGAAGCCAGCGGATCAAACCCCACGCAGGCCTGGATCGAAGAACCCTACCCGAGGAACCACAACAGCAGGCTCGTCACGCCCAGCCCCCCCACCGTGGTGAGCAGTACAATCGATGCGGTCAGCTCACTGCGGCGCTCGTATTGCAGAGACAGGATCAATGCATTGATCGCCGTCGGCGTGCTGGCCTGCAGGATCAGCACCGCGCGAAGCAACCCGTCGACACCAAGAATCGTAGCCACGCCCCACGCGAGAAGCGGTGGAATGATCAACTTGGCGAGAGAGATCGGCACGGCTTCGCGCAGAAGTTTGCCAATGCGCACCGTCGACAAGGAGATTCCAAGCAGCAGAAGCTGCACCGGAATCGCTGCGCCGGCAACCAGCTCCACGGGCCGCGCCAGCACCTGTGGCAGTTCCAGCGACAGCAAGCGCACCACGATCGCCAGCGCAAACGCATACAGCCACGGGACCCTCAGAATCCTCATCACGACGTCGCGAATCGACATTCCCTTGTGCCAACTCGCAATCCCCACACCGAAGACAATCTGGTAGACCATGTGGGCGACCATGTAGACGACGCCGATCGTGAAGCCGGCTTCCCCGAACGCAAACAGGAGGACCGGCAGACCGTAGTTGCCGCAGTTGTTGAACGACAGCGAGAGCACCGCAGACGTCTTGGTATCGCTGTCCCAGCCGGTCCAGCGGGTTCCGAGAAACGCAATCCCCGCAAGCAATCCCTGCATGATCAACACGAACAGGCCGACCTCGCCAAGATCGCTCAACGAAATCGACCGGTTGAGCATGGAATTGAAGATCAGGGACGGCGTGAGGATGTAGAACGACAGCCGGGTCAATGGTGTGACATCGAAGCGGGTAAGCCGTGCGAACAGGAAGCCCGCACCGGCAACGATGATCACAGGTACAATGACGTTTGTGAGAACCATGTTCCATCCTTAGGATGCGAAGGCTATCCCCTCTGCTCGCCATCCGCAACGTACACGGTCAGGAAGACCTGGTGAAACCACCCCGGCCTGCTGAGTCGGATGGATAGAGCCGTCGGTCCTTGTCGCGCACGAGCAGGAGAGCGCCCGCGCCCAGCAACGCCATCGCGCTCCACATCAAGAAGGGTATTCGCGGACCGTATACAGCAAGACTGTTCCCCAGCGGAGGCGCGAGCAATCCTCCGATACGAAGAAGCGTCATCACGAGTCCTAGAGCCGTTCCGGAATACGCGACGCCCACGCCGTCCAATTCGATGACAGCCGTCATGAACACCGCCATATATCCATCGCGCACGGCTCCGCAAATCAGAATCGCAACAATGATCAAAGCCCCCTGCGTAATCGACAGCAGCCCGATGCCTGTCGCGACCATCAGCGCGGCAGCAATCAGTAGTCTTGTCTTCGAGCCCAACCGACCTGCGAGCAGCGCCAGGGGCAGGACGACAAGCAGGCTAATCATGTGGAAGCTGGCAAGCGATGCATCCGCTCGCTCCGCCGGCCACCCGATTCCGCGCAAGTAGAGAGGCAGGTAGCCAAGAACCCCCTGAACAGCGCCGCCAATTCCCAGCAACGCGATGCCGAGAGCCCAGAGGCTTCTCAATCGAACCAGCCGGAAGATCGCCCGGCGGATCGAGATACCGTCCCCCACCTCCGGCTCGCGATGTGTGTCCCTGGGAGCCGGCCTTGTCATCGCCCATGGAACACTCATCAAGACGGCAAGCGCACCGTAGAAGAACAAGACATTCCGCCAGCCGCCGAGCCACGGGGAGAGGATCGTTGCGCTCACCAGTGCCCCAGTAGCGAAGCCAAGCGCCATGCCGCCGGAGATGATCGCATTCGCCAGGCCGAGGGACTTCCCGGAGAACCACGTCGCGCAGACCTTGTGCAGATTCATCGGAACCGCTGCCGAGACCAGCCCACTCAGAAAAACCGTCAGCGTCATCGTAGACAGGCTTCCCGCAAGTCCCCGCGAAGCCCCGGCGATTCCGAGCAACAGGCAGGCGAGAGCAACGGTTCTCTTCACACCGAACCGGTCGCCCAAGACCCCACCGACAAGCCCCGCGAACAGGCCTGCGAACGACACCGTTCCCCACACAGCCCCGATCTGAACCAGTGTCAGACCGAGATCGTCTGCGATCTCCGCAAAAAGCACCGGCATGGCCATCGTTGGCATCGCAAGGGCAAACGTCGCCGTCGCTCCCGAGAGCAACAGCACCACCCATCGATACCTTGCATCATCCACGCCGTACCCCTTCTCCTGCGCTGGTCCTGTCTGGTTGCCCGCACACAAGGCGTCTGTACCTCAGCCGGCAAGCCACTGCAGGACTATTCCTTGACCTGCCACCCTGCCAGGAACAGATCGGCCACTGTCCGGAACTTGCCGGGAGCAGTGTGAAGCAACGGGTGTTCATCCGCGTACCGGTGGCCCGAGCGACTCGCCAGGTGAATCGCGCAGTCCGGAATGATCGCCGCCAGCCGTGCAAACTGTGCCGCGATGCCCGGCGTCACGGCATCGTTCAGGTTGCCGGTCAACAGGATCGGGCATGCAATCGAATTGAGAACGCCTTCGGGCATCTCATACCCGCCATGGTCGGCGATGTTGCGAAGAAATGCAGTGTCCGCGTCCACGACATCCCGCCAATCGTCCCCATGCTGCTCCGCCATCCACTGGACGCGGCGAACCAGGTAGTGTTCCCGGACATCCAGCCATCGGTGCAACGTTCGCCCGTCAAGGTCGCTCAAAAAGCTGTCGGCAATGGCCGCCCTAACTTCGATGCGGTGCAGGGCGGCCTGCTTGCCAGCCAGATGCAAAACGGGCAAAGCACCGAGACCAGTTCCCAGCGCATAGCATTCGCTCTTGCCGAGTTCTTGGAGGATGTGACAGGCATAGTCGGCCGCGCAATTCCACGGATCGAACGCCACCTCGTCAGGGTACAGAACCTCGCGAGAGGAGCCTCCGGATCCAGGCATGTCAAACGACAGAACGTGAAAGCGTTCGCTGAAGTAGGCGATTTCAGCCTCATACGCCGTCGCGGCGTGCATGTTGTCGGGGAAGATGAGAAGCGTATCCCCTGCTCCCCGTTCGATGTAATGGACGTCCTGACTCCCGAGATTCACTGTTGGCACGCGCTACACTCCTTCCCTCTGACCTACGGCCGAGACAACCGCCGGCGCACACCGTATGACGTGCGTTCCGAATGCAAGACCAGTATGTTATCGCATCAGAAACTCCCGCTCAGATCGATAGACCACGCAAAAGGGAGACCAAGATGAATCGGTTCGACAGCCGGTTCTGAAGTGCCATCATCCTTCTGGTCGGCGAAAGCCGTGTCGTCATCGACCGCCCGGCGGGCACCGAGCACCCACGCCACCCCGATTTCGTGTATCCGTTCGACTCCGGCTACCTGGAAGAGACCACCGCGCCGGATGGGGGCGGAGTCGACATGTGGCAAGGCACCTCGCAGCCCGACACGGTATGCGGCGTGGTCTGCGCGGTCAATCTGTACAAACGCGATACAGACCTGAAGATCCTCCTTCGATGCACACCGGAGGAGATGGATGCGATCCTGGCGCGCTACAACGACAAGAGACAATCAGCCATCCTGGTGAAACTCCCCCGAGTCAGTGCGACGCATCGGTACCAGGTGCAGATCCTGCGTAGCGGCCCCATTGCCGTTTCGGGCCAGGATCGAGAACTGCCCGCCGATGTATGGTTCCTGATGCGCCCAGGTTCCCCAACCGGCATCCGGTACCGGCTGCCAATCTCTCGCCAGATCCTCGACCCGAAGAATGGAGAAACCCGCATCGATCAACCCGGAGAACAAGTCATCCATGTAGTGACGAAATTCGATTGCTCCATCATCGCGGGTGTTCGACCGATCCGCGTATGCCCTGCCAACACAGTACTTCCGGCCATCCCAATCCACGCTGTGGACTGCCGGTTGGTGGGCATCGGTCCGGTAGAGTCCCCCGAAACGGAGGACACGCGCCACCTGTGCAAACACCGTACGGACGTCCGGGACGTAGCAAAGCACGGTTCCGTACACGAGGTCGAATCCATTTGCGTCAAGGCACGAGAGGTCCCGCATGTCGGCACGCACGGTTCGTACGTCGTATCCGTAGTGAGCGGCCGCTCTCCGGTCTCCGTCCAGTTGGCCCTCGGCGATATCGACCACCGTCACTCGAGCGCCGAGCAGCCCGAATACCGCCGATTGCTGTCCGCCACCCGAAGCGAGACAGAGCACGTCTCGATTCGCAAGATTCATGCCACGCACAAACGAGCAGACGGCCCCCAGTTCCGGCATGCCGCTGGGCGGCGCCGCGCCCAAATCGGCAATCCTTTCACGATCGAGATCGAGCCACGGAACCGTGTACCCGCACCCTTCACGAACCATCCGGTCCCAGTGTCGCCGGTTTGAGCGTGCTACTTCATCTTCGCGCATCGTCCGCCCTCCACCCGGCGAGGCACGCCGGACGGCCTACGTCTCGCCGGTACTGCTCCTGTACGCAAGGTGCTCGTCAAGCAGCGACACCAATGCATCGCGCGGGTAGTTGTGCTGTGGGCTGTCGTTCTCATCAAGCAGTTTCTCGATCAATGCGTGAATCACGCGGTCGCCTTCCCACTTCGTGCCGACAAGATACCGGAGCTTCGGCGCGGGCGACACCAGGGCATCGTGGACTGCTCGGGAAACGATCTCGGGTGACGAAGGGCGTCGTGCGTTCTCCGACTCTTCTTCATCGTCGGAGACCTCCGGCGGGTTCATCAGAGCATGCAAGACCATGTCCGCCTCTTCACGAAACGGCGCCCCAGCGCGTTCGAAGCGAGCGATCGTTCCCGGGAGCATCGCCGCGCCGATCCCGGTGGCGATACCACCCGGCTGGATGACACTCGCCGTCACACCGTACGGTTCCAGCTCTTCCCGCAACGTCTGGGTGTAGGCCTCCAACGCGTGTTTGGTCATCGTGTACGGACCGTAGTACTTCTTGGTCAACATCCCACCCTGCGAACCGATGTTGATGATCCGTCCACCCGAGGCCAGGAGAAGCGGAAGAAACGCGTTGATCATCCGGTGTAGTCCGAACACATTGACATCGAAGATCCGGAACATGTCGTCATCGGTCCATGTGTTCAGCATCCCAATCTCGCCGATCCCGGCGTTGTTCACGAGACCGAACAGGCCGTGTCCGGCCTCGGTCACCGCGTTCACTGCAGCCCTGATCTGCTCCGGACAGGTCACATCGACCTTCAGAGGAATGACGGACCCGGCCGAGCGGAGCTTGTCCGCATCGCAGTCCTTGCGAACGGTCCCGTACACAAGATGTCCTCTCTCTGTCAGGTATCGTGTGATGTCCTTTCCGATTCCCGAGCTTGCACCGGTCACCAACACAGGGCGTTTCATGAGCACTGTCATCCGACCTCCAGGAAGTGTCCGTTGAGGTTTCTGCGCCTCTTTGCAGAGATAACGATAAACTTGGACGTCATTCTCCCTGATGACGAAACCGATTTCTACCTATCCCTCGGTGGAACCAGCACGGTCCGCGCCAAGTCGTGCCGGAACCTTAAAGACGCCGCGCTCGATTCACGCGCCACCCGGGAGGGTCAGCCTGAATTCCTGCTCCCCATTCGCCCAGAAGCCCACGCTTTGGTACAAGCGCCGGGCGTGTTCGTTCCGGGAGTCAACGGCAAGGAACGCTCTCGAGGCGCCTCGCTCCCGCCCCCACGCCAATCCCCCGACAAGGAGTGAGCGTCCCAACCCGCTTCGTTGATGCTCCGGGTCCACAGCCAGCGCACGAATCCAGACCTTGTCGCTGTGCTCTCCGTACTGCCGCACGCAGCAGAACCCCGATAGATGGACACCGGTCTGTAAGACCAGAATCGAACTGGCAGGCGCTGACAACCATTCCTCGAACCACGCCGCCGAGTCTCCCAGCCACCCCGGCGATACGCATGCCGTGGCAATCTGAGCCAATCGCCGGCTGTCACCTGTCTTCGCGTAGCCGAGATCGGCATCAGACGTCGGCGGCCATGAACGCTCATCCAGATCGTCCAACCAGTGATCAAGATAGTGCCCGTGCAACCGAAACCCGGTCTCGAGAAGCGCTCCCGCAAACCGGGGTTCATTGATGAACATCGCCTCCCACACCACTCCACGGCACGCGTTGGCCGTCGTACGCAATAGATCGGTGGCACGGACGAGCGCGTCGAGATCGTCCGCCGCCCAGTGCAGATCGGCCTTGTCCTGCGACAGAACCTCCAACGCGACAAGGGCCTCGGGGTTCTCCGACACGCGTTCCGGGTGGGTCGCTCTCAGGGCAGCCAACTGTTCCTCGGACAACTCGAAGTGGTTTCGCAGATACTTCCTCATCCGGATTGCCTCCTGATAGGAATGCCTTCCAATACGTCGCGCGGAAGGACGTCGCCGGAATCGGCGACATCTACTCGCCATCAGTCCGCTTCAACCGTCATGCTCGCCCGTTGCCCTGGCAGTCACGCAACGTGGTACGAGAGTGCCCGGTGCATGGAGATAGAGAGGAAGTGCACCCCTTTGGCAATCGCCGGGAAGAGCGCTAAGATCGCTCAGCCTTCTTCGCCTTCTTTGCCGCACGCTTCTCTTTGATCGACTTCTGCGCCTCTTTCTTGTCGCCTCGCCCCTTCTTGTCTTGCGACTTTGCCATCGCCCGCCTCCTCTAGAAAATCCAGTCTCGTGTTCCACTGTCCAGATGCGAGAATACGAGCAAACCCGCGTCAAGAACATGTGATCGAACACCCCCCCGGGTACTCGTTGTCCACATCCGGCCCATTGGGCGGGTCAGACGGCCTTGCCATCCCCAACAGCCCGGCGACACTTGTTGCGGAGACCACAGATTGGGGGAATCGATTGTGACTGGCCGTCGATTGTGGATGGGACTTGGCGCGCCGCTGGAGCACGCCGACGTCGCAGTGCTTGGGGTGCCGTACGATGGATCCGTATCTCACGCCCCGGGCGCTGCCCAAGCTCCGGATAGACTGCGCGAACTCTGTGCCGAGATCGGCCCCTGGACCGAGACGTTGCACCGCCTGGACGGACTACGGATCCACGACACAGGAGATGCCGCTGTCGATCAGAAAGATGACATCAAGACCCAGCGAGCGATCCGAGACACCGTGGCCTCGCTGGACAACGCCGCCCGGGTGCTGTTGACACTTGGCGGCGACCACAGCATCACCAGCGGGGTCGTCGCCGGAATGGCACAGCACGAGAGGCTGGGGATTCTATGGTTCGACGCCCACGCCGACGTGATGGACCAGTTCAAGGGGATCCACGGACGTAACCTGAGTCGCTGGAATCATGCCTGCCCGCTACGCCGTATCTGTGAACTGCCCAACGTGTCCACCGACGAGGTGCTGATCGTCGGAGCACGCGATCTGCTGCCCGACGAGGTCGCCTTCCTGCGAGAGACCAAGCTACAGACCGTGCACGCCAGCGAGCTGGGCAGGCTGTCTCCGGCCACGCTCGCCGATCGAATCATTGCAGCGTTCGCCGGCGTTCCCGAGCTGTACGTGAGCTTCGACATCGACGTCCTCGACCCGGCCTACGCCCCGGGGACCGGTGTGCCGATCCCCGGCGGCCCGTCGACACGCTATCTCTACGATCTTCTTCAGGCCGTGATCCAGCAGAACGCCCTGCCTCGTATTGCCGGGTTCGACATCGTTGAGGTCGCGCCGCCCACAGACGTCCACAACATCACCGCGCTCGCAGCCCGCGGGATCATCACCCACATGCTCGACCTGATCGCAACTCAGCGCGGCGTTGCCAGGGACATCTTGGACACCTGAGCAAGCTTCGCAACGAACCAATGCTGCAGTGGGATCATCACGTTGCTGTCTAGACACTTGCGTCGTCAAGCGGGTGAACATCGCGAGTATGACCAAGACAGCCAAGCAATAGGCACGTCAGGTGCGCCGTCCGTGAGCAAAGGCTAAATCGGACAACAAGAGACCATCTCGCAAGTGAACTGTCCGCCCGGCGAAAGAGCTCACAAGATGATCGTGAGTGACGAGGATCATACCCATGCCCTCGGAATGGCAGCTCTCCAATAGGTGCAAGATCGCATGTCCAGTCTCTGAATCGAGGTTTCCCGTCGGTTCATCTGCTAGCAGAACGGACGGGTGCATCACAAGAGCTCGGGCAATCGCGACACGCTGCTCTTCCCCGCCAGAGAGCGCCGCAGGCAGGTGAGACGAACGATCGGTGAGCCCAACGCGGGCCAACGCCTCAAGCGAGCGTTCTCGCCATTCTCTTCGAGAAAACCTTGCGTATTGACAGGGCAACCCAACGTTCCTGCAAGCCGAAAGGTGAGGAACAAGGTTGAACCGCTGAAATACGAACCCCATGGTCTGATTCCTGATGCGCGACCTCTGTGCATCGGAGAGCAGGTATGGGTCAGCGCCGAGTAGTCGATAGTCACCTGATGAGGGCATATCCAGCAAACCGATGATATTGAGCAATGTCGATTTCCCGGAGCCTGATGGCCCCCGAATCGAGATCGATGAGCCCTGCGTGAAGTCGAGATCGACGCCACGAAGGGCTTGAATTCGCACCGCACCTCCCGAGTACAGCTTCCGAATTCCTCTGAGTCGAATCATTCTCTCCCCTTTGCGAGCATCACAGCCGGGTCGGCCTTCCCGAAGCCCCACCCAAGCAGAGCAGCCATACCCATGGGGACGGCAACCGCAAGAGCCAACACAACTGCGGCACCGAGCAACCCGATTTCGTTCCAGAATGTGGCAGGCAGATCTGTTGGAGGTGGAGACAGTAGCTCTCCAACCAATACCCCGACCACCGCACCGGGGACTGTGGCCCACGCGCACCGCCACGCCACAAATGAGGCGATTGCGCGATGCGTCGCCCCGACGGCTCTCCGAATGCCAAGCTCAAGAGACCTCTGTGTTACCAGGAACCTGGACAGCAAGGCAATGTGCATCACTGCAATGACCAGTCCGCCACCCAATAGCATGCTCATTCGCACGACGATTTCTTGGAAGATCCCGGCAATCGTCGCCCGTGTGGCTCCAACCTCGATGATGCTCACCTCAGCTTGGTGCGGATAGGTCTCCGAGAACGCAGTAGTGATCTGCCCCTTGATCGTCTCGATGGGGACACCCCGTCTCATGCGAACGAGGAACCCGATCCTCGGGGTGTCCATCATGGTCGGATCCAGGAGCGGCAACACGATTTCGGCGTCTAGGACGGGTCGAATCCACGAGTCGTCGTAGACACCGACGACTTGATAACTCCCGTCACCGATCCTCAGGCTGCGCTCCAGCGGCGACTTGCTGCCGTAGTACTTGCTCGCGTAAGTCGAGCTCACTAGGCACCCTGGCGTGTCTGCGCCGAAGTCGCTCTCGGCCAGATCCCTGCCATCGACAACTCTCAGAAAACGAAGATCCCGGAAGCTACCCGGTACCCACGCGGCTCGTATCCGTCCATCAACCATTCCGCTCCCAAACGGCACAACGCAGGTCAGATCACTGCTTTCAAGCAGAAGCGCCTCGTCGTGCAACCCCAATTGCGGCGGCGGGAGGATGCTGAGATCCGGAGCTGCCACCGCAAGCAATCGTGCAGGAACATCTCCCCACCTGGCGGCCAGCAATCGCTGCGAACCGACAACGCGATTGGCGAGCAAGACGAGTGAGCAAACTGCCGCGGCCACAGCCAATCCTGTAGCGACGGGAATCCACAGCGCTGATCCCGTCCTCCTCGAATCGAGCGAACGCCAAGACAACGCAACCACGGGAGACAGCCGCGAAGCACTCCAGGCCGTCACTGCACTGGCAACCACTCCCAAGAGGATGGCTCCGGGGAGAATTCCAAACATGATCGGCGAGAAAGCAAGATCGGAGGGGAAACAGGCTACAAGACAGAGAGCTAGTCCTTCACCTGCGACACCTCCGAGCGCCGAGATGGCCGCCGCCTCACCAGCAAACTGGAAAAGAATGTCGCTGGATCGTGCACCGATTGCCCTACGAGTGCCAATCTCCCGTGTTCGCGAGGCAATCGAGAACAGCAACAGCGTGCTAGTCGACACTCCAGCAAGAGCAATTAGCACGATAGAGGAAATGAGAAGAACCCTGTTGACATGGCGCTCGCTGCTCTGCATCATCTCGAAGCGGGACGAGGCAGACACAACATTGACACCTGCTAGAGCCTGTGAAATCTCGAGACTAGCCCGTTCCGGTGCGCCCTCGTGCCGCACCACCAGGCGCGAGAATCCGCTTCGCACTTCGAACACGTCCCCACCCCCAACCTTTGTTCCAATGGGAATGAGAACCCTCGAATCCAGATGGTGTCTGCACGTATCCTCGGCAGGAATCGGCGCGAGGACCCCGATGACTGTCTTGCCGCGGACTCTCAACCCAACAGGATTGCCATCGCCAAACAGAGTGCGCTTCACCTCCCACCCAAGGACAGCGACATCTTGATCAACCGGTACGAATCCGCGGCCCATCGCTACTTGCAGACCCATGACATCGAGGAAGTTCGGACTCACAGAAACCCAGGTCAGCGTAATCTCTTCACCCGGTGTATAAAAGGTCGAACCAGGGCTTTCGCCAGCTATGCCTTTGACGCACGGCAGTTCGCTCAGCTGCTGCAAATCGCCTGACGTTAGCCTATCGCCCGTCAGGTTGGTGATGAGCAAGACGTCAGCACCAATCGCGTCGACCAGAGCCTCCAGATCTCGTTCGATCCGTGCTTGGATGCCAAGGGCCACGCACAGCGCTGCAGAAGCCACCAAGAAGAGAAGGCTTCCCGCGATTTTCTTGGGACGAAGAGGCTTCATTGATCGAGCCCTTCCAGCACCGACTGCAGTTCTCGGGCCGCGCATGGATGAGTACTGCGCTCTCCGTCTTCGTAGACAACTGGATACCGTGTCGAAGGAAATGCGATCCTGCCATCGCAATCCATGATCATGATGCTGGGTTGATCGATGAGGGACCAGTGTCGAGCCAAAACCATCTCCCAATCCAGAACCACCGTCCACACACCGCTCTGCGCGAAATGGGATCTCCGCACCTGAGCGCTTCTTGTGGATGCAGCGGCTTCCTCCAGGAACGTCTCCAATGGTACGTTGTATGCGTGGGGATGCAATTCGTGGAGCCCTATCGACCGTGCAAAACGCCATACTTCCTCTTGGGATTCCGTGGAAAACATCGGACAGATCCAGACGAAAAAGACCGCGGGATGGGCTGCCGTAAGCGATCGCAACTCGCTGCACCACGGACATGGCATTGCCTCCAGTTCAGGGCGCCCGAAATAGACCAGCACAGGCCTATGTGATGGCAACTCGACTACCTGGTCATCCAATCCACGGAGCTCAAACCACGGCCAGGGAACATGATCACCGTACCACAGCACATGCTCCGTAACAGCATCGATCGGAAGCTCGCCTCCACCGGCGAAACTCTCGACAACCCGCTGAAACGCCGCATCGCATCGAACGTCGCCCCCTGCGCCGGAAGGCAACGACTCCATCTTCGCCCACAAGCAGCGTCACAGGGCAAGGCTCATAGCCTACTCGGAATGCGTGTGCAGCAGCACCCGCTACGGCGCCGGTGAGAACCAGCTCTGGATTTCCGAACTCTGCTATGCTCATCCCAACATCAATCTCATCTCTGGGAACGACGATCACCACCACCTGAAGACCAGCGAAGCTGCTCCACGAGCGGACCATCGCTAGTTGGTCAGGCGGGCTTGCGAGCGTGACAAAGCTGACGACTGACCTGGTACCAGTCCAAGTGATTCCTGGAAGCGGAGGGGCCGATTCGCCCACGCGGAGCCCCATGGTGCTGCAATTCCAGATCTGCTGAAACACGCCGAATGGGTGATCCTCTGACCACGTCTCGCTCTCCTCTTCGCAACATTCCCCGGCAACAGTGGCAAGCGAGATGATGGTAAGCACGAACACGATAGTCAGCCGGTGGTGCCTGGCACACTCGCCAACGTTTCTGCGTAGCCGTGATACACTCATCCTATTTGATATCATAGAGTCCGAATTTGTTCTCACTGTGAAGACAACCACCCCGCTATGCCAGCGGTCATCGACCAACTGCCTGATCCAGGATGCCCCTAAGTACATTGATCGCTTCAGGATGCACCTGCCACTCACCCGTGTGAATCGAGGTTGGATAGAACGTCGACGGGAAAAGAACCGTGCCATCTCCATCCACAATCATCACGCTCGGCCATCCAACGAGCTGCCACGTCCAGAGAAGCTCCTGGTCGCGGTCAAGGAGAACGGTCCATCCGTCCGCGTTCGCCATCACGAAATCCTCTAGCTCCGTGAGAGATCGCTTGTTGCCTTCGTTTGCCCGCTCGAGGTAGTCTTCAAGCGTCACGTCATACAGCGCGGGGTAGGTCCTCTCCAGCCCAGCTCTTCTGGCGAATTCCCACATGTCGGCCAGACGTTCTTCGGAGAAGTACGTGTGGAGCCACACGAACTCGACTTCCGGGTACTCACCACGAAGCATTTCGAGGTCGTCAAGAACGAGTCCCGATTGACCTCCTTCCACCGGAAATCCGAGGAAGAAGAGCCTCGGACAGCCCAAGTCAAGGGGGAAGCTCTCACCCGATAGGGTTTCTAGTAAGTTGCATGGCAGGAGAACCTTGTCTCCATACCAGAGGACAAGCTGTTCTGGGTATTCCTCGTCCGGAACGTTGCATTCAGCGAACTGCCTGACCAATCGATCCTGGACCAGCGCGTTTCGACTCGAGAGCCTTCTGTGTCGATACACGATCGCACCGAGTTCATCGACCAAGAACATCGCACACGACGTGTATTGAGAAACACGATACTGAGCACAAGCTACTGCGGCATTCACACCAGCCACGACGGTGACATGCGGGCCCACCTGTTCAACAACCTCCTGAAGCGCGCTTCCGCGCCTCCGCGAAAGAACGAGGATCACCTGCAGCGAAGCAATCTCACCCCAATCCTCTACCACAGGAGGAATATCTGGATCCAACGAGCTGTCGGCAACAACGACAACAGTCCGATTCCCTGTCAGCTGAATCCCAGCGATCTCCGGCGCCTCAGCGCCGACAGGCAACCCAAGTGTGTCGGGGTTCCAGCCATCTTGCCAGAACCCGAATGGATCAGTCTCAGCCCAGTCGCCGGATCCGTTGCACGCAGAACATTGACCAAACGCTTCTGCCGCTGTTGCCCAGACTGCAAGCGCGACCGCCAATACCAAGACAGCAACTCGGGAAATCCTCATGCGATACACTCCTCCAAGGAACTGAAACTGGGAACTGAGGCCAAGCTGTCAAACACCGTAGGAGAGATGGGGAAAAGCGTGTCATCACGCAACATCCCCAGCGTTGGTGTCAGCGAGAACTAGATGCGTTCATAGGTGACATCGCAGCGACTCGGCGCTATGGAATGCACACTTGACTGGTCGCCATGATGTGCTTGCAGTACTCCACGAACACATACTTGCCGGGCGCGTACTCCACACAGCACTCGGCGATCCACCACTCGCAAGTAAACGCGCAATCGTACTTATCCTGGTGATAGGACCCACAGCTTGCGTCAAGACAAGTCTTGTACTGCCACTCGTAGCAGTCATCACTGTATGCCTCGATGAGCAGATCGCAGTTCCTGCAGTCTTCAGTGCACGATGACTGACAGCTGCCAGCACCGACAGACCAGCCTACACAAGAGACGTATAAAATCGCCAGCAACCATCCTCTGCCTGTGTTTTTCACTTCTCCACCTCCTCTCGCGCTCCATATCTTACGTTTATGCTAATGTATTGTCAATGACTGTGTTCGTCCCTCAATCGATTGATCATCAGGCTAACCCAGATGTGACGCTCTGATGCCCAACACGCGACACGCACTTAAAACGACAGCCCCTCGATGACATCGAAGAGCCCACCACCTCTTGCACTGCCGTCATGAAACAGGTTCAGACACCCATATAGCCAAGAAACATGCGACCGATCGCCTGACATGCTCGAGGGAGCATTCCGAAGGCCCGAAGTGTTCTCTCGAACTTGCACTCCGAGAAATACGTAGCCCCACCTGGCAGAGGAAAGCCCACTGCACAGCCCATTCCTGAGAGGAGATCGGATCAGAAGTGAGGTTCCGGTCAGTGCAAGTGACCAGCACAAGTAGAAACCAAAGCCAGGCATGCCCGGACTCCACTGACTTGAGTCGTACCGCGAGGACTGAGCAGGATCACAATCTGACTCAGCCAGCCAGCTGAGCAACTCGTCCGATGTGACAAGGCAAACGCCGCATGACAGAAGGCAGGCTGCGCGGCAATCCGCCGGCTGACATCTCCGGCTATACTCCGTTGGCAATGCCAGCGGAGAACACATGAAGGGTTGGACCCAACCCCGGAAGCCCGCACGCCAACCCCGTCGACTCCACAACCATATGGAGAAGCAGTGATAGCTTCTCCCGTAAGCGATTTCCGGCTATTCCGGAAATCGCGGCGCCATCACGACAACACCTTCCGCCACGGAGTCTGCGTGTAGCAGACCTTAAAACCCATCGAGCCGTAGAACGCCTGTGCCGATCCGACGTACGCCACCGTCGCGCCCTCGGCCGCGGCCCTTCTGACCGTTTCCATCACCGCCGCGGTGCCGAGACCTTTGCGCCGGTAGTCGGGGTCGGTGGCCACCGGTTCGACGTAAGCGACCCGGTTTACGGCGTCGATCCACATCCCGCTGTACGAGACGAATGCGCCGTCAGCCGCCTTGACAGCTATCGTCAAGTCCTTGCGGAAGTTGGGCGCCCCCTGGACGTCGCGGCGGCCTTCCACCCCGTCCTCGGGCGGCTCGCCGGGGTGGTTGAAGCCCCGGTGCAACACCCGATGGATCTTGTTCAGGTCGTTCTCGTCGGCCAAGCTGACCAACCGAAAACCTTCGGGCAGCCGAATCTCCGGAAACGGGTCGGGAATCCCCAGCACCGACATCGGCTCGGACAGCGCAGGCTCGGCCGGTAGCCCCTTGACGGCAAGATCCCGGCGAGTTCCTCTTCCGTCTCACCCGCGAAGATGTGCAACCCGACACATGCCCAGCGTGCCCCAGAACTGCTCTTCCGCGGTCGCCACCATATCCTGTGTTTCAGTCCCGCCGCCGGAGATCGAGTTCCGGATAGATCCCACCAAGCTTGCTCTCGTCATGCGTGACGCCAACGATTCGCCCGTCATGCTCCCAGAAGCGCATCGGTCGAGGTGCTCCCGATCGATATCCGAGGGATGCATGGACTCCCATCGCGGCTGCATCCAGTTCCGATGGGGCACCCTGCATCAAACGTCCGGAGCCGGAACGATCCGACCGCATCGTACTCCGCTATTCGATCGTAGGCTTGTTACTCGATGTACATGGTCCTGCTTCCCGAAAGCCACTACGGAAACATCGCGTCAAGCTCCGGGCCGATTCCGGGATTGCTGCTCCGGATCCGTGACTTGACGTAGTCAAGGTACTCCTGTGGGGCGCCGTGCTCGCGCAATCCGAGCAGGATGTGCCGCACATAGTCGATGCAGGTTTGCAGCCCCGGCTCCGGGTCCTTCACGAGATACGTGTACGCCTCGACCGGTGTTTCCTCCTCACCGGCAAGCCGGACGCAGATCGTCGTGCGCGTGTAGTGTTCTCCTTCTCCTTCCACATCATCGAGCGTCGTCCACCCGCCGCTCTTGGCGCGGAAGACCCTCTCCCCGGGAATCTCGTACAGCACGCCGTACACGCGCCGCCCGCCTCCGGGCGTAAGGTCGGCCGCCGCACAGCCGTTCTTGGAACTGTAGAAGGTGAAACTCATCTCATACGGCTGCTCTGTCAGGGCCAAACCCAACGATTGCGCCGTTCCTTGAAGCCGAGGCTGCGAATTCAGTCGCAGCGAAGAAGTGTTCGAGCCATACTGGAATACCCTGACCATCGCTCCTCCCGTCTTCACCTGCGCGTGGCATCATGAGCAGGCCAAGCTCCTACACTACAACGGACGCTCGAGGATCTCCTCCGTGGGTGTGTAACCCAATGCGCGCCATGCGCCCCGGGCCACCCGATTCTCCGCCGGCACACGCAAGCGAACGCGGCAGCACCCGGCATCGCGCAAGTACGCCGAAGCATCGATCTCCAATTCGCGCAGGATGCCCCGGCGGCGTTCCGCGGGGTCCACATAGGCAAGCTCAATCTCGCCCCGTTCCGAAGCCTCCTGGCGAACGGCGATCATCCCCACTACATCGTTCCCAACCTGTGCAACGAACACCCCCCGCTCCGCGCGCTCGATCAAGTCGTCCGCCCGGCTGGATCGACGCGACTCGGACGAAACGCTCCCCGTCTCCTCCTCCTCGAGACCTCCCAACAGCCGGACCAGCTCCCGGTGATCCGCCGCCTCGGCCGGGCGGATCTCGATCGCCTCGGGCTCCGCAGCAGGCTCGGTGAATCGTTGCTCGATCCACTCGATACCGTACTGCGCCAAGTCCGCGGCATCGAACAGATAGCTGGGGGCCGCCCCGACCCGTCCCGCAACGCCACAGCCCTCCTTGAGATAATCCTTGACGATCGTCTCGAACATGTCGGCTGCACCGCGCCACGGTAGGCACCCTTCGGTGGAGAACTCCTCGATCTCGACCCACTGCTTGGCGCCATCCACGAGGATTGGCGCCCAATACCGCACGATCTCCTTGCCCGGCACATCCGCCACGTGCTCCGCGTAGTGAAGCAGTGTGACATGCGCCAGGGGCGCACCGAGCAACAGGACCTTTCCATGTGCCTTGCACAGGGCCTCGAGAGGCGAGCAGGCACCCATCCCGTACTGCAGCGGATGTTCTCCGACCAGCTCCCGAGCGCGGGCCCCGACAGCGGCAAACGAACTGTCCGGATGCGCGCTCCGGTCTGCACCCGGCCAGGTGCGAAGGATCTCCGGCAGCACGCCCCACGACCGGACCGCACGCGCCATCGCGGGGTCATACGGCGGCCAGGCTTCGAGGAGCTGGGGCGGGAGCTCGGCTGCACCGATCGTGACATCGTAGGGGGAGCCATCCCAACCGGTGTACGCCATCACGGTTCCCTGCTCTCCCACAGCATCCAACAACCCGTGGAGGACCTGATCGGGCCCGCCAACGATCCATCCGATGGCGCCAATCGCGGCGTGAACCATCACCGTATCTCCGGTCTCGACGCCCATTTCCCTCAAGTCCCCAGCGATCCGGCCCCGCGAAACCAGACCGGGCGCATGATGCGACGAGCAACGATTCATTCGAGATCAACCTCCGGTGTCATTGCCAAGCAGCGCCCGCGCCGCCGCCTGGGTGAGAAGAGAATACCCGACCGGCGCGCAATGCGTCCCATTGCACCGGATCCGCTGGATACGGAGAATCGGACCCATGCTGACGCTAGGACCCGTGACCCGAGAACGATTGCACGACGCGTTCCTGGAAGCCTTTGCCGACTATGCCATGGACACGTCCGGCACAACCGAAGAAGGCCTCCTTCTACGGATGAAGAAGAACGCCGTGGACTACGATCTGTCGGTTGGCGCGTACAACGGGCCGGAGATGGTTGGGTTCACGCTGATCGGCGTTGACCGCTGGAACGGCGCAGTCACCGCCTACGATGCCGGCACGGGAATCGTTCCCGCATTCCGCGGGCAAGGACTCGCACACCGAATGTTCGATCACGCCCTTCCCACGCTGTCGGCTCGTGGCGTCAAGCAATTCGCCCTGGAGGTTCTCCAGGGAAACGAGCCCGCGATCAAGGCGTACCAGACAAGTGGATTCGACATCCGTCGAACCCTCACATCATACGTGGGTTCAACGCAAACCCTGAACGCACTCCCGGAGAGCGGCTGGACAATTCGACGTGCCGATCGAGCGACCTTCGACCGGTTCGTCGCACAGGCCGATTGGGAACCGTCGTTTGAGAATCGTTTCACCATCCCGGCCTTGATTCCCGAGCAGGTCATGATTCTCGCTGCATTCGACGGCATCGAGCCGATCGGCGTTGTCACGTACTCCCCGCCGCTCCATTGGCTATTGTCTCTCATCGTCCGGCGCACCCACAGAAGACGGGGTGTCGGGACGGCACTTCTTCGAAGCCTCGCCGGCGAACTGCGAGAGGATCGTCCCAAGCTCGCAGCGATCAACATCGATGGCAGCGACCGAGGGATGCAACTGTTTTTCACCGACCTCGGGTTCTCCCACCTCATCGATCAGTACGAGATGCTCCGGGAAATCGGGCAGGACGATCCGGCACACAGGCGTTGACGTCTCACCATCGACGTCCTCCCGGGCCCCTTGACAAAACCCGGTCCACAGCCTAAGGTTGGCGAAACGCACAGGGAGGGGCACGATGGTCATTCAGTCAACCATTTCAGTCAAGACAGCCGTCCTGACCCTTCGTTTGCGCCTGTTCCATCATCACCATACTGTGGCTTGAGTCGTTTTCGCTCCTTCGTTGGAGCACGGCTTGAGCCTGTCATAGACCCACGGTCGACGTGCCGGGGTCTTTTTCGTTGATTCCCCAAGAAATCCCATCTGCAAGAGAGAAGGTGAATGTGTCCACCCAAGAGAAACGCTATCCCGAGCGCGCGGCGCCGCAGCTCCCGTCGGGAGCCCAAGACATCCTGCTGCACGACGCACAGATCAAGTCCGAGGTCCTGGAGCATCTGCGCTCCGTGTTCCGTTCGTGGGGCTACATCGAAGCGGTCACCCCGACCTTCGAACGCTACCAGACCTTGCTCGATGGCGGTCTCGATCCGGCGTCCATGCTCACCTTTTCCGACTGCGACGGGGATCTGCTTGCGCTACGCCCGGATCTGACCGCGCCGATCGCACGCGTTGTTGCTACCCGGCTGCGCGATCTTCCCCGTCCGATGCGTCTGTACTACCAAGGACACATCTTCCGGCGCCCCGGAGATGATCGCCGACAGAGCGTGGAGTCCGCGCAGGCTGGCATCGAGTTGATCGGGGCGGAGCAGGCCGCTGCCGATGCCGAGATCGCCGCGATCGCGGTCGAATCGCTCGCACGACTCGGCCTGAAAGACTTCCAACTTAACCTGGGGCACATCGGCGTGTTCCAGGGGATCCTCGCCGAAGCGAACCTTCCCGGCTCCGCTGTGTCCGAGATCAAGCAATGGATCGACCGAAAGGATCGAAATGGACTGACCCGTTGCCTGCGTGATCTTTCGCTTACTCCCGGTGTCCGCAAGCAACTCTTCGGCCTGCTCAAGCTGTCGGGGCGACGGGAGGTGCTCGATCAAGCGCGTCGCCTGATGATGAGCAAGATATCGCTTGCCGCGTTGGACAACCTCGAATCGATCTATGAGATCCTGTCCGATTACCAGCTGACGGATCGAATCATTCTCGACCTCGCTGAAGTCCGTGGACTCGGATACTACACCGGCCTGATGTTCGAGGGGTTCAGCCGGTCCGCACCGGTGCGCATCCTCAGTGGCGGGCGCTACGACACGCTGATCGGACGCTTCGGCCTCGATTGTCCCGCAGTGG
>Ga0272443_10001576_pt1 | contig 32436 bp, 28 predicted proteins | sample SSMAcet12_FD_193581 | JGI IMG/M metagenome (GOLD analysis project Ga0272443, IMG submission 193581) | Marine sediment archaeal communities from Little Sippewissett salt marsh, Falmouth, MA, United States - SSM-Acet-12 | ecosystem: Environmental > Aquatic > Marine > Wetlands > Sediment ... | reverse complement strand
GGGCACGGGACGTGGGGACACCTTGCATCGGAACTTAATGTAAGTCATGGAGATATGCTCCGGGATTACTCGATCGGGGCGTACATGGAGTCGGGCAGATTTCTCAGAGAATTGTGGCTTCAGGTAACGATGTGGGTCGCGATACCACTGGGAATATTCTCGTGGCGATCTTCGCCGCTCGTTCGCGGGATCACTATCTGGACGGTTTTTTCATGGATCTTCTGGGCGATACTTTCCGGGGGAATTCTCTACTACAGGTACTACATCTATCTAGTTCCTCTGAACATGGTTGTACTGGCTTACTGTCTTGCGTGGGTGTACCTGAAAATTCGCGAATCGAGGATCGGGAATTTCGGGAAGGTGATCCCGTGGCTGATGCTTGCGTTCTTCATGTTCAGGCTTGTCACGACGGTCTGGGGATGGATACCGCCGATTACAAAATCGGAAAGGGAGAGATTTCTGAGGCAGGAGAACGGAAGCTATGAACTGATCATGGAAGCGAATGATGTGATTCCCGAAGATGAAAACACGATAGGGATAATCTGCGAGGACGGACGACTGTTCGCGGACTTTACGCTGTTCGGAGGAGGGGACACCGGATACGCGAACCACCGGATAATATCTGAACACTCGGAATCCGCCGAAGAGCTTGCAGATTTGATGCGGACAAGATACGACGCGGATTACATCATCATCAATAACGAACGTCTCTTCGATTGGGAGAAGCCTGTGCTCGATGAGTTCAGGCAGCTTCTTGGAAGTCCCGAATGGGATGCGTACTTTGAAAAAGTTGCGGTCACCGAGATGGGTTATGTCTGGAAACTTAGAGATGAGAGCACCGGCAATGTTGATTAGTACCGGTGCTCCCATTTGATTTCATAGAATTGATAAGAGCGGTCATTTTGACAGTTTCAGGTACGATTCATATCGCGATGAGTATATCAGTCCCTCGTCAACGGCGTCCTTTATCGCGCAGTCGGGCTCATGCGAGTGAGTGCAGTCGAGTCCGAACCTGCACTTCCCGATGTACGGGCGCATCTCGCGAAACAGCCATGCGATGTTAAGGTCGCCGGTTTTGTAGAGACCGAACTCCCTCATACCCGGTGTGTCGACAACAAATCCTCCCGAGTCAAGCTCGAACATGTCGAGTGAAGTCGTCGTGTGCTTACCCTTGCCGGTAACTTCGCTTACATCGTTGACCCTGAGGCCAAGTCCGGGCTGGACAGCGTTAAGGAGCGTTGTCTTGCCGACACCGGATTTTCCGATAAAGACCGAAACCCGGTCCTTAAGCGCATCGCGCATTTCATCTATACCTGTTCCGTCCTCGGAGCTGGTGTAGATGACCGGGTAACCGATTTCCTCGTACATCGACAGATCGTCACGGACTTTCCCCTTACGGTCGAGGTCCATCTTGGTGATACAGATCATCGCGGGGATATCGGCAGCTTCCGAATCGGCAATGTAGCGATCGAGAAGCGACCATTTGGGTTTCGGCTTCGTAGCGGCGAAAACCATCACTATACGGTCGGCGTTCGCGACTATCACCTGCTCGATAGGTTTCGGTCCTGCAGCGAGACGTGAAAACCTGTTTCGCCTCGGCTGAATTCCGGTGATCATCCCGGTGCCGTCCCCGTTATTGATGAACTCGACGGTATCGTTGACGGCAACCGGGTCAACCATGCGGATGTCATCCACACGGTCGACGGTGGGCCGTCGCGATGACGGGTCCGCGAGCGGATAGACGAGAACCTTCCTGAGGGTGCTCGATATGCTGCACCTGACCATGCCGTCCGGTGTTTTCACGTCGTACAGCCCCGGCGCCCTGCTCATTACAATTCCACAACATTCGTCTGACGGTTCGTTTCCGCCGGAAATACTATCGTGCATGATTCCAATTCTCCCGTTCATTACCGCATCCTTTATGCGGCAGTTATTTCCCCCGCCCATGTCAATCTGATCGACAATGAGCAACATTGTCAGATCACCTCCCATGGTTACATGTGATACGGGCTGGATTGTGAAGTGTTCCGGCGGGAATAAAAAAACGACCGTCCTCGGGACGGCCGTGCAATTTACGCTCTTTACTTATATGGCGTTAACCGCATACCCACCGGAGGCATAACACAATCGCTATTTCGTTAGGCTCAGCAATCATTGGCAGATAATGCCTCCTTTCAGGTAATTGTTTTCGCACACCAAATGTGCACCGTGGAGATTGTACACATTTATTACAGTCCGTCAAGATGTAATGCGCGTATTTAATAAAATATCCTCATCGTGATAAAATCATAACCAACATGAAAGCAAAGGACATAATCAGACTGCTGAACCTCGAACCGCTTCCGATGGAGGGAGGTTACTATCGCGAGACGTACCGTTCGGATGAGCGGCTGGATACAGGCTTACTTCCCGGACGGCCGGGTGAATGGAAGGAACTTTCGACCGCTATCTGGTACATGCTGACACCGGATACGATGTCAGGAATGCACAGGCTGCCATCTGACGAGGTTTTTCATTTTTACTCGGGCGATCCGGTCGAGATGCTTGTTTTATACCCGGACGGAAGTGGCGAGATAGTTGTGCTGGGAGCCGATCTTGAAAAAAGGCAGCTTCCGCAGTATGTGATAAAGCGTGGAACATGGTTCGGGGCGAGGCTTATCGATGGCGGGGAGTACGCTCTCATGGGAACGACCGTAGCCCCGGCGTTCGATTTTGAGGATTTCGAGTCCGGGGATCGTGCGGAACTGACTGACGGATATCCTGAGTGGTCGGAAAAAATCAGGATGCTGACCTGAGAGGATAGAATTCGATTTTATATTTAGCGGGAACCGGTTACTCCAGTACGATCGCTTCAGCCTCGATCTCGACCATCGCTTCCTTCACAACAAGGCCTGAAACAACAAGGGTTAATCCCGGACGAATGTCGCCAAGGTATTCCGCGTGAATTTTTCCGACAGTTTCTGTATGGTCGGGGCTTGTTATGAAGATCCGGGTCTTTATGATATCGGATCGTTTTCCCCCGAGCAGATCGATCGCTTCGAGGATTACATCGAAGGCACGACGGGCCTGAAGTTCGGCCGTATTCGCGAACGTGCCATCCTCCTCGACGCCGACCGTACCGGTCACGGTGATGTAATTGCCCCTTCTGACCGCACGCGAATATCCGTTCGCTTCCTCCCATTTCGTGCCGGTCAGTACAATCGTGTTCCCGTTAAGTTCTCTTACTTCCATTTTGTCACCGTTCAGTTTATTTTTTTGAGGAGCCAGGCCATGTTACGCCCGAGGGTCTCCATGGTTTTCATGCCCTCGTCGTCATTTTCCACATCACCCTTTTCCCTTCCGATGCCGAAGTTCCAGTAGGAAGAACCCGGGACTATCATCTGCGCAATGAGGAAGAAGTGGTTTATCGTGTCGAACGTATGTAGCTGGCCTCCGCGACGGACCGCGATTACCGCAGCTCCCACTTTTCGCCTGAGGAAATGGTCGTTCCCACGCGCGACAAGTCCGGCGCGGTCGATCAGGGCCTTTGTCTCGGCGGTGACGTCGGTGAAGTAAACCGGGGACCCGATGATAATGCCATCTGATTCGGACATCAGTTTTATGCAGTCGTTCACGATGTCGTCATCGATAGCGCATTTAAGATTTTTCTTCTTGTAGCACTTGTAGCAGGCCCTGCATCCGGAAATCTTCTGTTTTCCGATATTAACAAGCTCGGTTTCGATGCCTTCCGCTTCAAGCTCATTGAACACACGTTTTATGAGAATGCCTGTGTTTCCGTCCTTTCGGGGGCTTCCGTTGAACGCTACGACTTTCATAGATCTGGTTCCTTCCTCTCAACTTGTTATTTGATAAGAATGTCTCAACTCATCGAATATTTCAACCCGGTTAACTGATTTGACAGCGAGGAATTAATAAAAAAAAACCGGCATCGGTGATGCCGGTCGCTGTAAACGTTAATTGAAAACTCAGTCATACAGGGAGCATGTCCAGAGAATGGTATCCGGCATGAAGCCGATATCCGTTCCGCTGACGGGAGCACCCTGTTCTCCCCTGTCTTCGCCGGGGATAGGAACATGGTCCCAGCCGGTCGGCCACGGGTCCCATCTCCATGCCCGGTTGTAGGGATTACCGGCCTCGTCGCGCCACTCGGCGTAGACGATTCCCAAATCGGAATCGTAACCGAAAATGAAACCGCCGGGCTGGATGAAATTGTAGCCCTTTACATCTTCAGCCCAGTCGTACCTGACTTCCCAGAGCCCGTCAAGGAGCTGTTCCGAATCAAGCGGCATTTCGCGATAACGATTTTCATAATCCCAGAGGATAAAGTAAAGATCGTACGCGAACATAGCGCCCCTCATGGCGAGCGGGGACTGGTACTTGTCCTTTCTGCTCTGTGCAAGCTCCTCCTGAAATACGTCGGGGAGCTCGACGGCATAGTAACCCTGGTGCCATGTGGCGTCGGGGAACATGACGTACTGGTGGGTAAAATACCAGCCGTTCTCGGAGGCATCGATCATCATGTTTGCGAAATCGTCCTGGGCTTTCGGCCACTTGTTATAGGTGACGCTTTCGCCCGAAATGGGATCGATAACTCCAAAGGGGAGATATCCCAGCTCGTCAAGCGATTCCATGCTGTCCGGGTAGCTGCCGATAAGGGCATAGACAAAGTTCAGGTTCAGGAAGAACATGTCTAATCGTTTTGGCTGGCGGACGCTTTGAATGAACCAGTCTTCGAACATGTAGTCTCCGCCCCATGCACCGATCATCCTGGGATTGACTCTCTTAAGTTCGTTAAGAGACAGGCCGCGATCGGGGCCGGACTGGTCGTTGATCTCGATTACCTGCCCGTCAGGAACAACGAGGTTGTCGCTGCTGTTTTCCTGGCATCCGTAGAATATGACTGAAAAAACGATGGCCAGGGCGACAAACGGAATTAAGCTTAGAGTAGTTTTCATCTTAACCTCCACCTCCATCGGGACAGGAATCTGAACAAGGCGCGTATACAGGCAAAACAATCTTGTAAGCGCAAAGCGCTTCTTCGCCATCACACCAGATGCTTCGGCTGTAACATGGGCCTGTTACCCAGTAAAGGCCGACCTCACCGGTGTTATCGCATTCCTCTTCGAGGCATTGCCAGAAGTACAGTACGGCTGCGCACACACCCTCGCACTCATAGGTCCCCGTACCTATGAGACAGGTCCATTTCATCGCCATCATCACAGGCTCGATATCGTCCAGGATGCAGCAGTCGGGAAGAGCCTTTACTTTGGCGGGTGAAAAGGCCAGAGTGAAAATTAACAGCATTACTGAAAACGCGGGCACATACCTCCATATATTGCCCAATCTCCTCATCTTGAAACTCCTTCGATCTATAAGATCATGTAAGATTTGTTCAAATTCACGCACGGACAGACACGATCCCGACCCGTTACAGAATCAGTGCTAATTTCTAACCCAGTAATTCAGTGCGCCGGTCGCTTACCTCGACCGGTCAATATATTGCTTCGTGGTTAAGAACCGAATCCTTCATCCTCCCATCCCGCACTTAACAGTCCTTCAACCTTTAACATCGCATTTATATGCGAATGGATCATGTATTCTATCAAATATGTATTTATAATGTCAATTCTGTTATGTCTAATAGTTAAGAAAAATATTTTCCACATATTTTTAACACTAAAATAATTGTGCCGGACTCGGTCCGGCTTTTCTTAATCCTCGTAAATGGTAATACCGAAATCAGTCTTCCGGTGAGAACTCATCCTTGCCAACCCCGCATTCAGGGCAGACAAAGTCATCCGGCAGGTCTTTGAAGCGTGTGCCCGGTTCGATATCCTGTCCCGGTTCGCCTTCCTCCGGATCGTATACCCATCCGCAGACGTCGCATACGTATCGTTTCATCCTTGTGTCTCCTTGGATGTAAAATTTTTACAACAAACAGCAATAATTATCGCATGCCTTTTGTTATTGCGCTATCTCCCCGGCCTTTTCTGCAAGAATTTTTCCGATTTTTTCCGCTTCGGAAAGAACCGCTGCATCCGGTGTGAACTTACACTTGAACATTTCATGGACCGTGTCCCACTTCATATCATTTATCCACTGGTCCACCTGCTCGCATCCTCCCTTGCCCCATCCATACGATCCGAACGCCATTCCGGACTTTCCGACAGGTTTAAGGCCCTTCAGGTATGTGAGAACCGCGGCCATCATCGGGAGCATGTTCTGGTTAAGGTTGGATGTGCCGATAGCGACCACGGCCGCATCGAGGACTTCGGTGGCGACGACGGTCAGGCTGGACGCCCTTACGTTCAAAAGAATTGTCTCAACGCCCTCAATCGAGGCTCCTTCGGTCATCGCCATGGCAATTTTTTCAGTCGCCTGCCACATCGTGTCATACATGATGACGACCTTCGGTCGGGCTTTGCATTCCGCCCATTCCGCATAACGGCTCAGGATTTCTGGTAAATGGGTCCTCCAGATCACGCCGTGACTCGGGGCGATCATATCGATATCGAGCCCCGAAGCGGCATCAAGTACCTTACTGACCATCTTCCCGAAAGGCATAACTATGTTCGCGTAGTACTTTTTAGCTTCCTCAAGCGTTGTTGAGAGCGAAACCTCGTCGTCGAACCTTGCGCTCGTGGCGTAATGCTGACCGAACGCGTCCATAGAGAAAAGAAGTTTTTCCTCGGGGATGTATGTGAACATCGAGTCCGGCCAGTGAACCATGGGAGTTTCGATAAACTGAAGTGTGCGTTTTCCGAGCGAGAGCTCATCGCCGGTCTTCACGATGTGGAAATTCCAGCCGGTAGTGTCGTGATGCCCGGAGATAATGTCCTTACATTTCTGGTCGCAGACGACAACAGCGTTCGGAAGGGCTTCGACAGTCTTCGAAAGGCCGCCGCCATGATCGGGTTCGGCATGGTTGACTACGATGTAATCAACTTTGTCGAGATCCGTGTGAGAGCGGATATTCTTCAGCAGGTTATCCACGTACGGCGCCTTGACGGAATCGATAAGGGCGGTTTTCTCATCCTGTACGAGGTAGGCGTTGTACGTGGCGCCGCGATCGGTGGAGTAGCCGTGAAAGTCGCGGACGTTCCAGTCGACATAGCCGACCCAGTTGATATTATTCATCAGCATGGTGTTCATAGTTTTCGTAAACTCCTCTTGCTTCCGGGTTTTCAATATATATAAGTCCCGGTTGGGTGGGTGGGACAGTAAACCTGAATCCTGTCAGCCCGTCAATGGTCGAGATGAACCTTCTGTCCTCACCGATTCCCACCGAGTCGAAATATTCCCTGAGCCTTTCGCACCAGCGATCGGGTTCCGGGCCGTCCGGCTCGGGATGATATCTCCATGACGGCGCCGGCCAGAGAGTGTAATCGGGATCTACAAGCCGGTAGAATTCCTCGTCGACCCCGTACGATGCGTGATGTGATATCTGTACGAAGTCGGACTGAATTCGTTCGGTGATTCCCGGAGTGACATCCTCGTTGATTACCTCGTAACCCGCGATGTACGAAAGGTCGCCGGTGAAAAGGATTGAGTTCGCACCGTCGGTAACCCTTAAGAGAATGCAGCTGTTGTTGACAGCGTCAGTGGTGATATCAGGATTCCAGACCCTCAGAACTTCGAATGTCAGGTTGTCGATAACGATATCGCCGACTTCCAGATAGTCTACAGGCACTGATGATTCGGCAACGGCAACGAGGAACCGGTCATAGACCCTGATCGTCCAGTCGTCGACACCGGCACCCGGTTCGTCAACCAGGATTTCGAGCCAGTCATAGTAGGGAAGGGATGCATGGATGGTGCCGATCTCGATGCCGTTCTCCTGTCCGAGGATGACGGTCAGCGCGCCGAGATGGTCCCAGTGGATGTGTGAGAGGAACCAGTGATCGACACGGTCGATGTCATGGTCGTCGAAGAACTGCCGAAGGTACCATGTTTCGTCCGGGCGACCACCATCGATGACAATAACCGAGTCATCGGCGGTTTCGATGACGTACGCCATCGAGTGGGAATTGGCCATGCTCGGAAGCTGCCAGAGCGTGAAGGAAAATTCGGGTTCGGATTCAGTCGAGACAGCCTGATTGACAGGAAGCACGTTGCATAACAGTATTGAAACAAAAACGACGAACACGTTAAGTGTCCGTCGATGATTTCTGTGGATATTTAACATTATGAGATGTCCGTCGTCAGAGATAAGGAATTACCAGTTCTCCGCGAGGAGTTCGAAATGCGCCTGGGGGTGTATGCAGGCCGGACACTCCTCAGGGGCGGTGTCACTCTCGTGAATGTAACCGCAGTTCCTGCAGCGCCACACGACGGGTTTGTCCTTCTCAAAAACAGTCCCTTCCTCGACATTCTTCAAAAGGTCGCGATACCTTTTCTCGTGTTGCTTCTCGGCGATCGCGATCGATTCGAACGCCTTGGCAATAGCGTCGAAACCTTCCTCTCGCGCGGTTTCGGCAAACTCGGGGTACATGTGACCCCACTCGTGCTGCTCGCCGTCCGCGGCGGCTTTGAGATTCTCAGCGGTGGTTCCGATAACGCCGGCCGGAAACTCGGCGGATACCATGACATCGCCGCCTTCGAGGAATTTAAAGAAACGCTTCGCGTGTTCCTTCTCCTGGTCCGCGGTCTCGGCGAATACGTGGGAGATCTGGACGTATCCTTCCTTTTTTGCAGCGCTGGCGAAATAGTTGTACCGGTTCCTCGCCTGCGATTCTCCGGCGAACGCGGTAAGTAGATTCTTCTCGGTCTGTGTGCCTTTAATGCTTTTCATCTTAACTCCTTCTCTATCAATTCCTTTCTAATGAGTAATGTATATTAGCATTTTCTTCATGATGCTTTTCTGTAGCCGGATTCAAATTCGAGCGCCCTGCATGGGCATACCGCCGAACACTCGGAGCATTTAACGCAATCACGGTCAGACATAACGCCGTATCGTTTATGTCGGACAATTTCAAGGCCCATGGGACAGGCTTTCTCGCATATCCCGCATTCGCGACATTTTGCCGAATCGATCCTGAGCTGGTTCTTATGACCCCCGATCGCGTTTCCAAATGTTCCGACGGGACAGATCGAACACCATGTCCGTGGATGGTAAACAAGCGCGAGAACGATCCCGAGTGCTGATGTGATGGTGCACATCATCCAGAATGTACGTCCGAGGTGGTTGATGTCGGTCGGGTTCAGCGAGATGCGGTAGACCATGAAGGTCATCAGCACGGCGAACAGGCTCCACCTGAAGGTCATGCTTTTCATGTACTCCGGAACCTTGCCGTCCTTACGGCTGATGAACCACATGGGGCGGTCGAAGAAACTTCCACGCGGGCACAGGTTCCCGCAGACATAACGCCCGTTGAAAAAACCGCCCGCTATGCCGATTATCATCACGATCGGTACCGTGAACCCGAGGATCGGGAACCAGTATCCGAAAAGGATGGTGATGACCATTATCGGAAAAAGCGCCCACTGTAATATTCTTCTTTTTCTTACGTCCGCTTTACTGTCCATATTACGTAAAACCTGAAAATGATAATGACTATAGACTCCTGGTCCGGGGTGCCGGGGTCGTATTAACCCTGCCACAGGCCGTGGATGTTGCAGTACTCCCTGGCCGACACATTATCGGCCTCGACCATGAACATGGCGATCGGCTCATCACCCGGGTTAAGGTACTGGATGTATGATTTCCCGTTCGCGATGAGTTCGATCCACTGGATGTAATGCTCGTCGGTCATCGGGTGGAGCGTTGTTCCCACCGTAACCTTATAGCCACCGTCTACTTTCTCAATCACCGGTACATGTTTCTCGGTCGACTTGTCGGCGGTTTTCTCCTCGAGTAGCTGCATCGGCTGCTTGCAGCATACAAGCTCTCCGCCGCCCGCGTAGAGGACCATTACGATATTCCCGCACACCCCGCACTTGTAGACCTGACCTCTTTCTACCATGGTTTATCTCCTTTGATTTCGCGTCCCGGCCTCCCGGGATAATTTTTATTTTTCAACCATCGAATGCTTTGACAGGTAATCCGCGACACCCTCGGCGGTGGGTGTCATCGTGTCCTCGCCCTCATGCCAGTTGGCAGGGCATACGTCGCCGTGCTCGTCGACGAACTTAAGCGCGTCGAGAACCCTCAGCGCCTCGGGAATGCTCCGCCCGATCGGCAGGTCGTTGATCGTCGAATGTCGGACGATTCCCTCGCGATCGATGAGGAAAAGTCCCCTCAGCGCGACAGATTCATCGAACAGTATCCCGTAGTTTCGTGCGATCTCCTTTTTAAGGTCCGCTACGAGTGGGTACAGTATCTGACCGATTCCGCCCTCGTTGGTCGGGGTGTTCTTCCACGCGAAGTGGGTGTACTCGGAATCGATCGAGACACCTATGACCTCTGCTCCACGCTCCTTGAATTTTTCAAGCTCCGCGTCGAACGCGATTATTTCCGACGGGCAGACGAATGTGAAGTCGAGCGGGTAGAAAAACAGGATAACGTACTTCCCCCTGTAGTCAGACAGGGTGATGTCCTCGAACGTGTTGTCGGGCATTACCGCCTTCGCAGTGAAATTGGGTGCTTCCCTTGTAACTAGTGATGTCATTTCTTCTCCCTCGTGCATAGAGTGATTCCCCGCCATCATGTGACGAGACTGATAAAACTACCTGCTGGAAATTACGGACCCCTCCTCGTTCTCTTCCTTCAGACAATCCGGGCATATGCCCGTCAGCTCCATACGATAACCGAGAACACGGTATCCGTTCAAGCTTGTAATCTCGTCGCTGACAGGTTTATTGCAGATATCCGGGATATCATCGAGACGCCCGCATCGCTCGCACCTGATATGGAAGTGGTCTTCGGTAAAACCATCGTATCGCGCCTCGGTTCCGCAGGTGGCGATTTTTTTAATCTCGCCCTGTTCGCAGAGTGTTTCAAGGTTTCGATAAACAGTGCCCAGGCTGATATGCGGAAGTTTTTTACGGACTTCCCCGTATAGCTGGGACGCTGTCGGATGGCTTTTACAGGAACGCAGTTCCTCAAGAATAAGCGCACGCTGACGCGTGTTTCTATGTGCTTTTGTCTCGGTCATTGCAATCTCTTATCAGTAACAGTTACTATTATCGTTAAAAATCCTGCTTTGTCAACCCTGAAATTTGATTTTTCACGCGGATTTTTACAATTTTCCGCGTGAAGGGCATGGCATTCCATGTCAAATATTATGTGCTTTATTCAATAGTGGTGTGATAAAATCCAGTGCAGAAGGGAGACAGACATGGCCGGAGACAAAAAAAGGCTTGGAGTACTCGTAAGCGGAAGGGGCAGCAATCTCCAGGCGATAATGGACGCCTGTGCGGATGGTCGGATCAATGCCGAAGTTGTGGTTGTGATTTCGGACGTTGAGGGCGCGTACGGGCTTGAGCGAGCGCGGAATTCCGGGATAAAGGATGTTTATATTCCCTGGAAGAAACGCGACCGTGCGGGATGGGAATCCGAGGCGGTAAAAGTCCTGAGGGAAAATAACTGCGATATTGTCTGCCTTGCGGGATTCATGCGAATAGTTGGAAAAACGCTGATGGACGCGTATCCATCGGCGATTCTGAACATACATCCCGCACTTCTCCCGAGCTTTCCGGGACTTCATGCGCAGGAACAGGCGTACGAGTGGGGCGTGAAGGTGTCGGGGTGCACTGTCCATTTTGTAACAAGCGATCTGGACATGGGTCCGATCATAATTCAGAAGGTCGTGCCGGTTCACGAGGACGATACCGCCGATACACTTTCGGCGAGGATACTCGAACAGGAGCATATAGCTTACCCGGAGGCGATCGGTCTGGTGCTCGATGGCAGAACGGAGATAGATGGCAGGCGTGTAAAAATAAGGGAAAGAACAAAATGATTGCGCCACTTGAATTTTACAAACTTGAAGATGTGCTGGTAGTTCGCCTTGCGGGTGATCTGACAACCTTCCTTCTGGACCGGGTAAAGAACGAGCTTGTCACGGAGGTCAGGAAAGGCAGGACGTACAGGGTCCTGATTGACCTGGATGGTGTCGATTACATCACGTCGAAGGATATAGGGCTATTCGTCCAGGTCTACCACTTTCTTGAAAACGAGGGGAAGGAAAAGGGTGCGAAACCGGTACTTGCGTTTTCGAGCCTTAAACCGTTTGTGAAGGACGTCATGCAGGCGACGAGGCTTGTCACGGTATTTAAAATCTATCCGACGGAAGAAGAAGCACTGAACGATCTCGTACCCGAAGAATCCGGCGCGGATTCGGCGGAAGAATGATAACGGAGAAGAGTCCGATGAAAAGATCTCTAATTTCCATGATATTACGAGCGAGTATCCTGACAATAACCGCCGGAATTCTGGCCGCAGGTCTTTCGGGATGTCCGGGTACAGGGGAAAGAGACGGTGGAGCTTCATCGGAGAATATTCTTCCGATCCCGGCAACCGGTACAGAATATCTGTACGATGGGAATCCGCTCGAATGGGGTCTTGCGGATCATCCGCGAATAATGGCGCGACCGGAGGGGATCGAGTACCTGAAATCACATGAGCGTGACGCTACACACATGGGCCTGATGGAAGCGGCCGAGATGAGCAGGATGGCCCTCGACAACGACCCGAACTTCCGCGAGGCGACAGCGCCGCTCGCGTGCGCGTGGGGTTATGTCCTGACAGGCGACGAAGGCTATCTCCAGACTGTCAGAAACTCGCTTTCCTGGCTTCTGGAATTCCCGCCGATTTACAGGGTACCGGAGGGTGCGAATTTTCCGTTTATGCAGCAGGCGTACGCACTCGGCGGGCTTTACGATCTCCTTTATTCCGAATTCACCGAGGAAGAAATTTCGGAAATCGAGCGTGTTCTGACTGATACGGTATTCAACACGCTCGCGTACAAGGTCACCGAGTACGACGAGAATATAAACTTCTGGGCGCTCGACGTGGACACCAATTATTACCTTTTCTTCCATGCGACAGCGGGACTGATCGCGATCGATCTGTACGACGTGGTACCGGAAGCGCCCGCGCTCGCGGAGCATTGTTACACGAGGGTAAATGAATCGATGGACGCGTTCGCGTCGGAGAACGGATGGCGCGAGGGGCTTACGTACCTCGATTTCTGTTGGGGACAGTCGGCGTGCTATTTCCTTCTCGCGATCGAGCGTAACACATCGGAGACACCATACGAGCACCCGTGGTTCCGCGCGAGCGTGCCGTGGTCGCTCTGGGGGATGCTCCCGGATCGAAGGACGGTCGCATGTTTCGGTGACAACGAGCCGGAGAATTATTCGGTCGGATCGTGGATGGCGAGGCTCGCGGCACTCACGGGCGACATGGATTATCTTACCGAAGCGTATGCAACTGCCGCGGTGATAGCCGATTCGGGAGAGTCGGCGGAGATGTCGCGTCTCGCTCTCGACCTCCCGCTCTTCACCGCGATGACGATAGGGCGTGAGCCGTCCGGCCCGATGATGTCGGACTTCATTTACGAGGGGACGATGAAACGGTACCTTCCGGGTATCGAATGGGGGTTTATCAGGACCGGGCCGTCCGGTACCGGATGGGAAGGGGACGATGATTTCTATCTCGCGTTCAAGTCTGGCGTGGCGGGATACGATCACAATCATCTCGACCAGGGCTCGATGATCCTCGCGGCATACTCGAATGTGCTTCTGTCCGATCCCGGACGTGGCGGTCCGGACCAGATACGGCAGGACCCGGCGTTAAACTGCCTGTTCGAGGCCGGACTGGGTCATAACACGCTCATAGTCGGAGATGGCTGCTACATGGATCTCGAACTGTTTCCGGATAATCCGTACTATTACGCCGATCCGGGCGCGATATCATCGGTAGAGGAGACAGACGAGTTCATCCAGTTCACGACGGATAACTCTGGATTGTACCCGCACGAAAATCTCGCGGATTACAAAAGGTCGTTCATATACCTGAAGCCCGGCGTGATAGAGGGAGCACAGCTCGGGGTACTGATTGTCGCGGACCGTATTGCGTTCTCCGAGGAAAAGGACCATTCGCTTCTGTTCCACTGTCCCGGATCGGTGGAAACAGTAGAGACCGGGGTAGCTAAGCTTATAAACGGCGACTCTCAGCTTAATTACTTCGGATGGTGCTCGATACCGACGGCGGATAAAGTGGAAAGGCAGGAGACGACGTGGCCGTCGCGGGATTCATTCTGCTACTTCAGATCGACCGCGGAGCCCGTGTCGATGAGCGACTGGGTGCATGTGATGATCCCGGCTTATGTGGCGGACGAGGTTCCGCGCCCGACGTTCGAGCAGGACCTGATGGGGATAAAGGTGGTCTGGGAAGGTTACGAGGTAACGCTGTACCTGAAGCCGGTCGAGGGGTATGTCTTCGCAACGCTGCCGGGTTAAAATGGCATTTCGGCGGCTGTGAACATCGAGATGCCGTCCGAGTGGGCAACGTAAACATCCCCGTCGCCGAGGTCGATGTCCATCCTGCTCGGAGTGCCGCTTATGCTTGTGCTGTCTCCGAACGAGCCGATGTAGGTTCCGGACGAGTTATAAACCTTCACGACAGGCTGCCCGGTCGAGAGCTGGTCGAGGACGAAAATCCTGTCGGATGAATCCCCGCAGACATCCTTCGGATTCCAGAGCTGGTACGGACCGTTTCCATGCCCGGAACATATCTGCGAGTCGTACTGAAGGCTCTGGGTGGAGCCATCCCAGTCGTAGCTGTATCTTTCGAGCGAGTATTCCGGACTTCCCTCAAGCGTGTATATGTACATCGTGTACGAGGAGTTCGGGTGGTCCATCGTAGCGTGCATACCCTTGAACACACCTGCTGACAAGTTAATGTTACCGGGACCAGTGCCGCCGATGTAGAAGTACTGGGCATCGATCCTCGGACCCGGTCCCGCATGGTTGCAGAGGTTGGATACGACGGCGGTCGATGTTCTCTGCCAAATGAGTGCGAGGTCGACGACGCCGGAAGCGTTCAGGTCGGTAACATCGAGCGCGTTAAGGTTAGGTGCGAAACCCCACATCGTGGCGCCCGGCGATTCGAACGAAGGCTTGATGATGGCCGCGCTTATGCCGGTCGATCCCGCACACGGACTGTTACCGTTATCGAGACAGTCGATGAAATACCACGCGTTTACGGTGAACGAACCATACAGTTCGCCGGTAAGGTCCTCGTTGTAACCGAGAAGCCTGTTGTCGGTCTGGTTCCATATATATACGTGCCTGGTCGGGAAACCGACGGAAGAATCGCGTACGCCGATGTCCTTCACAGGGCCGATATCGATATTTTTTGGACCCGGATCGTTGTTGTAGACATTGAACGGGATCGAGTCGTACGAAACCGGGTCGCAGCCGTTGGTGACTCTAAGCTCGTAATTTCCCGCTGCCACACCGCTGAAGCTGAGGTCGCATTCGAGTTGTTCTGAATTGATGTAAGCGACACTGGTGCCGGTCACGAGGATTGTGGTTCCGTCCATTATATGGACCGCGAGGTTGGAACCGTTCTGGAAATATTCACCGGTGATCTCGACATCGTTGTAGCTCTGATTCACAAGGGCATAGGACGGATCGGAAGCGAACACGTCGAAATTCGCGCAGTCGAGAACGACGGAATAGTCGACCGTCTTGGTCGAAACAGGTTCGCATCCATTTGTGACCCTGATCTCGTAATCGTCCGGGTCGACACCATAAAAACTCATCTCGCATGTCAGTTCGGTTGAACTGACGAAAGTAACGTCGGTGCCCTCGGCCTCGACCGAATTGCCGTCCATCAGGTCGATCGCGAGATTCGGCCCATCGATGAACCCGGTTCCGTAGACGGTGAAATCGGGGTAGGTTACACCAACCTCACCCTCGTCGGGATCGATGCTGTCGATGGTGAAGTTCCCGCATTCGGACACAACCGAGTACGGAATCGAGTCAAACGAAATGGGATCGCAACCGTTCGTGACCCTCAGCGTGTAGTCGCTCAGGTCAATACCGTCGAAATCGAAGTCGCACGTAAGTGTTGAGGAATCGATCCATGTTACCGCGGTCGCGCTTCCGATGATGGTGGTGCTGAGCATTAGATCGACGGCAAGGTTGGAACCGTCCTGGAAATTCTCGCCGTAGACCATGAAGTCGGGATAATGCTCACCGTAAAGCGCCTGTTCGGGGTCGGCGGATGTCACGTTGAAGTTCCCGCACGGATTTTCACCTGACACAGGGACGGAGAACATGAAGTATCGCGCGACGGGTCCGGACGGGACAGGCACGCCGTAGCCCTGATCGTATGTTTCGGAAACAAGGGCTTCGATGGTCACGAAGAAGTCCGCGGTGCCGGCTTCGACCGGTGTTAGTCCTTCAAGCTCAAGCTCCGCGACCGAGCTGACGGCGGTTCCGGGCTCGATAATCATCGCGAAGTCGGCGGGTGTGAAGACCTGGTAACCGTCGGGAATATCGACGTTGGGTGATTCGATGATGACCTGTGAGAATTCACCGAGGATTCCACCCGGATTGTCCTTCGCACCCCAGTCGAAAAGTTCAGCCGTGACTTTAAGCGTTCCTCCACCACCGCCCGGTTCGAAGTAGAGGTCGCTTCCGTTGTCGGCGATCTCGAGGTGGAACGGTTCGCGGGAGTTGGCATCGATTGAGAAATCTTGCGGTATGTCCTGCGGCGGGTCTTCAAGCGGGGCCTCCCAGTTCGCGACGACAGCGTACTGGAAGTTGAGAACCGGCGATGGGCCGTCGAACGGGAAGACAAGCTCGTAAACACGCGACCTTGCGCCGGATGCCGCGAACATGCCCCGGTTGTTTACGTTGCCCGGCTCGTGGAGGAAATCCGCGAGATTGTCATCATCCCCGAGGCCATCGCAGAAATATTTATACGGGTTGACCGTCGCGAAAAATTTCGCCCCGGGGGTTCCGGCGGCACCTTCAACGTAGCCGAGGATGCCCGGTCCTGTGAATTCAAGCATATTGTACCAGCGGGTGTAACCATCGGCGTTAAGGAGACTCGCGACTCCATCGCCATAACCGTAGATCACGCCGCTGTCATAGGTTCCGGCTACGTCCCCGTCGTGCATGAAGACACCCATCACGTCGAATCCGGTGTAGTAATCGAGTCCGGGGAACGGGTGGGTCAGGGTAACACGTATGTCGATGCGACCGTCGGTGAACAGGTCGGACATGTCGAGTATCTGGATTCCGAGGTTCAGAAGTGATCCTGCAGGCGGCTGGAGGAACTGCGTGACATTAGCGGTCAGTTCCGCGGTTCGGAACGGTATCATCTCGATTTGCCCATTATGGGAATCAACCGAGATGTTCCAGTATCCCCACAGATGTGCCGATGACGGGGTTCTTTCTGAAGAATTTGTTGTAGGTGTGACGGGATTTTCGGCGTGTCCCGAGCATGACAGGCTGACGACAATCAGCAGCAAGGTCACAAGCTGTGAAACGAATCTGTACCGCATTAATATTTCCTCCGGATGTACCAGATCAGCAATGTGTTAATAATAAGTAACGGCCCTGTAAAATTCAAACATATACGGCCATTTATTCTGTCGGAAATACCGACACTCCGTCGGTGTGGACAACGTGGACATCGCATGTGCTGTCATCGATCTCAAGCCTTATAGGTTCACCTGAAATCATGACATCGTCGCCGAACTCGCCAAGATAGACCATGTCGGAGTCGTACATTTTAACGACCGGGGAGCCGTCGGAGTAGACATCGAGGATGCAGACCCTCGAATAGTCGTCGCAGGCGATATCGCGCGGGTCGTTAAGCTCGTACGGCCCGTCGCCCTGCATACCGAGGAAAGACTGGTCAGTTTCGAATGAGAAAACTCCCCCAAGGTCGGGTTCGAATGTACAGTCGATTCGTTCGACATCGAATTCCGGCGCGCCTTCGAGCACATATACCCACATAGTCGAGTTGTCCGGAAGGTCCGCGGAGGTATCCGCCGCCAAAACTGCATCGATATTGATGTTCAGTGGGCCCGGACCGATTCCGTTATAGAATGCTGTCCAGGAATTCGAATGCTCCGCAATGTCCTGTATTCTGAATGCAATCAGGTTTTGATGGATATACATGAAGGTGTGGTAATCGTATTCACTGGTGACAAAGACATCGAGGCATCCGGTTCCTATAGGATTACCTGTATCCAGGCCAAGGTTCGGGCTGTAGATGGTGCGAACGGCTGAATTCGTGCCGCCCATCGCTACCTCGCCGAAATCGATGACCGATACACGGTCCATGCCGGGGGCGTTCGCGATAAATCCGCCGGATTCGTAATTTTTGCCGTAGTAGCGCCAAAGTTCGCCATCCTCGAAGAGTATCCACGGCTGCGACTCTTCCGAGTGGACGCCGACATCGGCGATCCCGACAGCGTTATCGCGGAGTTGTATGTTTTTGTAGATGTCCGGGAGAACGATGTAGCTGATCGTATCGGTCCTGAGGGAGCTGCACCCGTTTGTGACCATGAGCGTGTACTCGCCGGGGTCGACGCCGTTGAAATCGAGATCGCATATGACGGTGCTGATGTCCTCGCAGACGACCGATAGTCCGCTCGCGACAACATCGGAGCCGTCGAGGATCTCTACCGCGAGGCTGGGGCCACCTGAGAATACAAGTCCGGAGATTGTGAAATCGGTGTAATTCTCGCCGGAATTGGCGACCGACGGAGTTACGGATGAGATCGATATTGTGGGGCAGTCGGACGGATCGCCGTCACCGTCGCCATCACCGCCCCCGCCGTCACCGATGCCGTTTCCGAACGGATCGCCGGAGCAGGCGGCAAGGATCAGGGGGAGTATCAATAATGTTATGAGGACGGGATAAATCTGGCGTCGCATGTCTCGTTCTCCATTACGGTAAATTTTCTATCCCTTAAACCAGATTACACTAAGGTGATTGCAGTGGCAATTATGTATCAAGAATAAAAAAGGCAGCCCGGTAAGGCTGCCATTAATTTACTTGATTTCAATGAGTCGGCCTACACCGGTAGTTCGCACGGGCGGAATATCGATACGCCGTCGGTGTGAAGCACATGCACCTCATCGTCACCCTCGTCGCAGTCGATCCTGAGCGGTGTGCCCGAGATCGATGTGCTGTCGCCGAAGGAACCGATGTATGTCATGTCGGAATCGTAAACCTTGACTACCGGCTCACCGGTGGAGAGGATGTCGAGAATATAGACGTTATTGTTGTAGTCGCATGAAATATCGAGCGGATCGTTGATCTCGTCGTTACCATCGCCGGGCCCGCTCAGGTATGTGCCCGCGGGTGTCTGGTAATGGTCGCTTCCCGAACCGTGATAGTCAGTTCGCTCGACGGTGTACTCGGGAGCACCTTCAAGGTAGTAGAACCAGCCCGACGCGTTTTCGTCGAGGTTTCTCGAACAGTCGACGCCACTCACGGCGACCATGTTAACGTACCCGCTTCCCGAGCCGGTGTTCAGGTAAAGAGAAACATAACCGCCATGCTGGTTGATGTTTCTTCGGGAACATCGCATGTAGGTTGACGCATTCTGGAAGTAGTAGTGCCGTGAATTTCCGTACGGGCCGATTACATCGATCAGGTTGCCAGTATAACCAGCGTACCAGAAATAGTCCTCGTCCTGATCGTAGATATACTGGCCGTTTCCGCCTGTGTTACCCATCGTGGCCTCGTTCGGAATGCTGTCGATCTGCCTCTGTGCCTCCACACGGTTCAGGCCGGGGTATGCATTTTTGAAGGTTCCGGTTGAATAATCTCCAGTGTAGAGCCATAGCTGGTAATCGGAGAAGACCACATAGATCTCGCTCGTGTCCTGGCAGACGCCGAGGTCCGAGGCGAGAGCACCGTCTCTGAGTTCGATATTTTTCAACGGATCGGGATCGATCGTATATGGCATCGATCCGTACGAAACCGGGTCGCAGCCGTTTGTCACCCTGAGATCGTAGGATCCGGGGTTGACGCCGCAGAGATCGAGGTCGCAGGTGATTGTGGTCGAATCAATTAAAGAGACGTTTGTCGCGGAGACGACGACGGTGTCACCGTCCATTATATCGACCGCGAGGTTTGAACCCGACTGGAAGTTTGTTCCGTACACTTCGAAGCCCTCGTACTGCATTCCGGATTCACCGGGATCGGGATCGGCGCCCGTGACGGTGAAATTGGCGCACGGGTTGCTTCCGACCGGGATCGAGAACATGAAGTAAGAGGCGAGAAGCTCATCCGGTGCGGGAGTACCGTATCCCTGGTCGTATGTGAGTACCGGGTTGGTTTCGACGGTTACGAGGAACTGCACATCGTCGGTTGATATTGGCTCAACGCCGGTGAATTCAAGGTTCGCGACGCTCGAAACCGCTGTTCCCGGCTCTATGTAGGGAGCGAAATCAGCCGGGTAGAATTCAAGGTAGTTGCCAACGATCGGGGAATTGGGTGATTCAATGATGATCCTTGAAAATTCGCCCAGGATACCCGATGGATTGATAGCCGCGCCCCAGTCGAAGAGTTCCGCCCTGATGCTTACCGTGCCGCCGCCGGAACCGTTATCGTAGAACAGCGTGCTTCCGTTGTCGGCAACGGAGAGGTGGCACGCCTCGGACGCGTTCGCGGAGATGGGGAAATCGGACGGGATGTCAATCGGGGGATCGACAAGTGGTTCCTCCCATGCCGCTACGACCGCGTACTGAAAAACGAGCCAAGGTTTGTCGTCGACCAGGGGAAACTGAAGCTGGTACTCGCGTGTGTTCGTGCCCGTGGAAGAGAAAAGCCCGCGATCGTCGACGCTGTTCGGGTTATGAAGGAATTCCGTGAAGTCATCTTCGAAATCGAGAGTGTCGCAGAAATATTTGTACGGGTTCAGGGTCGCAGAGAATCCCATCGCCTTGTTACCGAGCGTGCCCTCGGTAAATCCGAGGATTCCGGGAAGTTCGAATTCTACAGGGTTAAACCAGCGTGTGTACCCGTCCGGGTTGAGAAGTCTCGGATTGTCGGGGCTGGTGGTATAGAAAATTCCGGGATCGTGCAGGCCGGTTGTATCGCCGTAGTTTATGAAAACGCCGAGCACGTCGAACCCTGTGTAGTAGTCGAGTCCCGGGAACGGGTGGGTGAGCGTGACGTTGACATCGAGCAGGCCCTCGGTCAGCCAGTTCTCAACGTCGGTAATCTGTATTCCGAGGTTGTGGATATTTCCGGCAGGTGGCTGAAGAAACATCGTGACATTTGCACGGAACTCGGCCGCCCTGTGGGGGATGACCTCGGTGGTCATGCTTACGGGGTCGAGACGGACATCGTAAAGGCCCCAGAGCATCTTGTTTGTAGATGAATGGACGCCGGGATTACCCGCGAGGTTATCGCCGGGTGAACCGGGGGTTACGGGTGATGATGAGCCGGAGCACGAAGCAACGGTAATGGTTATCAGCATAAGTGCCGATAAGAGGAGAAGGTGGTGCCGCATTTGATCTGCCTCCATAGATGAAAATCGATGCCACATAATGATAATACAGGGGCGAATAAAACGCAATAGAAATAATAAGATAGAGTAATGATTTTTGAAGTGTCAGCAACTAATGATTATAATACATGCTTTAATTTTCGATAATGATTGAGGTTAATATGGTCAGGTTTACCGTTGAATAGATGTTACTGAAAACTGGCGAGTTAATAATATCAGGAGGATTGGTCAGAAATGAACGAGCAGGGGAAGGAAGTTAAACCTGGGAAAACAAAAGATGTATACAATGCTGACCGCGTAATCATGCGCGTGATCGTCGGCATGTTCATCGTCAGCACCGTGTTTCTCGCGCTCTCCTATTTCGTATTTAAAAGTCCCGCGTACACAATTGAGTTTAACAGGTTATACCAGGCAACGGGAAAAATGGGCCCGCCTGTAGGGTGGCTGATCCATTTCGGGCGGAGCTTCATCATTGCGCTGATGGCTGTTTATCTTCTCGGTGGTGTATTCAAAGATGAGCTGATCGGTTTTATCAAGCTCTACGGTAAGGGCGGAATTGCGATTCCTTGGCTCAGGTTTGTGCTGTGGTTCGTATCGATCGGAATTCTTATAGCCCTTGTAGTAATCCTTGTTATTTATCACTGGGACATCGGCCCCGCAAAATTTTACGTTGAGTGGATTAAACATGCGGCAGAACTTGGGCTGAAGGCTCCCAGGCACACTGATCCGGCGATGTACCTCGAGTACTACATCCGGCCCTACGCGTGGTACTTTCCGTATTCACTCGTCGTCTCTCTTCTTGTCGCACCTCTGATAATAGTGACAGCATGCGCAGCGATAAAGGATGGACTCAACCTCCGAAAGTGGCGAAGAGAAATCACAAACATGATCAGCTCTCACAGTTGCTACGAGGGTCGGATTCTCAAGGACTTCGCGACATTCAACCACAGGTTCATAACAACAGTCGGACGGTATTCATGGCTTCTCTTCGGTCTGTCGGTGATCGCGTGCTACGAGTACTGGATAGGTCAGCTTGTCCTGACCGAAATCGGCGTGTGGTTCGCGATATTCGGCTACCTTCCGCTCGCGCTCGCGGTCATAACGATTTTTATAACCTTCTCCTATTATGAAAGTGCGTTCCGCGACGTGGCGCAGAAACTTATCGAGCTCGATTGCGAGATCGACCAGTTTGAAGAAAGATACTGCGTGCTTCACGTGACGCGACGGATCATGCGCTGGTACCTTGTCGTCAGCCTTGCGCTGATACTTGTGTCGATTGCGACACCACTCGCGAATTTCGTAACCGCCCTGATTCTATAATTTCCGGAGAATCAGATATCTATTCCGGGCAGGAGTTTCCGGATATTCGCGATGAAATCATCGATCGGGACGTCGATGTATTCCGCGTACTTTTTGTGATCCATCGCGCCCGAACCGAGTACAGCCGCGACACATGCCGCGCCAAATCCGGTCGTTTTTTGCATCGCGGTGAATGTCTCGTCGTGCATGACGATCGATTTAAGCGACCATTTTTCAGAAGTTTCTGAATTCAGGACTTCGATCGATATAAGAACCTGGTCATCTGTGATGAATCCGCACGAATTTTCAATCGCGCGGGAGAAGCAGTCGAGGTCCATTCCGCATTCGAACAGCATGAACCTGATCAATTCGACGTGACCGGGGAAGCGAATGGTCTTGTAGTCGCAGTTCCTGACTCCGCGTTCCATCATAGAATCGAGGAGGTTCGCGATTCCACCGGAGGTGTTGAACGCGACAAGCGGCGGCATGCCGTCGAATTCGATGTCCTCGATGTCGCTGAGCGATTCGATCGTGAGTTTCTTACCGTCGCGAAAAACGATGCAGTCTTCACGGTACTCGTTATAGAGGCCCTGCGGATTGAAGGTCATACCGTATTTAAGCGTGCCCTTCGGATTAGCGGGAAGTCCTCCGACACGTATTTTGACCGTGTCGGCGTTATCGATTTTATGGTAGCCGACTTCGGCGAAATTATTGGCGATTCCGGGTGCGAGGCCGAGGTCGGTTGTCACGGGGACGGTAGCGGATTTTTCCGCGAGTGCGCGGATTTTGTCGGACGTGTCGATGTTCCCGCCGAGGTCGCAGTAGCGTATTCCGTTCCGAATGCACTTTTCGGCGATGGGGTAGTTCAGATGAAATGGAAGTGCGCAGACGAGAACATCGGGTACTGTGTCCTCGATAAGTGTCGAATCGAGTATATTGGAATTTGTCAGATTAACCGGCGTGCCGAGTGATGTGAGGGTACCCTTTGCTGAAGAGAGATTTTCTTCGGATATGTCGACGCCGCTGACGTCGTAGCCGAGGACATGCATCCCGTGATAGATCGCTACTCCCTGAATACCCATTCCCGCGATAAGAGCAGAAGGCATGACAATCACCATTTAGTCTGTAAATTTGTCATTGGCAGCGAAGTATAACACAGGGGAAGCGGGTTCAGAATGGAGCCAATTCGTTTGTGAAATATCCGGTGATGCTATATCATGAAATTCCTGAAATCCGCGACGATCGTACTGACGATTTGAACGGGAAATGCCCTTTACGTATTCCGGAGGTTGAAATGAAGAGATTTATCATAGCCTGTTCAATATTCATTGCAGTGATGGTCCTGTCGGGCTGTGCCGGTAATATAGCACCTGATCCGGTGACGCCACCGGATGACGTGGCCGAACTCACGGTGGCCCGTTCACGAACTGATCAGACACAACTATGGGGGATGTACGAGCTTGAATTTGAGCCGGAATCCAGGAACCTGGAGGTGATCCCGTCGAGGATCGGGATGTTCACCGCGAACGTGGTCCAGTTTCTGAACAACAATCCGGCAGGACTGACGGTGCAGGTGAACGACGTGATTACCGATCCGGGGATCAGCGTCACCGTCGATGTCGACGTGAGCATCGCGCACCCGCTTCCCGGACTGCCGGAATACAATGGATACGATGTTCGCGGGGTTTTCATGAGTCGCGGCACAGATTTCCTCGAATACGGAACAGATTTAGACTATGCGTATCCCGGCGATGTAACTGCGGGAAGCATGCCGTGCGGCGCGGACGGATACACGCGATGGTACAACGCGACGGAATTCCATGAACCGGGACTGTTCGGGTACACGCAGGGGAAACTTGCGAGTTTCGGATTCGTGCCCGATGCGACCCTGTGCCCGTACAGTTATTTCGCGGACGGGCTTGGGCCGAATGATGATTTATGGGAATTCCTCACGACGACAGATGAGAACGGGGTATTCAAGTCGGGATCGACGAATACACGGAGTTACGTCCTTCAGTTCGGACTACCACCTGCGGGCGAGGGCATACGGTTTGCATACGCTGTTATTGCCAGCTGGGAGAACGTCGATATTCACCCGTCGAACGCCCCGGAACCCATTGGCGTGATGGTCGAAGATACAAGCACGGTGTGGTACGTCGACACGATGAACAAGGGCGGAGACATACGTCTCGATTTTTCACTTTTCTGCTGGAACGACCTTCCGGAAAACCTCTATATCGAATCAGGTGTGCTGAGTACGATTCACGAGCTTGATTCGTCGGAGATGGTTCCGGTGGCGGGTGGGGACAAATACTCGACGTGGAGCGTGGAAATTCCGGCCGACGCGATTACGCATTCCGGGGATGATTACTACTGGATCATCGCCGAGTACGAGTCGATGACATACGACAATCCCCTCGGGCAGCTGAACGACGCGATCGGAGAACCGCTTGCGGCGTTCTTCCGTTACGATCTTCTGATTTACAACGAGCCACAGACGGGGATAGTCTGCGATCTCATCCTCGATCCGTCGAATCCGCCTATGCCATACCTCGGGCCTGCGACGGAATTTATTTTCGACGCGAGCGGGTCGTACGATCTTGCGGGTGGCGACCTTACGTACGAGTGGGATTTCGATGGCGATGAAAATTTCGGCGATCCGTATGATTCCGGGACCGATGACAAACCGGGAAAGGTTTTTTCGGATGATTACACGGGTGATGTGTGCGTGCGGGTGTCGAACGGAACGGACGAGGAGGACTGCTGTGTCGGGGTGGAGATCGACATCGAGCTTCTCGGAAAAAATATACCCCTGAGGGATGGCTTCGACGCGTACGACATTGCGGTCGATCATGCGGACGGGGACCTCCTGGTCATTTACAGTGACGGAGCGGTGTACAGGTACACCGAATCGGGCGATTACCAGGACGGGACGTATTTTTACACGACATACGAGCCGGGGATGGGATTCATCGATATCGCCCCGAACTCGTACAGCGTCGTCGGTGGATACTGGAGCAACCAGTCCGACAAGCTGATGTTCTTCGAGCCTACCGGAACGAAAGTAACGGACGGTTACATCGGGAACGAATGCTACTGCGATGACGTCGTTGCGTTCACAGGGCACACGTACACGAACATGCTCGGAATCTGCTCGAACACATGCCCGATGGGGACGTACACGAGGTGGCGGTTCTTCGCGCCGACAACATATGTCACCTACTGGTACGCGAACCTGTATGGCGGCTGCGGGGAAAACAACATCCATCGCGACACGGTCGTGGGCGTCGAGTGCGGGAATTCGGACATGTACTACATCTATTACCTTGAAGGCTCGGGTGGCGGGTGCAGCGAGTACCGCGTTCAGAGGCTTTACCGCGAGACGGGGACAGATATTATCAATGATCCAACGGTTTCGTGGGGAGGGATGAAGAGCGATGATATCGACGAGGGTTTCTGGGATCCGCTCGACATAACGCGCGATTCGGACAATGATTTTTATATTCTCGATATTCTCTCGACCGGAGACCCGTGCGTAAAGAAATACGACGAAACCGGAGTATCGATCGGGACATTCGGCAGCACGGAAACAATTGCGGGAGAGCCGCTCAGGATCGAGGGCAGCGATTATACGGGTCCGGATGGCAATCTCATTTTCGTACTGCACGACGGAACGTCGCAGGACATGCTGAGTATTTTCTATCCGGACGAGATTCCGGACTAAGCGGATAAAATCTCAATTCTGGAGAATCTGGAAAAGTGCGGGGTTTAGCCGCCGCCGTAACGGCGGTCGCGTTTCTGGTAGTCCCTGATTGCCTGGAGGTAGTGGATCGCGTTGAAATCGGGCCAGTATTCCTGGGTAACCCAGAGTTCGGTGTAGGCGATCTGCCACAGGAGGAAGTTGGAGAACCTCATCTCACCGGACGTGCGGATAAGGAGGTCGGGATCGGGCATGTCGCTCGTGTCGAGGTAATTTCCGAACGAGTCCTCATCGATGCGTGTCAGGTCCAGTTTTCCTTCCTGGTGGAGCCTGTATATACGCTTAACGCCGTTCAGGATGTCGCCACGTCCGGAATAGGAGAGGCAGAAGTTGGCATGTACGCCGGTGTTGTCAGCGGTAAGTTTTTCTATGTCGTCGATTTTTTTCTGGAGGCTGTCGGGAAGGTCGGTCATGTCACCGATGATCTTAACCCGCATGTTTCTGTCATGGAGGGGGATGATCTCGCGAATTGCGGCAGATTCGAAGATCTGCATCAGGCCCGCGACCTCGGTGAACGAGCGGTTCCAGTTCTCCTTGCTGAAAGCGTAAAAGGTCAGGACCTCGATAGCCTTGCGACCGGCGATGGCGTTGATATCGAGCGTAAGGTCGGCGACCTCGTGGGCTTTCTGGACGCCCGCGCGGTGACCGTCGAGGATGTGCAGCCCGTGCTTGGTCGCCCACCTTCGGTTGCCGTCCATGATAATGGCGATGTGGCGGGGAAGGGTGGTCAGATCGAGGGTCGATATCTCGTGAAGGACCCCCTGCCACTGGCCCTTCGGCTCGTAATCCATGAGCAGTTCAGCCACGGACTGACCATTCAGGGGACTGTTGATTTCAGTTGAAGTCATAGTTCCTCAGTTGCCGGAATTATAACGCATAAATCAAGCGGAATAAAACGAGGGGATCGGGGGGAGGATTACTTTCTTGCCATTAGGCGGAAGCCATCGCCGTCGTCAACGTACACCATGACCCAGAACCCGGCCTCCTTGAGGGTGAGGAGAAAATCCGTCGTCGACGGCATCGTGTCGTTCGCTACAACACCGCCGATTTTTCTGTGGAACGCATTGGTTGCCACGGACGGGCGCCTGTCGAGAATGGCGAGGTTCCCGCCATCCTTAAGTATACGAAGCGCTTCTCCAGCGAAATCAGGGAGGTTACCGAAGTGGGGGAAACTCTCTATTACAACCATCCAGTCGAAGGTTTCGTCATCGAAGGGGATTTCATGGCAGTTCCCGACACGGAATTCAATATCTGCACCTTCCGACGAGGAGCGAAGTTCTCTCGCCTTTTCAATCATTCTGGGCGCAAGGTCCATGCCAACGATCCGGCTTTCAGGGCCGAGCCTGGAGGCCAGAAGTTCGGTCGCGCGACCGGTTCCGCATCCGCAGTCGAGTACCATCTCCGCTGAATTGCGTGGAAAGTGAATATCGTCGAGGATTGCGTTTATCCGTTCAATGTCGTCATCGGTGTAGGTGTCGAAGATGCCTTTTTCGGCACGTTCATCGAAGTAATCAATGAGTTCACGCGTCCTGTTGTCGGGATTTTTATTCATACGGTGAAGCTGAAATTAAGAACCGGAGCCGGGAACAAGCTCCGGGGCATCGATTGATGGATACAAGTCTGCAAGTTTACCGGTTATGTCATCGTTTTCCGGATCGATCGCGTGGGCGTGTTCGAGAAAGACGAGAGCTTCGATGGTCCTGTCCGACGAGACCATCAGTTCTGAGATGCCGAGCAATGCATCGATGTTGTCCGGATCGCGATTCAGCGCGTTACGGTAGGTGGCTTCCGCGAGAACAGGCCGCTCGGCGTGCAGAAGGTCGGCAAGGAGCGTGAGACCCTCGGAATCGAGCGCGTCCTGGTTTTCTTCGAGAACTGTTTTAGCTTCCGTAAGGTTACCGGTTTCTTCAAGAAGGGAAGCGTAATCGTAGCGAAGCCTGCTCTCGATGTCTTCGTCGTCGATCTGGGGTTCGATATTGTTCTGGCTGACAATTTCCATCCCGGCCGTGAACGCTTTTCGTGAACCGGTGAAATCCTCGCGTTCATACAGTATGCGGCCCCTGATCCAGTGAACGGCGGCTTCACCATAACCACCACCAATCAGACTGAGAACGGAGTCGGCCTTTTCGATCTCATCCTGGAGAAGGTAGACCTGTGCAAGGAGCAGGATCTGAGAGATGTCGGGCGATTTCTCAAGCTGCTCGCGGATTCTCTTTTCGAGCGCCTCGAAGCCCTCGGCTTCCGGATCAAGCTTGTAATACATGAGGTAATTCAGAGATATCTCGTCGATCTCATCGGGGGCAAGTTCCTCGAGAAGTTCAGCAGTCGAGAGGTAGGCATCGGGCAGGTCCGGGTTGGCCTCGACCGCCGCATCGTACATCTGGAGAGCATCCTCCTGGCGACCCATCTCCTCAAGGGCTATCCCCATGTTGTGAAGCGCGTCGTAATAGTCCGGATGAACCCTTAGCGCCCTCTTGAAGCAGACGACCGAAGCCGCGTACTCCTCGCCGTCGAGGAAGATATTCCCAAGCTCGTACCATGCGCGATAATCCTCCGGATGCGCGACGGTTTCGATCTCTGCGGCTGCAGCGGAAGCGCCTTCTGAGAGATGATCGAGTGCGGTGCCGGGCTCAAGTATCCATTTGGTGTCGAGTATAATCGGCTGCTTTTCTATGTAGCTTCTGAACGGGTCGAGATAATCGGCGAGGACGCTTGCGGCAATGCTGCGTTTTTCAAGCCGGTTGAGAATTTTGGCACATTCGCGACGCATATCCCCGTCGTAGGGTGATACGGCGAGAGCCTGTCCGAACGCGTCGACCGCCTCGTCCCATTTTTTCGCGAGTGAAAGCGCCATCGCCTTCAGCTTCAGGACCGCTTCGGGAATGTCGTCGTCACCCGCCTCAATGTTTTCCAGGTACTTGAGCGAGAGTTCGGGACGGTTCAGCATAAGAGATGCTTCCGCAAAAAGGGCCGCGACCGCGGGATCGTCACTTCTCAGCCCGTGCGCCTTTCTCAAAGCGAGGTATGCGTAGACCGGCTGCTCCGTGCCCATGTACAGCTCGCCGAGAAGTCTCCACGCCTCGAAGTAATCATCGTGAATCTGAATCGCCTCGCGGAGATTCTCGATTACGATTTCGGTTCCACGGATGGCGCGTCTCTGCGCCATGTCCTCCTGGAGAATACGGACCGCATCGTCGTAGAGTGTTTTAGCTTCTGAGGGTATGTCGTTTGTCATAGTAATCAGCCATCAGGCGGGATGTACGGGTAACGGGTTTCAGCCGGACACGGGGTCCGGTGGAATTTTACATGGGCTTCCATGCATTAACAAGGATGGTGAATGAAAGAGGGGCTGCTGTTACTCGCCGGGGAGTTTCCAGATGCTGCTTTCGCCCTTTGCCTTTCGCTCCTCCTCGAGGAGGAGAGGGCTTGGACGCCTGAACACTTCCATGCGGTCGATGAAGTTCTCGAAGAACTGCATCTGCTTGTCGAGTTCACGGAGGATAAGCCTGTACGCTTTTTCAGACAGGGGGTGAAGGGGTTCGACACTTTCCGCAGCGGTTTCCTGGTTTCCTTCGATCAGGTACGCATCTTCGTTGATAGTACACAGTACGTTTGCGGACGCGACGATGGAGGTGAAGTCGGACATATCACCTGCCATGTCCGGATTGTGGTGATAACCGATGGCCGCCGTGATGTTCGGTGGGAATCCCCACTTCTCGGCGATTGCGGCACCTACCTCGGCATGGTCGGTCTGGTAGAGGCTTCGCTCGGCCTGGAGGAAAGTGATCTGTTTCTTGTTCATCATGTCCACGACGGCCCGGTACTCGTTGGTGAAGCTTTTCAGCAAGAGGACCTTGCCGATATCGTGAAGCAGGCCGGCGAGTGAAAGCGATTCAGCGTCCGGAAGTCCGTCGGCCTTTGCGATTGTAGATGCCGCGACGCTCGTGGCGAATGAGTGTCGCCAGAAATCCTTCATGTCGAACCCGCCGATTGTAACGAGATCGAATATTGACACGCTCAGAACGAGGTTGCGGACGGTGGAGAATCCGAGAAGCGGTATCGCACGTGCGAGCGTGTCAACCCGTCCGGGAAGTCCGTAGAAGGCCGAGTTCACGAGTTTAAGAACCTTCGCGGCGATGGCCTGGTCGTGCGATATCACGTTTTCGAGATCAACCGCGGAGGTGTTCGGGTCGTTCACGACCTCGTTGACCTTGAATACGACATCGGGGAGCGTGGGTAGCTCCTTGATTTTCTCTACTGCCTGGTCGATGTTAAGCGATGTTGAAACCAAAATCTGGATTCTCCGTTAAGGACTAAGCTCATTATAATATCCCCGGTACCATATGAAAAATGTAATCCAATGTAGCCCTGTAAACAATTTATTTATTTTCTTTTCTGATAAAAAATTCCGATGCAACCTTGCAACGGGTTGTAAAGTCCGATTTTATTAGAGACATGGAACCGGTTTACGAATACAGGGACGAGTCCCCGACCTTCAAGTGGCTGATCATCTTTACGTCCGTGCTGATGATAGCGATGGCTATTTTTACTCCGCTCGAAGGCGATGAGCCGCTCTGGCTTGTTATCGGCCTCAAGGCGATGCTGTTCGTGTTCGGCGTGGGAATCTTTGGGGTCATCCCGTCGATTCACGTTAAAGCGTTCCCGGATTACATCGAGGTTACGTATGGCATGCTGAAGCTGATCAAATTCAGGCTGGATATCGGCAATATCACGGATGTAAAACCGATCACCTACAGTCCAATGCGTGATTTCGGTGGCTGGGGGATCAAGGGCGGCTACGGAAAGTGGGGCGGATGGTGGGCGTTTACGGTCACCGGCTCGAAGCATGTGCTGGGAATTGAAACGACGGAGAAAAACTATATACTCAGTTGCCCGGACCCGGAATATGCGACAGTTCAGCTGAAGAATAACTTCGGTTTTAAATGAACCCCATGGATGTACTTTTCGAAACCCGTCACTACGGAAAACCCATCGCGAGGATACTGGTCACGCTTGTCGGACTTGCAGGACCGATCGCGCTGATGGTTCTTGTAATTGTCAGGGCCATCGATCCCCCACCGTACTACTCGTTCTGGGGGGAGCTATTTCAGCAGGTACCGACTGCGATGGCGTTCCTGACAGCGCTATTCGCGGTCCCGCAGGTCCGGCTGAGGGTCTACGAGGACCGCCTTGAGATCGCGAGGGGATTTTTGTTTCTGCTGAAATCGAGGATTGATCCGGTCAATATCGATAGGATCGAAGTGCACAGGTCGGTCGATCGGAACGATAACGAAAAGTGGAAGGGCTATCGCAGGATGGTTTACATCAAGGGGAGCGACGCGATTGCGATAGTGGAGGGCGAGAAAAAAAGTCTCGTCGGATGCGAGGACGCAGTCACGACCGCGAATTCGATAAGGAGCATTCTCAATATCAGGGATAAAGTGGTGAAACCTTTAAAGGAGGAGTCGATACCCGAATCGGTGATCGAGGGACTGAGGACCGCGTTCACATCGCCGATGTGGGACCCGGCAAAGCCGATTTACGAGAAGAAATACAAAAGCAGCCTTACGGTATATGTATTCGCGGGGATACTCCTGGCTATGATGCTGATCGCGGGGATTCAGTACCTTATTTTCAGCGACTTGTATTTTGCATGGCTGATACTTGGCGCGAATGCGGTCGTGTTCCTGATGTTAATGGTCATGGCCGCAATAAATCTCCCGGTTTTCACGCTGCGGATATATAAGGACAGGCTTGTCTATTACCAGGGACTTGGAATTTTCAGCAAGGCCGAGATCGGTTACGGTGATATCAGGGATGTCAGGCTTGTGGATCAGAAGATAACGGTGAGGGACGTGATTTTCACGCAGGAGTTCGCGGAGACGTGGAAGGGCTGGAAGGTTGTCGGGCACAACAGGAAGGGATCGGGTGTTGGGGTGATCA
>Ga0272443_10001575_pt1 | contig 32441 bp, 25 predicted proteins | sample SSMAcet12_FD_193581 | JGI IMG/M metagenome (GOLD analysis project Ga0272443, IMG submission 193581) | Marine sediment archaeal communities from Little Sippewissett salt marsh, Falmouth, MA, United States - SSM-Acet-12 | ecosystem: Environmental > Aquatic > Marine > Wetlands > Sediment ... | reverse complement strand
ATGACTGAAGCCCATGCTCTGGCGCGCCAATCACGATGTTGAAACCACCGACTGGAGAGCCGTGTGCGGGAGAACCGCACGCACGGTTCGGAGGGCGGGGAGGGAATCCTCCCCGACCCCTATCGATAACGAGGGGCCGAGATGACGATAACGAGGGGCCGGGATGACGAAAAAGAGGGGCCGGGATGACAATAGAGAGGGCGTTTGCCTTTCAAGCGTCCTGTCTAACCGATATTCCTGTGGGTAAAGGCGCGAGGGTTTTCGCCGGCGTAATCAGACACCACGTGCCCGTCCCCGAAGAGTCGCCACTTGTAAATCACCAGGCCCTCGAGACCCACGGGGCCCCGGGCGTGTATCTTGTTGGTGCTTATGCCCACCTCGGCCCCCAGCCCGTAACGGAAGCCGTCACTGAAACGGGTGCTGCAGTTCAGAAAGACGTCGGCCGTGTCCACCCGGTCCATGAAGCGAAGTCCCCGGCCCCTGTCCTCTGTCACGATGGCGTCCGTGTGGCCCGAGCCGTATTTGTTGATGTGGTTCACGGCCTCCTCCAGGCTGTCGACCACCTTGACGGACAGGATGAGGTCCAGGTATTCGGTGCCCCAGTCCTTTTCATCGGCGGGCCTCGCATCTATACATTCCCGCGTCCGTTCACAGCCCCTGATCTCGACACCCTTCTCCTCCAGGGCGGTCTTGGCGGCGGGGAGAAAGGCGCCCGCGATGTCCTTGTGCACCAGGAGTGTCTCGACTGCGTTGCACACGGCCACGTACTGGCACTTGCTGTCCACGGTGATCCCGAGGGCCTTGTCGATGTCCGCATTCTTGTCCACGTAAACATGGCAGACCCCGTCGGCGTGGCCGAGAACCGGGATGCTCGTGTGAGTCATGATGTGCCGGACGAACTCGTTGCTCCCCCTCGGGACGATCAGGTCGATGGTGTCGTCCAGTGCGAGCATTTGGGTCACGTCGGAGCGGGTTTCAAGGAGGGCGAGCCAGCCTTCGGGGATTCCGGCCTCGAGGGTGGCCTCCGTGATGACGTCGGCCAGAATCCGGTTGGTCTCCAGGGCCTCGCTTCCCCCCTTGAGGAGGACCGCGTTCCCGCTCTTGAGGCACAGGGAGGAGATCTGGACCAGGGCGTCCGGGCGGGACTCAAAGATCACCCCGATGACCCCGATGGGGCAGGTCACCTGGAAGAGTTCCAGACCCTTGTCCAGTTCCACGGCGCGAAGGGTCCTGCCCACGGGGTCCTCGAGCTTGACGAGGCTTTCCATGCCGCGGCATGCCTCATGGATCCTGCCTTCGTCGAAACGGAGCCTCTTGAGAAGGGGGGGGCTGAGGTTCTCCCGCCGTGAGCGATCCAGATCCCTGCTGTTGGCGGCGGTGATGTCCCTGCTGTTTCTCTCGAGATGCCTGGCGATCCCGGCGATTGCCTCGTTTTTGAGATCCGTCCCCGCGGAGGCCAGGCGAACGGCGGCCTGTCTGGTCCGGGCGGCGGCAGTTGTGGTGTCCATGGTCATGATCCCCCTTTGGTGTTCCCCCCCGGGCAGTCGGCAGGTGCGCGTCCCGCGGTGAAGGTCAGGATGGTAACACAGAGAGGCGAGCAGGTGAAATGTCATCTGCAGGATGCCCGCCTCGCGTTTTATCCCAGGGCTTTCGCGATCCGGCCCATGGCGTTTTCAACATTTTCCCGGCTGTTGAATGCGCTGATGCGGATGAAGCCCTCGCCGCACTTTCCAAAGCCCGCACCGGGCGTGCACACGACCCCCGCCTTTTCCAGCAGGAGGTCGAAAAACCCCCACGAGTCCCGCTTTCCGTCGACCCAGACGTAAGGGGAGTTCTCCCCCCCAACGCAGTCGAACCCGAGGGCGGCCATTTCCATGCGTATGATGGCCGCATTCGCCAGATAAAAGTCAATGAGTGCCCTTGTCTGGGCCTTTCCCTCGGGGGAGTAGACGGCCTCGGCCGTTCGCTGCACAGGGTAGGACACCCCGTTGAACTTGGTGGTCTGCCGCCTGTTCCACAGGGGGTGGAGGGCCCGGGGGTCCCCGGCGGCCGTGTAGGCCGCGCAGTCCTTGGGCACCACGGTGAAGGCGCACCTCGTGCCGGTGAAACCCGCTGTCTTTGAAAAGCTTCGAAACTCGACAGCCACCTCCCGGGCCCCGGGGATCTCGAAAATGGACCTTGGCAGGGAGTCGTCCCGGATAAAGGCCTCGTAGGCCGCGTCATAGAGGATGAGGGCCCTGTTTTCCCGGGCGTAATCCACCCACTCCCGAAGCTGGTCCCTGGTAATCGTCGCCCCTGTGGGGTTGTTCGGGAAGCAGAGATAGATCAGGTCCACGGGGCGCGCCGGGGGGGAGGGGATGAACCCGTTGTCCTTTGTGCCCTCCAGATACACGAGTCCTGCATACCTCCCGTCTTGAAAGCCGCCGGTCCGGCCGGCCATGACGTTTGTGTCCACGTAAACAGGGTAGACGGGGTCGGGAACGGCAATAACCGTGTCCAATGAAAAGAGTTCCTGGATGTTGGCCGTGTCGCATTTGGCCCCGTCGCTGATGAAGATCTCGTCAGCCGAGACATCCGCCCCCCGGGACTGAAAGTCCTCCCGTGCGACGGCGTTCCGCAGGAAGTCGTATCCCTGCTCCGGGCCGTAACCGCGAAATGTCTCCTCCGCCCCCATGTGGTCCACGGCTTCGTGAAAGGCCTTGAGACAGGCCTCGGGGAGGGGCCTGGTCACGTCGCCGATACCCAGCCTGATGATCTCCCTTTCGGGGTGCGCGGCCCGGAAGGCCTCCACGCGCTTGGCAATATCCGAGAAAAGGTAGGATGCCTGAAGCTTGAGATAGTTTTCATTCACTCTGATCATGACGGAACCTCACTCCTGAAAAAATATTCCTGAACCTTAGCCTTCGCCGATCTCCCGTTCGAGGGGTATGCGGGCGGTTTCCTTGTAGGTGTTCAGGGCCACCGAAGTCCGCGTGCCCCTGACGCCTGCCGTGGACAGGAACCGCTCCTGGATCATTTTCCCGAGCTCTTCCGGGTCGGCCACCCGCACCTTGACCAGAAAACCGTCTTCCCCGGACACCAGATGGACTTCCTGGACCTCGGGCATGGAGGAGAAAACCCGGCCAAGTGTGTCGAGATCGGCGCCGCTTTCAGGTCGCACCCGCACAAAGGCCACGAGGCTCCGGGAGAATTTCCTGGGATTCAACCGCACCTCGTAACCGTCGATGTAGCCCTGTTTTTCGAGCTTCCGGATCCTCTCCAGGACCGCGGACGGGGCCATGCCCAGTGCTCGGGCAACTTCCACGTTGGGTATGCGGGCCTTTTCCTGGAGAATCTGGAGGATCTCTATGCTGATGTCGTCTAGCATTCTGCATAAACCCTTAATTTTGGATACAATGTTCTCTGTGACCAATAATGTCAAGAATAAAATTCAAAATTCATGAGGTATTAATGAATTATTCTGGGGCCCTCCCTTGGGGCGGGGTGGGAGGGCGAGGGCGTGTAATCTGTTGCCACCTTTTGGCTCGGGTGACGTCTCCGAAATAGGAACCTTTTTGCCCAGTCCACCGAGACAGTGTTTAGCCAGGGAGTAACTGGCTAAAAATGCTTGATAAAATGCCTGATAAAAATTTTTTGATAAAACGGCCCGCGATTTGCATAAGAAAACCCCAACCAGATTGCCTTCGACAAGAAATGGAAGGCGCTGTCAAGGAGGAACTCATATGAAGTTGTGCACACCTGAAGGTAAACCCGTAAGAAAGTGGTTTTTTGTGTTGGCGCTGTTCGTTCTTACCTTGGGTTGTTTTCAATGGGAAGCAGCGGAGGCCTCCCCGATCATAAACACGGTAGATGTCTCCGGGTGGATTTCGCCGGGACAGGATCTCACCAGTGCTTACGTGGCCTACAGTTATTTCTCAAGCCTCACCGGCCGGGCGGTTGCGATTCACCCACTGGGAGATCTGGCTGCCGGGAAGAACGCTTTCACCTTCGGCATCCAGGGAGACGGGGATTTGGAGGTCGACTACTACACGGTTCTGGGCATTTACGACCACGCCGAAGGGGTCACCGTCGGCATGGACAGAAAAGCGGCGGATTACGCGGTTTCCAATGGCCTGGAATGGGAGCAGGTTTTCGGCTCCGAGAACGGGTCGGGAATCCCGGGCTATTCGGAAACCCGGGTTGCGGGGTTCCTGGCCGGCGGTGATCTGGAGGGAATAAGCGCTTTTGTGAACAGCTTTGCCGGCCTTTCAAATGGAAGCGGTGACAGTTATTTCGCACACTTCGGGGAAAAGACCTCTCTTGTGGATTATAGCGTCGCCTCCTTTCACACACCCATACCCGCGGCCTGGTGGCTCCTGGGTTCAGGCCTCCTCGGACTTTTCTGCTACCGCAGAAAATTCTGACACAAGCTTCGGCACCTGCGCCCGGGGCTGTTTCAAATATGTCCTGCCTGCTGAAGACTCCCCGTTCTCCCCTGGAGGACGGGGAGTCTTCGTGTGAATCAGGATTGGAGGTCGTTTTGCTTTTTCAGACAGTTCTTGCAGATCCCGTCCACCCGGACCTCCACTTTGTCTATCCTGCCCGGGAAAATCTTCCACAGGGGGGCTGTATCGATTTCCAGGGTTTCAGGGTCCAGGCAGTCCATCTGCCCGCAGAGCTTGCAGTAGAAATGGGGATGGGGTTGATGGTTTTCATTGGGCGCAAGCCCGTAATAAAAAGACCTGCCCCCTGTGCTGAGCCGGTCCAGGACGCCGTGCTCCACCAGGAGGTCCAGTATGCGGTAGACGGTCACCCGGTTGATGGAAAGGTTCCGCCCCAGCGTGTTGTGGATATCCGCGGCCGACAAGGGATACTTGTTGCTGCCCACGACTTCCAGGACGCGCAGGCGGTTTTCCGTGGCCACCAGGTGGGAGGAGTTCAGCAGTTCGACATAGTCGCATTGATTGCACATTTCAAGACCTCATCACTCAGGGGAGCCCCTGGTTCAAAATCGGTTCGCCCAAACCCGGAGCCCTGTGAACACCCGGACGGCCCTGCTTGTTCCTGCCTTCCCTCAGGCCCTGCCCCGGGCCCCGGGGAAGACCCGTCCCAGGGGCAGGGAGACAAAAAAGCATGCCCCGGCCACCACGATGATGGAGGCCCCGGAGGTCAGGTCGAACGCGTAGGACAACCAGAGCCCCGTCACGGTGAAGAGGGCCCCGAGCAGGCTGCTTCCCACCATCATCTGGGCAAGGGATCGCGCATATTTTTCCACAATGAAAGGCGGTATGGTCAAGAGCGCGATCACCAGGATGAGCCCCACCACCTGTATCACCAGAACAATGGTCACGGCCAGCAGGGCCACCATGGAGATGTAAAGCGTCTTTACCGGCACGCCCCGCAGGCGGGCGAACTCCTCGTCATAGGAAAGGGCCAGGATGTCCTTGTAATAAAAGGCGGCAAGAACCGTGAGAACCACTCCCACGAAACCCATGATCCAGAGATCTGATTCGGGTACGGTCAGTATGGAGCCAAACAGATAGCTCATCAGATCCACGTTGTACCCGGGGGTCAGGTCCAGGAGGATGACCCCGACGGCCATGCCCACGGCCCACACCACCCCGATAATCGTGTCTCCCCGGTGCTTGGCCTTGAGGGTGACCAGGGCCATGATCAGGGCGGCTGCCAGTGAAAAGCCGAGGGTGCCCGCCAGGAAGGGCAGTCCAAAATAGAAGGCCAGGCCGATACCCCCGTAAGCCGCATGGGCGATGCCGCCTGAAAGGAAGACGATGCGGTTGACCACCACCAGGGTGCCCATGATCCCGCAGAGGACACTGGCCAGGAGCCCGGCCGTCAAGGCGTTTCGCATGAATTCAAACTGGAGGGCCTCGATCACGGTTTCACCTGCCTGTGGTCCTGCAACACCCGGTGGGGCAGGCCGTGGGCCACGATTTCCACGGGGCAGACCGCGTCTGAGGTTGATGGGTACATGATCTCCATCATGTCTCCTGTGATCTCGGCCTCGTTGTGGTAGTGGAGGCGCCGGTTGACACAGGCCACGGACTTGACGTAACGGGAAATGGCCATGAGGTCGTGACTGACCATGAGGATGGTCGCCTCGTTGTTGAGTTCCTTGAGCATCGCGTAGAAATCCGCCTGGCCCTCGGAGTCGATTCCCGCGGTGGGCTCGTCCAGAAGCAGGAGCCGGGGCTTGGTCACCAGGGCCCTGGCGATGAAGACCCGCTGCCGCTGTCCCCCGGAGACTTCTCCGATCCGGGTCCTGGACAGGTTCCCCACTTTCATGCGTTCAAGGGCCTCCAGGGCGTCCCTCCGGTGAGCGGCGGAAAACCCCCGCCCCCCGCCGCCCGGTTTAATGAGACCCATCAGGACCACGTCCAGGGCCGTTACAGGGAAGCTCGGGTTCAGGTGGGCGTCCTGGGGGACATACCCGATGAGGGGAGCCGCCTGTGCCGCGGGGATTCCCATGACGCGCACGACCCCTTTCTTCGGCTTGAGCAGGCCCAGCATCAATTTGAGAAGGGTGGTCTTGCCCCCGCCGTTCGGGCCGATCATGGCGGTGAAATCCCCTTCGGGGATCCTCAGGTCAATGTCCTCGAGAACCGGATAGCCGTTGTAGGAAAAGGCCACCCCGCTCAGTTCGATGACAGGTGTCTCCATTTCATCACCTCAGCGCCTTTTCAAACTTTTCGGCGACCCTGCGGAGATTCGCCTCCCAGTCCTCGGCCAGGGGATCGGCAAAGGCCACCTCCCCCTGGATCTCCCGGGCGATCACCTCCGCGCTCCTGGTGGAAAACTGCGGCTGGACAAAAACGACCCGGAAATCCTTGCTCCGGGCGGAAGCGATGAGCTCTTTCAACTGGGAGGGCTTGGGGTGCTTTCCTTCCATTTCAATGGGGACCTGCTGGAGACCGTACGCGCGGGCGAAATATCCCCACGCAGGGTGGAAGACCAGAAAACGGAGGCCCTCCTTGCCCGCGAACAGGGACCTCAGGTGGGCGTCCAGTTCATCGACTCTCCGGACAAACTCGTCGTGACCGGCCTGGTATTCACCGTGCCGTGCCGGGTCCGTTTCCTGCAGGGCCTCCAGAATGGCGCGGGCCTGGAGCTTCACCAGGGGCGGGGCAAGCCAGGTGTGCGGGTCTAAAATCCCTTCATGGTTCCCGCCGTGATCGTGATGGGATTCCATGGGGGCCTTGCGGATCTCCAGGTCCGTGCGGACGACCCCCATCCCGGGGTTGGCGGCCGCGATCTTCTCGAGCCAGGCGTTCTCAAAGGGCACGCCGATTGAAAAATAAATTCGGGCCCTGGAAAGGCCCGCCATCTGACCGGGACTCGGTTCGTAGGTGGCCGGGCTCGCACCGGGCTCCACCATCACCCGGACATCGACGAATTCCCCGCCGATCTGCTCCACAAAATACTTCTGCGGGGCGATGCTGACGAATACCGGGATTTTTTCCGCCGCAAGCCCCAGGTGGGGTGAGATGAAGGCCATCCACAAGAGAACGGCCGCCTTTCCGAGGAATCGCTGCGCCATGGGACCCTCCGAGCCTGTGCGAACATTTGAGGAAATCATGCAAGTCATTGTCAATTTCATAAATCGAGTTTAGAGCCCCTTACGCTTATGGAATGCACACAAAATAAAATATATCCCACTCTCTATCTCGAACGCAACTAAATTGAGCCTGATTTTCATTCCCCAACGCCAACAGCCGGCCCTGGGGAATCGATATTTTTTTAGATTTGACATCAAGTCGACTGCTCGGATATCCTACTCATCCAATGATAATTCCCTCTCATCAAGATGCAATGAGAGTTCCTTTCCGACCGGCAAGAAAAGTTCCTGTAAACAACGGCTCACAATGGGTTGTGATCCATGTCTGACGTCCCGGGATTTGAACGCATTGTTCAAAAGGCAGAGGAACTGAAGCGGGAATCCCTTTCGGGCTGTCTCCCCGAAAGCGCCGCTGCGTGGAACAGTCTGCTTTTGAGCGATATCGCTGATTATCTTCCCATCGGCATCACAATGCTCAATGAGGACTTTGAGATCTGCAGGTGCAACCGGTGCTATGAGGAGTACATCTCCAGTTACTCCCGCTACCGGCCCGCCGAGGCCCTGGGCATGAGTTATTTCGAGTGTTTTCCCGGAAGCAGGCCCTCCATCGTCGAAATCCTGAGGTTTGTCCGAAGCGAAAAGCAGCAGCACACATCCCACGAGTTTCCCCTGATGGTTGAGCAGGAATCCCTCCAAAGGGTCAGCTATTGGGATGCGCGGGTGGTTCCCGTCAGGGACGGGAAGGGCCGGGTGGTCGGGATCATCATATTCACCCTGGATGCCACAGACCGCGTCCAGGCCAGGCGGGAGCTCCATGAGAGAGACATCGAAATACGGGAGCTCAAGACCGCCTTGCGCAAGGTCTTCGAACTACGCCAGGAAGATCGCTCAAGACTTGAAACGAAAGTGCTTGCCAACTGTGAGGCTCTTGTACAGCCCTTTCTCTCCAATCTCAGAAGGCACCTCCGGGATTCCCCCCGGCTCACCTGTGTGGACGGGATCGAAAGCGGGCTCAAGGAACTGGTTTCCGATTTTTCTCTGAGACTGGGAGCAGGCCCCCCCGCGCTTTCTCCCAGGGAGGTCCAGGTGGCTGCCCTGATCAGGCTGGGAAAGACGACCAAGGAGATCTCGGAGTCCCTTTTCGTCTCCCCTTCAAGCGTGGACTTTCACCGCAAGAACATACGCGCCAAACTCGGCCTCAAGAACAAGGGCGTCAATCTTCGCACCTTCCTCGAGTCCTGTCTGGACCCGTAGGCCTGTCCCCCCAATTCCTCCCCGATTTCTTCCCATTGGCAGATCCCACAGCCTTTATTAGTTTTTAAGAGGAGAAACTGCGCCGCACCCGCCGAGCGGGGAGGCGGCCGATCCATGCAACCCGTAGCCGAAAGGAGGAGCACCAATGGAGAGCACAGTCGCGGATCTGGCGATCATCAACGCAAAGGTGATCACGGTGGACAAGGACTTCAGCATCCGGCAGGCGATCGCCGTCAAGGACGGGAAGATTGTCGCCGTGGGGTCGGATTCTGACATCCGGGAATTCATCAAGGACGGTACCAGGGTGTTGGATCTCAAGGGAAAACCCATCCTCCCGGGTATCAACGAGTCCCACATGCACGCCCCCTTCTTCGGGTCCACTCGACCGCCCCTGGCCATCGACCTGACCTACCCGGCCGTTCAATCCATCCCGGACATGGTGGAGGCCCTCCGTAAAAGAGTTGCCGAGACGCCGCCGGGAGAGTGGATCCGCGGTTTCGGCTGGGACCAGAGCTCGCTGGAGGAATGCAAGGCGGATCCGTCGCGGCTTCCCAGGAAATGGGACCTGGATAAGGTGTCCCCGGATCACCCGGTGGCCTTCACGGACTTTTCATGCCACACGCTCCTGGTCAACAGCAAGGCCCTCGAGCTTGCAGGTGTGGACAAGAACACCCCGAATCCCCCCTCCGGAAAAATGGAGCGGGACGAGGAGGGCAACCCCACGGGCATCCTGCTGGAGCCTGGCGCGCAGGCCCTGGTGTCGGTCCACGTGCCGCTCCTCACCAGGGAGGAGAAAAAGACGGCCGTGCTGACCGCGCTCCGGCACCTCAACGCCAACGGGGTGACCAGCTTCACGGATGCGGCCATAGGGCCGGGGGGCGAGACATTCCTTTACGGCGTCATGAGCGCCGAGTTCGTGGATCTCTACCAGGAACTGCTGGCCGAGGGGAAGCTCAGCGCCCGTGTGACCGTGCTCCTGCTCCTGGGGGACTACGGGGCCCTCACGTACGAGGACCTGGAAAAGGGAATCCAGACTTTCAAGGTCCCGGACAATGTGGACAGGTCATGGCTCCAGTTCCCGGGCGTCAAGATCTTTGCCGACGGCATCCCCCTGACCTACACCTCCTGGATGAAGGATCCCTATGTGAGCGGCGACGTGGGACACGGCCGGTCGGTCATCCCCGGGGACACGGACCAGGAGCAGTACGACAACCTGGTCGAGATGATAAAACTCGTGCACCGCAACGGGTTCCAGATCGGTCTCCATGCCACGGGCGACAGGTCCATCGACTGTGCGGTGGACGGGTTTGTACAGGCCATCGAGGAAAAACCCGGGGGCGACCCCAGGCACTACCTCATCCATGGGGATTTCATCAGCCGGGAGAGCGCGGAGACAGTGGCCAGGCACAATTTCGGCGTGGCCATGCAGCCCTTCATCGGCGTCATGATCTCGGAGTTCGAACCAACCGTTGTCGGACCGGAGAGGGCCGCCTACGAGTGGCCGGCCAGGACCGTGCTCGACTCCGGGGTCAAGCTGACCAGCAATTCCGATGCGCCCGTGACCTACCCCCAGTGGCGGCTGGGTGTCCAGGCCGCGGTCCTGAGGGAGGGCCTCGTCTCCGGCAAGGTGAACGGGCCGGAGCAGAGGATCTCGGTCCGGGAGGCCATCGAGACCTACACCATCAACGGGGCCTGGCAGGACCACATGGAGGACCTCAAGGGGTCCATAGAGGTGGGAAAATTCGCGGACTTCTGTGTCATCGGCGGGGACATCCTCGAGGTGGACCCCCACGAGATCGGCCAGATCCCGGTCCTGATGACCATCGTGGACGGGAAAGTCGTGTTTGACGAGAGCGGCGGCGCCTTTGAATAAAGTCTGATACAAGATCGGCTGGCGGATGTAAATCGGGCGGTCCGGGCATCCCGCAAAAGAGCCCCCCGCGATCAGGCCTTTTCCGTCAGCCGATCGACCTTCCTGACGTACGCGCCCGGATCGGCCTTGCGCTCCAGCCCCCTGGCGGTCATGGTGCGCACCTTTCCGTAGACGTCACGCTCCTGCCAAGGGCGGTCGTGCAGGCCGAAGATCCACCCGATGTTGGCGTAGGAGTTCGGGTCGCGGCCGTCCAGAAAATATTTGTTGTTCAGGTAAAGGGCCGTCTCATAAGCGGCTTGGGGCGTGTCGCTCCATTCCAGGATCTTCTTGCCCCAGTACATGCGCATGTAGTTGTGCATGTAACCCGTGGTCTTCATCTCCCGCATGGCCGCGTTCCAGTATGGGTCGTGGGTGTCCGCGGCCTCGAACCGGCCGCGCGGGTAGACGTGGGGACGCCTGTCGTCCCGATGGGCCTCGAGGGTCTCCCGGGCCCATCGGGGCAGGGAGTTGAAACGATCGTAGCCCTCGCTGAAGTGGACGAAATTCACGGCGAGTTCCCGGCGCACCAGGAGCTCGTCCAGGTAGGATTCGCGGTCGTCCTCCGTGCCTTTTCGGGTCTCCAGGATCTTGCGTGCAACGACTGCGGGGCTTATCTGCCCGAAGTGCAGGTACTTGCTCATGTGGGAGACGTCGTCTGTCTGGGGCTGGTTGCGGTTTTCCGCGTACCGATCCAGGTGCCTCTGGACAAAATCGTCGAGAATTTTCCGGGCGGCTTGGGTGCCTCCGGTGAAAAGGCGGACGGGTTTGACCTCCCGGTCCATGGACAAGGGCCCCAGAAGGGCCTCTTCATCCCGGATATCGAGGCCCTCTATTTCCATTCCCGTCGACCTGTGATCGGGTGGGGTCGACCGCAGGGTGGGTAGATGGGCCTCCATGCGGTCCATGAGCTTGCGCCGGAGGGTCCGGGCGGCATATTCCTGTTTTTGTGAGGCCTCTTCCACTGGAACGATGACGTCGGCCTCCACCTGGAAAACCGAACACCGGGCTTCTTCTGCAACCCGGCTGCGCCATGCCTTCTGATGGCGAAGATAACCCCGGTCGCAGACCATCACCGAGGCCGCGCGCCCCAGACGAAGGGCTGTTTCCGCCGGGTCGCCGTGCCGCGCCACAAAGAGGATGCCGCGCTTCTCGAGAGTCCCGGCCGCATCGCGGAGCCCTTGCACCATGAAGGCATAGTGGCGGAGATTGGCCTCGGGGTAGCGGTCGGTCAGGCCGAATCCCACGACAACCGGGAGGCGCAGGTCATTCGCCTTCTGCACGGCGAATTCCAGGGCGTGGTTTTCCTCGGCCCGCTGGCTCTGCTGCATCCAGTAGAGCACGTATTCCCCATCGTCCCTTACAGGGCGGGTGTTCAATTCCTGAACGCGTTCAGGCGAGATGAGCTTGGATGTCATGGGATGCGTCCTTTCCTGGGAGGCCCGGCTTCCGCCGGTTCTCCCGGACACCTGTTCTCAGTACCCCAGGTTCTCACCAATGAGCTTCACGTGGATGCGCCCCTCGATCATGTGCCCCTCGATGATGCTCCACATGTTGCAGATCCTCTGGGGGACCCGGCAGTCCGAGCACAGGCCGGTCTTGGCGCAGGGGGTTTCAAGCCCCAGACGGATCGAGTTCACCGGGGCCGCATAGTGTTTCACCCGGGCCATGGCGGTCTCGAGGTCGGGGGCGACCTTGTTCATCCCCACTGCCAGGATGACCTTTAACGGCCCGAAAATCATGGCGGCCACCCTGTTGCCCGATCCGTCCAGGTTGACCAGCTTCCCGTCCAGGGTGACGGCATTGGAGCTCGCGATCATGACATCCGCGGTGAGCCCCCTGCGCCTGATTGCGAACCCCTCTTCAGGCGAGAGCTCCGGCAGGTAGGGGTCGAGAAGCTCCACGCCGGGGATCCGCCTGATGGACTCCCACAGGTCCATGCCCACCGTGGTCATGGATCCGGCCCTGTAGACAGAGGAGCCTTCGGGGATCATGGCGAGGATCTCCTGCTTCGCCTGGGCGGCGGAGGGGGCATAGCTCCCGTCCATGCGGTGCTTCCTGAGCTTGTCGATGATTTCCACGGCTGCTTGCTCGTTCCACTTGATCTGGTGCTCGTCCATCCTGACCTCCATTTCGCAGATTGTTATAAGTCACGCCCATCCACAAACGGTCTTCGCGTCGCCCGGCTCCTGCCCGAAGCCGCTCCGCGGTGACCGTCTCAAACTTTTTCCCATGTCCTGTCCAACAGGCTGTTCATCGCATGTGGATGTTTCTTAATGCAACTGCCTGCCGCTCGGCACCCTCGGAAAGATTTCGAGCTTTCAGAAGCGGTTGCCGCCTGTTGGATAGGCATCCAAATCCCACAGGGGAGGGCCGTTCCACCTCTTGTAAGGATTTTCCTCCGCAAGCCTTTTGAAGACCTCCGGAATGCGGAGGCGGTCACAGAGTTCCACGGTCGGGCGGCCGGTCTCGGGGTCGTAGCCGTTCCTCTCATACCAGGCCCTCACAAGGGCCATGTGGGCCGACCGTTCCACCGCCCCCTCCGGAGTGTTTCCATGCTCCACGGCCTGTGGCAGCATATCGTCCTCAACAGTGACCCCCTGGCGGATGTTGAAAGCCCGTTCCACCGCCCCCACACGATTCGAGACATCCGCGAGCGTCTCCGCCGTGTAGGGAATGCCGGTGGCTTTGCCCAGCATCCCGGCCAGCCCCTCGAGGAGAAACCCCTTGCCGATCAGGGGCAGCGCACACGCCCACGTGTTCACAGCCCCTTTACAGCGGCCGATGCAGTCGGCCAGTGTGGTTGCCAGTTCGCCGTAGATGATGGATTGGACAGGGTCATCGCTGATGACGCCCGCGGCCTTCAGCTCTTCCAGGACGTCCTCGTCCGAGTTGTCCCCGGCCGCCCAGCTCCGGCCCCGAAGGTGGTCGGCGCCGCGGGTGGAAACGGCGTGGGCCAGAGAGAAGAGTCCGGCCGGGTGGACCCCGCGGCCGAGCCCCTTGGTGTGGTGGCATAGGTTCAAGGCACCCCGGCCGATGATTCTGGCCATGGAGATCATCCCTTCGGCAACGAGGTTGCCGAATCCCTGGCGCAGGGCTGTTCTGTGGACCAGTTCCACCTGGTCGCCGGCATTCTCCCAGGAGAGGTCCAGGCCACCCGTGACTCTGTCATTGATGATGCCCCGGCTGTAGAGGTCCTTGGCCACCGAGATGGTGTTGCCGAGGGCGATGACATCCATCCCATAGGCGTCGCAGAGGTTCCCCATCTCCATGATGGCGATGGGATCGAAGATGCCGCAGTTGGTGCCGAGACAGTATATCGTTTCATATTCCAAGGCCTTGCCGGTTCTCCCTTTGTGGGCGCCCTCCGGGACCGTGTAGACGTTCTTGCATTTGATGTGGCAGGTCCTGCAGCCCGAACGCCCGATTTCATAGGTTTTCCAAGCCTCCGGGCGTATCCCGGGGGGGATCTCGTCGCCGGGGAGAGTCTTTGTGGAATTGCGAAAGCCTGGAAACCAGTGCGTCACCCCGTAGTGGGATCCGAACACCGAGGCCACTTCCTTCTGGACCCTGTCCTCCGCCAGAAAGCGCTTGTCTTCCGCGGCCAGGGCCATAAACCCCGCCCGGTCAAACAGCTCCGGGCCTCCCGTCCCCCTGACCACCAGGGCCTTGAGCTTTTTTGCCCCCCAGACAGCCCCGCTGCCCCGCGCGGCGGAGGCGTGCTTGTCGACGATGGTGGAGGCCTGGCGCACAAGGTTCTCGCCGGCCTGGCCGATGCAGGCGACGGACACGCCCTTCCCGTGCCGGCTGACGAGTTTATCAACGGCGTCCCAGGTGGTGAGCCCCCACAGGTCGCCGGCTGGACGGAGTGAGGCTTCCCCGTCTTCAATGAGAAGGTAGACAGGGCCGGTCGAGGCGCCCGTAAACAGAATCTGGTCCAAACCCGCACGCTTCACGGCGCTCGCCATGGACCCGCCCGCATTGCCGTCTCCAAGGATACCGCTGTAAGGCGATAGAGTGCTCACGTGAAGGCGGCTGGAGAGCCCCATGGACGAAGCTGAAAGAAGCCCGGGCGCAAGGCAGAGGAGGTTTTCAGGCCCCAGGGGGTCTACGCCGGGCGGCACGCGGTCAAAAAGCGCCTTTGCATTGATTCCGCGGCCCCCTAGAAAGTCCCGAGCCGCTCGAGGGTCCAGGCGTTTTTTTTGGATGACCTTCCGGGTAAGGTCCACTTCCAGAACGGATCCACACCATCCGAACATAAATATCTCCCGGGCTCTGAAGCAACTATGATTATTCTGCGGCATAACAGGCACCGCCGGTTTCCCCGACTCTTCAAATGGGAAGGTCTTGGCGTCAAGTGTATCACCGAAAACCCACGGACTCCAGCCCTGCTTGGAACCGCCGAATTCACGGATTTCTGGCATCTTTTGCCTTTAGGTGATACTTTTATACTGATTGACACCAACGGATTCCAATGGCCTGGATGGGCCGAAAGCGAGCTGCGGTTTATGAATCAATCCGAAAAAGGGTCCGCAGAGTTGGATCTGGATCGGTCCGAATTCGAGGACACCCTCAGAAAGATAACCCATGATCTGGGGGAAAGGGTCAAGGAGCTCCAGTGTCTCTACGCCATATCGGAACTCCTGGAAAGACCGGACATGTCCCTGGACCAGCTTCTTCAGGCCACGGTCGACATCATACCTTCGGCATGGGAATACCCTGGCATGACGTGCGCCCGCCTTTTTCTGGATCAGGACCTTTTCACGACCACCGGCTTTCGCGAAGGCGACTGGAAGCTGTCCGCCACCCTTATGATGCGGACGGAACGCCGCGGTCTCTTGGAGGTCCACTACACGGGTGAGCGATCCGAATCGGAGGGGAGTCCCTTTCTTGAAGAGGAGCGGGCCCTCATCAAGGCTATTGCCGAGAAGCTGGGGAGAATTCTCTGGGTCAAAAAGGTCGAGGAAAACATGAGGGAATCCGAGCAGAGATACCGGCTCCTTGCCGAGCAGGTCGAGGATGGGGTGAGTCTTATTCAGGACGGCCGCTTCCTGTTCGCCAACCGGGCATTTACTAAAATTTTCGACATCAGCGAAACTGAAGAGGTCATGGGAAAGGATCTGGACGAACTGCTCGAAAAGCAGTCCCTGAAGGGGCTGGGAGAGATCTTCCGTTCCGCGGCCCTAGGGGCTTCCGACATGCCTTTTAGAAAATCCTGCATCACGGGCCGGGGACGGGAGGTCTGGGTGGAAGGCCACCACGGCATCACATATCACCAGGACAGGCCGGCCGTCCTGTCAACGCTGAGAGACGTCACCGACCGCGTGCTGCGCGAAAGGGCCATTCAGGAGGAGGCCGAATTCCTCCGGGAGGAGAACATCAACCTCAGAACCTCCATGAAGGAGCGATACAGGTTCGGCAATATCATCGGGAAAAGCCTCGCCATGCAGGAGGTGTATGAGCTCATTCTCAGGGCGGCCCACTCGGATGCCAGCGTTGCGGTCCTCGGGGAATCGGGCACGGGCAAGGAATTGGTCGCCAGGGCGATCCACTCCCTGAGCGCGCGCAAGCATGGTGAGTTCGTCACGGTCAACTGTGGCGCGATTCCGGAATCCCTGATGGAGAGTGAGTTCTTCGGGCACGTGAAGGGTGCGTTTACCAGCGCCCACACCGACAAGGTCGGCTACCTGGAAATCGCGAACGGCGGGAGCCTCTTTTTGGACGAGGTCAGTGAACTGAGCCTTGCCATGCAGGTCAAACTTCTTCGCGCCATCGATGGGGGCGGCTATTTTCCGGTTGGCAGCAGCCGACCGAAAAAATCCCTGTTCCGCACCATCTGCGCTACGAACAAGGATCTGATAAGGCAGGTCAAGGCGGGGGCCATGCGGGAGGATTTCTTTTACAGAATTCATGTGATCCCAATCACGCTCCCCCCGTTGCGGAAGCGAATCGATGACATCCCCCTTCTGGTGGAGCACTTCCTGCGCCTTTACAGCCAGGGACAGGATTCCCCCAGGATCCCGGGCAAGGTCGTGGACATGATGCAGGCATACCACTGGCCCGGCAATGTACGCGAGCTGCAGAACGTCCTGCGCCGGTTCCTCAGTGTGGGGCGCTGGGATTTTCTTGGGGACGTCCAGGGTATGGAGAAGGAAGATGAAAACAAAGGGCCGCTCAAGAACGCCATTGAAGATCTGGAGAAATCAGCCGTGCGAAAGGCCCTGGACGAGAGCCGGTGGAACAGGAGCCGCGCCGCGGAGATCCTGGGAATATCCCGTAGGGCGCTTTACCGGAAAATGAAGTATTTTGAGTTAAAATAGCCCACAGTGGGCTATTCCGCCCATTTTTTAAATGTATAATTTTATCAATAAGATGTAAAGATTTTCACCGCCCCAGGTGGGCGATTGTGTCCCACAAAAAGCGCCCTTCCCGTTAAGTGGGATTTTTTACTAATAATTTCGGTTGGTTGGTGTCAGCATCCTTCCCGGCACACCCATTGCAAATTTTTCGGCGAGAGCCTGACTGGGGATCCAGCGCCTGGGCGTGTTGACGTGTGTCCGACACTCCCAGTGAAAAGTTATGGAAACCGATGGCGCCGTCATCCCCCGGGAAAGCGGAAATCCAGGAGTCCTTGTGGAGGGTTTCGGTATGGTTCCCGGGGCCCGCGTTCCTCGGAGCTCAGTCGAAACGGCTGCTCGTTCGTCGATCCTGGAAAAAGAGGAGGTCTCTAATATGCATATAACCACAGAGCATGATCGTGATTCTTTTGTTGAAACGAGAAATGCAGGCATTTGTTCCACGTGTGAACGTCTTGCCGTCTGCACTCTTCGATGGGGAGATCGACCGGTCTATCTTTGCGAGGAATTTCAACCCGCCGGTCCGCAGGCACAAGACGCGGAGCGTAATGGGGCGCGGCACTGGGTGCCACCCACACGGTCCGGGTCCTCGTACCTGGGCCTGTGCCGAAACTGCCGAAAGCTTGATCGCTGTGTCCTCGCAATACCCGGCGCGGGAAAATGGACCTGCGCGGAATACGAGGAAATTGGTGGGCCGCACAGCTGAAGAAATAGCAATTTCAGAAAAATGAATGTTTTATTTAAGTGACATTTCGTGTATACATTAAAAAATATCTATTTGTAAAATTACGGGAATTAATGCTGCTCACAAACTAATGAGCGCCCATCAACAAATTGTTTTTGGGCGCGACCAATTTTCCTGAACATAAATAGGCCATTTTTCGCAAGATCAAGGAGATCAAGGGATGACGCGGGGGCGCCCTGGAGGTCGCCCCACAAGGAATCCCGCAGATTGACGCAGAGATTGCGGAAAATGGCCATTTCTGGATGGAAACAGATGAGAAAACGAGAAATGCACAGGATACCTGAAGACAACGGCCGGGAGGGAAACGCCGGGGGTTTTTACGCGCCGGCATCGTATGAAAGTCTGCGGGAAGGCATGGCGTCCGGATACCGGGCGGCCCAGGCAAACCTGAAATGGCTGTTTGAAAACATGCATCCCTACTTTTTCATCACCATGAAGGAGGACACCGGCTCCATCCTCGATCTGGCCAACAAGCTCTCCGAGATTTCGACTCAAAGAAAGATCACCCTGACGGACCAGGATGACAAGCTGATCCTTGCCCGGGCCGATGTCCCGGGATCTCTTTACGACACACTCAAGTCTCTCCGGGAGCGGGAAATCTCCTACGCGGAGATGGGCCACTCCTACGGCCCCATCCCGGGGACCGGCCGCACCCTGGAAATCCAGCGCTTCGAGTTCAGCCGCAAGGGGCACGAAGAGATTGCCGGAGCCAAGGACGTCGACATCCCACCGGCGATCCGGGGCGCTGTTTTTTCCATGATGCAGCGACTCTATCCCCGCTTTGACTTCAACTCCTTCGATGACATGCTCAAACTCCTCTGGCTGAACAACGAGTCGTATGTCCGGATGTCCCCGCCGGAGCGGGTCGCCCGCGCCCTCCACCTCTTCCTGGAGGGGAAGCGGCACGACGGTCTCTACCTGGACGTGGAAACCAAGGAGGAGGACGTTGGCCCCCGGGAGTCCAGGCTTCTTTTCTCGGTGGGCAATCCGCCCCAACGGGATTTCCTGACCCAGGTGGGCGAAATCTTTCAGCGGCTTGACATCGGGGTCCGCCGCTCCTACTGCCTGATCATCGACACGGGGATTCATCCCTATTTCCTGGGAACCTTCTACGTCCTGACCCACAAAGGGGAGCTGGTGGAAAAAGGCGGGGACCTCTTCAATAAACTCCAGGCGGAGCTTTACAACACCCAGATCCTCGCCACTGAAAGCAGCACCTACACAAAATTTGTTGTGGACGGCATCCTCACGGGGGAAGAGGCCTCCCTGACCGACGCCTTTATAGGGTTCTGCCACTCGGTCCTCGCCCACAGCACCCAGGACCGCTATGACAAGTCCTTTATCAGGGAAGCCTTCCACTCCGAGCCCAACCTCACCCTGAAGCTCGTGGACCTTTTCAGAAAGAAGTTCAAACCCGACCTGCGGAACCGAAAAGCCTTGTTCGCCAAGGCATTGGAGGATGTGGAGGAGGTCGTTTCCGAATACAACACAGGGCACCGTTACCTGGACGAAACCCGCAAAACGGTTTTTCGCACGTGCCTCGCCTTTGTCAGGCACGCCCTGAAGACCAACTTTTTCGTCCCCGAGAAGCACGCGCTTGCCTTTCGACTGGATCCCGCCTTTCTGGCCGAACTGGGTCCGGAGTTCACGTCCGACCTCCCCGACGCCACCCCTTTTCGCGTCACCTTTTTCTTCACGCGCCAGGCCCAGGGTTTTCACATCGGGTTTTCGGACATTGCCAGGGGGGGATGGCGGACCATCATTTGCAGGACCGCGGACGAGCTCACCACCAGCACACGATCGGTTTTCAGGGAGGTGTTCGTCCTGGCCCACACCCAGCACCTCAAAAACAAGGACATCTACCAGGGGGGCTCCAAGCTCACCATCGTCATGGACGCAACGGATCTCGAGAACACGCTGCCCATCACCCAGCGCCTCTACAAGGTCCAATACGGCGTCATCAACGCATTCCTCGACCTCTTCGTCACGGAGAACGGCAAGGCCAAAAACCCGATGGTCGTGGACTATTACGGCGAGGAAGAACCCATCGAGCTCGGCCCGGACGAGAACATGCACGACGCCATGATCGAGTTCATTGCCTACCAGGCCCAAAAGCGCGGCTATGTCCTCGGCATCGGCATCATGTCGAGCAAAAAGGCAGGTATCAACCACAAGGAGTATGGGGTCACCTCCAGGGGGGTGGTCACATTCGCCGAGGCCGCCATGAAAGAGGCGGGCATCAGCATGGCAGGGGGCTCGTTCAGCGTCAAGTTCACCGGGGGCCCCAACGGCGATGTGGCCGGCAATGCCATGCGGCTCTTGCTGTACCGGTGCCCCGGGGTCGAAATCCGATGCGTGATCGACGGCACGGCCGGGCTCTACGATCCCCGGGGGGCGAGCCCCCGGGAGATGAACCGTATTCTCCTGCGAAACGATCTGGACGTCTTTGACCCGGGGGCCTTGAACCCCGGCGGGTTCATCCTCTTCCGGAACCAGAGAAGGCAGGAGGGGCTGCGAACCCTCTATCGGAAGGCGGAAAAGACCCCAAAGGGTGTGCAGGAGAAATGGATCACGGCCGACGAGATCAACCGGGACATGGACAGTCTCCTCTACCGCGTGCCCGTGGATCTCTTCCTTCCATGCGGCGGGAGGCCGGAAACCCTGGACATCAGCAACTGGAACAGGATGCTGGACGACCAGGGAAGGCCCAACGTGAAGGTGATCGTCGAAGGCGCCAACTCCTTCATCAGCCCGAAGGCCCGGCTGGAGCTCCAGAAAAAGGGCGTTGTGATCCTGCGCGATGCGTCGGCCAACAAGTGCGGCGTGATTTCCTCTTCCTACGAAATCATCGCCAACCTATTGATGACAGAGGCGGAGTTCCTGCGCCACAAGGAGGCCTACGTTGGCGATGTCCTGGACATCCTGGAAAGGCGCGCCGGAGAGGAAGCAGAGGTCATATTTGAACGGCATCGCCGGCAGGACCCGGCCAGGGCCATGCCGTACACCGAGATCAGCGCGGCAGTCAGCACCGAGATCAACGCCCAATACGCCCGGCTGTTCGATTTCTTCAGGGAACGGCCGGAACTTGTTGACAAACCTCTTTTCCGGAAGGTGATGCTGAATCACCTGCCCGCCATGATTCGATCCGACCAGCGGTTCAGAAGCAGACTGAAGCAGCTTCCTCCCAAGATCAAGTTCGCCATCCTCGCGAGCGAGATCGCCACGAGAATCGTCTACCACGGCGGGTGGGAGCTGGATTTTGAGAATCGGCTCAAGGAGTACCTGAAGTCGAACTTTGGATAAGGGGCGACCTAGTGTTCCAACCGCCGGGTATTCCCGGTGATACCGGACCAGGAGATTCTTTCCCACCGGTCTCTCTTTTCCCTGAAGTCCCGCAGCACCCCGACCGCGCCGTTGATCACGGAGTGTGTCGGGTCACGGGCGATTCTGACATCCAGATGGGTCTCCCTGGCTATGAGGGTGTCCATGCCCTTGATGCAGGCGCCCCCGCCTGTGAGGCAGACACCGGAGTGGACCACATCTTCATGTGCCCATTCGGGAATTTTGTCGAAAAACCGGCGGATAATTGCGAGGATCTTCCGGAGGACATCTTCGGAAGGCAGTTTGATGTCCGTGTGGGCGACATCAACCCCGACCTTGCATTTCTTGAGGATGTGTATCCCCTCCGCAGGAAAAAGGCGCCTGCTCGAAAAGGTGTCATCAAGAAGCGGGGCCGCATTGTTCACCAGTCTCTCGATTTCTTCCTTGAACAGATAGACCTTGTGCTTTGCCATGACCGATGCGCGGATCGCCCTCTGTAAATCACTGCAGGCGATGCGGACCGCGGTGAAGTGGGTGAGCCTTCCCCCCTGAATGACAGCCATGTCGGTGACGCCCTCGCCGATGTCGATGAGCGCCTGGGCGCGTGGGGACATGACGTCCAGGCCGGCCCCTATGGCGGCGGCCCAGACCTCCGGGACAATGGTCACCCTGGAGGCCCCGGCGTGCAGGAGCGCGTTTGAAAGGAGGCTGCGCTCCCGCTCGGAGGTGTCCGTGGGGGCGCAGGCCAGGGACACGGGCTGAAGAAGAGATCTGCTCGTTTTTTTCACCAGGGGCCTTAAAAGCCTTATGGCGTTCTCGTAATCAACAATCACTCCCCCTCGCAGGGGCATGGAGACAAAATTGCTGTTGAGGTACGAGATGTACGCGTCGATGTCTTGACTCGCCTTTCCCTTGATGTGGCTCACCAACGACGGCTCTTCCATCATCGAACCGCCTTCGGGAGTGCATACGCGCGTGTTGGCGGTCCCCAGGTCGACGGCGATATTTTGTCTGTAAAGTATCTGCTGAATGAGGGAGACCATACCCCTTTTTTCTCCAAGTACCCAAAATTGAAAATCTTTTTGGGATTGAAGCACATTTTTACACTTTAATAAAGATGGAATTTTGCTCTTCGTCAAAATATGCTTCTTTCGGCCTTTAAGCGAATCAACTGGATGAGTAGCCCTCTGCGTGCCTGATGAAAAATCCGCATGAAACGGCTATTTATCAGGATAGGATGGATATGAATAGAAAAACCAAATGAACCTTGACAGCCGATTTCATGTAACGTAATACGGTCTGATATCTATTATTATTCCATCATTGCATACGAACCAACGGGGTATTACAAGGAAGCATTCCATATGTTTGGAAAAGGGCACAAGTTTTCAGCGGCGAAGCGCGGTGCCCTCAGAGGTGAATCCGAACATCGATGAGGGAGAGGACGAGAATGAATGACAAATTGTATTGGAATGAAGAGATAGAAACTATCTCGAAAAAGGAACTCATCGTCCTGGAAGTCGCAGCAATAAAGAAACAGTTAACATACGTCTATGAAAAATCGCTTTTTTATAGAGAAAAATTCGACAGCGCTGGCGTACGTCCGGCTGACTTTCGCCAAAAGGATGATCTGGGACGGTTTCCTTTGACCACAAAGGACGAGCTGCGGCGGACGCAAGAGCGCGTGGGGAGGTTGGGCGGCCACCAGTGCGCGGACATGAAGGACATCATCCGGATACAGGGGACCAGCGGCACCACGGGACGTCCTCTGCTGATCGGTCTCACGAGGAACGACGTAAACCTCTGGAACGAGCTCTTTGCGCGTCACGCCTGGACCGGCGGTTTGCGGCCCGAGGACATCATGATCAATCCGGCCAATTTCACCCTCTTTGTGGGGGGGCTGACCGAGTGTTCGGGGGCCGAAAGCATGGGCATAACCGTTGTTCCTGCACCACTCGTGAGCACGGGCATGGAAAAATTCATGAACCTGATCCTCGACATCAAACCGACCATCCTGTTTTCCACCCCCTCTGCAACCCATTTTCTGGCCAAGGTGGTCAGGGACAACCTGAACATGGCGCCTTCCGATCTGGGTTTCAAAAAGGGTTTTCTTGCTGGAGAGGCCCTGAGCGAGGAGGAAAGGCGGGAGATCGAGTCTGTCTGGGGCATCACGGCGAGAAACTTTTACGGTCTCGCGGATGTCGGGGCCGACATTGCCGCGGAATGCGGTCAATCCGAGGGCCTGCACTTCTGCGCCCAGGGCGCGCTGGTCCCGGAGCTGATCGACCCTGAAACCCTGGAACCCGTCCCAATGGAGCAGGGCGCCGAGGGGGAGATGGTCTTTACCACCATCAACCGGGAGGCCACCCCGGTCATCCGGTATCGGGTGAGGGACATGGTGAAGGTCTACACCGGAAAATGTCCCTGCGGGAGGACCGGTTTCCGGTTCCACGTCATCGGCCGAAGCGACGACATGATAAAGGTCAAGGGGATCAACGTCTTTCCCGCGGCCGTCAAAGGGGTTATTCAGTCCATCTGCCCCGATTCGGAGATGCGGATCGTCCTGCCCCACAAGGGGCCTTCTTTCGGGGACAACATCACCATCAAGGTGGAGCAGGCCGGCGGGGCTTCACCGGAGCAGCTGGAGGAAATCGGGGATCGGATCCGGACGGCGGTCAGGAAAAAACTGGATTTCACACCCGTCATCCAGTGGGTGCCTCCGAACACTTTTGAAAAGTCCCAGTACAAGGTGGATTACTTCGAGAGGGCGTACGAATAAACATCTAAAGGGAGGTGGAGCCAATGTTGAACGAGAAGACGACTCTGGTTCGCGGGCTGACCATTGTCACGATGTTCACCCTGCTCACCGGCGCCATGGTGGGGATGGCGTGGGCTGTCCTGGCAAATGTCATGCTGGACCGGGCAGGCCCCGCGGTGGTGTTGTCCATCCTGCTGGCCGCTGTCTTCAGCCTATTCATAGGGCTCTGCTATGCGGAGCTCTGCTCGGCCATGCCGAAGGCAGGGGGCGAGTATATTTACGTCAAGAGAGGGCTCGGTAAATTCCCCGGGTTCTTCGCCGGGTGGATCCTCCTGCTCGCCTACGCCTCCATGATGCCTGGCGAGTGCATCATCATCGGCAAACTCGTCCACGGAATCTCCCCCTCCCTGTCCCCGTCCACCACCGGTGCCTTCGTTGCCGTGTTTTTCACCCTGGTCAACCTGCTGGGCGTGAGGCTTTCGGGCAGGGTTCAGTTTGTGTTCACTCTGATCCTGTTTGCTGGCATCTTCATCTACGTGGCCGCCTCTCTGCCCAAAATAGACGCGGCCCATTATCAGCCCGTCCTGGGCCGGGGATGGGGAGGCGTTTTGTTGATGATCCCCCTGTCCATGCTGGCGTTCATGGGGTTCGACATTCTGCCGCAGGCGGCCGAAGAGGTGAATGCGCCCATAAGAAAGATGGTTTTTTTAATCCCGGCTTCCATCTTTTTCGTGGCCATCTTTTATATCGCCATCATGATGGTGAACGCCGGACTCGAACCATGGGAAAAACTGGCCGGGAGCACCGCGGAGATTCCAATCCTGGACGTGGCCCGGATAGCCCTGGGTGAAAATGGTGTCCTGATCATCCTTGCGGCGGGTATCTGCGGCCTCCTGACGACCATCAACGCCTTTATGATGGGAGGGTCCAGGTTGATCATGGCCATGGCGAACGACGGCGAAATCCCGTCATTCCTCTCCTTTGTTCATCCCAAATATCACACACCCTCCGTGGCCCTGATTTTTCTGGGGCTCATGGGAATTCTGGGCTCCTACTTCAGCGAATTGATCGCCTTGTTCGACACGGCCGCCTCCTCCGTGCTCGTGTGCTATATCCTGGTGGCCGTGGCCGTCATGACCCTGCGGAAAAAAGAACCCGAGATGGACAGGCCCTACCGGATCGCCTTTTACCCATGGGTGCCCATCCTGGCGATCGTGGGCACTATCCCCACCTGCTTGATATCATTGACTCTCTTGAAGTCGACCTCGCTTGGAATCTTTTTCGGGTGGATCCTTCTGGGCGTCCTGTATTATCTGATCGTCAGAAGAGGGAGATAGATGGAAAAAGATTTCGTCATAGACCTCTGCGTGATTCCGCCGCTGCCGGAGACCATAGAAGGGTTTGCCAACCCGACCGGCCCGTTTGCAAAGTACAGCGAGCTTTACTCGGCCAACCGGCACGCCGTGGAAATCCTCAAATCGGATCCTCTGGGCGTCCTGATCCGCCTGATGGACGAGGCCGGGGTGGCCGTGGCCGTCATGCCCGCGGAAGACGCTCAGACCACCATGGGAATGGTCACCCCCAACGAAAAAGTGGCCCGATTCGTTCAGCAGGCGCCGGACAGGTTCGTGGGCATGGCGGCCGTCGACCCCCACAAGGGTATGAAGGCCCTTTACGAACTGGAGCATGCGGTGCGGGATCTCGGGATGAAGGCCCTGTGCCTGGAACCCTGGCTTCACAAGGTTCACAGCAACGACAAGCTGTATTACCCGATTTACGCCAAGTGCGTCGAACTGGGCATCCCCGTGTGGGTACATTCCTCGCTCAACTTCGTGCCCCAACTGAAGATGGATTTCGGCCGCCCGATCTACCTTGATGAGGTGGCCGGCCACTTTCCTGAATTGAAGATCATCGCCGGTCACGGGGGGTGGCCATGGGTCAACGAACTGATGGCCGTCCTGTGGCGTCACGACAATGTGTTCACGGACATTTCAGCCATCAATCCCGCATACATGATGAAGCCCGGGAGCGGATGGGATACCCTGCTCTGCTATGGCGGAAGCCTCCTTCAGGACCGGGTTCTGTTCGGAACCGCTTGGCCGGCATGCCAGTTCAATGACAGCCTGAAGGGCTTGCGGTCGCTGCCTTTGAAGGAAACAGTGAAGAAAAAGTGGCTGGGTCTCAACGCAAAAAGGCTCTTGGGTCTTTAATCTCAACTCCTCAAAGGGGCAGCGGCTGAAAAGATGATTCGGACCGTGTTGTGGATCGTTGCAGGGCTCGGGCTGGCGGTTGCCGCCCTAGCCGGTGTTTTGTGGCTCAGACTCGTTCACAGCAATCGGCGGGTTGAAAAGGAACTGCGGATGCTACGGATGGCAAGACTGGACCACCTTGAAAGCTACGGAGCGGTGGACCGGATGTCGCTGCTTCCCTTGATTGATTATTGTGCCGCCGGCGGGCTGTCGGCCGAGGCCGGGGTCTCCTACCTGATCCGGGCGGACGAGGCCACTTTACTGCTGGACGTGGGGGCGAATGAAAAAAAGGAACACCCTTCCGCCCTGATCTCGAACATGAAGTCCCTCGGCGTGGCGCTCGGGGACATTGACGGCATCGTTATCAGTCACATCCACCAGGACCACGTGGGAGGCCTCGAGGAAGAAAGGAGCCGATGCTTCAGCCTGTCCAGGGGTGTGGTCGATCTGCCCCGGATCCCGGTCTGGTCACCGGACACGCTGTCCTGCTCCAAGTACAATCCCGCGGCCCGTCCACTGGTTGTTCGGCATCCGACCGCGATTGCACGGGGTGTCGCCCTCACGGGCCCGCTGCCTTCATCCCTTTTTCTGCTGGGTTACACGGTCGAGCAGTCCCTGGTGGTGAACGTTCTCGGGAAAGGCCTGGTTGTTGTGATCGGGTGCGGCCATCCGACCATCCCGGTGATCCTGGAAGGGGTGAAAAAGATGTTCGATGCGCCTATCTACGCCGTCATAGGGGGGCTGCATCTCCCGGTGAAAGGAGGCCGAATGAACTTCGGCCCCGTGAACCTTCAGAATCTGGTGGGCTCCAACAGGATGCCCTGGCACTGTTTGGGTGAGAAAGACGTCCAGCAGACCCTGGATGCCGTACAAAAGGAATCCCCGGCCATCGTGGCCCTCTCCCCTCACGACAGCTCGGATTGGGCCATCGAGCAGTTCAGAAAAGCATTTGGGCCGAGATACCGGCCGATTGAAGTCGGCTCCGCCATAGAGATCTGAAGGCCTGAGTCAACCTGTTCACGGGGCGTTTTGCTGCGGCCGCACGCGGGGGATTTTCTCCGGGGAGTGAGGCGCGGTTTACTGGAAATTGTCCGTCGTGAACGGCCCGGCCCGCAGGACAGTTTTTTCATGTAGGCGAAGATGTGCGGTGGCACGCAACGCAGTGCTCGCCGCCGATGTCGATCAGTTCCGGGATCCTCGCGGCACAGATCTCCATTCTGGCCGGGCATCGTGTGTAAAAATTGCATCCGGGAAGAGAGGTGACGGGGGAGGGGACATCCCCTGTCAGATGAATCCGCTCCCTCTTGTGATCGGGATCCGCAATCGGCACGGCCGAAAGCAGTGCCTGTGTGTACGGGTGTCTGGGGTTGGTGTAAAGTTCGACGTCCGGCGCGGATTCCACGATTTTCCCCAGATACATCACGGCGATTCGATCACAGATATGTTCCACCACCGCAAGGTCGTGAGCGATGATGATGTATGAAAGGCCGAATTCCTCCTGAATGTCTTCCAGCAGGTTGATGATCTGGGCCTGGATGGAAACATCGAGCGCCGACACGGGTTCGTCACCGATGATGAGTTTCGGGTTCATGGCGAGCGCGCGGGCGATCCCGATTCTTTGCCTTTGGCCGCCACTGAACTCATGGGGGTATCGCCGGCTGTCTCCAACCTGGAGCCCGACTTTATTCAGTAAATAGGAAATCCTGTCTTGTTTTTCAGCCTTGTTCGAATATATGTTAAAGACATTCAGGGGCTCGGCAATGATTTGACCAATGCGCCTCCTGGGGTCCAATGAGGCGTAAGGATCCTGGAAAATCATCTGCATGTCGCGCCTCAGGCTTCGAAGCCCTTTTTTTGTCAGGGAAAGAACGTCGCCGCCCTCGAAAAGAACGCTCCCTTCCGTAGGTTCAATGAGTCTCAAAATGGCCCTGGCTGCGGTGGATTTTCCACAGCCGCTCTCACCCACAATCCCGAAGCTCTCGCCCCGCTTCAAGTAGAAGCTGACCCCGTCCACGGCACGCACGTACCCGACCTTCCTGTTAAAGACGCCGCCCCGGATGGGGAAATATTTCTTCAGGTTCGTCACTTCGAGGAGAAGATCACCCATTTCGAGATTTCTCATCCTCCATGGCGGGTTAGCCAGCATCGGCAAAAGTGCCGCTCGTCGACTTCACGAAGCTCGGGTTCCTCTTTTCTGCACATTGCCATGACGCGCGGACAACGAGTGGAAAATCTGCATCCAGGGGGAAGATCGTAGAGGGAGGGGACCACGCCGGGAATCTCCTCCAGCCGAACCCTGCCCGACTCGATCTTGCTTCCCAAACGGAGCATCGCTCGAATCAGTCCCCGGGTATAAGGGTGTAAAGGCTTTCGAAAAATCGACCGCGTAGGCGCCTCTTCGACTATCTTGCCGGCATACATGATGATAACCCTTTCGACTGTGTTGGCAATGATCCCAAGGTCATGTGTAATCAACACAATCGCCATTCCCAACTGTTCCTTCAGCTCCAGCATGAGATCAATAATCTGGGCTTGAATTGTCACATCAAGGGCGGTTGTGGGCTCATCTGCGATCAGGATTTCAGGTCGGCACGCGAGCGCCATGGCGATCATAACCCTCTGACGCATGCCTCCGCTCAGTTCATGGGGATATTGATGGACGCGATTTGCCGGGCTGGGGATGTTCACCATCCTCAGCATGTCGATACTTTTTTCAGTCGCCTCTCTTCTTTCCAGTCCCTGATGCAGTCGAAAGGCTTCGGCGATTTGACCGCCCACGGTGAGTACGGGGTTCAGGGAGGTCATCGGCTCCTGAAATATCATGGAGATGTGATTCCCGCGGATTTTTCTCATCTGGCGGTTGGTCAGCTCCAACAGATTCGTGCCGTTAAAAAGAATCCGTCCTCCTACAATGCGGCCGGGAGGGTCGGGGATGAGTCTGAGTGTGGAGAGTGCGGAGACACTCTTGCCGCAGCCCGATTCCCCGACGATGCCAAGGGCCTCTCCGTCCCTCAGCCGGTAGCTGACCCCGTCGACAGCCCTGGCCACGCCCTCAAACGTGTAAAAGTAGGTTTTTAAGTCCTCTATATTCAGTAGAGTGTCTTGCATTCCAGCGTCGCACTTGTGAGTTTCTTTGCCGCACGCAATGCCGTCAAGCGCCCCTGAGCCTCGGGTCGGCAATGTCTCTCAAACCATCCGCGATCAGGTTAAAGGAAAAGACCGTGAGAAAGATGGCCAGGCCCGGAATCATTGAAAGCCAGGGGGCGTTCGTGAGCTGGTCGAGGCCTGAACGAATCATTGAGCCCCAGCTCGGGGTCGGGGGCCGGACCCCCAGGCCGATGAAACTGAGACTGGCTTCCACGATAATCGCCGTGGCGATCCACATGGTGCCCATGACCAGGAGTTCTCCAAAGATATTTGGAAGCACGTGGATAAGCATGATCTTTCCATCGCCCTGTCCAACGGCCCTGGCCGCCTCGATATAGGGCAATTCCTTGACGGAGAGTGTCGATGCCCGGGCCAACCGTGAAATTCGGGGTGTCAAGGCCACGCCGATGGCGATGATGATCTTCAAAAGCCCCGGTCCAAGGATGGCAAGGATGAGAAGCCCGAATATTACAAGCGGAAAAGACATAAAAATGTCATTAAACCTGGAAACGACGACATCCCATTTCCCGCCTTTATACCCGCCAAGGATGCCCATGGAAACCCCAAAAACCATTCCAAACAGAACCGAGCCCACACCCACCATCAGCGAGACTCGCCCCCCCCAGAGGATTCGAGAAAACTCATCTCTTCCATATCCGTCCGTTCCGCACAGGTGTGTGAGAGAGGGAGGCAAATACTGGCTCTTTATGTCCTGTTCAATCGGGTCATAGGGGGAGATCCAGGGCGCCAGGATTGACAGACACACGATGACAACGGCCATGACCAGGCCCGCAATGGCAATTTTGTTTCGCCTGAATGTGTAAAAAAACAGACCTTTTCGAATGTCTTCGGGCATAGTGCTTTCAGTCTCACCTGTGTTCTAATGGTATTTGATCCGTGGGTCGATGAGGGCGTAAAGGATGTCCGTCACCAGATTGAGAAAAAAGACCGCTGCGGAAAAAATTACGATAACGGCCTGGAGGGTCATGTAATCACGGTCCTTGACCGCGAAGACCATCATTTTCCCCAGGCCGGGCCTGCTGAAAACGATCTCCGTGAGGACAGACCCTCCCATAAGAACGGTCGCATAGAGACCAACCACTGTCGTTGTGGGGATCAGCGCGTTTCTCAGCGCGTGCTTGTAAATGGTCATCCCTTCGCTGACCCCCTTTGCCCTGGCCGTTCTCACATAGTCCTCACCCAGGACGTTCAGCATGGAGGAGCGGGTCATTCGGCTGACGAATGCGGTCATGGCTATGCCGAGCGTAAAGGCCGGGAGGACCAGGTGGTAGAGCCGTTCTCCCAGGTTCCCGGGGTCCCCGGCCCCAACGACGGGGAACATGTTCAATTTGACGGCAAAAATGTACATGAGCAGGATGCCGAGGTAGAATTCAGGAACCGAGATCCCTGTGAGAGAAAAGATCCTGCCAAGGTAATCCGGCAATCTGTTTCTTTTGATGGCTGTGAGAATGCCGAGAGGAACCCCCATGAGGATACCCAGAAACATACCGGATACGGTCAAATCAAATGTGTAAGGGAAAACCTTGGCTATCTCTTTCGCCACCGACTGATGGGTTATGAGTGATTTGCCCAGTTCGCCATGGCACAGGTTTTTTAAGAACGTGGTATATTGCAGCATGACAGGCTGGTCCAACCCCATCTGGTGCTCCAGGGCCCGGATTTGCTCCTCGGAAGCGTAAGTGCCGAGGGCGGCCATCGCAGGCCCCCCCGGTACGCTTCTGATGAGAAAAAAAACCACGGTGACAATGGCCCACAGGGTTGGGACAACTAAAAAAATTCTGCGGATGATGTACGCTAGCATGATCTGTCAACAACACTCACGGGCGGGGGAAACACAAGGTCCTCGCCCCATGCCCCCCGCCGGTGTTATCAGGAATTTACTTTTCCACTATGCGTGTGGTGGACTTTATGTTGTCGGCCGAAGTCAGGGTCGATTTGAGTTCATACCCGAGATCCACCTTGCTTTTTCTCGCGAACACGAACTTCGTCGTGCAGAGAGGATAGGCCACCGCATCCTCGAGAATTTTCCTCTGGGCATCGGCCCACAGACCTTTTTGGACCTCCAGATTTGTTTCCCGCCTTGCACGCTCGATCAAATCATCGATCTTGTCATAGTGCGAGAAATTGGTAATCGCCGTGGGTTTTCCCACGATGGCATTGGAGTGAAAGAATTGGGTCAGAATAGGGTCGGCGGTGGGAAAACGAGCGCAGATGTACAAAACTATGGGATTCGCGTCTTTTCGGATCTGCGTGTGATATGCACCGTGGGTTATGACGTCCATCTCCAGGTCAACGCCGATTCTTCTCAATTGCGCCTGGATCTGTTCCATGGGCCTCAGGTAGGGAGACGCCTCTGAAATCACCATTTTGAGCTTGAATCCTTTTTCGAGGCCTGCCTCCTTTAAAAGCTCTTTGGACTTTGATGGGTCGAATTTATAAAGAGGTAAATCGGTTATGCCTCCCAGGTAGCTTGCCGGGACAGGGGAAAAAAGCGGTTCGGTGACATCCTTTCCGAGGAAGTCCATCAGCTCCTCCCGGTTGATGCCGTAAGCCAGGGCCTTTCTCACCCGCACATCGTCGAGGGGTTTCATGCCTGTGTTGAAATGAAGCGTCAGCCCCTCACCCGGACCGAATATGTCGACAACGGCTCCATCCACTTTCTTCATTTTCTCGACCCAGGACTGCTCTCTCACCCCTTCGCAGATGTCAATTTCTCCCTTGCGAAAGGCCATCTCCCTACTGCTGGCATCGGGCATGAACCAGAACTCGATTTTTTCCAGAAGCGGCTTTCCTCTGAAATAGGCATCGTTTTTGACTTCGATAAGTTTCTGCTTTGGAAAGTATTCCTGGAGCATGAAAGGGCCCGTGCCAATGGGATTGGTCTTGAATTTTTCAAGACCCATCTCCTCGACGGCCTTTTTGGAAACAATAAATCCACCGTGGTAGTCGGCCAGCAAACCGAGGATCGATGGGATTCTCTCCTTGAAGGTGAGACGCACCGTGTATTTATCAAGGCTCTTCCGAATTTTGCGTACTCGGACCTACTGGCAGAAAAAATGGGCCCCTGTAATGAGCAGCCGAGGGAGCCTTTCAAAGTGGCTCCCTCGGCGTCGAGGCATCACGAACAAT
>Ga0272443_10001574_pt1 | contig 32496 bp, 25 predicted proteins | sample SSMAcet12_FD_193581 | JGI IMG/M metagenome (GOLD analysis project Ga0272443, IMG submission 193581) | Marine sediment archaeal communities from Little Sippewissett salt marsh, Falmouth, MA, United States - SSM-Acet-12 | ecosystem: Environmental > Aquatic > Marine > Wetlands > Sediment ... | reverse complement strand
CAGCGGCTGGGACGAGATCCCGGTCCCGTCGAACTGGGAAATCCAGGGCTACGGTACGCCCATCTACACCAATGTCCGCTATCCGCATCCGCGCCAACCACCCAAGATCCTCGCCGACGTGCCTGACAACTACACGGCCGCCAAGGAACCCAACCCGGTCGGCAGCTACCGCACCACCTTTACCGTGCCCAAGAAATGGGACGGCCGGGAGGTCTTCATCCACTTCGAGGGCGTTTCCTCAGCCTTTTACCTCTGGATCAACGGGCAGAAGGTTGGCTACAGCCAGGGCAGCCGCACACCCGCAGAGTTCAATATCACCGAATGCTTGAAACCCGGCGAGAACACCCTGGCCGCCGAGGTCTATCGCTGGAGCGACGGCAGCTACCTGGAGGACCAGGACTTCTGGCGGCTCAGCGGCATCTTCCGCGACGTGTACCTGTTCAGCACGCCGGCCGTGCAACTGCGCGACATGTTCGTCCTCAGCGATTTGGACGCGCAGTACCAGAACGCCACACTCGATATCACGGCCAAGGTCCGCAACCTCTCCAGCAGCGCAGCCCAGCGCCAAGTCCGCGCGACACTGGTCGATGCCAAGAAGCGCAAAACCGTGTTGGGGCAGTCCCAACCGGTCACCATCACACCGGGCCAGGAAACCAGCGTCAGCGTAGGGGCAACGCATGCATCGCCCCTACCATGGACGGCGGAAAGCCCCAACCTCTATATCGTCGTATTGGAACTGCTCGATGCCAACGGCAAGGTCACCGAAGTCAAAGCCTGCCGCTTCGGTTTCCGTAAGGTGGAGCTCAAGGACCGGCAGTTCTTCGTCAACGGCGTCTCGGTGAAGATCAAGGGCGTCAACCGGCACGAGCACGATCCGGATCGTGGCCACGCCGTGGAGATCGACTCGATGGTCCGCGACCTCGAACTGATGAAGCGCAACAACATCAACACCGTCCGTACCTGTCACTATCCCGACCATCCGCTGTGGTACGATCTGTGTGATCTCTACGGCATCTTCATCATCGACGAGGCCAATGTCGAATCGCACGGCATGGGGTATGGCCGCGACACGCTGGGCGCCGTCGAGAGTTGGAAGGTCGCCCACGTCGATCGCGAACAGCGCATGGTCGAGCGCGACAAGAATCACCCGTGTGTGGTCATCTGGTCGCTGGGCAACGAGGCCGGACCGGGCCCGAACTTCGAGGCAGCCGCCCAGGCCATTCGCGACATCGACACCTCGCGCCCGATCCATTACGAACGCATGAACTCCGTCGCGGATATCGATAGCGTGATGTATCCGTCGGTCGACGGCCTGATCGGCCAGGGCCGCAGCGATTCGCCCAAGCCCTTCATCATGTGCGAATACGCCCACGCGATGGGCAACGCCATCGGCAACCTCCAGGAATACTGGGACGCCATCGAGACCTACCCGCGTCTGATTGGCGGCTGCATCTGGGACTGGGTCGATCAGGGCCTGCGCAAGTACACGGGCGAAACGGCCCCCGACGGCTCGCAGGAGTGGTTCTTCGCCTACGGCGGCGACTACGGCGACCAACCCAACGACAACAACTTCTGCTGCAACGGCGTCGTCACGCCCGACCGCGCCGTCACGGCCAAGCTGCTCGAGGTCAAGAAGGTCTATCAATACGTCGGCTTCAAACTGGGCGCCGTCACTGCTAACAGTGTAGCGCTCGATCTGACCAACAAATACTTCTTCACGGATATCGACGAGTTCGGTCTGCGTTGGCAACTGACCGAAGACGGGAAGGTCCTCAAGAAAGGCAAGGCCAAGCTCTCCAGCACCGCACCGGGCCAAGCGACGAGCCTCGTGTTGTCGGTCCCGGAGCCCAAACTCAAACCCGGAGCCGAGTACTTCCTGAACGTCAGCCTCGAACGCAAAGCCAAGACGCTGTACGCCAAGGCCGGCCATGTCGTGGCCTCCGAACAGTTCAAGCTGCCCTACGCGGTAGCCAAGGCCCGCACGTTGGCAATGGATGGTTTGCCGACGCTAACGTTGGCCGAAGAAGGGGACACCATCACCGTCACAGGGGAGAACCTCGAAGCGGTCTTCCGTCGATCCAGCGGTACGTTGTCTTCGCTCATCTACGACGGCGTCGAGGTGCTGGTCGAGGGGCAAGGCCCCCGGTTGGATCTCTTCCGCGCGTTGGTGGACAACGACAACTGGCTGCGTCGCGACGTCAGGCGCACCGGCCTGCGCGAGCTCTCCTATACGACCCAAGACATCTCGGCCGAGCAGGTCGCCCCGGGCATCGTGCGCGTCCGCTGCACGGTCGACTGCGCCGGGCGTTCGGACAACGGCATGACGCATGCCGCGACGTTCACCATCTTCGGGAACGGCGCCATCGACGTGGCCAATCAGGTCAGGCCGTACGGGAATCTCGGGGTGTTGCCCAAGCTGGGCGTCAGTCTCGTCCTGCCTCAGGCATTCGATACGTTGACCTGGCTGGGCCGCGGCCCGCACGAAAGCTACGTCGATCGTAAGCGCAGCACCGACGTCGGGCTCTATCGGGGCAAGGTGGCCGAGCAATACGAGCGCTACGTCCGGCCCCAGGAAAACGGCAACAAAACCGACGTGCGCTGGGCCAGCCTCACCAATCGCAAAGGCAAGGGCCTGCTGGTCGTCACCAACGGCGCGTATTCCGTCAGCGCGCATCACAACAGCGCCACAGATTACGACGAAGCCCGGCACATCCACAAGGTGATCCCGCGCGACGAGGTCTACCTCTGCATCGACGCGGCCCACACCGGCCTGGGTGGCGCCAGTTGCGGCCCCCGCCCGCTCAACGAGTATATCCTGAACGCCGAACCCATGCGGTTCCGTTATTCCCTGCGACCGGCGACGAAGCATCGCGCCGACGACGCCCGCCTGCAATTGCCCAATCTCGAGGCTCCGCTGGTGACTCGCGACCGGGCCGGAATGGTGCGGATCGAATCGAGCGGCGTGGGCCGGGTCGCCTACCGAGTGAACGACGGATCGTGGCGAACCTACGCCGGACCGTTCGAGTACACCGATCACGGCACGTTCGAGGCCAAGGTAACGCTCGATCGGGACCTTGTCAGCGACGTGGCCCAGGTGGAATTCGACCAAATCGTGCCCTTGCGGGAGCTGGACAAGTCGATGTGGAAAGTGGTCCACGTCGACAGCGTCGAGCCGGGCGAAGGCAATGCGCAGCATGCGATCGACGGCAACGCGGGTAGCTTCTGGCACACGAACTGGTCATCCACCCGTGCGAAGCATCCGCACGAGATTCAGATCGATCTGGGCCAGACGCTGGAGCTGCTGGGCTTTGCACAATTACCCCGTCAGGATATGAATCACGGCCGCATTGGCGGCTACGAATTCTATGTGAGCAACGATGGCCAGGAGTGGGGATCGCCCGCGAGCACAGGCCGATTCCCCAACAGCGATCAACTCCAGACCGTCAAATTCGAGAAGCCCGTCACCGGTCGCTACATCCGCCTGGTGGCGTTGGACGAATGGTCGGGCGAGTATTATACGACCCTGGCCGAACTCGACGTCATGGCGGCCAAGTGATTGATTAGGGATGATTGATAATTGATTATTGGGACCGCCCCAAACTCCAATTGCATCAATCATCGCAATTGAAAGGGAGTAAGCCATGCGAAACGGACAGATACGCTTCGGAAGATGCGCGATCGTGGGGCTGGCCGCTTTGGTCCTCGTGTTGGGAGCAAGCTCGATCGCCCAGCCCCCGACTGAGAAGAAATTCGAAGTCGATACGATCAAGACCGAGACGGGCGACCTGAAGATCACCTGCATCGGACACGGCACGCTGATGTTCACCTACCAGGGCAAGGTCATTCATATCGATCCGGTCGGTCGGGAGGCGGATTACACCAAGCTGCCCAAAGCCGACCTCGTCCTGATCACGCACGAACATGGAGACCATCTCGACCCGAAGGCGCTGGACCTCTTGCGCCAAGACGAGACCAAGATCGTGTTGACCAAGATCTGCGCCGAGCGCGTCCCGGGTGGCATCGTCATGGGCAACGGCGACACGAAGACCATCGATGATCTCAAGATCGAGGCGGTCCCGGCCTACAACATCGTCCACAAACGGGGCAATGGACAACCCTTCCATCCCAAGGGCAATGGCAACGGCTACATCGTGACCTTCGGCAAGACCCGGGTCTACATCGCGGGCGACACGGAGAACACCCCGGAGATGAAGGCGCTCAAGAAGATCGATATCGCCTTTCTGCCGATGAACCTGCCCTATACGATGACGCCCGCGATGGTGGCCGATGCCGCCCAGGCCTTCAAGCCTCGGATTCTGTATCCTTATCACTACGGGCGCACCGATCCGAACGAACTGGTGGACTTGTTGAAGGATGTCGAAGGCATCGAGGTCCGCGTACGCCAACTGCAATGACCGGGCGGTCGAGTTCGAGCCGGCCCTTCGGCGGCAAGGGGTAACACACAACTGTAAAGGCGACGTGGCGTGACTGAGGAACACACGAGCGACAAAGGATTCAAGGAGCGCGGGTCCCGAAAGACGATCATCTTGAGCGTCGTCGCGTCGCTGCTTCTGGCGTTGGCGTGTTTTATCGTACTGGCCCTGGTGCCGGCGCCGGAAGGCCCTCCGCTCAAGGACCCGCTCCGGAGCCTGCTGACCGGACTCGGCGTACTGGGTGTGGCCGCTCCGTTGTGTATCGCCGGGTTCACGTTGAAGAAGCGCTTCGCCTCATCCCCCTACTACGAAGGGGGCTTCATCGCCACTGTGCTCAACGTGTTCGGCTTCGTCTGCGCCGCCGCGGGGCTGGCCTGTATCATCCTGGCCGCCTACGACTGGATCACGCAGTTTCTCGAAGCTCGTCAGTAGACAGACCAACACGCATCAAGCGTGCTGGTCTGCACAGGAACTCAACCCATCAGCTTGTCGAGTACATCGGTATAACTGGTTCGCGGCTGCAGCCGGACCAGCCGCTGCATTTCCTGACCGTCCTTGAAGAAGACAACCGCTGGAATGCCCTGGATACCATACTGCTTCGCCAGATCCGGGGCATGCTCCACGTTGATCTTGCACACCACGGCGCGACCGGCGTATTCCTCGGCGAGTTCTTCCACGGTCGGCGCCAGTTGCCGGCAAGGCGGGCACGAGTTCGAATAGAAATCCACCAAGACGGGCAGCTTGGCCTGTAGGACCAGCCGCTCGAAATCGGCGACGTTGTCGATCTGAAAGGCTGCGTAGCCTTCCTCATTGCCTTCGTCCCGCGGACGCGAAGAAGCACCCGAAAAGGCGAGGAGCCCCCCCATCAGGGATCCAATGAAGGCACCGCGATACGGATTGGCCGTGAGGGGACACGTGCCCGAACTGCACTTGCCGAAATACCCCAGCGCGGCTCCCAGACCGCCACCGATCAACAGACCTAATGCCAACTGAACGAACAATGCTTTGTGCATGACCTCGTCTCCCTTTTCTTCTCCGGAGTCGGCTACAGCACCGCCTCCAGCAATTCCAGAGCCTGCGTCACCTGCGCCCGGCCCTGATGGTCGAGATTGTCGATAATACGTTTTTCACATGTTGTCATACGATCCGCGATCCTGGCCTTCATGCGCCTGCCCCGGCCGGTCAGTGAGACCCGGATCGCCCGCCGGTCGTCCGGTCGGGATTCGGTTTTCACATAGCCATGCGTCACCATCGTGCTGAGGACACGGCTGCCCCGCGAGGGCGACAAACCCATCCGCCCGGCAAACTCACAGCCGAGCACCGCCTCGTCGTCCTCCAGCGTTAGCAGGCCATGGAACTCCGCGGGCGAGAGCCCCAGCTCAGCCTGGATCTGCTCTTCGTTACACTGGCATTTGCGTTTGATCGCCAGGATCAATTCGAATAGGCGTCGGCTCATAGCTCTCTATACCCCTCGACGTACTTATTTGTTCCTAGCAATTATTGTTAATGGCAATTATATCATCTGAGCACCGCTTTTGCAACGGCAATGGTGCTTTTTTCGGAACATGCGGGAATTAGCGTGCAGGAGATAGTCGCTGCGCCTTGCCCAGAGCCGACAGCGCGAAGACGATGGGGTACAGTTCTTCAAAGTACCAGAGCTGGGCGAAATACAGACCGATCGGAGCGGCGGGAGTTGAACGCCCCTGGTCGGTATGGGCGATAAGCCAGTTGGCTCCCTTGCCAACGGCGGATGCGATCGTTTCGTCGAAACCATCGGTGCCGAGGGAGGCAAGCGAACCCCTATGCACCAGAACATACCACTGGGCCAGAGCTTCGGTCGCCAAAGCAGTTTCCTCAACCGAAGAGACAACAGAGCGTGCCCCTCCCCAGCCACCATCCGCATTCTGCGCCGAGAGGAGCCACCGCAGGGCTCTGCTACACATAGGGACGGTCGTCCCATCGAGTAACACATCGATAACTCGGGGAAGATGCACCAGAGCCCGGCTCGTGCCGTAGACCGGGTTCTGTTTCTTCGGGGCGGACTGATTGCCAAACCACAGTGGTATCCAGGAGCCGTCTTGCTGCTGAGCACCCTCGAGAAAGCCCAACGCCAGGACCATGGCCAGGTCGGTCCTTTCTCTCAGTGCCTCGGGCAACGTATCCGACCAAACCGCCATCGCGCCGACCGCATGGGCCGTGATGTCGGGAGCGCTCTTGTCGAACGGCAGTTTCGTCCAACCCCGGCAAAAGGTCGGAATCCCGCCGTCGCGGTTCTGCAAGCCCAGAAGCCAGTTGATCCCGGCCGCGGCGGCCTGCGACACCTTCTCATCATCGGCGCCGAGTTGATGTAAGGCCAGCAGCGCCCCGGCCGTATCGTCCGCATCGGGCACCGCCCCAGGCAGGTTCGACCAGGCCCAGCCCCCCGGCGCCGCCTCGGTATAGGGATGAACGCGCGTGTGCTGACAGGCCAGCAGCCAGTCCGTCAATTGCTGTTTCTCCGACCCGGGAAGATCGTCGTCGCCGCTGGCCGCCAAGGCGCGGATAGAGAGCGTCGTGACCCAGGTCGCCAAATCGGTATCGATGGGCCAACTGCCATCCTCGCGGATTGAGGCCACCAGAAACTCAACCCCTTGGCGAACAACCGGGTGATTCTCATAGCCACAGGAGGCCAGGCTCATCGTCACGAAGGAGGTCAGCGGTGCCGCTTCGAGAAAACCACCGTTGTCGGGCTGGAGAGTGGTCAAAACGTCCAGACTGCGACGTCTGGCCAGCGAGCGTGTCAATCGAGCCAGAGGATTGCGCGGTTTGCGATGGGCGTAGCGCGCCTGGCCCATCGCAATCAAGGCAGGCAACGCATAGCTGACGACGGGCAAGCGCAACCATTTGAACAACCGGTGCGGCAGAACCGCCAACTCGAAGGGCAACGGTCTGATCGGACGCCAGGCCTCCGTGCCGTGGCCCAACCGCCCCGCCAACGCGCACATGGTCAGAATCGGAACCGAAAACGTCCGGTCTTTGCCATACTGACGGTCGACCGCCTGCGCCAAAGCCTGCGGCTCGAGCGTTCCGGCCGTCTGTCGCAACCACGATTCGGTTTTCGCCAGCGTCGCGCCGCACGCTGAAGGCGCATCCGGTATCGCCAGCGCCGAGTAGCACAGCAGCGTCGTGCTGAGGTTGCTCGGGCTCTGCACGGTGTCTCCCCAGCCACCGTCGGCGTTCTGATTCGCGCAGAGCCAGCACAACGCCCGATCGATCAGGACACCATGCGCCGCTCTGTCCACCTGGGCCAGGGCAAAGGCGGCCGTGGCGGTGGACAAGGCACTGCTGGAAAGACGCCCGACCCAGTGCCCCGCAGGCTGTTGCCACGCCAACAACCTCTCCCGCAACGCGGCGACGGTGCCATGCAGACGGTCGCGGTCGACGGAACTCATGGCCCGGTGAGGTCCCCCAGGGCCAGCAGCCCGTAGTAAGTGTATTCGCAGTCGAGCACCTCGTCGGCCGGATGACCATGGAAGCCGCCGCGTACGTTCCAGAGCGCATCGAGATAGTCCAGATTCTGTTCCCGGATGACATCCAGAGGTATATTCGTCAGCGATAGTGCGTGCAGCGCCGTGGCGGTCGAGAGCAGATCGGGAACGGCCAAATCCGTGTCGAGGGGCAGCGCGACAAACCCGCCCGACGGAGCGCCCCGGTCCGCCAGCCACTGAACGGCCGATTGGCGAATGGAGCGTTGCAAATAATGGAGGATCGTGATCGCGGCGGCCGTGGGTGACGTAGCGCTCGCGGTCATCGTCGGTTCGTTCGCGTAGCCGCCATCGGGCCGGCGCAGCGCTTCGACCGAGGCCACCAGCGCTTCGGGGTCCAGCGCATCGATCTGAAGATCCTGGCAGACGCCCAGCGCCAGAAAGCCGCCGTACACATGCCCTCGGTCGGCGCCGGCTGACGTGCTGAAACCGCCATCGGCGCAGCGGAATTGCATGAGGCGCGCCGCCATCGCATCAGAAGCGGCCCGATCGATGCCTTTCCCATCACGCTCGGCCAGATTGGCCCGGCAACGAACCAGGCTGGCCAAGTGCACCAGATCCAGCGAGGCACCGTCCCCGAACGTGTCCAGGTAGCTCACGACGCGTTCGTACGGAATGCGCGCGCCCAGCACCAGAGACGCTTCGAGGCCGAACACGGTGTAATAGAGATCGCTCCGCCCGTCCCGCCCCGCAAAGCCCCCGTCGTCGTTCACGTGACGACGATAGAAATCCTTGACGACGTCGATGGAATCGCCCAGAGCATCCTTGGCCTTAGTCACGGCCCGGCGCATGTCGAGCCTGATGGTCATCGCAACAGCCCATGATCTCGAAATCGTTGAATATTTTACCCATCACGCGGCGAAGCAGCCCTTTGAGACCGGCGCTTTGCAGCGCGATCAGGGCAGCGATGGCCTGCGACTTGTACGTCTCCATCAGGCGCCACGCCGCCATCTCCACGTCCCGCGTAGTGACGAGTTCTCGAACGCGCTGGCGATCCGCCTCGGTCGCGCCCGGGTCCCATTGACGCTCGATCTGCCGCCTGGCCTTTTCGTCCGCCATCTCATAGGCCAACGCCAGCAGCACGGAAGGCCTGCGTCGGGCACACAGTTCAATCCCTTCGGGGCTGCGTAAGTCCTCCAGGTCATCGCGGATCTGATAGGCGATGCCGAGTGCTTCACTGTACGCTTTCAGCACACCACCCACCTGCTCGTCGCAGCCGGCCAGGATCGCGCCGAGACTCAGCGCCACCTCGAAAGCCGGCGCCGTCTTCATCCGGAAGATCTCCAGCACTTCCTGCACCGACAGGGGCTTCGGCGCCCCGGCCCACGCCAGTTCGCTGCCCTGGCCCAGGCAGAGCGTGCGGTGGCCTTGCACCGCCGCGTGCAGGAGCTTGGCCCGGCGCGTCGCCGAGCCGCCCGTCTCGACCAGAAGCCGGTAGCCCTCGCCCAACAACAGGTCACCAATGTTCAGCGCGATGGGCACGCCGTGTTCCGCATGGAGCGTCCTCTCCCCGTAGCGTTCGGCGTCGCCATCTTCGATATCGTCGTGAATCAGAGACGCCTTGTGAAAGCATTCGACCGCCACCGCGATCCGGCGCAGATCCTCGGCGCCGGGCGCCGCATCGGCCGTGGCCAGCGCCTTGTGCGTACAGACTGCCAGGAACGGGCGCCAACGTTTTCCGGCCTTCGCCATCCAGTCGAGGGCGATGCGCTCCGTTTCGTCGGGCTCGGGCGCGAGCAACTGCGCGAGGCGCTCACGGCTGAACCAATCATTGACCTGTCCATGGAGCCCGTCGAGATCCAAGCGCCGCGTCTGGTCGTCCGTGGTCTGGTAGATCGCCTCCCAGAGCCAGTCAAGATCCACGGCGGTATTGGCGCACCCGTCCCGCAACAAAGGGATGGCCACACCCGGGACCGCACCGGCCTCCATATAGGGAAACACGCGTTCCAAGACCGACAGACAACTGACCCCGACGATGCCTTCGACCTGACCGGTTTCGATCAGAGACATCACCACGGGCGATCCTTCGGCAATCAGCACGGCATAACCCAACTGCTCGGCCTGGCCCTTCAACTCACCGATCACACAGCGCCCGCACTGCTGGCACAGCAACCCCAGCTCGTCGAAACGCGCCGGGCATTCGTCAGCCGGACGCAGACAATTGGGCAATAGCAGGAGACGCTTCTCATACGGAATGGCCGCGACCATCTCGCGCCAGGCCTCGTTGTTGATCAGAACCGCCGCGAAGTCATCGTATTTGCGGTCCAGGCCCGCCGTCCGCAGAACGACATCCGTGTGCGCCCGCAGCTCGTCGACCGACAGCGGCGGCACCAGCCCTTCGCGTTCGACGTATTGACGAATCGCCTCCAGCAACCTGTCGCGTGCCGGCTTGGTCTGCGGCACGTTGTCCTGAGGTTGCCCTAGAGGTCGGGCCGTCGTGACATGGTCATGAGGCATACGCGTGCTCCCGATCAATCACTGTTCTTTTTCGGTGATCCATCGGCTCCATCCGGCTTCGCCGTCTGGCGAATGCGCTTCAATTCGGCGGGGGATAGCGCCGCCAAGACCTCGGGCGGGATATCCAAATCGCGCCGCAGCGTCTCGAACGTCGGACGCGACGGGTCAGGCCCGGCGGCCGGCGCCTCCTGAGGTTCCGTCGAAAATCGCTTTTGTCCGGGCTGGCGCTGGCGAATGCGGTCGTACACATTGCCCTGCAACATGGCGCGCAGGTCCGGCGCCGGTTTTTCCGCGGCCGCATCCGTTGCGGTGACCTCGGCACCGTTAATGGGCGTTTCGGCGTACTTGGGGAAGATAATGGCCTGAGCCGGACACATCCGGGCACAGGCCGGACAGTTCGTCTTGCAGCCAGCCGGGTTCTGGACCTGCACCTGGCCCTCGGCCGAGAGTCCGTACGTGCCGAACAGGCAGAAATTCATACACTGCTTGCAGTTCTTGCAGCGGTCGTAATCGATCACCGGAAACCAGGGCACCCAACCCTCTTCCTTGCCTGGCAGAACGGCCTCCTCCGACGCGTCCGGGATATCATCCCCCAGAAGACCGGCCAGGATCTCGTCCGGCGACTGCGTTCGCATGTTGAAGAACCGAACGTCCTGATACAACGGCGTCCCGGCCGCCTCGAACAGCCAGCGCACGGCCCGTGGGTAACACGCGACGATCGCCAGCGATCCGGCTTGCGCCCACTGCTGAAGTCGAGGATCATGCCCAGCCGCCAGGCCGCACAAATCGGCTACCGCCTCCATCTCGATTCCCGCCGCCTGAAGCGTCTTGAAAATCCGCTCCTTCATGCCCCGCGGGATCACGTCGAAATAGGCACAGCTACAAAAGATGATGCTCGGTTGCTTTGTCGTTTCGCCTGCCGCCATGAAAACAGCCCTACTGTGTTCCGAAATCAGCGGGATGGGCGGCCCGACCGCCACGCCGCCCCAATGTCTGTCGCAAACGTCCGCCGAGTACCGAAAAACGGAGGACGGACGACACCCGTAGGATGGGCTTTAGCCCATGCTGTCCTTGCCCACGGATCAACCCGCATGGGCTAAAGCCCATCCTACACTCCAGCCACGCTCTAACGATAATCGTCGGCCGCCTCGAACATGTCAAGGATTCGTTCGAGGGCATCGTACGGGGAACGTCCGATGTCGACCGTCAACACGTCGTCGATGTTGGGTACGGCTGTCACGTGCCCGCCGGCGAACAGGACGTTATTCACCTGCCGGCGATGGCTGGTGCGCGTCTTGACTTGAAACGCGGCCAGCGACGGATGGGCCAGGAACTGCACGTCGGTGGCCAGCGCGGCAATCGGCTGGCCCTTGCTGTTGCGACCCAGATGGCTCAAGCGGATGTGCAGCGTTTCGGGCGTACCGGTGAGCAGGTCCACCGAGGCGTGCCGATAGTAGAAATCGCTCTGGGCTTGGGCCGATCCGACGCGGGCCAGTTGCTCTTTGGCCTCGGAGGGCTGATCGGCGCCTGGGCAAAACAGGACGGTGGGTTGGTGCGCCAGGTAGTCCTTGAGCAACAGGCCGAGCCCAACCGGCGCGCCGTCTTCGAGCGACAGCAGGCTGGTCACGCTGCCGGTGACCGTGTAGAAGTTCGAGCCCGTGACCGGTCGCCCGGACGGGCCAAACGGAATGGTGTCACCGTGGTCGGCCGCGTACATATGAATCGCGACCCCGACCTGGCGGAGGTTGGCCGCGCAGGCGGTCCGGCGGGCCTGATGGCGAGCCTGAGACAATGCAGGCAATAGAATCGCGGTCAACACACCGATGATGGCGAGCACCACCAGCAGTTCCACCAGCGTGAACGCCTGCCGCTCGTGTTTCACGGGCGTGCCCTTCTCAGATTGTCCGCTCGACTCGTGCAACGCAGTCACTCCTCGATCGTCGCTTCGGCAACCTCAGCGACCGGGGTCTGGGCCAAACGGACGTTATCGAGGTCCCAGAAGCCGCCGGGCAGGCCCACGGCCCGGATCGCCACCCCAATCGTCTGGCCCGCCCAGGCGTCGGCAGGCTGCACTGCCGGTAGATACGTCGAGAAATCCTCCAGGTGCGTCGCCTTCTGTCCCGCCGCCCCCACGACGTGCGTTGCGAGGTCCACAATCTCAGCGCCGTCGCGATAGGACAAAACCAGTTCGAGGCTGTCGGCCGGTGCCTCCGCGGAAGGAGGAAAGCGCGCGGAAACGCCCACGCCCACAGTCAGACGATAGGCATAACCCACGGCGTAGACTTCCGCCAGGTCCTGCTCCAGAGCATTGCCTTGCGCCGACCCCAGAAACGCCAACTGCTTCCCGTCGGCATTGACGATGTGGTCCGGACTGTCGGGCGCCGTGTTGGCGAACACGCCCGTATTGGCACTGCCTTCGGGGTCGGTGTCGATCTCCGTCCACGCCTCCACCATGGGCCAGGCGCCGAACCCATTCGGGTCCACGGGGGGGCCTTCGAACGAGCCGTTTTCGATGGCCGTCGATTCAGGCATCAGTTCGACCAGGCGAACGTTGTCCAGGTCCCAAAAGCCCCCGGCCGCCCCTGCCGCTCGGATGGCAAGTCCGATGGGCCGATCGGCCCAGGGGTCATCGGCCCGGACAGTCGGTAGAGTCACCGAGAAATCCAGCAACTGCGTGGAAGACTGACCGCTGCCAGGAATCACCTGCCGGACGATGTCCACCGGTCCGTTGGCGTCACGGTAGTAAAGCGCCAATTCGAGCGTGTCCGCGGGCGCTTCAGCCGCCGGCGGGAACAGCGCTGAGACAGCGACGCCCACGGTGAGTCGATAGGCGCAGCCGGCGCGGTAGAGCGTCGTGAGATCCTGTTCCAGGCCATTGCCCTGTTCGGAGCCCAAAAACGCCAATTGCCCTCCCTCGGCATTGCCAATGTGGTCGGGGCTGTCGCCGGCCGTGTTGGCAAAGACGCCCGCGTTGCTGCCCGCCTCGAAATCCACATCGAGTTCGGTCCACCCGTCCACGATCGGCACCGCCGGAAAGGCGGCCGGGTCCACGGCCGGAGATTCGAACGACGCGTTCTCGACCGCCAGCGCCACCGGATACAACTCCTCGAGACGAACGTGATCGATATCCCAGAAACCGCCCGGAACGCCGGCCGCGCGGATGGCCACGCCGATCGCCTGTCCCGCCCACGCATCGCGAGCCTGGACGGTCGGCAGATGCACAGCGAAATCCTGCAACTGCGTCGCGGACAATCCGTCCGCGGTGACCACCTGCCGCGCGATGTCTACCGGTTCGTCGGCAGCGCGATAGTAGAGCACCAGTTCGACGGTGTCACTCGGATCGGCGGACGACGGGGGGAACATCGCTGAGACCCCGACGGCCACGGTGAGCCGATAGTCACAACCGACCCGGTACGTCGCGACCAGGTCTTGTTCCAGCGCGTTGCCCTGCCCGGACCCCAGGAACAGCAGTTGACTCCCGTCGGCGTTGACCACGTGATCGGGACTGTCGGCCGACGTATTGGCGAACACACCCGTATTGGTGCTGCCCTCGGTATCGACGTCGATTTCGGTCCAGCTCTCGACCATGGGCAGCGCGGGAAAGGCATTCGGATCGACCGCCGGGGCTTCAAACGACGCGTTTTCAATCGGAATCGAGGCCGACCACAGGGGAACCTGTGCCCACAAGACCACGATCATCACCGCACTCAGACGGATCGTATTTCGCAACATTCTTTCCTCCTCATCGCACGCGGCGGCCTACGTCGAAACAGGCCTTGCGTCGGTTGCTGACGGATCCGGTAGGATAGGCTTTAGCCCATGCCGGTGGATCTGAGAAGACAGCATGGGCTCAAGCCCATCCTACCCACCCGGCTGACTGGATACAGTTCAGACACCATCATCGTGTCTGATACTACCCCAAAGGCGCGCACCGAGTTCGCTGCGCCTGACACAAGGCGGGAAAACCCCTCCAAAGGCCCCGGGCGGCTTGGTCAGCCCGTCAGGAGCCCGATTTGACGTCGTACGCCATCAGGGCGTCGCCGTGACGAATGTACAACCTGCCGTGGGCGACCGTCGGATGGGCCCAGTGCTCGGCCGTGCCTTGCGAGACCGTAAACAGCCCCTTCGGCCTGAACGCCGCCGGGCTGGGCTCGACCAGGTACATCGTGCCATTCTGCCCGTAGACGTAGAGCGTGCCATCGGCCGCCACCACCGAGGCCTGCCCGACCGAATCGGCATTCCAATGCACCTCGCCCGTCTCCCAGTCCAGGCAGACGAGTCCGCGCTTGCCACTCTGGGCGGTGCCGTAGATGCAGCCGTCGACCAGGACGGTGCCCTGCATCTGGCAATCGAGCGTGCGGTCCTTCCACGTCTCCGTCACGCTCATGGCATCGTCGGCCAGTTCCAGCAGGGTCCCGCCGGTCCCGCCGCCACCGACGACGTAGAGCATCCCGTCGGCATAGAGCGGCGGATTGGGCAAGACGCCGAACCGATTCGGAAAATCGTATTGCCAGAGCACCTTGCCCGTGTCGGCATCGATGCCGACGACGACCTTCTCCAGCATGGTGACAATGAGCTTCTTGCCGTTATGACGAAGGAGCCGGGCCGAGCAGTAGCCCGCCGGCTGGCTGAGCCCTTCCGTCTTCCAGATCGTCGCGCCCGTGTCGCGATCCAGCGCCACGAGCGAGGCGTCGGGAGCACCGGGCGTGCAGATGACCTTTTGCCCGTCGACCAGCACGCATTCGGCAAAGCCAAACTTCGCCTGGCCGGCGCCGAACCGCTCCAGCAGATCGATCGTTTTGAGCACCTTGCCGTCAGCCTTGTTGAGAACGACGAGTTTGGCAAACCCGGTCATCAGGAAGATGCGGTCGCCATCGATGGTGGGCGTGCCACGCGTGCCGCCGGGGGCTGGTCCGGTTTTGTCCAATTCCGGCCCATAGACCACGTTCCACTGGGGCGATCCATCCTGGCCAAAGGCGTACAAGTGCCCCTGTTTCGCGCCGTCCATCCCCGTGATGTAGACCGTGCCGTCGACGACCGTGGCCGAAGAATACCCCAGGCCCAATCCCGTCCTGGACCAGACCAGTTTCGGGCCGCCTGCGGGCCATTCCTTGAGCAGTCCGGTCTCGGCAAACACCCCGTCTCCGGCCGGACCGCGAAAACGAGGACTGTCGGCGCCCCCGGCCCTGCTTGTGAAGGCAACCATGACGATGAGCGCTACAACCCGTGTCGTCCTGTTCATGATCGGTCTCCTTCTTCGTCTGAACCATACCGGTAGCCTTGCCCTACGGCTAACCTTGTACGTGTCCAGTCGACCGCGAGTTTCACGGGCACATCAAAGACTGAACGTCTGCGGTGGATTGCCGCTGAAATCGGCAATCGTCGCGGCCGCATCGTCCAGATAGAAGATCTCGAAATCGGGGTTGTCCGGCCTCTTGTAGATCGACTTGACCAGCGGGCTCGCCTCCAGAACCTTCGCCTTCAACGCAAGGTCCGGGGAGAACACCGCCCGGCCGCGTAGACGAAGCCAGGAGTAGTCGGCCCCCGAGGCGCAGAACTCGACGTGCGGATGCGCCTGGAGTTCCTGGAACACCGTTTTCTGGTTCGACGTGCAGAAATAGAGTTTGCCGCCCTCTTCCAGCATGAACTGGAACGGGCGAACCTTCGGATGACCATCGGCGCCCAGAGTGGCAAGATACTGGATTTGACTGTTGACGAGAAAGTCGACGACGGCGTTCATGGCATTGCTCCTGAATGGAAGATTTCAATATTGTTCGCCTACGAACTATTTAGCCAAAAAGAAAAGACCCTTACCGGCTCAGGTTGGTCTCGACGATGGTCAGTTGTTGCACCAGCGCCTGACGGGCATCCGGGCTCATCTGGCCGTAGAGCTTGTCCAGCAGTCTCTGTGAGATCTGCTCGAAGTCGCCACGGAGCTTGCGCCCGGCTGCCGTCAGCTCGATCAGAATCACCCGGTTGTCCGACTGGCAGGGCAGCCTCCGCAGGTAGCCATGGCGCTCCAGCGTGGCGACCATCACGGTCACCGTGGACTTCGCACGCCCGACCTTCTCGACGACCGCCCTGATCGGCACCGGCTCGTTCTGCTGCAACAGGAAGAAGAGTATGGGGCCATGGGCCGGAACGATTCCCTTGATCCCGCGCTGCTTCAGCTCGCTATCGATCAGCGCGTTGCTCTTCTCTCTGATTCTGGCGATCTGCCCGGCGATACCCTGAATGCTGGCCATAGGCACTCCCAAACGACACCTTGATTTGCATACCCCATTATATAGTTCGCCCGCGAACTATTTTCAAAACAAAAATGCTCTGGTTCAAAAAAAAGATCTGAGCCGCAGCCCCGAGCTGGAGGTTGACCGGCCTGCCCCGGGGCCTCTAGAATGGTGCCGACGTGGGCAGCCTCGGACGCTGCTGCGTCATCGAAACGGATCTCATGTAACCCCACAGGAGCGACGAGCCATGATTGCGAGACAAGCCCCAGCCTTCCTGTTATTGACGATCGCAGTGCTCACGCTGACAGCCTTTGCGAGCGTTTCCCGGGCCCGCGCCGAAGCCACGATCGCCGAGCGTCCGTTCGGGACGATGCCCGACGGTCGGGACGTGACGCTCTACACGCTGACGAACGCCCATGGGCTGCGGGCGGGGATCATCGAATATGGAGCGATCCTGGTCTCGCTCGAAGTGCCCGATCGCGAGGGCAAGCCGGCCGACATCGCGCTGGGATTCGACGATCTCGATTCCTACATCCGGCGTAACCCCCTCTTCGGCGCGGTGGTCGGACGCTACGCCAACCGCATCGCCGGCGCCAGCTTCGCACTGGATGGTCGCGACTATCCGATCACGGCCAACGCGGGCCGGAACCACATCCACGGCGGGGGCAACGAGCGCTTCGACAAGGTCGTCTGGCAAGGCTCGGCCTATCGCAACGATACCGAAGTGGGCGTGCGCCTGAGCCATCTGAGCCCCGACGGCAGCGAAGGCTTCCCGGGTCATCTCAATTGCACCGTGACCTACGCGCTGACCAACGACAACGAACTGAGGATTACCTACACCGCCACGACCGATAAACCCACCATTATCAACCTTACAAACCACAGCTACTTCAATCTGGCCGGCGCCGGGCAGGGCAGCGTGCTGAACCACGAGCTGACGATCAACGCCCCCTGGTACACCCCCGCGGGCGAGGGTCTGATCCCCACGGGCGAGATCCGCTCGGTCGCAGGGACGCCACTGGATTTCACCCGGCCGCACCGGATCGGTGAACGTATCGAGCAACTGACCGAGACGCGAGGCTACGATCACAACTACGTCCTGGCCGGCGCCTATGGCTCGGCCGTCCTGGCCGCCCGGGTTTACGAGCCGGCCAGCGGGCGCGTCATGGAGGTGCTCACCACCGAGCCCGGCGTGCAGCTCTACACCGCCAACGGCATGCGCAACCTCCAGGGCAAGGCGGGCCAGGTGTACGGCCGGCACGAGAGCTTCTGCCTCGAAACCCAGCACTTCCCCGATTCGCCCAACAAGCCGCACTTCCCTTCGACCGTCCTGCGCCCGAACCAAACCTTCGAGAGCACCACGGTCTTCAGGTTCTCGACGCGCTGACCGCCCGGGCGACGACCCGGCGGTAACGCTTAGTCACCCCCATAGATCTCCACCAGGTGATCCGTCGACGGCAATTCCGGATAAAACTCACCCTGCGGACCCAGATAGCCCTGCTCGTGCTTCTTCAAGATGACCTCGACGGAGCCCTCGCCGTCCTTTCTGCACACCTGAAGGCGTACTTCGGCCTCTGCCACCGCCGTGGACGTCTCGGCGCAGCCGTAGAGTTCGGCCAGATGAGCCACCGAGGGCATCAACGGATAGAATTCGCCCTGCGGACCGAGGAACCCCCGCTGGTGTCGGGTCAACGTCACCCGCGTGAAGCTCTCGCCGTCCTGGTTGGGCACGTGAATGAAGAACGTATCCGAACGGACCTGCCGCAACTCGGCCGCAATGCCGTACATCTCCGTCAGCAAGACCACCGGCGGCATCGACGGGTAGAACTCGCCCTGGGGTCCGAGGTACCCGCCGTCGAGCTTCTTCAGTTCGACGGAAACGAACCCTTCACCCGTGCGCTTGGGCACATACAACGTAAAGCTCCCGGTCGCAGACACGGAAACCGGTTCCGGCTCCGCCGCCACCTCGACCTTTTCCACCGGCTTCTCGACGACAATGTACCCTCCCGGAGCAGGCCGATAATAAACGCCATCGGCGATGTAATAGACCGAGCCACGGATCACGACCACGCGATGGTGTCGCGGCAGAATCCTGATGAGCGGGGCCGAGACCACGACGTAGCCGCCGTCCCCGACCTTGTAGTAGAGCCCGCCATGGACCCAGTAGGGCACTCCGGCCACGACCACGCGGCGCGCCCCGTGCGGCAACGTTCGCACCACCCGTCGTGGCGCCGGACGCGGGGCCGGTCGCGGAGCCGGACGAATAACTCGGTGCCGAGATCCAGCGGCCTGGCTGGACGTGGCAAACAGGGACGCTATGGCTACGATCACGATGAAACTCTTGACCACTTTCACGACGAAACCTCCTTTTCCTGCCCGCCGGTTCGTCAGCCGGCCGTGGCAATTCCATGGGTGTAGCTACCTGGCTCTGTGGTGCCCCATCCGGAGGCGGTTACACCAGCCGGACCGTTTTTCGATCCGCTCCAGACACGAGCGACAGCCCGGCACCAAACCTGGTTGCCGCCACAGCCCGCTCCGGGGACAGGAAATTACCTCTATCGACATTTTCAAAAATGTATTTGACTTAGACACACCCCTCACTTAAAATAGCTTTTTGAATTATGGATTTGGCTCGACGCTGCCCCCTTGGTTTGGCGACGAGCCCCTGTCGCTAAGGAAAGAACACATGGCCCAGAGAAAAGACGGCATCGAAACCCGCGAGAGAATCCTGGTTGCCGCGGCAGAGATCTTCGCCGCAAAGGGCTATCAAAATGCGAAGGTCGAGACCATCTGCCGGCGGGCGAAGACCAACATTGCGGCGATCAACTATCATTTCGGATCGAAGGACCACCTCTACGCCGAGGTCTGGCGCCGCGCGTTTGACGCCGCCCAGAAGGCTTACCCGCCCGAAGGCGGACTCGGGCCCGAGGCGCCCCCGGAAGAACGACTGCGCGGCACCATCCACTCGTTCGTCGGCAAGACGGTCGATCCCGGTCGCATCGGCCACGCCGGAAAACTCCTGTTGCGGGAGATGGTCAACCCCACGGACGCGATCGAACAGATCAAGCACGACGCGATCGAGCCCATGCACCACCGAATGAACGAGCTGATGCACGAACTGCTCGGCCCCGAAGCCACCGATCAGCAGGTCCTCTTGTCAACGTTGAGCGTTGTCCACCAGTGTATGGCCTTTGGTATTCGGCGCTTCACCGGCAGGATGCCGCCGTTCGTGAAGTTTGACGCGCCGACCGAGCAACTCGTCGAAACCCTGACGGACCATATCACCCGCTTCTCGCTGGCCGGGATCCAGGCCACGCGCGAGGCGATCAGACTCGAAGCCGTGGAAACGCCGACGTGACGCGAGCCGCCTCTGAGACCACTGATGGTACGGACGTGGATGCAACCGAAGCTGAGGAGATCAAACGTGGATGTGGTGATAGAATGACAAACAGAACAAGACGCCAAACCCTCGTCTCGCTCGGTTTCCTCCTGCTCCTGGCGGGCGGCTGCCGCCATCCGCTGGCCGAACCACAGAGCACCGTGCCGATCCCGGAGCACTTTGCCGCCATTGGCACGGCACCGCTGGAGGAGAAATGGTGGCAAACGTTCCAAGACGAGACGCTCGACGAACTCGTTGACAGGGCGTTGACCGACAACTTCGATCTCCAGAGTGCCTGGGACCGCCTCGTCCAGGCCCACGCCCTGGCCCGGCAAGCCAACAGCGGATTGTGGCCCGACGCCAGTCTGGATGCCGGCGCCGGCCGCACCCGACAGGAATCAGGCGGCCGGACCACCTACAGCAGCGTCTATTCCATCGGCGCCGCGGCCGGCTATGAAGTCGATCTGTGGTCGCGTCTGCGCGCCAGTCGGCAGGCCGCCTGGCTCGACGCCGGCGCCACCCGCGACGCGCTGGATACCGCCGCCATCACCCTCTCGGCCACGGTGGCCGGGACGTGGTATCAGTTGGCCGAGGCCAAGGATCTGGTCCGCATCGCGGCCGAACAGATCGAAACCAACAAGCAGGTTCTGGAAGTGGTCGTCATCCAATTCCGCAAAGGCGCCGCCGCGGCCGCCGACGTGCTTCGCCAAAGGCAATTGGTCGCCTCGACGGAAGCGACGCTCATCGCGGCCGAGGAAGCCGTGGCGCTGCTCCAGTACACGCTGGCCGTGCTGATCGGCAGCCCCCCGGAACTGGGTTGGCAAGAAGTGGCGATCGAACTGCCCGTGTTGCCACCGATGCCCAATCCGGGCCTGCCCACCGAGGTCTTGCTGCGCCGTCCCGACGTTCAGCAGGCATATCGGCAGGTCCAGGCGGCCGACCAGCGTCTGGCCGTAGCGATCGCCAACCAATATCCACGACTGAGCCTCTCGGCCAGCGCCTCGACGTCGGCCGCCTCGGTTGGCGACCTCTTCGACGACTGGTTGGCCAATATCGCCGGCAATCTCGTGCAGCCGCTCTTCGACGCCAATCTCCGTAAGGCTGAAGTGCAGCGCCAGCGGGCCGTCGTTCGCGAACGCTTCCACACCTGGAGCCAGATCATCCTGGAGGCCTTGCTCGACGTCGAAGTCGCGCTGACCCAGGAGCGACAGCAGGCCAGGTTGTTCAATAATCTCACCCGGCAGCTCGATCTGGCCCGCCAGACGTATGAACGCGTCCGGGAAAATTTCGTAAAAGGACAGACCGATTACATTCGCGTACTCGAATCGCTGCAATCGATGCAAACCCTCGAGCGTCAAATCGTTCAAGCGCGCCGCCTGCTGATCCAGCGCCGGATCGATCTGTACCGCTCGATCGCCGGACCGTGGGATCTGCCCGCACCGGCATCGGTCCAGCCAGATGATTCCGTCAGTACGGCTTCGAATTCGCAGAGCATCAGTCAGGATAGATAGGTGCGACCATGACAACAGCGCAAAGTCCGGAACCCTCCAACTCACCACACCCGAAAAGTTGGCCGTCGAAGCTGCTGGGCGGGGCCATCAAGCTCCTCCTGGTGCTCCTCATCGTCGGCGTGGCCATGGCCGCCTACAAGTATCAGATGGACACCAGTCCGAAGGCCCAGCGTCAGAAGCCACCAAGGCAGGCCAAGCTCGTGCGCGTGCTGCCGCTGGTGAAGGAGCGCTGTCCGACGGTGGTCGAAGCCATGGGCCCGGTCGTGCCCGCCCGGCAGGTGACCTTGCAGCCCCAGGTCTCCGGCAAGATTGTGTCGCTCTCGGAAGCGCTCATCCCCGGCGGGATCGTCCAGGCCGGCGAGGAATTGATCGCCATCGATCCACGCGACTACCAGGTCCTCATCCGGCAGCGTGAAGGGGACGTCGCCCTGGCCCGCAAGAACCTGAAAGTCGAGCAGGGCAATCAGGCCGTGGCCCAACAGGAATACGAACTGCTCGGTGAGGTCATCGCCGACGAGGACCGCGAACTGGTGCTGCGCGAGCCGCAACTGGTGTCCGCTGAAGCAGCGTTGGAATCGGCCCAGGCGGCGCTGCAGAAAGCCGAACTGGATCTGACCCGCTGCAACATCAGCGTTCCGTTCAATGCCATTATTCAGGAGAAACTCGTCGATGTGGGTGCGACGGTCTCGCTCAGTACGCCTTTGGCGACCCTGACCGCCACGGATGAGGCCTGGATCGAGTTGAAGGTGCCGACGGGCCTGCTCAAGTGGCTCACCATCCCGCAGAAGAATGGCGAGGTCGGCTCGAGCGTCAAGATCTACAACACGCTCGCCTGGGGCCCGAACCGCTACCGCACGGGCCGGGTCGTGCGCCTCTACGGCGAGCTGGAGTCGGGCGGCAAGTTGGCACAGCTCCTCGTGGCGGTTGAAGACCCCTTCTGTCTCAAACCGGAGAATCACGACCAGCCCAAGCTCCTGATCGGATCGTTCGTTAGTGCCAAGATCGAAGGCCGGGTCCTGGAGGACGTCTTCTCGGTCGAATGGCCTTACCTGCGCGACAACAACAGTGCGGTCTGGGTCATGGACGATGCGAACGAACTCGACATCCGACCGGTAGAGGTAGTGTTCAGCGGACCGGAAAGGGCGTTCATCAGCGAAGGCCTGACGGAAGGCGAACAGTTGGTGATTACGGATATCGCCGCCCCGGTGGCAGGGATGCCCCTGCGCCAGGCGGAGGTCGAAGGCGAAGACGCCCAGCAGGAAACGCAGATGGCGCTCGATGAAGGGAAAGACCAATGAGCGGTCGCGAACTCCAAGGAGATCCCCAGGAACGGCACGGCCCCATCGCCTGGATGATCCACAATCGCATCACCCCCAACCTGCTGATGATCATCTTCCTGGTCGGCGGCTTCTTCATGGCCACCCGCGTCAAACAGGAGGTGTTCCCCGAATTCGACCTGGGCCTGGTCAGTATCCAGGTCGCCTATCCCGGATCGAGCCCGGAAGAGGTCGAGCAAGGCATTATTCTCGTGATCGAAGAGGCCATCCGCGGCCTCGACGGGATCAAAGAGATCACCGCCACCGCCTCGGAAGGCAATGGCATGGTCATGGCCGAACTGGAGGAAGGGGCCGATCAACAGCGCGTCTATCAGGATATCAAGCAACAGGTCGACCGCATCGTGACGTTTCCGCTGGACGCGGAAAGACCGGAAGTCAGCTTGCGCATCATTCGCCGCGAGGTGCTCCAGGTGCAACTCTACGGCGACACCACCGAGTGGGTCCTGCGCGAGATAGCCGAGCAGGTGCGCGACCGACTGCTGCAAGATCCGGAGATCACCCAGGTCGACCTGGTCGGCGCCCGGCGTTACGAGGTGGCCATTGAGATCGATCAGGACGCGTTGCGGACCTACGATCTGACCTTGGATCAGGTGGCCCAGCGGGTGCGCCAGACGTCGGTCGAGATTCCCGGAGGGACGCTGGAAACCCAGGCCGGGGATATCCTGCTGCGCGTCAACGAACGGCGCGACTGGGCCCGCGAATTCGCCACCATCCCACTCATCACCACCGCCGACGGCGCCGTGCTGACCCTCGGGGACGTTGCCCGGATCCGAGATACGTTCGAGGAGCGGGATCAATACGCCACCTACAACGGCTGTCCGGCCGTAGGCCTGGGCGTCGCGCGTGTGGGCGAACAAACCCCGATCGGGGTCTCCGACGCCACCCGCGCCGCCATGGCGGAGATCGAGAAGCAGCTCCCACCTGGCATCGAATGGACGATCAACCGGGACCGTTCGGACATCTATCGCCAGCGCCTGACGTTGTTGCTGAAGAATGCTTTCTACGGCCTGACGCTGGTCTTGTTGTTGCTGGGGTTGACGCTGGAGCTGCGGCTGGCCTTCTGGGTCACGATGGGCATCCCGATTTCCTTCCTCGGCTGCTTCCTGTTCATCCCGGGCTTCGATATCACCATCAACATGATCTCCATGTTTGCCTTCATCGTCGCACTGGGCATCGTCGTCGACGACGCCATCGTCGTGGGCGAGAACATCTACGAGCACCGTCTCCAGGGCATGAGCTTCATGCGGGCTGCGATCCTGGGCACGCGTGAAGTGCTGCTGCCCGTGACGTTCAGTATCCTGACCAACATCGTGGCGTTTTTGCCCCTGAGTTTCGTCCCGGGCTTCATGGGCAAGATCTGGCGGACAATTCCGTTTGTGGTGATCACGGTCTTTGCCATCTCCTGGGTCGAGGCGCTGCTGATCCTGCCTTGCCACCTGGCCCACGGCAAGCGTCGCACTTCGCCGCCGAAGGGGATCATCGCCGGTCTCCAGCGCGGTTTCAGTCGCGGGCTGGACTGGGTCATCAACAAGGCATACGCCCCCTTCCTGGACTTTTGCATCCGGGTGCGTGTGGTGATGATCGCGCTGAGCGTCGCGGTCTTTATTTACGTGCTCGGTTTCGTCAACAGCGGACGCATCGGCGTGATCCTCATGCCCCGTGTCGAATCGGACCGGGCCGTCGTGACGGCCCTGCTGCCCTATGGCTCGCCTGTATCGAAGGCCGAGGAGGTATTGCGCACGCTGCTGCGCGCCGCTCAGGAAACCGTCGAGGACAAAGGTGGGGAACAGCTGGCCGAGGGCATCTTTGCCGAGATCGATGAGAACGAAGTTGAAGTCACGGTCTATCTGACTCCCGCCGGCGTCCGGCCGATCACTACGACGGAATTGACGAACTTGTGGCGCGACCGCACGGGCCCTATCGCTGGACTCGAAAGCCTGCGTTTTGAATCCGATCGTGGCGGCCCGGGCCGCGGTGCGTCGCTGACGGTGGAGTTGAGCCATCGCAACATCGACGTGCTGGATCGGGCCAGCGAAGCGCTGGCCGAGCGGTTGGCCGACTTCGCCAACGTCAAGGACATCGACGACGGCTTCACGCCGGGCAAGAAGCAACTGGACTTCAGCCTGACCGAGGAAGGCCACAGCCTGGGCCTGACCCAGCAGGGCCTGGCCCGGCAACTGCGCAATTCGTTCTACGGCGCCGAAGCGGTGCGACAGCAGCGCGGGCGCAATGAGATCCGCGTTAAAGTCCGGCTGCCCCGCGAACAGCGCACCCGGCAGTATGACCTCCAGCACCTGCTCGTGCGGACGCCGCGCGGCAGGGATGTCCCGCTGTCGCAGATCGCCGAGATCAAGCGGGGCCGGGCCTACACGGCGATTACCCGCCGCAACGGTCGCCGGACCGTGACGGTCACCGCTAACGTCGAGCCCATGTCCGAGACCAGTCAGGTGCAGGCGACGCTGGCGGATGAGGTCATGCCCGAACTGGTCCGCGGCTTCCCCGGCCTGACCTACGCCTGGGAAGGTCGCCAACAAGACATGACCGAAAGTACCACGAGTCTGTTCCAGGGCCTCATCCTGGCGTTGTTCGCCATCTATGCATTGCTGGCCATTCCGTTCCGCAGTTACTATCAACCGCTGATCGTGATGATCGCCATTCCGTTCGGCGTCATCGGCGCCGTCCTCGGCCACATCGTCATGGGTTATGCGCTGAGCCTGCTGAGCCTCATGGGCGTCGTCGCACTCTCGGGCGTCGTGGTCAACGACTCGCTCGTGCTGATCGACTACGCCAATCGACTGACCCGCAAAGGGGCCTGCGCCTTCGACGCAATCCACCAGGCGGGCGTGCGACGTTTCCGGCCGATCCTGCTGACGACGCTGACCACGTTCGGCGGACTGGCCCCGATGATCTTCGAGACCTCGCGCCAGGCGCGGTTCATGATTCCCATGGCGATCTCGCTCGGCTTCGGCATCCTCTTCGCCACCAGTATCACGCTGGTGCTCGTGCCGTGCCTGTACTCGATCGCCGAGGATATCCGCCGCTTCGTCTACGGCGTGCCTGCGGTTGAAGAAGACGTCGACGTCACCGAGAGTTCCGCCGCCGCGTAACGGAAAGCCCCTGCGCCTGATGAAGCTAACACGGAAGTCGCCTCATAACGCCATGACCGCCACGCTGACGGTCGGCCCCGTGGGTCCGTTGTTGCTGCGCATGAGTGTGTCCATGCTGATCGGCTTCGTGGCCGGGGCGGCGTACAACGTGGCCGACACCTACTTCGTCAGCCGGCTCGGCACCGCCCAACTGGCGGCCATGGGATTCACCTTCCCCATCGTCATGACCACTTTCGGTCTGGTCATGGGCATCGGGATCGGTACCTCGTCCGTCCTCGCGCGTCTGATCGGCCAGGCCGACGAAGCCGGCACCCGACTGCTGACGCTGCACGCCCTGCTGCTGGGCCTGGTCCTCACCGTCGTCTTCCTCGCGGCCGGCTGGCTGGCTCTGCCACGCATCCTCGCCCTGCTCGGCGCCGACGCCACCACGCTGCCGCTGGCGTTGGGCTACCTGCGCATCTGGCTGGCGGGCATGGTGTTTCTCATCATCCCGATCATCGGCAACAACGCCATTCGCGCCACCGGTGACACGCTGACCCCAAGCCTGATCATGGTCGCCGACATGGGCTTGAACGTCATCCTGGACCCGATCTTCATCTTCGGACTGGGTCCGGTCCCTGCGATGGGCATTCGCGGCGCCGCCGTGGCCACCGTATTGTCTCGCGCGGTGGCGCTGGTCGCCTCGCTGGTCGTCTTGCGTAAGGCCAAGCACCTGCTCGTGCTCGAGCGTTTCGCCTGGCGGACCATGCTGGTCTCGTGGGGCCGGATTCTGTATATCGGGCTGCCCGCTGCGACCACGAATCTGCTCATGCCCCTTGCCGGCGGCCTGCTGACGCGCATGATCAGCGGCTACGGCGTGACCCGCGTGGCCGCCTTCAGCGCGGGCGTGCGCATCGAGCACTGCGTCGTCATTCCCGTCCTGGCCCTGGGCGCTTCGCTGATTCCCTTCCTCGGCCAGAACTGGGGCGCGGCCCGCTACGATCGCGTACGCAAAGGCCTGCGCATCGCCTTCGGCACGTGTCTGTCCTGGGGCGCGTTCTGCGCCATCGCGCTGGCCGCGTTCTCGGGGACGCTCGCCCCGCTCTTTTCGCGCGACGAATCGGTGGTCCGCATGCTGATTCTATATCTCAACATTGTCCCGGCCGCCATGGCCTTTCGCGGCATCAGCCACAGCATTTGCAGCGGGCTCAACGCCATGGGCCACTCGCTGCACAGCACCGCGGCCACCGCCCTGCGCCTGTTCGGCCTGCAACTGCCACTGGCCCTGCTCGGCTCGCACCTGGCCGGCTTCTTCGGACTGCTGCTGGGCGTCGTGTGCGGCGAGGTCCTGGCCGCCGGCGCGATCTTCGCCTGGCTGCACCGCATCATGCACCGCAGCGACCTGCGCTGCCGCCCGCAGCCGGCCGAGACGCCCCCGGCCGTCCCTGATCCGGAGCGGGTTGAAGAGCCCTGCCGCGTCTGACCGGCACGGCGCAAACGCCGGCGCAGTTGATCCAACAAGTACGTGCTCACCCGCGAGCCGACCATCTCGGCCGAACCCCGCACCGATTGGCGCCAACGGTCCACGCGCCCGTCGGAGCACCGCAACGCCACATCCAGATAGCGACCTTGCCCCTCCCCCTGCTCAACCGGACCGGCGACAAACACCCAGGCGCTGCCCGTGACAGCCGCGACGCGCCGAGCGATGTCCGTGATGTCGGAGGACGGCTCGTCACGACCGGAGAGCAGACGCTCCAGCGCCGCAGTGGTCGGCGCAACGTAGGCGCCAGTGACGACCTGATGCGCGCCGGGCGCACCGTCCAGGGCCGCGATCAGCGCGCCGTCGCTGCCGATTTCGACCAAAGCCAGCGTCTGGCCCCGCGCCTTGAGCAGTGCGATCACGTGCGCTTCCAGCGTCGTGTCACCTTCGCCGTAGATGTTCTCGCCCAGGCATCTGACGATCGCCTGCTTCAACTGCTCCAGACGCTTGCGATTGACGGGCGTATCGTCGGGCAGCGAAAACGTGAAGTCGACGCGGCCCCCGCCGAACTGGGAATTGACGATCACGTCGGGCGGCATCGTGACATGATCGGAAAGCTGCTGATCGATCTGCGACTGGCCCAAGCCCACGAAACGCAGCGTCAACGCGCAGCCGGGCAGGCGCGTGCCGAACCGCCGGCTCAGGAAAGGCACCAACTCGTCGCGCACCATCGTCTGCAATTCGCGGGGCGGTCCGGGCAGCGCCACGACCACCTTGCCCTTCGCTTCAAAGACCAGCCCCACGGCGGTCCCGTTGGCGTTCTTCAGATAGGTCCCGCCCACCGGGACCTTCGTCTGCCGGCGCAGGTTGGCGCCGAGCTGTTCGGGCGTCGTGCCGAAGCGCCGCGCCATGGCTTGCAGTATGCCCGGGTGCTCTTTCAACTCCACGCCCGTGAATTCCGACAGTGCCTCGCGTGTAATGTCGTTGGCGGTCGGGCCCAGCCCGCCGGTGACAAGGATCAGATCGGCGCGTCCGGCCGCGAAGCCCAGCGCCGCCACCAGATCCGCCCGCTTGTCGTCGACGCCCATCGAGCCCACACACTCCAAACCCAGAGGCCGCAGCGTCCGGGTCAGGAAATACGTGTGCCCGTCGGCAAACGCGCCCGCCAACAGTTCGCCACCGGTGACCACGACCATGTACCGCGTGACCCGCGGCGGTGCGGTCTCCGAGGCGCCCGCGAATACGGGCGCCACCAGAACCAGTGACAGAACGCAGAGTGCCTTCATCGTTTTCACTTCCCGGGCTCCTGAGCGGGCTGGCCCCGCAGGCCCGCCTGCACCCAGCGCATCGGGCCCGTCACGCCGCCCAGTTGGCTCCGCAGCCAGCCGGGCCGGTTGGTGGTAATGCCGTCGACGCCAAGCTTGGCCAGCCGGGCCGCCTCGACCGGATCATCCACCGTCCAGACGTACAGCCCCAGCTTCGCCTCATGCACGGCCTGCGCGAACTCCTTCGTCACGCCCGCCCAGTGGACGTTCAGGCCTTCGAGGTCCATGCCCGCGATATCGTCGATGAGCTTCGTGCTATGCGGAATCCACGCCTTGGTCTCCTTGTCTTTCCCGGTGCCCGCCAGCCAGTACGTCGGCAGATCGGGCATGAGCTGCTTCGAGGCCTTGACCGTGTCCAGCCCGAAACCGATGATCACGATCTGGTCGCGTTTGCCGCTGGCATCGATCACGGCTTGCAGCGGCGCGAGGACCTCGGGCCCGCACTTGATCTCGACGAACAGCCTCCGCTCGGCAGGCATGGCCGCGATGACCTCTTCCAGCAACGGAATGCGCTCGCCCGCGTACTGCTCGCTCTTGAAGCTGCCGACGTCGAGCTGCCGCAGTTGCTCGGCCGTGCTCGTCGCGACCTCCAGTTCCTCGCCACCGGTGCGCTTGGTCGTCTTGTCGTGGATCACGACGACCTTGCCGTCGGCCGAAAGATAGACATCCACCTCGACCGCGTCGGCCTTCTTCTCCCAGCCCAGCTTGGCCGCGGCCACCGTGTTCTCCGGCGCCAGATACGACGCCCCGCGGTGGGCGATATACTCGACCTTCGAATTACAGCCGGCCAATACGAATGACACTGCGATCCACATTCCCAAGCTCCCGATCCTCTGCTTCATGCTCAACCTTCCTTAAACGAATCTCCAGATGTCGCAACTGTACGAGAGACGCATCTTACTCCACACCCGCCCCGCCGTGCAAATTGGGATTGTGTTTTCCTCCAATCCGCGCTGCTGGCCTGGAAACCGCCAAATTGGCTTTGTTTGGCGCCGTCGCTCCAGCCTCCGTCGTCCGCTCTTCGCCTGACCGAAATTGGCTTCGATTGGGTTCGCTTCGGCGCGCCCATAACCGAACACTTCCCCGTAACTGCTTCCCAAAAGGGTATTTACCGCTCCCGCCGGCTCTGGAAAATTGGGTTCGCTTTGCATAAGTGATGACACCCGCGCCCGCCCCTGGCGGGACTTCAAATTTGAGATTTGAGATTTGAGATCTGAGATCGCGGCCGGCCCGGCCGCGCGCCACGGGGATTCTCCCCTTTCCGGTCATCACCAGAGGCCCCCTTCCTGGATGGATCGATGATGGTTGATTATCGATATTGCACGATGAATATCTACACATGTTCATTAGTTAAAATACACCCGCCCCCGCTCGCCGTCAAGCAAATTCCCCGGGATTTCGTCGCCCGTCCGCCCCTCGTAGGGGCAACCCCCCGTGGTTGCCCTTGTCCACCAGTATCTGGATTCTCCCATGGTCTCGTATCCGCATCCGCGTACACCGCGCCGCGGCCCGGGCAGGCACAGGGGCCTGCCCCTACAAGGGCCGCCTCAACCACTGATCGGGCGGGTTCCGACATCGAACGCACTAGCTGGTCGAGTGGAGATCCCTCCCCTGCGGTCGGGATGACGAGGGAGAAGGCGGTTGAAACAGGTGATGAACTTCTCTGTCAGATGTGTCTCTGAAGCCCTCCTGAGTTGCGGGTGACGGCCTCAACGCGTCGGAGCATATCACGATTGGCTCTTATCGGCCGGCGGTGCGTTTGTAGTGACGCCGTAAGGCGTTATGCTCCCCTCCGTGGCGATATGCCCTCACGGGCACACTACAAACAGCTCCTTCCGATCTCTTTGGTCCGGCCGGCTCGGTGCTCCTTGAGCGCCCGTTCGGCCATGTCGTCCAGCGTCTCAGGCGAATCAGCCAGCGCAGCACTCCAGCGGCCCTCCCCAACGAGGTCGTCCAGCAACTCCCGCGCCAACTCGTCGTGAAGACTCTCCGGTAGTTCCGCCGCCTTCGCAAACGCCTGGGCCAGTAAATCCGTCATCGTCTCTTCTTTCCCGCAACAAGAGTCAAGGATATAGACGCTTCCATTGAAGCCGTGAACCCGCCCCCCTGTCAGTTCCCGCCGCCCGCCCGCAAACCCCCGGTCTGAAACCCGGCATCAGTTTCACAATCTGGAGGAAATGATGCAATGGTAGAACACAAAGTCTCATTCAGCATCCCACCGCGAGACCTTGGGCGTGCAGATGTTGAGTTCGTTGTCAGAAGGGGTAGTACGATTCTCGGGACACTGAAGGTCTCAAAAGGCTCGCTGGTATGGTTCCCCAAGGGTACAAGCTACGGCTGCAAGATGCGATGGTCGCGATTCGACGAACTCATGCAGGACAATGCTACGAGGTTTGAGAAGCGATAGTCGCGCACGGCTTGCGCAATACGCTGCGCCAATTGCCAATTGAGTGAACCTCAGGACGGTGGTTGTCGCCACAGTGAGACGATGGTGTGCGGGGCACACCCTACGGATTTGGATCGAATTTGGAGGTCGGGAGTGAGGTTTTTGGGGTGGGGTGCGGGGCAAGCGTAGGTTCGATTTTGGGTCTCGATTGGGGGAATTGGGGCCGGGAAAGGTCGGATTGTAGGGATTGGAGGGGTTGGAGGGCAGCCAGGGGCGATAAAAAGCGCAATGGTGGTCTAGAATGGTGGTTGCATTGCGGGGCCGGGAGTGGTAAACTGGGAAAGATAGGACGACCCGGCTATCTCACGGGGTAGCCCCATTATGGAGGAGTTACGTTCGGGGGAAGGTAAGCTATGCTGGTTCTGTCGCGTCAAATCGAACAGACCATCATGATCGGCGACGAGATAGAGGTCAAGGTGGTCGGCATTCGCGGGGACAAGGTCAAGCTGGGTATCAAAGCGCCGGCGCACGTCACGGTCCATCGACGGGAAGTGTACGAGCGTATCCGGCAGGAGAAGAAGCAGAAGGCCGGGAGGGTTCCGCAGCCCGGGCCGCACGCCGCCTCGGCGTAACCGTGGGGTGCGCCCCACCCTACCACTTCTGATCCAACACCCTTCGACTCGGCCGCGCCCGGTCCCGGTCCGCCCATAATTGAGAACACCATCCTGCGATGACCTGTGCGCTCATCGCACCATCCCCAAGCCCTGCGGGCTTGAGGCTGCCACCCGGCCTACCACTTCTTGTCCAACACCCTTCGACTCGACCGCGCCCGGTCCCGGTCCGCCCCGAGGGCAATATGCGCTGCTCCTCGCACCATCCCCAAACCCTGCGGGTTTGAGGCTGCCACCCGGTCGCATTTCGCGCTTTGTCGGCGAATCCGCTGGCAGTGCGTCGGTGGCGCCGTTATAACCGGGTCAGATACCAGCCAAATTGGGGATTGATGGGATAACGGAAGGAGCAGGATGCGCTTTCACTGGTTGCAGAATGTGGCGTTCGAAGACGCCGCGAACGTGGGGGTCTGGGCGACGCAGCGCGGGCACGCCTTGACGGGGACACAACTCTATGCGGGCCAGGCGCTGCCCGAGCTTGGCGAGATTGACGCCCTGGCGATCATGGGCGGGCCGATGAACATCTATCAGCACCGCGACTATCCGTGGCTGATCGAGGAAAAGCGGTTCATCGAACGGGCGGTGCGGCTGGGTGTGCCCACGGTGGGCATCTGCCTGGGGGCGCAGTTGCTGGCCGACGTGCTGGGCGCGAAGGTGGTGCAGAACCAGGAGATCGAGATCGG
>Ga0272443_10001573_pt1 | contig 32498 bp, 31 predicted proteins | sample SSMAcet12_FD_193581 | JGI IMG/M metagenome (GOLD analysis project Ga0272443, IMG submission 193581) | Marine sediment archaeal communities from Little Sippewissett salt marsh, Falmouth, MA, United States - SSM-Acet-12 | ecosystem: Environmental > Aquatic > Marine > Wetlands > Sediment ... | reverse complement strand
TAGCCTTTGATCGCTGCCTGAGTTGCTTGCCAAGAGGCTACTTGGCAATCTGAAGTGATTGTCAAGTAGCTTGACGAAGCCTCCGTGGAGGCTTCTATCTATCTGCTGCCCCGGATTGCCGCTTGGGCAGCAGATAGTCTCGCGATCGGGACGCGGTAGGGGCTGCAGGAGACGTAGTCGAGGCCGACCTGCTGGCAGAAGCCGACCGACGACGGCTCGCCGCCGTGCTCTCCGCAGATCCCGACCTTGAGGTCCTTCCGGGCCTTCCGACCGTTCACCGTCGCCATCTCGACCAGCTTCCCGACGCCGGTTTGGTCGAGGACCTGGAACGGGTCTTTCTCGTAGATCCCCATCGCCACGTAGTCCTTGAGGAACTTGCCGGCGTCATCGCGCGAGAAACCGCACCCCATCTGTGTCAGGTCGTTTGTGCCGAAGGAGAAGAACTCGGCCTCCTCGGCGATCTCGTCGGCGGTGAGGGCCGCGCGCGGGACCTCGATCATCGTGCCGATCAGGACGTTCAGCTTGACGCCCTTCTTCGCTTCGACCTCGGCGATGGTGCGCTCGACGATCGCCTTCTGGTTGGCGAGTTCCTTCACGTGTCCGACCAGCGGAATCATGATCTCCGGCTTGGAGCCCTTCACCGAGGCGGCCGCTTCGCAGATCGCCCGCGTCTGCATCGCGGTGACATCCGGATAGGTCATCCCGAGGCGGCAACCGCGGTGGCCGAGCATCGGGTTGAACTCATGCAGGCTCTCGACCAGCTTCTTGATGTCCGACGGTCGGACGCCCATCGTCTCGGCCATCTCCTTCTGGCCGGCGGCATCCTGAGGCAGGAACTCGTGAAGCGGCGGATCGAGCAGGCGGATCGTCGCCGGGCGGCCCTTGAGCGCCTTGAAGATGCCGACGAAGTCCTTCCGCTGGAGAGGCAGGAGCTCGCGCAGCGCCTGCTTGTACTGCGCGATTGCCTCGACCGCCTTCTTGTCCTTCGCGACGGCCTTTTTCAGCGCGGTCAGATCGTCGATCCCGTGGTCCTCGCGGAGTTTCTTCACCGTCTCGGCGACGAGGATCAGACGACGGAAGGATACGATACGGTTCCCCTCGAAGAACATGTGCTCGGTGCGGCAGAGGCCGATCCCTTCGGCACCGAACTTGACGGCGGTGGCCGTGTCATGCGGCGTATCGGCGTTGGTGCGGACGCCGAGCCTCCGGTACTTGTCGGCGAGCTTCATGATCGTGCCGAACGGGCCGGTCAGGCTCGGATCGACCGTCTTGATCTCGCCCTTGTAGACGATGCCCTTCGAGCCGTTGAGGGAGATCCAATCTCCTTCCTTGACGGAAGCGCCACCGCAGGTGAATCGCCTCGTCTTGTAGTTGATCTCAACCTCACCGACGCCGGCGACGCAGCAGGTTCCCATCTGGCGCGCAACGACGGCGGCGTGCGACGTCATGCCGCCGCGCGACGTCAGGACGCCGACGGCGGCGTGCATTCCGCCGATGTCCTCGGGGCTCGTCTCGGTCCGGCACAGAATGACCTTCTTCCCTTCCGCGGCCCACGCCTCTGCGTCCTCGGCGGTGAACACGACTTGGCCGGTCGCCGCACCGGGCGACGCCGGGAGGCCGACGGCGATCTGCTCGGCCGCATCCTCGGACGCCTTGACGAAGACCGGGTGCAGGAGTTGATCGAGGGCGCCCGGGTCGATGCTGAGGACGGCCTGCTTCTCGGTGATCAGCTTCTCCTTGACGAGGTCGGTTGCGATCTTCACGGCGGCCTGCGCGGTGCGCTTGCCGTTTCGCGTCTGGAGGATGAACAGCTCGGCGTTCTCGATTGTGAACTCGAGGTCCTGCATGTCCTTGTAGTGCTTCTCGAGCTTCACGCGGATCCGGTCGAGCTCCTTGAATGCCTTCGGCATCGCTTCCTCGAGCGAGGGGTAGTCGGCCTTGCGGTCGGCTTCGCTGACGCCCTGCGACTTGGCCCACTCACGCGACCCTTTCAACGTAATCTGCTGGGGCGTCCGGATGCCGGCGACGACGTCCTCGCCCTGGGCGTTGATCAGGTACTCGCCGTAGAAGTACTTGTGCTCGCCGGTCGACGGGTCGCGAGTGAAGGCGACGCCGGTCGCCGAGTTCTCGCCGGAGTTGCCGAACACCATCGTCTGGACGTTGACGGCGGTGCCGAGCAATCCGCGGATGTCGTTCAGCTCGCGGTACTTGATCGCGCGCGGGTTGTTCCAGGAGCCGAAGACGGCGTCGATGCCATCCATCAGCTGCGTCATCGGATTGGTCGGGAACGCCTTCCCGGTCGCCTTCTTGATGACCTTGAGGTAGCGCTCGATGACGTCGTTCAGCCCGTCGACGGTGAGGTCGGTATCGAGTTTGGCGCGTCGCGCCTTCTTGACCGCGGCAAGCTCATGCTCGAAGTCGTGATGATCGACGCCCATCACGACGTTACCGAACATCTGGATGAATCGTCGGTAGGAGTCGAGGACGAACCGCTCGTCGCCGCTCGACGCGATGAGGGCCTTGATCGTCGCCGGCGTGAGGCCCAGGTTCAGGACGGTGTCCATCATCCCCGGCATCGACACGGCCGCCCCGGACCGGACGGAGAGCAAGAGAGGATTCGGTCCCACCCCGAACGTCTTGCCGGTGACCTCTTCGAGTCGCTTGAGCGCTGCATTGATCTCCGGCTTCATTGCCGCGAACAGCTTGGCCTTGCCGACCTTGTAGTAGGCGTCACAGGCCTCGGTCGAGCAGGTGAAGCCGGGAGGGACGGGCAGGCCGAGCGTCGCCATCTCGGCGAGATTGGCCCCCTTGCCGCCCAGCAGCTCCTTCATCCCTCGGTTGCCTTCCACGTGCTTCTTGCTGAAGGAGTAGACGTACTTCATCCTCTGATGCACCTCCGTGCACTCTGCGTTAGTTGCGTAATCGCGTCAAGCGGAGAACAGCGCTTCGACGAAGTCGGTTGTCGAAAACGTATGCAGGTCCTCGGCGCTCTCGCCGACGCCGACGAACATCAGCGGGATCCCAAGCGCATCCCAGATGGCCAGGACACCTCCGCCTTTCGCTGTTCCGTCGAGCTTCGTCAAGACAATTCCCGTCAGATCGATTGCGTCGTGAAAGCGCTCCGCTTGCGAGATCCCATTTTGTCCGGTGGTTGCATCGAGCACAAGGAGCCGCTCGTCCGAGCCTCGGCCGAGCTTCTTCGCCACCGTCCGCTCGATCTTCTTCAGCTCCTCCATCAGGTTGTGCTTCGTCTGGAGCCGGCCGGCAGTGTCGATGAACAACACGCCGCCGGCGCGGATCGCGTGATCGACGGCGTCGAAGGCGACGGCGGACGGATCGCCGCCCGAGCTGTGCCGGATCAGGTCGACGCCGATGCGGTCCGCCCAGATGCCGAGTTGCTCGATCGCTGCGGCGCGGAACGTGTCGGCGGCGGCGAACGTGATCGCCAGGTCGGGACGATCCTCACGCAGGTGCGTGGCGATCTTGGCGATCGACGTGGTCTTTCCGGTTCCGTTTACGCCGGTGACGAGGATGACCGTCGGACCTCCGTCTGCTCGCAACTCGAGCGATCGCTCGCACCCGGCCAGTCGCTCCAGGACGTCTTCGCGCAACGTTTCGAGGAGATCGCGATCGCTTCCGCGTGCGGCCTGTGCCGCGAGGTCCTCGGTGATCTGCATCGCGAGGGCTACGCCGACATCCGCGCCGATCAGCACCTCTTCAACCTGCTCGATCTCCTCCGCGGTGAGGGAGCGATGCCCCGAGAGGAGCCTGCCGAGTGGCTCGGTGAACCCGGAGCGGGTCTTCTTCAGGCCGGCTCGCAGTCGATCGAGCCAGGCCACTACATGGCCTCCGGCGTTTCCATGCCGAGGATCAGGAGCGTGTTGCGAAGCACCGTGATGAGGGCGTGCAGCAGGGCCAGCCGGGCGTGCGACAGCCGTTCGTCGTTCGTCAGAACGCGGTGCTTGTCGTAGTAGGCGTGGAACGATCGCGATAGGTCGAGCGCGTACTCGGCGAGGAGATGCGGCCCGAACTGCTCGGCCGAGGTGCGGATGACATCGGGGAAACGGTCGAGCGACTTGATCAGCTCGAGTTCCTCCGGCTCGACGAGCGGCGAGAGATCGACCTCGGCCCACGCGCGCCCGTCCTCGTTCGCCTTTCGGAAGATCGATGCGATCCGCGTGTGGGCGTATTGGACGTACGTCGCCGGGTTGTCCTGCGACTCGGTCCGCGCCAGGTCGAGGTCGAAGTCGAGATGAGCCCCCGGCTTCCGCGAGATCATGAACCAACGAACGATGTCCTTGCCGAGTTCGTCGATCAGCTGGCGGAGCGTCACGAATCGGCCGGCCCGGGTCGACATCTTCAGCGTCTCGCCGCCCTCTCTCAGGGAGACGAACTGATGCACTGCGTACGAGAGCCAGCCGTCGGGGAGACCGAGGATCCGCATCGCCGCGATCATGCAGGTCTGCTCGGCGTGATGGTCGGCGCCCTGGACGTTGATCACTCGGTCGAATCCGCGCTCGTGCTTGTTGAGGTGATAGGCGATGTCGACCATCAGGTACGTCGGGCGGCCGTCTCTACGGATCAGGACCGAGTCCTTTGCCCCGCCGTGTTCCTCGGCGCGCAGCCAGACGGCGCCGTCCTCCTCGAACGCGCTATCCTGTTCGCGGAGTGCTTCCAGGGTGCCACCGACCTCACCGGACCGATGCAGGGTCGTCTCGCTGAACCATGTGTCGAATCGAACGCCAAGCTGCGCAAGGTCGTCTTTGATCGTGCGGATGATCCGGTCGGTCGCTTCATGGCGGAGAACCGCCGGATCGAGGTGCTCGTACAGCGCGATACGGTTGACCGGCGCGGCCCCCTGTCCGCGGAGCGTCTCCACGGCCCGTGTGACCTCCGAGTTCTCCTCGAGAATGGCGCCGGCGATTTCCTTCAGGTACTCGCCGGCGTAGCCGTCCTCCGGGATCTGCGGCTCGCCCCCGAAGGCGATCTCGAGGATCCGTTCGGCGGTCGAGTCGGTCAGCAGGTCGATCTGGCGCCCCTCGTCGTTGAAGTAGTACTCGCGGTGAACGTCGTGGCCGATCCACTCGAACAGCGTGGCGAGGACGTCGCCGAGGGCCGCCTGCCTCCCATGGCCGACGGTCAGCGGGCCGGTCGGATTCGAGCTGACGAACTCGAGCTGTGTCCTCGATGCTTCGCCGATCGACCAGTGTCCGTAGGTGTCGCCGTCGGCGAGGATCCGGGCGAGAACGCCCTGGACGAGGTGCGGGCTGACGAACAGATTGATGAATCCCGGTCCCGCGACATCGACTCGAGGAACGTCCTCCGGCGGAATCCGCTCGCGCAGGACGCGGGCAAGATCCTCCGCCAGCTGCCGCGGTGCGACGCCGGCGGCCTTGGCCTCGAGCAGGGCGACGTTCGTCGCGTAATCTCCGAAATCCGGACGGTCGGTCGCACGGATCTGAACGTCGGTCTGCGGAGCCTCGCCGCACAGCGAGCGATACGCCGCGGTCACGTCGTCCCGAATCCGATCCACAAGATATGTCTCTGTGTAGTTGGGCATCAGGTTTGGACTCCGAGAAGGCTACTTCTCGACGATGAAGCGGATTCCCGTCTTCTTCTCCCCGCCGATGTCGAGTTCCATGAACCCCGGCACGACCTTGATCTGGTGAGATTCGTCCTTCTCGATCAGGCGCCGGGCGATCGCGATCGCCTTCACTGTCTGATTCACCGCGCCGGCTCCGATCGCATGGAGCTCGACGACGCCGTGCTGCTCGAGCGCGCCGGCGATGGCGCCGGACACGGAGTTCGGGTTCGACCGAGATGCAACCTTGAGAATCTCCATGTCCCTCCTCCGCGGCTCGCGGCGTTTCCGAAAGCGGCTCGGCCAGTATATTGTGGGCGTTTTTCGGTGTCAATCACCCGTCGTTTCTGTGGGGTTCATGTGGAGGTCATGTGAACCTCGTGTGAAGACCCTCGACGCCGATTGCGCGCCCGTTTGGCGATCGCTACAATGCTTGTGTCATGGTCCCAAAGGCTCATTGGAAGAGACTTCTCTCCAGATTCGGGCGGCCATGGATCATGACGGTCGGCGGTCTCGTCCTCGGCGGACTCGGCGCCTTGATCTTCGTCATTCTCATCAACTACGTCATTCAGCCGCAGATGTCTGTGGAGACCCGCGACATCTACGAAGTCCATGGCGACCGATTCAACGTCTGGTATCACGAGGATTCGCCGCAGCGCGCGAGCTACGCCGAGCTGAACCGGCTTCTGGAGGCGTCGCTCGACGATCTGCTCGTCCGACTCGATGTCGAGGCGTCGGCGATACCGGTGCCGATCGACGTACTCGTCCACGACAACACCCGGCAGCTGCAAAGCAGCATCGCGCAACGCAAGACGGCGGCGGGAACCCACACGTTCTATGCCGTGCTCGACCTATTGGGCGGCGAGGACCCCTACCCGCGGATGACGGAGCTTGTGTTGGCCTTCGGTTGGGGCGAGTGTTTCTCGCAACTGCTGTACGAAGGAACGCGAGGAATCCTGGTCAACCCCGACCGGAACCATCATGTGGCGGTCGCCGCGGCACCCGCGAAGCTCCGATTCTCCGTCGAAGATCTCCTGCAGCTCGATGCGTCCGGGGTGTTCGAGCAGACGATCTACCAGCAGTTCGATTCGCCGTTCTCTTCGCGGTTGGCCCTCAGTTCGTTCGAGGGCATTGCGGCGTTCTACTCGGCATTCGGCAGTGGGGGCATCCCGGAAGAGGACCTCGAGTCGCTACAGGCGGCATCCCTGGTCGAGTACCTGATCGATCGCAACGGGGGGATCGATGCGATTCGTGAGGTCTGGGGACCGGGGAGTTCCCGCGCACTGCTCGAGCGGCTCACGGGCGGAGCAATCGAGGATCTGACCGCATCCTGGTGGGAGACGGCGATCGACCAGGGGACGGCGTCGGCGGAGTACGACTACTACCGGGCCCTCTACCTGTTCGAGGCCGGGAGCTTCGAGGAGGCGCATCGGTTTGTCGCCGCATGGAACGCCGATGATCTGAGCCCCGCCGGACTGGCACTGACCGTCCGAGTCTCGTTGGCCGTCGGTGCGTTCGACGAGGCCGCGGCGTGGGCTGAAGCCGCCGGTGGAGACGGACAGCTGGCGGAATGGGCGGCATTGTACGCAGGATGGAGTCGATTCGAAGACGACGGGATCACGATCCTCGGGGATCTCTCGGAGGTCGAGGCTGGAGCTCTGGTGGACGAGGTCCGGACCGGGTTAGCATCGATCGCGAGCGCGCTTGCGCTGACCGCGGAACAGGTCCCGACGCGGACAACCTTCTTCTGCTACGGGGACGAAGTCGATAGGCGGGCTGGAAGCGGCGTGACGCCCGCCGACAACAGCCAACGCACGGCCTGGCACATCGTCGAGGGGGAGAGCATCGCATGGGCATTGGCGTCGTCTCTGCCCTCGTACGCCTATGGGATTGCCTCCGCGTCGAATCTTCTGCAGACCGGGCTGGCGGCGGTCATCACGATCCCACGCGCCGATCTCGAGGCGACCGGATGCGAGATCTTCCTTGGCGGGAACTGGACGCCGCTCTGGCAGCTGGGATTCGGCGGCGTGGCACCCGACCTGTTCCGCACGGAGAGTGGGCTGTTGATCGGGCACGTGATCGATTCGCAAGGCCTCGAGATCGTCCCGCAGTTGTGGCGTGCGACCGCGCGACTCGGTGGTGGACGCTCCCTCGACAGCGCTCTGCTGGAGTATGCGGGGACGACTCGGCGCGAGATCGAAGAGGAGCTACTTAACACCGTTCTGGTATGCGATTGAGCCGGATCGAGGAATTGACAGTGGCGGAAACGAACTGTATACTGGCTTTTCAGGCGAGTATGCCTTTCCACACTAGATCGAGCTCTGCCTGGGAGGTGGTACACGAGTAGCAAGGAGTGCCAATCATCGTTCGGGCAAGAGCACAAGGAGGTTGAATAATGAAGCGTAATGGCCTTCGGGCACTAGGGCTGATGACCTGCGCGGTCGTCTTCTTCTCCCTGATCGGTTTCGCGGTGGACTACGACGATCCCGCGTACGTGATCGAGAACGAACTGATCGAGGAGATCAGCAATGCGGCCGGGCTGGCACTGGTCAACGAGTACATTGCGGACTATACAGCGGAAGAGCTGGTAGCATTGACGGCGACCGGCCGGACGCCGGGAATCCGTCTCGCTGCGGACCGAGCGCTCTTTGTCATCAACGGCAGGGAGCTTGAACTCTACGGCATGGAACTCGACGCGCTGGCTACGCTGGCGGCGGACGGGGACCAGGACGCGGCCAACATGTGGTTCTTCAAGAGCCGCGCCAGCTACAAGCGGCCGGAACTCGTGGAGGAGTACATCGCCACCGCCACCGTGGGGACCCTGGAACGCGCTGCCGGCGTGCTTCTTGGCGGTTTCTACGTTCCCAACTCGCCGCTTGGCGCCAAGACTGAGGCCGAGCTGGTCGAGCTGGCGAAGAACGGCGAGAGCCTCGGGCTGAGAGTTGCTGCTGCCACTGCACTCACAGCGATTTGGGTTGCCGACCAGCCGCTCACGATCTCCCAGACCCGTGCGGAGATCCTGGCCATCACGTTGGTCTATCCCGAGCTTGCGTTGGCCTATCAGGGGTATCTGGCGTACCTGTTCAGCCTCTAGGTAGGCAGTAACGAAGGAGGTTCTCAATGAAAAAAGCGTTGATTCTGGCGGGCCTAGTATTCGCCTTCTCGCTGGCTGCATTGGCGCAGGGGTACGACGCGATGCCCGCGGACGCCCTGGTTTTCCCGATTGGCGTTGCGGGGACCGTGTACGAGGACATGGATCTCGGTGTCCGCGGTGGGACCCTGAACGTCTCGAACATCGAGGATCCGCGCGGTTGGAACAACCACACCGCGCACGAGACGAGCACGACCTGGTTCACCTACCGGATGCATCGGGGGCTCGTTAACCTCGATCACATCAGCGGAGCGGTCGTAGTCGACTTCGCGAAAGCGTACGAGATCTCCGACGACGGGCTCGTCATCACGTTCCACCTCCGCGAGGGCATCAAGTGGTCGGATGGGACTCCGATCACGGCGGACGACGTGCTGTTCTCGTATAACGACGTCGTCCTCAATGAGGACGTCGACTGCAACTCCCGCGACGGCCAGATCCTCCCGGACGGGACCTTCCCGCTCCTGGAGAAGGTCGACGACTACACCGTGACGTTCACGCTGTCGACAATCTACCGGCCGATTCTGAACGCGCTGTCGTTCAACCTGATGCCGAAGCACAAGCTGGCGGAGTACGTCCACAAGCTCAACCCGGACGTTCCCGCGGGGACGTTCAACGAGACGTGGACGCTCGACACGCCGCTCACCGAACTCGTCGGCAACGGTCCCTACATCGTGACCGACTACCAGGTGAACGTGAGTGTAACGATGGAGCGGAACCCCTACTACTACGGGTACGACCCGGCGGGGACGCAGCTTCCGTACTACGACAAGGTCCAGACCACGATCGTTGCGAACCAGGATGTTTCGATGCTGAAGTTCCGCAACGGCGAGATCGACGTGTACGGTCTCCGGCCCGAGGACATTCCGATCCTCCTCCCCGAGGCTGACGCGAAGGACTACTCGGTCATGATTACCGATCTGGCACGCTACGGGACGACCTGGATCATGATCAACCAGGACATCGGTATTCCGGATGGCACGGACGCTGAGAAGCGTGAGCTGTACCGGAACGTCGAGTTCCGTGAGGCGCTTGCCCACCTGCTCGACAAGGACACGATGGTGCAGAACGTCCTGAACGGACTGGGTACGGCGCAGTGGGGCCCGGTCTCGGTGCCTTCGCCGTTCTACGCCGGGCGCGACGTCTACGGCGGTCCGATCACCGAGAACAACGCGGTCTGGTTCGAGTACGACCCGACGCTGGCGGCGAGCAAGCTTGACGCCCTCGGTGTGGTCGACGCGGACGGCGATGGTTGGCGGGATCTCCCGAGTGGTGCCCCGCTGACGATGGAGATGAACACGAACGACAACACGATCCGAATCGCCTACTGCCTGATCATGCAGGACGATTTCCGTGCGGTCGGGTTGAACTGCAACTTCCAAGTTGTCGACTTCAACACCCTCGTTGGGCAGCTCTTCGGTTCGACCGGCGACATCATCATGCTCGGCCTGACCGGTGGGGATGAGCCGAACAGCGGGAAGAACGTCTATTCGTCGTGCGGCTCGCTGCACGCCTATCGTTATTCGGCGTGTGAAGAGCCGGATGAGGTCGATCTGCGGATCGACGAGTTGCTCGACCTCGGCGCGAACACGTTCGACCTGGATGCGGCGTTCGGGTACTACACGGAGTACCAGCAGCTGCTCGCGCATCAGCTGGGCTACGTGTACCTCTGTCAGCCGACGTTCCAGTACTCGTACTACAACAAGGTCGGAAACGCCTTCATGGCGAGCCCGACATCGACGCCTGCTGGGAACAACGGATTGCTGACGGAGCTGTGTTTCGACAAGACACTGCTCTAGTTCATCGACATCAAGGGGTGCGGCCCGAGCCGATCGCTCGGGCCGTGCCCACTCTACATGTATCTTCCACGCCAACCGGAAGGTAGATAGATGCTTACATACATGATCCGCCGGACGCTCTACATGATTCCGCTGTTGTTGATCGTCTCGTTGATCTCATTCTCCCTCATCAAGCTCATGCCAGGGGATTACCTGACGACGGCGCGCATGAATCCGCAGATCACGGAGCAGACGCTGCAACAGCAGATCGAGCGGTTCGGCCTGGACAGGCCGTTCCTCGTGCAGTACTGGTTCTGGTTGAAGAACGTTCTCCAGGGAGACTTCGGCACATCGTTTGACACGCGGATGCCGGTATTCAAGACGCTGTTCTTCGGGAGCCGGCTGATGTGGACCGTGATCATCGCGATGACGACACTGGTTCTCACATGGATCTTCGCGATCCCCATCGGGATCTACTCGGCGACGCACCAGTACAAACCGAGCGACCATGTTGTGACATTCTTCGGGTTCCTGGGATTATCGATCCCGAACTTCTTCTTTGCCCTGGTCTTGATGTGGATGCTGGTGGTGATCTTCCATGTGGGTGACCGTGGCCTCGGTGTGGCCGGTCTGCTTGATTCGCGATTCTTCGATTCGCCGTTCTCATGGGCCAAGTTCGTCAACTACATCTGGCACCTGTGGCCGGTGTGGGTAGTAATCGGAACGGCCAACATGGCTGGGCTGATCCGCCTGATGCGTGGGAGTCTGCTGGACACGTTGTCGTTGCCCTATGTCCAGACGGCTCGCTCGAAGGGGCTGACGGAACGAGTTGTCACGTATAAGCATGCGGTCCGAAACGCGATCAATCCGCTGGTGACGACGCTCGGTCTGTCCCTCCCAGGCTTGGTCAATGGCGGGGTCATCACGGCGATCGTACTGAACATCCCGACGGTCGGGCGCGCGTACTTCAGCGCTTTGCAGCGGCAGGATGAGCCGGTGATCATGGGGGGACTGCTGTTCTTCAGTCTCTTCTTGCTGATTGGGAACGTCATCGCGGACTTCCTCCTCGCGTGGGTCGATCCGCGGATCCGCTACGACTAGCGCCACGGGAAAGGGAGATCGAGGAACAAGATGGCACGATGGCAACGACGCAGGAAGATGAGCAAGGCAGAGGCACGTTCGCGTGAAGCGGACCAGAAGGAGTACGTAAGCCGCTCCCAAGGACAGATGATCTGGAGCGCATTCAAGCGCCACCGCGTCGGGAACGTCGGTACGGTGGTCGTGCTCCTCTTCATCCTGTTCGCGATATTCGCGGAGTTCGTGGCTCCGTACCACTACGGGAAGCAGTACCGGAATCATCCGTACGCTCCTCCGTCGACGATCCACTGGCGGGACGAGGACGGATCGCTCACCCGCCCGTACGTGTACAGGACCGACCGAACGCTTGATCGAACGACGTACAAGGTCAGCTACATCGAGGACACGAGCAAGAAGTACCCGATTCGATTCTTCACTCGCGGAGAAGCCGGGTACAAGCTGTTCGGGTTGATTCCGTCGAACATCCATCTGTTCGGTGCGATGGCCGATGACGGGGACATCACGGAGGTCTTCCTGCTCGGGACCGACTCGCTGGGAAGGGATCTGCTCACCCGCTGCCTTGTCGGGAGTTGGGTGTCCCTGTCGGTCGGCCCCCTGGTGGTCCTGCTGGTGATCCCCATCTCCATTGTCCTTGGGGGGGTCTCCGGCTACTACGGGGGCGGCGTCGATATGTTCATTCAACGTGCTTGTGAAGTCATGCTGGCGATTCCAGGCCTGCCGATCCTGATGGCGATGGGAGCCGCGCTGCGGGGATTCGGCTTATCCGCGGGGATGGTCTTCATGGGGATTATCGTCGCATTGGCGATCGTATCGTGGGGCGGGACCGCCCGCATCATCCGCGGGCAGGTTCTCGCGATCCGGGAGATGGATTTCGTTACTTCGGCACGTGCGGCCGGAGCCAGCGACTTGCGCGTGATCCTTCGGCACATCACCCCGAACGTCACGAGCTACCTGATCGTGAACGCGACGCTGACCATCCCGGGCATGATGCTGACCGAGGCGGCGCTCAGCTTCCTCGGATACGGCATTCAGGAACCGATGACCAGCTGGGGCGCGCTCCTCAACGCGGCGACGAACGTCGGTTCCATCGAGCAGCACCCATGGATCCTGATCCCGGGGATCTTCATCGTGATCTCGGTGCTGGCGTTCAATTTCATGGGGGACGCCGTGCGAGATGCGGTGGACCCGTACTCCGTGATCTAGCGTCCGTCCACAAGAGATACCGACCCCCGCTCGGGACGAGCGGGGGTCTTCTTCTTGGCCTCTCAGCTGCCATGCCGCTGAGTGGATGAAGGCCGTGAAACTTGCTTCAGGACAGAAGATTCGGTATCCTACGTTGTTCGTTTGACTGAGGGGGTGGGGCATGGAACGCATCGAACGAACGTTCATCGAAGACGAGATGGAGCAGTCGTACATCAACTACGCGATGAGCGTCATCCGCGGTCGCGCCATCCCGGACGTGCGAGACGGGCTGAAGCCGGTGCAGAAGCGGATCCTCTTCGGCATGCGCGAGCTCGGCGTCACGCCCGGAAAGCCGCACCGGAAATCGGCGCGTGTCGTCGGCGAAGTGATGGGGAAGTACCATCCGCACGGCGACCTGGCGATCTACGACACCATGGTCAACATGGCCCAGTCGTTCTCGTACCGGTACCCACTCGTCGACGGTCAGGGCAACTTCGGCTCGATTGACGGGGATCCTGCCGCGGCGACGCGGTACACCGAAGCGCGCCTCGCGTCGATCGCGATGGAGTTCCTTGACGAGCTCGATGAAGGAACCGTCGACTGGTTGCCCAACTTCGACGATTCGCTCGAGGAGCCGATCGTCCTTCCCGCGAAGGTCCCGAACCTGTTGATGAACGGCGCATGGGGCATCTCCGTCGGAATGACGACGCAGATCCCACCGCACCACCTTGGCGAGCTGATCGACGGCGTGATGGCTCTGATGGACAACCCGTTCATGACCGTCAAGGAGCTGATGAACCACATCCCCGGCCCCGACTTCCCGACCGGTGGATTGGTCATGGGTCGTGACGGCATCGAGGAGATGTACCGGACCGGCCACGGCAAGATGACCGTCCGAGCGCAGGCGACGATCGACGATGACCGGATCGTGATCACCGAGATCCCCTACCTCGTGCGGAAGTCCACTATCGTCGAGTCGATCGCCGACAAGGTCCGTGACGGTCAGATCGACGGCATCTCCGACCTACGCGACGAGTCGGATCGCGAAGGGCTGCGCATCGTCATCGACCTGAAGCGGTCGGCGAATCCGAACGTCGTGCTGAATCAGCTGTACAAGTACACACCGCTCGAGCGAACCTTCGCGGCCGTCTTCCTGGTGATCATTGACGGGAACCCGCGAACACTGTCTCTGAAAGAGATTCTCAACTGCTTCATCGATTTCCGGCGCGAAATCGTCCGGCGCCGCACCGAGCACCGACTTAAGGTCGCTCGCAAGCGGGCGCACATTCTTGAGGGATATCGGATCGCGCTCGACAACATCGACCGCGTGATCCAGATCATTCGCACGTCGGAAAACCAGGAAGAGGAAACGCGCCTGCTGCAGACCGAGCTCGCCCTTTCCGATGAACAGATCGAAGCGATTCTCCGCATGCGTCTGTCGCAGCTCCGCGCCCTCGAGCGGCAGAAGATCGACGGCGAGTATGAGGAGAAGCTCAAGGCGATCGCGAGCTACGAGGAGATCCTCGGTAGCGATGTCGTTCTCGATGGAACGATCAAACGGGAACTCCAGGAGATCGCCGAGAAGCACACCGACGCGCGTCGCACGCTGATCACGAACGACGATGGCGACGTCGACTTCAACGAGCTGATTCCCGACTACGACCTGATGGTTTCGATCACGAACCGTGGTTACGTCAACGCACCGCGCGCGATCGATTTCCGCAGCCAGGGGCGCGGCGGCAAGGGCGTCATCGGGCAGCGAACAAAAGAAGATGACTACATCTTGTTGACCAGTCTCGTCAACGCGCGCGATCAGCTCCTGTTCTTCACCGATCGGCGGAAGGTCTACCGAACACAAGGGTACAAGCTGCCGTCGATGAACCGCGACGCCGCCGGGAAGAATCTGCGCAGCTTCGTGCCGCTCGAGCAGGACGAGATCGTCCGATCGATCCTGCCGGTCCGCAGCTTCGACGACGTCGAGGATGAGCTGATCGTGATGTCCACTGCGAATGGGATCATCAACAAGAACCTGCTTGCGAACTACTCGAACGTCCATGCGACCGGGATCAACGCGATCAACGCCGATGATGATGACCGACTCGTCGACGTCGCGATCACCGAGGGCGGAGGCGACATCATCCTGGCGACGCTCAGCGGGCAGACGATCCGGTTCCGCGAGTCGGACGTGCGACAGACGAAGCGGCCGTCGCGTGGCGTGATCGGTATCCGTCTCGACGAGGGCGACGCCGTGGTCGGGATGGCATGCCTGGGGCGGGACATCACGATGGAGAAGAAGATCCTGATGGTCACCGAGCGTGGCTTCGGGAAGCGCGTCTCGCTCGACGATTTCCCGCTGCAAGGCCGTGGCGGCAAGGGTGTCCAGGGGATCAAGCTCGATCAGGACTCCGGAGATCTGGTCACCGTCGGCGTCGTCTCCGATCAGGACGAGCTGATCATCACGACGGAGCAGAAAGTGATCCGCGTCCTGGCCGGTGACATCAACGTGTATCGGCGCTACGCACGCGGCGTGCACGTGATGGATCTCGAGGACGACGATCGGATCGTCTCTGTCGTCAGGACGTAGACCGATGACCGATCGCTTCGAGGCGCTGCTGGACGACCTCGCGCACGGCGCCGACCAGCTCATCCCGCGCGAGGAACTCGCCGATAAGCTCCGGCGTGCGGAGGAGACCGGCTCGCCGCTTCGCGTGAAGCTTGGCATCGATCCCTCCGCGCCGCACCTCACCCTTGGGCACTCCGTTCCCCTGCGGAAGATGAGGCAGTTCCAGGACCACGGCCACATCGGAGTGCTCGTCGTCGGCGACTTCACCCGTCGGATCGGCGACCCGTCCGGTCGCTCGTCGACGCGGGCACTGATGTCCGCCGAGGAGATCGAGCGTAACATGGAGACGTACCGGGAGCAGGCGTTCAAGATCCTCGATCCCGGGCGCACCGAGTTCGTCTACAACTCAGACTGGTTGGCGAAGCTGTCGTTCGCCGACGTCATCCAGCTGACGGCCAAGTACACCGTCGCGCGGATGCTCGAACGGGACGACTTCGCCAAGCGGTACGCCGCCGGGGAACCGATCAGCATCCTTGAACTCTTGTACCCGCTGACCCAGGCGTACGACTCCGTCGCGATCGAAGCCGACATCGAACTCGGAGGCTCTGACCAGCTGTTCAATCTGCTCGTCGGTCGCGACATCCAGCGCGAGTACGGGCAGGAGCCGCAGGTTGCGCTCACCGTGCCGCTCCTGATCGGGCTCGATGGCGAGCGCGCGATGAGCCAGACTACCGGCAACTACGTCGGGATCAACGAGCCGGCGAACGAGATGTACGGCAAGCTCCTGTCGATCCCCGACACGTTGATCGCGCAGTACTTCGACAAGCTCACCGACATCCAGCTTGACGCGGAACTCGAAGCCGCAATCCAGGCGTCTCCGCGGGATGCGAAGCGCATGTTGGCGCGAACGATCGTTACCATGTACCACGACGCCTCAGCCGCCGAGGCGGCCGAGGCCGAGTTCGATCGGATCCACGTCCACCACGATCGCCCGAGCGACGTACCGCAGGTCGAGCTGGATCGCACCATTCTGAAGGACGACATGACGATTTGGGTCGTCGACCTGTTGCAGGCGTCCGGCCTCGTCGGCAGCCGCGGCGAGGCGAAGCGCCTGATCCAGCAGGGCGGCGTCAAGGTCAACGATCAGAGGGTCGACTCCCAGGACCTCGACATCCCGTTCGCCCCGCCGGTCCTCGTCCAGGTCGGCAAGCGGGCCTTCGTCGAGCTGGTGTAGAAACTGCCACAAGCGGGAACGCAGAGGTCGCGGAGAACCGCAAGGGCCGGATCCTAGGGCACGACCCTGTCACGTCGCAATCCGATCTACGTTCCGCGAGACCGCAAGACGAGCGGCTAGCGTTCGGCGAAGGACGGGTCGGCGTACTCAAGGTAGGCGATGATGCCGCCGTAGATCCCCTGCGCGATGGTCTGCTGGTACTCGGTGTCGACGAGTCTCGTTCGCTCTTCGTCGTTGGTCAGAAAGCCGACCTCGATCAGGGCCGCGGGCATCGTCGCGCGATGGAGGTACAGATCCTGGGCGCGGACGCCACGATCCCTTGCTCCAGTGGCATTGCTGACCGCGTCCTGGAGAATCTCGGCGAACTGCCAACTCGGCGCGTCATCGGCCAGCGTGTCCGAAACGAGCGTTACGACGCCGGTGGCGTCAGGGTACTCGCACGCGTTACTCTGAACGGACAGGTAGAGGGCTGCGCCTGCGTCGTTGGCGACGGCGATGCGGTCCTCCAGGGTCACGGAGATGTCGAGTGTTCGGGTTTGCCGGACGTCGAGCCGATCGTCGGCTTCGATCAACGCTGCGACTCGCTCCGTGATCGCGAGATTGACGTCCGCCTCATGCACTCCGTCACAGATGGCGCCGGGATCCCGTCCGCCATGGCCTGCATCGATCACCACGAGGACGCGGTCGGAGGCGGATTCACCATGTGCACGGCCACATCCGGAGAGCAGACAGGCGCTGAGGGCGACAAGAGCGAGCATCCCGAGGAGTGCGACGAGCCGGAGGTGACGTCTGCGCATGCACGGAGTATGAGCGATCCGGGGCCTCTCATCGAGGCGGGATGACCGGGATGTCTGCGACATGTGGACGCTTGGCTCTTCCCGGATGCCCTGGATGCCGGAACAGGAAGGATCGGCAAGTGGCAGTCTGTCGAAGGCCTGAGAAGCCGAAACCGAGAGGGCGTCGAGGGTGCGGAGGAGAGCCAAGAGGAGGTGGAAGTTGTGCCCACAAGAGGGATTCGGAACCGAGGGCGTGCGCGCTCTCGAAACCTCTTCCGACGCTACGGCCCGGCGGGCGTCTTCACGTACACGCGAATGCTCCCCGTTTTCGAGTGCAGCTGGAACGGAGCCTCTGACGGGACGAGCGCCCCCTCGATCGCCAGGAGCCCGTCGGGGCGAAGGACGCGGTACATCTCATCGAGGATCGAGGGCATGCCGCCAACGGCTCCGCGCAGACCGAAGAGGAAGGCGAGATCGAAGGAGCCATCGGGGAAGTCCGTCGACGACGCGTCGGCTTGCGCGATCCGGACGTTCGTTGCCCGGGCCTGCGCGATCTTTCGCTGTACGTGCTCGACCGCGTGCCGGTTCAGGTCGATGGCGAAGACCGAGCCGGACTCGCCCACGATGCGCGCCGCCGGTAAGGTGAAGAACCCCGGCCCGCAACCTACCTCGAGGACCTGCATTCCCGGCTTCAGGCCCGCGTTGCGCAGCGGGCGCTCGGCGTCCCGGAACAGCCCGTATAGGGTCTCGTGCATGAAGCGGATCGCGCGAAACTCCAGCTTCTCCTTGTCCATCCGTCTTCGTCCTCGTATTCGCTGCCCCCACCTAGTTGGCCATGGCGGCCACGCGGTGTTCACCGTTTCCCCTGATCCATATCATGAATCGTCGCCACCGATTCTGCCAGTTCGGCCGGGGTCGAATCCCGCCGATTGGGGCCCGCAATCCTGCACTCCACTCGATCCTCCGGTCCTCGTCCGGTTCGAGCGATTGTCTGTCGAGTCGATCTGGAATCGCAGCAGCTTGAGTGCAAAGGGCAGCGAGTACCACAAGAATGGCGGGGTTGCCTCTTGGCCTCAATCCCCTTGTAGGCCGGATCTCGTGAGTTTTGCACTGCGCCCCCGGGATTCCCGAGCTTCGCTTGGAGGCAGTACAGTCATAAGGTGCGGGGCAGCTCGTTCGGACGAACGTGCGGAGAGGCGCGCAGGGCAGCAGTGTCGAACCTGCTTCGCAGCTCGACTGAAGACAGGGTCGTATGTGCTCGTTGCCGCTTTCCCGTGAGGTTCCGCAACTGCCAAGGATCTGCCTTCCATCCTGCAGGGAACACATGCCATGAACTCAGTCGACCAGGTTCATCCGCTCGAGGACGGCGCGGAAGCGAGGATCCTCACGTGCGGGGTCGAACCACGGGTGCACCTTCACGAATCGCAGCGGGCGCTGCGCGTGCCGCTCGACTGCGATGTTGAGCCACTTGAATCCCTCGGTGAGACTTCCCTCGGAGAAGTAGAGGATTGCCAGAAGCGTGGGGATGCTGGACTCGTCTGAGCGCCCCAGGAATCGCCGGATAGCTCTCGGAATGGCTTTGTCGCCGCCCGAGCGGGATTCGGCCCAGGCAATCCCCATCTCCCAGATCGCGATCGTATCCTGACTGCCGAACGCTTGCGCTTCGTCGTAGGCGGCCTCGTAGTAGCGGATCGCCTCCTCGTACTCCTGAACCTCAGCATGTGCCGTCGCGCGGACCTGGTTGATCTCGATCCACCCCGTGACTCCGAGTCCAAGCTCGTTCTCCGCAGCGCAGCGGGCTAGGACATCGATCGCCTCGCGGTACCGCCTGGCGAACACCAGTGCCTGGCCTTCGAGGAGCGCAATCCGCACTTGGTTGGACGGGTGGCGTTGGAGCGAGCGGATGAGAGTAAGACCCTCTTCGATCCGGCCACGGGCGAGCAGATACCGCGAGTAGCCCAGCGCGGCCAGCCCAGGGTGAAGCTCATTGAGCCTGTGGTGAAGCTCCTCGGCCTTGTCCCATCTCCAGAGTCTCTCCTCGGCCAGTGCCTGATTGGCCAGCGAACTCGGGTAGTCCGGGCTCACAACTCGGGCTTCCTCGAAAAACCGGATGGCTTCCTCGAATCGGCCGAGTCCGATGAGCGCTCGACCGACTCCGCAGTACAGGTCGGGAGATAAGCCGGGATTGAGTGCAAGAGCTTCCTGGGCTGCAACGAGTTCCTCGCCGTGACGACCGCGCAGTAGCAGCAGATCGCGCAAGCACATGTGTGCCATCGCGTAACTTGGATTCAGACGAATGGCTCGGCGGATTGCCTCTTCCGCCTTCACGGAGTCGCGCAAGTAGGTCAGGTAGTACAGACCCTCCATAGCGCGCGCTTCGGGCAGCAGCGGGTCGAGAGCGAGCGCGCGCTCGACAGACTCGCGGGCGCGACGGAGTGTGCTGTCCAGCGATACCCACGTTCGCGACTGCCAGATCAACGCGTGCGCAATCGCTGCATGGGCGTGGGCGAAGCCGGGGTCGATGGCGAGGGCTTTCTCGAAGAGGGAGAGTGCCTCCTCAACGCCCTCTTTCGTCATGGTCGTGCACCGGCGGTTCCCCCTGATGTAGAGGAGGTGCGCCTCCACGCTCTGCGTTGGGAGTGCGTTAACGCGCTCAAGCTCCTCGGGGAGGAGTTGGAGTTGCAGGGATTCGGCGACTCGTTCGGCGACATCCATCTGGGCTGCGAGGTAGTCGGTACGAAGACGACTGTAGTTCTCCGCCCACAGATGATCCCCCGATGTTCCGTCGATGAGCTGGATCGCGATGCGAACCTCGTCGCCCGAGCTGCGAACGCTTCCCTCAATCAGTGTGCCGACGTTCAGCTCTCGGCTGATCTGGGAGATTGGTCGGCGTGCATCCTTGTACTGCATCACTGAGGTTCGAGCGAGAACCCGGAGATCCCGGATCTTCGACAGGCATCCGATCAGTTCCTCCGTCATCCCATCGGCGAAGTGCTCGTCATCCGGGTCGGAGCTGAGGCTGGAGAGCGGGAGGACGGCCAGCCGCCGGGGATCCAGCGTTTCGGACGGCTCGGCAGATGTCTCGCGGATCGCTGCGTACAGAGCCTGCGTCTCCCCCGAAGGATCGACATCCAAGTAGTCCCGAAGGACTCGGACGGCCTCTCGATACGTCTCGAGCGCCTCGGATCGTTGGCCGGCCTGGCTCTGGTATTCCATCAACTTCCGAATGGCAGCCTCGCGGTGTGGCTCGATCGCAAGAAGTCGTTGGCAGTGCGCGATCGCCTGCCTCAGCCTACCGAGGTGCGCGTAGCACTCGGCTAGAGCCAGCAACGCATCGAGGTGCCGGTTCCGCAGATGCCTCGCGGGTGCCTCGGCCCACGGCTCGTAACGATCCTCGGGAAGGAAGTCCCCCCGGTACCAGGCAATCGCTGTCTCGAATGCCTCCGCAGCCAGCACCCACTCGGATCTCTCCGCCAGCCCGTGGGCGCCTTCCAGTTCGCGTCCGAACTCGACCGTGTCCAAACAGACTGCAGGGCCGGCTAGGAAGGCGTATCCCTGTCCTTCGCGGGCGACATACGTCGAATCCGTACCGCGTGAGAGGTCTGGTTCAAGCGCGCGGCGAAGCTGGCTCACCCGTCCGTAGAGGTTCTCCCTCGCGCTCTCAAGGGCTTCGCCCTCGAACAGCGCGTCGATGAGCTGTTCCTGCGTGAACACGCGTCCCGGATCGATCAGGAGAACCTTGAGCAGAGTCTTCGTCTTCCGGCGCCTCCATTCGCCTTCAGGAATCGGCTCGCCGTTGCGAAGGACCTCAAACCGTCCGAGGAGCCTGATCTCTAGCTCGGGGGCGCTCCGCTTCTGATGGCACCGGGCACTCACAATCCGTTCCTTCCGTTGGAATCCATGTGATTGACCCACCTATTCTAGGAGGCGAAGGGCGCCATTCCAACTTCACGGTTGCGGGCACCGGGCCGAGTCTTACACACCGTGTCAGAAGACGTTCAGCTGACCGAAGGGTCCGCAGTCTACGGTCCTCTCATCCTCAAGTAGAGAAGGAGGAAGTCATGCGAGAGGTGGGGGTCGGCAGGGCAGTCTGGCTGGCCCGAGCAGGATGAACGGGACGGCAGCGTCCCGGGGGTGCTGACGGTCGACACGCTGACCTCAGCGAAGGATAGAACCACCGTCGGAAACATGAAAGCCGGATCGAATCGGCAAGCAAGCCTAAGGAGGTCTCCCAATGAAGCGAACGAACAAGAAACGGTTGCTGCACCTGACGATTGTCGCGGGTCTCGTGCTCGTCTGCCTGTCTCTGGGCTCTGTCGCAGGAGCTGCGCAGGCCCAATGCGTACAGGAGATCGAGCCGAACGGAACGATGCTCGATGCGAACGACCTAGGACGGATCCCGTTCTGGGGGTCGCGCTGCGTGACGGGCCGGATTGCCGGGTGGAAGGACTTCTTCATGTTCGTTGTGGAAGTCGGAAGTGAAGCCATCATCTCAACGACATCGCGTGAGAACGGTGACACGGTCCTCAAGGTTCTCGACGCAGCGGGAAACCAGCTCTACTACAACGATGATGATCCGGCGGGAGGACTGCAAAGCCGCATCGATACCGGATACCTGACTCCCGGAGCGCTCTACTTCGTCGTAGTGGAAGGCTTCGACAAGTCGGCCCAGTTCGACTACCTGATGGCCATCAGCACGTCGCCCAGCATCGATCCCGACGGCATCCCGTTGCCCACGCCGCCCGGGTTGTGAGCCGCCCGGGATCTGGATCGAGCGCCCTGCGGTCGCACGCGTGCGACCGCAGGGCCTCCAGGCAGCTGCGGTGAGCGAAGAGAAGACACGGATCCCGTAGGCAGCAATGACTGCTGCAGGGACGAAGTCTCGCAGCAAGTTGGGCACGAAGCCGAGTACGAGAGGAGAGAGCATGAGCAAGGCAACCGATCGAGTGAGTGGAAGCGAGAGACGGGCGCGCACCTGGCGGTATATCGCGACAGCCTGCGTGGTAGCTCTGATCGCCACCGGTCTCACGGCCGGGGCCGTGGAGTTCCCCGGCTGGTACCGCATGACCAGCCTGCAGAGTACGAAGTGCGTCGAGGTGCAAGGATGGAAGACGAGCAACGGGGACAACATCGTCCAGTACGGATACCACGGCGGAGCGAATCAGCAATGGCGATTCGAGACGGTGGGTGAGGACGTGTACGCGATCTACAACCGACACAGCGGCCTCTGCCTCGAAGTTGCCGTGTGGGACAACGGTGTGCGCACCGACCGCGATCAGGGCGGCAACGTTCGCCAGTGGGAGTACGTCGGTGGCTCCAACCAGCAGTGGAAGATCGAATGGCTCGATGAGCCGTACGGGTACTATCGCCTCATCAACCTGCGGTCCGACAAGGCCCTGGACGTGGCGAAGCGGAGCAACGCCGATGGCGCGAACCTGCAGCAGTGGTCCTATCACGGCGGGCACAACCAGGTCTGGGAGATCCGAATGATCCACGACCTCGCCGATGAGAACGAGTCGGGCGTTTCCGACGGCATCGACTTCGAGTCCGCAGATCTCGATCTTGGCGGAGGTCAGTTCGTCGCGGCGATCGAGTTCCGGGATGACTACAATCTTCAGGGCTTCGACTTCCGTTTCATCCATGACGGCACGGTCGGTGCCACGAGCCACGTGGTCCACTGCAGTGGAACCTCGTTCGAAATCTACTCTTATACCAGCTCCGTGGTATTCAAGAAGCTGATGTACGCGGGAACACCTACGGTGAACGGGAACACGTACCGCCTCGAGTTCCCGGCGGCAGCGTTGGAACTCGATGCGTCGAGCGAGTTCACGACGTACTACTGGTTCCAGGCCACGGGTGGAGACAGAATGCCCGATTCGGGTCTACGGCTCTTCGCCCGGATCCTCTAGCCGCGTTGCCCAAGAGGAACGGGTGCCGAGATGTACCCGTTCCTCATTCTCACGCAACCACATCTGGGGCGATCCGCGAGCGCTCACGTACGGGCAGGCCATCCGAGTGCGACCATTTGCCGAGGTAATCGTGCACCTCGCAAGCATAGACGCAGAGGGCGCAGAGGCTCCGGGAGAATTCAGAGAATGCTGGTATGAGGGCGGAAGGATGAGATCTGGGGGGATCTTCAGTTGCTCAGGTTGGAGCGGGGCCGGCAATAGGCCTGGCCCGTGGCGAACCGAGCATGCCGGTACAGGGTAGTGACGGGAGCTGACTCGAGCTTCGCGCACGTCCGGACAGGGCACAGGTGCAGTCTCAGTCGTGATTGGTAAAATAGTGTGTACATATCTACGAACAGAGAGGTGTCCGATGGATTCCAGAAGGCAGGAACGCGAAGCCGAGATTCCACTCTTCCTGGAGGGATTGGCAGCCCTTGCAGAGCCGACGCGCCTACGGATTCTCGCGCTCCTGGGACGGAGTGGCCCGATGAATGTGGGATCGATCGCCAGCCACTTCGAGATCTCGAGACCGGCGATCTCATACCACCTCAGGACGTTGCGCGTGCACGGGTTGATCGAGAAGAAGCGGGTGGGGCAGGAGACGCACTACTGGGTAGACATACCAAGCGTTGCCGGATCGCTTCGACTCCTGGCCGACAGGATCGAGGCGTATCACGGATCGGAGGACGAGAAAGCACGAGAAGGAGAGAGATGTATGCGAGAGGAAACGGATTCCTGAAGCTGAGCTTCGCGATTGGGACGGTGGCGGACCTGGCCGTCGCGGCCACGTGGTTTCTCATTGCGGCGGGTGTCGCGCTGCCCAACGTCCTGGGTGGATACGTGGGGAGCGGGGCGGACTATCGCTTCGCGATGTTCATTGCGGGCCTCTTCCTGGCGGGTTGGGGAGTCATCCTCGGGTGGGGATACCTCCGCCCGCGAGAGCGAAGAGGGTTGTTGCCGATCACGGCGCTACTCATCTTCGCGTCGAATGTCATCGAGGTTGTGGCGTTCCCCGCGAACGTGAACGGAGGCCTGTTCCTGCTGGGAGCGCTGCTCCGGGCGGCTCTTGTGGCGAAGTTCATGAGTAGCTACCTGAACTCGCGTCGCCACGATGCGAAGGCAACCTCAGAGGAAGCTTCGGGATGAAGCCGCGGCAGCACCGCAGCCAGCTGTTGCTGCTCCGGGGGCAAATGAGGAGAAACGGGTGCCAGTTGGCACCCGTTTCTCTTCACTGACGGCCGGAGGCCGCACCAAGACAGAGAAAGGGATGTCAATGACATCCCTTTCTCCCAAACCGATCACGGCGTCAGCCGTGATCGGTCACTCCACAATCAGGTTCTCCGCGAAGCGGTCGGTGTCGGCGAGGAGGAAGTTGTCCGTCGTCGCCAGCGCGCCGACCGGACAGGCATCGACGCACTGCGCGCAGAAGGTGCAGCGCGCGACGTACATGCGGATCTTCTTCTTCTCTTCGCCCTCCGGCGTGTACATCTCGATGACGCTCGCCGGGCAGACCCGTTCGCAGAGTCCGCAGCCGATGCACTTGTCGCGATCGTAGGCGATCTTGCCGCGCAGGTCGCTCGGTACGGGAACGGGCGGATGAATCGCCGCCTGGCCCATCGCGACCTTCTGGAGGACGGCCGTGACCGAGCCCGGCATGTGCTTCACCGGGAACGGATTCGTCGCCGGCTTGCTGAACAGCTGCTTGAATAGCGTTCCGAGTATCACGGTCTCCTCCTAGACGAAACGATCGAGTGTCAGCAGGAGCATCCCGAGAAGGGAGACTCCGGTGACGGGCAGCCAGAACATGCGCGTCACCTGACCGATCTTCAGTCGAGCGAACCCGACGCGCACGGTGATGACGGCGACGAAGATGATGACGAACACCTTCACGAGGAAGAATGCCACGTCGATCAGCGCGCCCCATACACCGACGACGTTGAACAGGTTCGCGAGCCCGTACGGGAAGAACAGGGCGACCATCAACGACGACATCACGACCATCTTGATCGCGTCGCCGAGGTAGAACATCGCCAGGTTCCGTCCCGAGTACTCGGCCAGCAGTCCGCCGGCGATCTCGGTCTCCGCCTCGGGGATGTCGAACGGGATCTTCGCCAGCTCCGCCGGGGTGACGACGAGCAGTGCCAGGAACAGCAGCAGCAGCCCGATGAAACCGATCGGCCCGACGAGTCCCCACAGCGGGTTCGCGGCGAGGGTCGTCAGCGAGAAGATCGGTTGCCCGGGCAGGGCGACCGAGAGCCGCCACGCGATCGACAGGAACGTGATCGCGAGCGGGAACTCGTAGGCCATCATCATCACCATCTCACGCTGCGCGCCGACGGTGGCGAACGGCGAGCCGGCGGCGAAACCGCCGACGACCATCGCCAGCGAAGGGACGGCGAGGAGGTAGAGGATGAGGATCAGATCCCCGTACCCGCCGAGAAGCGGCTTGAAGCCGCCGAGCGGAAGGTAGAACAACAGCGTCCCAACGGCGGCGAGCGACAGCAACGGCATCAGGTTGTACAGCCACCCGACGGCGTGATCCGGAACGACGTTCTCCTTGACCATCAGCTTCACGACGTCGTAGAACGGCTGCCGGAGTGGCGGACCGATCCGCCCCTGCATCTGCGCCGCGAGCTTCCGGTCGAACCCCTTGTAGATCATCCCGAGGAGCGCGCCTCCGAAGAGGATCACGAGGCCTTGCCACACGGCATTCGCGATGGTAACGGTCATCCGCAGATCCTCCTTGTCTTCTCTCGTGACAGCCGGACGAGCTCGCTCTTCGTCCGGACGGACTCCGAGCCGGACTCGTCGACGAGGTGCACACGATCCATACAGCACATGCACGGGTCGATCGACGCCGCGATGATCGGGATGTCGGCCACTTCGTCGCCGAGGAACTTCGGCACCCACCCGATGAGGTTCGAGTAGGTCGGAGCCTTGACCTTCCAGACCGCCATCTCCTCGACGCCCTCCTCGAGTCGCACGTAGTGGAACACCTCGCCGCGCGGCGCCTCGTGCCGCCCGATCCCCTCACCGCTCGCCTTCTTCAATGCGGCGAGCAGGGCGGGAACCTTCGGGATCGAGGTGAGCTCTCCCTCGGGCAGGTTCTCGAGGCAGAACTCGATGATCTCGATCGACTGAGCGACTTCGAGCAGCCGGACGATGATGTTGTCGTAGACGTCACCGATCGGCTCCGTCCCGAAGTCCTCGGGCGTGATCGCGTGGAGATCCATGTCGGCGTACGCGAGGTACGGCATGTCGACGCGGACGTCCTTCTTCACGCCGGAGGCACGGGTCGTCGGGCCGGCCGCGCAGAGCGTGACCGCCTGGTCGTAGGTGAGCACACCGACGTTTCGCGTTCGCAGCTCGACCGACTTGTCGTGCAGGAAGGCGTCGATCATCTGCTGGAGGAGGCGCTTGTAGTAGTCGAGCGCCTCGTAGGCCAGCGGAGCCTTCTCGGCCGGAATGTCGCGGCGGACGCCGCCGAAGATCGGGATGGCGTAGTCGACGCGGTTTCCGGTCAACTGCTCGAGCAGATCCATGCACTTCTCGCGCACGTTCCACACGAGGTGGAGCAGCGTGTCGAAGCCGAGTTCGTGCGCGCCGACACCCGCCCAGAGCAGGTGCGAGTGAATCCGCTCCAGCTCGCCGATGATCGCTCGGATGTACTGCGCACGCGGCGGGACCTCGATCCCGGCCGCATTCTCCACCGCCTGCGTGAACGCCAGCGGATGGGAGATCGAGCAGATTCCGCAGATCCGTTCCGACAGGTACAGCGTCTGGATCAGATTCCGCCGCATCCCCATGTACTCGATGCCGCGATGGGCGAACCCGGGCTTGATGTCGACGCCGACGATCTGCTCGCCGTCGAGGTCGAACTCGAACCGAATCGGCTCCTTCAGCGCCGGATGGACCGGCCCGACCGGCACGGAGTAGCACGCGGTGTTGCTGCCGACTTCGAGATTGATCGAACGGTTATTCATCGCGTGCCTCCCACTTCACCAGGCGCTTGACTTCTTTGTCGGTCTCCGACTGAAGATCGTGGCGCCACGGATGGATCGTCATGCCTTCGGGGAGGAAGAGGTTCCGGTCGTCCGGAATGCCCTCGACATCGAGCCCGAAGAACTCGTGCTTCTCCCGCTCCGAGGTCTGCGCTCCGGGCAGGAGGTCGCAGATCGTCGGGAGCCGGAAATCGTTCTTCGGGACGACAGTCCGGATCGTGAACGTCGCCTCGCCGTAGCGCTCCCCCCACCCGGTGGAGAAGTGGTAGTTGAACGCCACCTCGTCGCCGAGGTCGTCGCCGGAGATCACCGACAGGTGCGGGGCGAACTCGGCGCATAGGTGGGCCACTGCATCGTGCAGAGCGCTCCGGTCGACTGTCAACCACAGGTCGTAGACCGGCTTCGGGTCTACGGTGCCGACCGATCGCTCGATCGTCCGATCGTCGAGGACCTTGGCCCCCAACGCACCCTTGAAAGACGAGATGATTTGCTGTGGGTTCATGCGCTCACCCCCGCTTTCTCCAGGGTCTCGAGCTTGGTGACCGCCTTGACGACGCCGTCGATGATCGCCTCCGGCCGCGCGGGGCAGCCGGGGACGTAGACGTCGACGGGAATCACCTCGTCGACCGGCCCAACGATGTTGTACGACTCGTAGAAGACGCCGCCGGTGCAACCGCAGCCACCGACGACGATGACCGCCTTCGGGTCGGGCGTCTGATCGTAGATCCGCTTCAGCCGCGGAAGCATCGGTTTGGTGACGGGGCCGGTGATCAACAGGACGTCCGCATGCCGCGGCGTGCCGGTGAGCATGATCCCGAACCGCTCGACGTCGTATCGCGGCGTCAGGGCGGCGACGATCTCGATGTCGCAGCCGTTGCAGGATCCCGTTGCGATGTGGAAGACCCACAGCGCCTTCTTGAATGATCGTGGTAGTGCCATATCACTCACCTAACCAGTGCCAGGATCACGAAGACCACGGCGAGCACCCCGACGAACCACGCGGCGTAGTCGCTGAGCACGCCGGTGTGAAGCGCCTTCACCCGTCGGTAGTACCCGGCCAGGCCTTCGACCATTCCCCAGTAGAGGTGACGGCCGCGGACGTGGAGCGCCGCGGACGACTCCGGCTCCTCGTTCCCGGAGAGGAAGACCTTCGTCTGTCCGGTCCCGCGCTTGTACCCCTTGTTGCCGAGGGAGCGCAGGACGAACCCGATTGCCACGACGCCGATGAACAGCAGCGCCCATGCGATCGGATTCCATGCGCCGAAACCGGAAGAGATTCCGTTCATGGCTATCCTCCTCCCAGGACGAGGCTCATGTACGCGTCCCGTCCGTACCAGAGCGCGTTCGCCGCCGGCGTGACGATCTTGTCGACGAAGAAGCCGGGGAAGAGACCGAAGACGATGACCACGAGGGCCAGCGCGACCATCGGGACCATCATCCCCATCGGAACCTCGCTCTGCAGGCCTTCGGGCTTCGCTCCGAGGAACGCGGCCTGGAAGACCTTCACGAACACCGCGAGCAGCAGGATGCTCGAGAGCACCGCCACCACCGCGAGGAATGGACTCAGCTTGAACGCCGCCTCGTAGATCAGGAACTTCGACGCGAACCCGTTGAACGGTGGGACGCCGGCCAGTGCGAACGCGCCGATGATGAACAGCACGCTCGTCCACTTCATCGAGTGCGCCAGGCCGCCCATCTTGTTCAGATCCCGCGTCCCCGTCGCGCGGATGATGACCCCACTGGCGAGGAACAGCAGGCCGATGCACGCGGCGTCGTTCAACATGTGGAAGATTCCGCCCTGCATTGCCACGAAGCCGAAGTCCGGCTTGGCGACCGAGACCGCCAGTCCGACACCGACGCCGAGGAGCATGTACCCGATCTGCGATACGGCGCTGTAGGCGATCAGCCGCTTGATGTCGTTCTGGATCAGCGCCATAGTCACCCCGACGAAGATCGTCAGCAGCGCCAGCGCGATCAGGATCCACCCGAGCGCCGCGACGGAGATCGTCACGCCGAACAGGGTGAACAGGATCCGGAAGAGACCGTAGAGGCTCGCTTGGCTGTTGGCGACGAGGACGGCCGACATCGGAGCCGGCGCCTCGCCGTACGCGTCGGGCGCCCACATGTGCAGCGGGACCGCCCCGGCCTTCAACGCCAGTCCGGTCAACAGCAGCCCGAGGGCGACGATGTCGATCGTGCTTCCCGTCAGTGCACTCGCCAGGTAGGCGATGTTCAGTCCTCCGTACTGGCCGTACAGCAGGCCGACGGCGAGCAGGACGAACAGACCGGACAGCGTGTACAGCGCCATCACCTTGAAGCCCGCCTCTTGCGAGTTTCTCAGCCAGACGCGGAAGCCGATCAGGCCGCACGCGGCGATCGAGGTGATCTCGAGGAAGACGAAGAAGTTGAACATGTCGCCGGTCAGCTCCATCCCGAAGATGCCGGCGGTGAGGAGCATCAGCAACGCGTAGAACATCGTCCCGCCGGAGCGTTCCTTCCAGTACGAGAACGAGAAGAACGAAGCGGTCAGCGTGACGAGCGCCGTGATCAGCGCCATGAACGCGCTCATGCCGTCGACCTCGAGGATGATCCGAATCGGAACGCTCATCCCTGACGGAAGCGGGAAGGCAAACCCCTGATGTCCGCCGAGCACGTACAGGCCGGGCGCGCCGGCGCGACCGAACACGCTCGCAGCCAGGAGCCCCGCGACCGCCGCGGTGATCAGCGCGATCAACCCAACAAACGAATCCCGTGCCCCGCGACCGAGTTTCCCGATGAGCGGAACGGCGAACGCTCCGAGCAGCGGGATCGCGATCAGGAGCACCGGTGCATGGTTCGTCAGTGCGGTCATCCTTGGAGCTCCTTTACCTTTCGAACGTCGAGCGACCCGTAGTGGCGGTGAATGAACACGGCGAACGACAGCAACAGCGCCGTGGTCGCCAGACCGATGACGATGCTCGTCAGGGTCAGCGCCTGCGGCGTCGGCAGGACCATTCGCTGCGCCTCCGGGGCGAATGTGTAGATCGGCGCGACTCCGGCGGTTCGGTATCCGAGCGTGACCAGGAACAGGTTGACGCCGGTCTCGACGAGCGACACCCCGATGACCAGCTTGATCAGGTTGCGCTTGAAGAGGAACGTATAGATCCCGAACGCGACCAGTAGCGCCGCGACGACGAATGGGAGGTTACCAATGCTCATTCGGTCTCCTCCTTCCGAGCTCCGACCAGCATCGCGATCACGACGGCCGCGATTCCGGTCATCACCTTCAGTCCGACTGCCCAGTTCATCAGCGGAAGCATTCCGCCGCCGTTGAACACCCCGGGATTGGGACCGAGCGGGACGACGGGCCCGCCGAACAACGAGCCCGAGTTGGCGAGCAGGTTGTAGAAAAAGGCGGTGCCGATGCCGACGAAGCCGAGTGCGAGGAACGCGAGGGCTCCGATCTCCTCCAGCGTCTGGAGCAGGTGGGCGTTCAGTTGTCCCTTGACGCCCGCGGCGCCGAACGCCACGAGGAGCAGTGCAAACGCGCTCGCGACGACTGCGCCGCCCTGGAAGCCGCCGCCGGGAGTCAGGTGCCCGTGCATGATCACGTAGAACCCGAAGACGAGTGCCAGCCCGTAGACGAGTCGGGTGATCGTTCGGACGATGATGGACATTCCACTGTTCATGTCTCGTCCTCCCGTAGCTTCCGGAACAGCGCCAGGACGCCGACGACGGCCGCGAACAGGACCGTCGCCTCGCCGAGGGTGTCGAATCCGCGGTAATCGAAGACGACAGCCGTCACGGCGTTGTTCGCCGCGACCTCGACCTGCGTATTGGCGATGAAGTAGTCGTCCATGTCTGCGCGCGCCGGCTCACCGAACGGTCGCATCGACGTCGCGGACAGCAGGAGGAACGCGCCGACGAACAAGAATGCGACGAGAATGACGGCCTTTCTCATTCCTCCTCCTTTCTTCGCGTGCGCCGCAGGGCGATCACGTAGATCGCCGTGGTGAGCGCAGCGCCGATTCCCGCCTCGGCGATCGCTACGTCGGGCGCCTGGAGCATGTAGAACTCGAGCGCCACCAACAGGCTTGCGGCCGCGAGTGCCAGCACCGAGGCCAGGAGGTCCTTGAACCAGACGGCAAGGGCCCCACCGGCGGCGATCAGCACGAGGACGATGACATGAAGAACACTCTGCACGATCATGATCGATCCTCCAGTTTGTCCACCACCGCGCCCACCGGCTTGATCCCGCTGCGATACGACGCACGCGCGATCGCATGCGATCCGGTCGGGTTGGTGATCAGCAAGGCGAGCAACGCGACGATCGCATGGATGGCCAGCGTGTGGTACTGCGCCCCTCCGCGTGCGAAGCCGTAGATGATGACGGCGACTGCGGTGAAGATCGAGCCGAACGTCGTACACTTGGTCGCGCCGTGCAACCTCGTGTAGACGTCGGGAAACCGCAGCAGGGCGACTGCACCCAGCCCGTTGAAGGCCACACCGATGCCGAACAAAACGTACAGGACGATGTGCATTACAGCCCCCTCTCCAGGTACCGGGCAATGTACAGTGTCCCGACGAACGACAGCAGCGCGTAGATAATCGCCACGTCGACGAATACGACTTGGTCGAACGCCGCTCCCAGCACGATCATTGCGGAGACGACCAGCGTGTTCAGTGTATCGAGTCCGACGACGCGGTCCCCAGCGGTCGGACCGAGCCCGATTCGCACCATGGAAAACAGCGCGAAGAATACGAGGCACGCCGCTACGACGAAGAAGGTGATCGGGTCGATGATCATTCCGCGATCCTCCTTGCCCAGTCCGGGAACGATCCGCAGACCGCCTTTGCCGACGGCTCCGGATCCGAGACGTTGATCCAGTGCACGTACAAGTCCCGGTTGTCCTCGTCGACGTCGACTGATAGCGTTCCCGGCGTGAGCGTGATCGAGTTCGCGAGCAGTGTGATCCCGAAATCGGTGCTCAGGCCGGGCGTCAGTCGAACGATGCCCGGACGGATCTTCCCGGTGATGACGCGGTACGCCACGTCGAGATTCGCTTTGGCCATGGCCAAGAAGAAAGGCCCTACGAGATACGCTAGGAACAGCAGCACCCGCAGGGGGTTGAGCATCCGCAGTGGATGCCCCCCTCCTCCCTCATCTCGACGCACCGCGACTCGTCCGGCGATCAGTCCGGCAACGAGGG
>Ga0272443_10001571_pt1 | contig 32541 bp, 28 predicted proteins | sample SSMAcet12_FD_193581 | JGI IMG/M metagenome (GOLD analysis project Ga0272443, IMG submission 193581) | Marine sediment archaeal communities from Little Sippewissett salt marsh, Falmouth, MA, United States - SSM-Acet-12 | ecosystem: Environmental > Aquatic > Marine > Wetlands > Sediment ... | reverse complement strand
ATACCAATGGAAATGTGCGAGCCCGCTGGGGAAGTCAGTTGTGAGGCTTTGGTACGGCGGAGGCTCGTAATCACTTCGACCTTGTGTAGAGAGTTGCTTAATCAGGGTGGCTGGGGGCATCGCAAAGTGGACGTTTAGTACATCTCCCTGAACAAACAAGTCATTACGTCCGTTTAAGTAAATCGTTCGAGTATCCTCGTCTACATCCCAAATCCAAGAGGAGGGGGTACCTTGAGCAGGAGTGGTAGAAAGAGCTCCCTTCGGCAAAGACTGAGTCCCACTAGCAAAACCAATAGAGTTTTGAGTCGTGATTAAGAAGGGGTAATACCGATACCCATCTGCATTATAATGCCTGAACTTAAAACCCCTAAAAGGCGCAATATTATTAACTGTGAATTTAGTAAATCCTGAGCCCGGCTCATTAGCTAATCCCGTAGTAAGGGTAGGGGCTGAGGTAATAACACAAACCCCTTGGTCAGACCAGGTATTTGCATAGTCGTGAATCTTGGTATTACCGTTAATATCTTGAAACGTCCCTATCGAGGTGGTTACTACATCCAAGGGCATGCCTTTCTCTACCGCAAACCCTGGGCCTCCTTCAATAGTAATTTCACTGTTAGTAGTATCGATATCCGTGATAATTCTTCCGAATTGTACAAAAGTAGTAGGGTGTGTAAAAATGATTGCATCCCCGACCTGAATAGGGTCGCTACCGCCCGTAAATACCGTATTGGTATAAACAGTAGTATCGTCAGCAGCTAAATTCCGCATCAGAATAACCTTCTTCAACGGAGCATTAGTCTTGAATTTAAAGAAGGGGGTGTACCGTTCCTCGGGGTCATTCAAGGCGTCTACGGGAATAATAGTAGTGTCCTCGCTGGGGTCTCCTTCTCTATCCAGAATCAGACGACCTTTACGGGAGCAGATGAAGTTCATGGAAAGCTCTTTGTGGGTTTTAACCGTGATCACTAAATCACCGTTAAACAATTCCTCATCAGCAAGGTCCTCTTCTGTACCCACATGAGTGACTTCCCAATCCAAATCCTGAACTTGAGGAGTATAAGGCTGGATGGTGATAACGTTCTTAATGTTATCAATCTGCTGTTTGGTGATATCCTTTATCTCACCCAGGGCTGAGTCAAATGTATGGGTTAGAGAAGTAGTATCTCGATCCACCATGAAAAACTCATTAATATCGAAACCGAAAATGAAGTTGTTAGCCCTAGCAAGCTGGGCAATAGCATCGAAAACAGTTAGTCCTGTGAAATCTGCTACTTGAATGATGGGATCTACTTCCCGATCATCCAATTTGAAAAAGTCCCACGTAGAATCACCCAGGCTATCTCGGGCTTCTTTACCAATGTGGAAATAAGAGAGGGCTTGATCGAAAGAAGAGAAGATGGCTTCCCGCTCAGTAGTCAACCCCTTATCTACCAAAGCAGAGACCGCAACCTTTGCCCCCAGATAATGTTCCCCCGGATAAAGTGGAGTCGACTCATCGGGGGAGTCTGCATTGTCCCAGTATTCTCCTGCAATGATATTACCGCTACCATCAAGGTAAGCACAGTTCATAACAATGTCTTCACCGATGTACTCGAACTTTCCTCCTCCTACCGAGACCTTCTTAACTCTAAAATACCACAGAGCATTAGAAGTACCGGGAGGAGCAATATCAGTAGCAAAGTTACCTTGTGTATCGCAGAACCCAACAAAACCAACGGAGTCAGTATACATACTATCCGCTATGTCATGGTCAATGATTTTGAGAGAATTAGTCCCCGAGTATACAAAAACTTCGTGACAGGGGATTCCAACTCCACTTACTCCATCGGGATCAGCCAGGAGTCGATCTCTGCGAAAACACCAACCCACTATTTCTTCTAGCGCTGTGCTATAGTGGAGCCAGAGGATTTTTCTAAAATTATCTACAGGCCCTGCCGCCCCCGTAGCTCCATAGTAATTGTCAGACAGATTACCGTAACAAGTAGATACACCGTCGGTGTTATATACAGAAGCATCGCTAGTACTTGTCCACTTAGTATAAGGGGAAGGCCAAGACCCTATTGCAGGCAGGGGGTCTGTTCCGGGTTCCCAACAAAATAAGTAATTCTTACCTACTTGAGCACCAGAGGCACTCTTTGTTTCATAAGTAATACTCTCTACAGCCGAGATATAAAAAGTACCCGTTGCGTCTGCACAACCGGCAATAGGATAAATCGCATCATACTGATCTGTAGTATGATAAGGAGGATTGGTATTGGATCTCTTAGTGAGAATGGTTCCGCCTACCGCATGGGTAGTTCCCTGGTAAAAATCAGTAACGGAGTGGTCTGAACACTTCATCACAGAGTACTTAATTCCAAGGTGCTGATAGTTGTCAGGTCCCCAACGGTTTCTCCGGGAAGCAGTTGCATCAGACTCCCCGTCAAACTGGGCAAAAAGGATAAGCCCATTCCCGTCGTCGGCTTCTTGACTAAAGCAGAAGAAACCCTGTTGTCCGTTAGTATACCGAACTGCACCAGAGATTTCGTAATTATCTTCGGAAGTATGCCACATTGCCGGTTCGCCAATGGGAATTACTTGGACAGAGCCGTAGCCATGACCTTTTCTTGCACCGATATAATGCTCGGGGTTTCCATAGAGGTTAGCGTTTTGGCCGATAACCATGTTAGCAGCATTAGCTTCGTAGAAATCTGGAGCTACTGTAATGATTTTCTCTTCATTAACCGCTCCAACCCCTGGAGCACTCTCGTCAGTGCCTATGATAAACCGTGAAGTATTATCAGGAGCAACTCCCTCTTCTGCATAACTGGGACCCCAAAGCCCGTTCCAGCATGCGCTATTCATGCCCGCCTCAATAAGGGAACGGTCCTGGGCAATGAAGTTAAACTCCAAAAAATACTCCATGTTGAGGTCATCACCTAAATCAGGAACTGCATTACGAGATGAGTATTGATTTACGGAGTTATTTGCGTAGGAGTCAAAATAGGGGCCGTACTCCGCCTTGTGAGAGCTGGGGCTAATATAGGTACAAACCACAATCTTACTAAAACCAGTAATAGGGATATTTTCCCCTGCAGAATATTTTTCTTCATGTGAACGGTCCCAATATCGAGCAACCGCTACACTAAGATTATTAATCTGCAGAGGTGATGTATAAGAGTTGGGAGCAAAGCTGATCCCCAAACATGCAAACATATCAAGATAGGCAGAGCTTTGCTCATCAAACTGGCCTTGGGCTCCCATGTTGGGGATGGCATTTGATTGGAGATAAGTAAAGTAGTAGTCGCCGTCAGCTCCAATAGCCCCGCCCCATGGAAAGCCTAGAGGTCCTTGAGTTTTCCACCAATCAAAATAGCCGGACCCACCTATTCCTACTGGAGTGCCCCCTACGAAAACCTGACCCCCCGAAAGGCCTTCTACTCTAATTCTAAAAACAGTCATATTCCTTTCAACTAGGGTATGGACTAACTGGCAACGATCAAGCTTATCAGAACCACTACCTACGTTCATTGTAAGTACACCGTTAGTAACGCTGTACGTGGTATTAGCTGAATCATTACCATAAGTAGACCAGCCGTCAGGAGGAGTCGCCCCCGAAGCGTTAGTCCATTGAGTATTCGCATTAGTAGGCGTAGTAGGAATTAACTCTCCCGTCCCCAGGTCATTCCAGTCAGCAGTAACCACATCATTATACCAATTATTCCACGAGGGCTGGGGCCAATAACGGTGAACTTGGCGTCGGTGCTCAATATTAGAAACTCCCTCGGGTAACATTGCATGATCCCCATCCGGAGTAGGAAGCATGATATACTTGAAAGCCGAAAAGTTACCTACTCCCGCTAAGGGTGTAGCTTTATCAGGTTGACCGTCGTTATGAGGTTCTGACCCTGAGACCGTACCCCCGGTACCTCCGTCATAAGAGACCTGGGTATTGAGGTTCTTGTCGGTCATGAACATTTCACGGAAGTCCCACTGGCCTGTCCAAAAATTATCTATTTTGTGGCTATAGGTGTCATGGTCAAGAAAAGGTTGTCCTTCCTTAAACCAGAAAATCCTGGCAGGAGGGGCCATCCAATCTAGGTGTGGAGTATCAGCCTCAGTAATTGAATCTTCACTATCAGCCCAATCTCTCCAAAGAACCCCGTAGAGATACCCATCCTCGGTATTGTAGAACAAATTATGAATTTGAGCATAAGTGGTATCGTCATCACCAACCCCGGAACTTCCAGCAGGGTCTGTCTCTTGAAGAAATGTCCAAGTATTAGTATCTATGTGGTATTTCCACAACTGAGGAGAATAAGACTCAGAATCCTCAACTCGTCCCCCGAGACCTACATAGATATAGTCGCGATCTGGTCCAGTACACAAAGAAGTAACCGGGTAAGCATTAGTGTCAGGAGTATAGGTTTCCCCATCCCATCCCGGAGGCTTACCCAAACTCCAATAGCCTACTTCCCCATCTATTGTATTGAGCTTCAGCTTATTAGCTTTGGCTCTCTTGTCTAGGGGTAAATTACCATCAGCATCCCTGAATACTTGCTCAAGAAGCCGGTTGAGTATGTAGCTAAGGCGCTCGTTTTCATACCACCGGCTACCATCCCGTACTCTCTCTGCTTGATCATCTTGAAGAGTTTTTGCATGAGATTTTATTTTCATGACTGCAGTAGTAGAAGACCTCTGGGTTTGGATTTTATCAACAACGCCTCCCACAACCTCTACTTCCTCCCGAGAACCATCAGCATATTGAACCTCGAGGCCAATAACTATTTCTTTATTCTGCCACGAAGTACCACCACCCCCTTTGGTAGGCGGGAATACTGCTTTATATCCTCCTTCTGTATAAAGCTGGTCCTGGAGAGGTTGATCCCAAAAACGTTCTACACGTTGGTCTTCCCGAATTGGAGGCCTAATTTCCTCAACTCTGGCCATTTATTAACCTCACATCTGTGACTGAAATGAAGAAAGTGCCCTCGTCTAACTCAACAGCCTGTTTAATCTGGGAGATAGTCTGGAGAAGATGTTTACCATCCTGAGTAAACCTATCCGAAAAATCTACTTTTCGAGGACCTCGAGGAATATCGAATTTAAGGGAGTAAACCTTGCGCACCCTTTCCTTACTTACTTCCCCTAGTGTGGTCATGTGACACATCTGGATTTGATATATCTTACCCTGAACATGATTGATAAACCTTTGACCCCCGCTCCCCCCTCGAATTGCGGTTAAGTCAGAAGAAGGATCAAGGATGTTACAACCAATTAAAGCATTCGTATTAACCTCTAGTGCCCCTGTATACCAAGTAGAAATATTTCCTGTCTTCGTATACTTCTGACCGTCCACATAGATACCCTCGGGGTTGTCATCATCTTCGCTGAAAACAATATACCCCCCGCTTAAGCGGGTACGGTCAAGGACAAAACCAATGTGGTGAAGACCTCCGTCATACCCTGCTCCTCGGGGGTAGAGTTTAGCTCCCGCGGGGTAAGAGTGGGCTACTGAAACCCCAGACCGAGTAGCAGCATTACCTTTCGCATACTCCATACTGACTGTAATATTACCTGAATAATTCCCAATGAAAAACCGTAAAACTCGGTTATAGCTTGTACTCTCATCATTCCAGAGCTCTAAGAGGGTTTGTTTTTCCCCCGCTGCCGGCGGGTGATAGAGATATACCCACATATCGAAGAAATACCTCATATCTCCCAAGCCTTCAGAATTATCATAAGATAAGGAGTCGAAGCCGGGGGTCTTAAGCCATGTGTCGAAAGCTGCGTCCTCATCAATAGAGGTGCCAGGAGAACCTAGCATTGTATAGTGGTCAGCGCTACCGATAAGGGGGTCTACTGGAGTATCTTTCTTGAGATTATATGTAATATAAGAACCGATGTCGTCTGAGCCCCTGTTAATCCCTCTCCCCCTGAGGTTCATCTGCCCACGAATCCGATTATTAAACCCGATAGCTCCCGCTTCTTCGTTTAAGCGCCAATGACCGATACTCCCATAGCCGGTGGGGTCAATAAATGTGCCTCCACTCCAGATACCGTTGAATTCTTCTCCCGTGTCATAATCGGTACCTTGGTCCTTTATGTAGAACTTGGGAGTAGCACTGATAATTTTACGAGGTTCTCCGAGGGATTGTTTGGGACTAGTACTAGGGGGCATTTATATCTCCTCCTGAAACCTAAATCTAAAGGTAAAACGAGTCAAATCCCAAAAGCTTTTATCTACCTTATCAATAGTTAAGTGGCCGACCAAACAGTGCGGAACATTGGGCAGATAGGGGTGCAGGGCAAGGCGATATCCCAACTTCTGCCACTTCATCAAAGCCTGGATTTTATCGTACTCTGCCTGTTTCATATTAACAAAGTCACACTCAATGGTATAAAGTTCGCGGTGAGCAAAACCTGTAGTATCAATCCTTACTGTAGTACCATCCCCCATGACGGAGGTTACAGGTTCTACAGGCTGGTACTTGCTTACCTGTAAAGTGTCTTGTTCAGGATAATGATTAATTTCGCAATACCCGTTGCTTGCTTGAGTACTGCTAAGGTCTCCTTGATGCTCTAACCAGATGCTATCTACAAAAACATCTAGTTCAGCCCCCCGGATCAACCGGGTATCGGCAGCAGTGATATTACTCTTCGCCCTAAGGATGACAGCCAAGTTTGCAGGCATATAATCATCGTAAAAGTCGTACCCGATCTCCCCTACATACCCTGAAACAATGTCGGTGACCCAAGAATTCTGGTACCGGTTGGAAGAGTTTACCAGGTTATCCGTGCTCATCATGTGAGAGCTGTATTGGTTTACATCTGCATTCAGAAGGGGTCCCCACTGGAACCTAGCAAAAGCCTCGGACCCCGCAATGAGGTTGGCTTGGGAAGGTTCAAGGCTACCCTTCCAAGTAATCCCCATGCGGTACGTAGTATTGGGCACAATGCGGATGTACGAGGGGTTAGTGATATTACCGATGTCCTTTACCAAATACTGATAAAAGATACCGACTGACTGGTAGTTGGCGTTGGTGTCTACTTCTTCAGAAATACCATTAACCATTGTGAACAGACGCTGAGCAGTTTTCTTATCGAATTGCCCACCACCGTGGGAAGCTCCTACTAAGACACCGGCTGAAAACTGGTTAGAATCGATGGTCAATGCATTCTCGTCAGTACGATAAGCTAAGTAGGCATTATCTGTACTATCGGTTTCCCAATAGATGTACCGGAAAGAAGCCTGGATCGTTTCCCCTTCCCAATCAGCATCCCAGTTTTCAGGACTACCGTCAAACAAGGGTTCGCGATAAGGAGCAATGACGTATTCGCAATGCTCAATGACGGGGCCGTAAGAATTGAGTTCACCGTTGAGAGGTCCCGTTTGAGTACCCACTGCATAATTGTTGGACTGGGGCAGGATCATCTTGATCCCTACAAAATCTGTAGCCAGGGAGTTCTCCCAGATTTCAAAGTGGTTCCAGGGGGCGTCATCGATACCCAGCGCATAACGGCTCATGGCTCCGAAGTGACTAGTGCCCTTGAAGATACCCAAGGTAGCCATCTTCGCATTCTCAACCGCCCACCCCTTAGCCATACCTGTACCCAAGACGGTGATATCATCCCCCACCGAGTAACCGTAATCTGTTCGACGATCTAAGGGGTAGATGACTCCGTTTGTCCAGAGATTAGCGTTTACAGCATTGGACACTACTTGTGCTGCAACTGCAACCCTGAAGGACTCAGTATACCCCTCAACATTCTCATAACTTGAAGGGCCGATAACTGCCTTATCCCCGAACTGGAGATAGTTGGAGGGTAGAGAGTTATGGTCCTGGGTTGCAGCCGCTATCCCGAACTCTACAGCATTCGCTGCAAAAGCAGATTGACCGTGGGTGTCGACTGCTAAAGTGTATTTGACCTTGGTCCCAATTTCAAATTTGGAATTCAGGACATCAACCGCAACCGCTAATTCCCATTTCTGCCCAACAGTATCAGCTGCCACATCTTGAGAGGTAGTACCAATTCCGGCAACCCCTACTTTATCAAGTGATTGGGCAGTAGTAGCCATGGTTACCCTCCTAGAGTACCGATGTTAATTTCACGGTTATTAATAGCATCCTGCATAGCCTGAACCATGAGCTGCTGGAGTTGGAGTTGGAATTCAACCACTGAACCTGAACCAATGAATACCTGCTCCCCGCTGACCACAATAGTCGGGGAGATAGTGACATTCATGGACTCAGCCTTGATTGTACCCGAGATCTTTCGAGCGGAGGTTCTCAGGGTATCTCCTTCGGCCCCATCAACCCCTTCCCCTCGGATTGCGTTTTCTTGGGCGCTAAAAGCAGCATTTGCAGCACTGAGCTTATCAGCCTCTTCAGCGGCTGTTGCGTTATAATCCTGCTGAGCATCCCTCTTCGCTTTATTAAAGGCAGCATTCGCTGCAACCTGTATTACTGCTAACCCGGCCATTGCCGCTGCAGCAGCCCATGGACTTCCATTCAAAGCAAGCTCTTTAGCTATTGCCGTAGCAATAGTGATAGTAACGTCTTTGATCATTGCTGCCCGGGCAATCTCGTTGTCTCGTTTAAGGGCAGCTTGAGCAAGCTTCCTGTCATGCTCCATTTTAGCCTGGGTCTGGGCCATCTTGGCCGCTAACAAAGCTTGTTCTTGAGCCTGGGAAATAGCCCCTGATTTCACCTCAGCTGCTAACTCCTTTTGATAGTCACTATTGGCCTGTAAACGGTCATGGTCAAGCTTATCAAAAGTTTCGTTATATGCAGCCCTATTATCCTGCATCTTAGTATAGTAGGCCACAGTTTGATCCATTGCCCACTGGAGGACCTGCATCCGACGTTCCCACTTTTCTTTTTCGGGGTCAGTCTCTGCTCTAGCCTTTTCATTATCATACCACTTTTGAAGAGCCTCATCATAACCATCACCGGCTGCAATCTGCTTCTCGATATACCTCAACTTCATCTCAGCAGCAACTTGATCGGCATTACTTAATTGAATGATTTTACCTTGAGCATCCTTATAAGTACCACCCACCAGCTGCTCGTAGAGATCCTTCTCCTCCATAAGAGCTGCTTGAGAATCTTTGTGAGCTTGGATCTTATTCTGATACTCATTAGAGAGCTGTTGCTCTTTGATAGCCTGCTCAGCTAAGCGACGGTTCTTACCGGTGAAAATCCCTAAGAGAGAAAGTTCAAGGTCCTTCTCCTCATGGGTAATTTTCCCCGACTTCTCCTTTTCTTTGATAATCCAACGGAGAGTACTTACCTCTTTGAAGCGTCCCTTATTCAAAGCTTTTTGCATATTGATGAGTTTCAGGCTTTGTCCATTCTCCAGACGCATATTTTCAATGTTCCGCTCGATGGCAGCTGCTTTCTGGTCCTCCCTAAAAGATTTTTCTACCTCTCGAAGTCGAATCTCCGCTTCGGTCTGACTAGCCAAAGCTGCCTTATATTTCTCAATCCCCTCCGTTAAGGTTATTTTACCCTGTGAAAGTTGAATACCAATCTCTGCGAGTTTCTGCTCCTCCTGGGACTGAAGGGCTATAGCCTCTTTGTTCTCGTTATATACTGTATTCAACCCTTCAACAATCCTAATCCAAATACTGTATGCGTCCTTTAGTTGTTTTATAGAACCTAGAGAAGTATCAGTCTCCTGCGTATTAAGAACCTGTTTAACCTTATAGCCCATAATGGCTAATTGCCCATTTATCTCTTCAATGGTGTTCTTAAAATTATCTAAGTCAGTCATACTACCCAGATCACCCATCATACGCTCGATGGACTTACCAGCCGCTACTGCATCTGCCCCCGGTCCGCCAGACATCTTATCGAACATCCCCATGCTGGGAATAAGAGATGCTCCAGCCTCCGCTCCCAGCCCCTTAGCAAGCTCCTCTGCTAAAGCTTCACCCTGTTGTCTCCATGTAGTTTGACGGTTTTCCAGGGACTCCTCTAATTTGTCCATCATCTTATTTAAGGACTCGAGCTGCTTCTCTTCCCAAGCTTCGGCTTGAGCCTGAGCTTGTTTCTCGGGATCAACAATGAGCTTAGGGATAACAGTTTCCATCTTCCGTTGAAAACTATCCAGCTCCTTGGTGACTTCGTCTTGAAACTTAATCCGGTTATCAACGACATCACTGTAAGCCTCTGATATGCCCCTATTGAGATTACCCTCAAGTTCTGCAGCCCGTGCAGCATCTGCAGCATACAGCCGAGCCCGACGCTCATTAAAAAGTTTCTGCTGAGTGATCATGTCGTTATAGTGATCAACATTTGCTCGGAGTTCTTGATCACCGTGCTTCTTCAACCACTCTTCATGATGGTCAGCATAAGCCTGTTCGATCCCAGCAATCGTCTCATAGAATTGAGTAATTTCAGCCTCTATCTGCCGCTGTTTTGCAACTACAATAGACCGCTGTTTTTCGTATGTCTCATTAGCCTTCTGAATCCGTCTCTCTAACCATTGCTGTTCCTCAACACTAGTTGCATCCCAGTATAAATGGGTTAACCTTCCCACTTCAGTAGCATGACGCAGAAGTAAAGCTTGTTCTTTTTGAAGAGCAAATGTACTAATCCCCAGAGGAGAAGCTTTTTCAGAGGTCTCTTGAGTAAGTTCTTCTAGTTGACGACGATTCTCCGTCAACTTGAGATAAGCATCACTCAATTCGTAAGCTTGATCTAGGTGGTCTTTAATGGCTTCGGTTGCTTCATCTGTCTTATTGGTCAATTTACCCCATGCCCAAAGAATTCCCTCCATAACTAAAAGATAGACCGTCATCCTAGCAAGAGACTTGAGGGCTACCCCCACCGAGATAGCAAAAGACTTAAGTCCCAAACCCGCCATCTTGACTGCTTTACCGAACATAACCATTCTTTTACCGGCAATCTGTGCTCGAACACCCAAGGCTTTTAGCCCCAGTTGGGCTTTCTTATACTCAACGTACTGTTGCCTTAAAAGACCAAGCTCTTCCTTGTAGTAGTTATTAACCTTTATCTGGGCAATCCGGAGAGCTTTGAGACCTCGTAACCTCTCTCCTGTCTGGGCATTGATTAAACGCCCTACCTTAGTCCTCCGGTTGTAAATATCTAAATAGAGGGCTTCTTCCGCTACTAGTTTTTCTACAGCTTTTGCACTATTCCGAGTAATCCTCCCAAAAAGACGAGAAATAATGACTACCTTAGTTATAGCCTTAGCTACATCAATAAACCCTAAAGAAACTTTCTCGGCATTCCCTGTTAGCTTACTAATAGTGTTGACTACTTTTTCAAGATTATTAATAGTAGACTTAGCCAAAGCATTAAGAGTTTTAAGACTCTCAATCATCCCCTTAAAAGCCTCACCCAACTCCTTACCCTCGATAGCCGCTGCCCTCATTGCGTCTGCCTTGAAGGTTTCATCTGATAGGAAAGTCTTAACCTCCCCGTAAGTCTCTTTTACTGTTCCTAAGAATGCGGTGATGGCAGGTTGCATGACATCTCCCAATGCCGCTGCCGCATTAAAAGCAGTCACATTAAACTGGGCTAATGCTCCCTCCATGGTACCTAAAACTTTGGCAGAATCCCCTGCAAATACCGCCCCCTCTTTTTGAATACCATTAAGGATGGCTTGGCGCTTCTGGGCTTCATCCAGCTTGCCCATGGTAGTACCGATCTGGGCTGCGTATTCCTTGTACATGATTGATAAGTTTTTAGTAATACCGGCATTATCAACCATGATAGAGTTTTGATTCTTGATACCTTGGGTAGCTCCTACAACAGCCTCTCCCAGTTTCAATGTCCCTTGCCTGTTGAAAGAAGCCGCATCAGTCAGGGTATTCATCATCTTCGTGGCTTCAGGCAACCCGAACCCAGCGGAGAGCAGATTCTTCAAACCCGCCGAAGCCTCGGAAACCGTAAGAAGACCGGACGAAGCCAGGTTCTTCGCCTTCTCTTCAGCCACTCCCATGATGTTTCCTGTATTGAGAGAAACTGAGCCCAAGCCTCGGAGTGCTGATTCCATTTGACGAGAAGACTGAAAAGCCTCGCTGAAAACCTTACGTAAGCCCTGTGTGGCAAAGGTTAAAACGAGGATCTGGTTACGAATGGCTCCAAGGGAGCGGCGGAAACCGGGAAGAGAGATACCCGCGTTAGTACCAATCCTCTGATCGTGCCAGAAGTCCCAAGTCTTCCCGTTATCCCTGACTGCACGGTTCAGGCTTTTAACGTCCCGAGTGGTTTCCTTGAGCTCCTTCTGGGTCTTGTTCTGAGAAGAAGCTCCCTTCTTCATCTCGGTAGTCAATTTACCAGAAGCAACCTTCGCATCTTCGTACGCAGTTCTCAGCTTTTTAACTTGCCCCGAAAGCTTACCCGTGTGCTTACCCAAGTCTACCTGAATCTCTTGATTCTGAGTTAGGATCTTCAAGTACTTCCGCATGGTGAGATACTTCTCTTCGTACTTGGCCTTTACCCTCTCCAGAGTATCAGCTGCCCGCTTGGCAGCAGTAGAAGATTCTCTCTGGGAAACTGTTAACTGATCAAGCTTAGCCTTCTCTCTTTGCCAAGCTGCACCTCCCTCTTTGAGCTTGGCGATATAGCTAGTGGTGGCTTTAACCTGCTTCTCAATAGCTATTAAATTCTTTTCTGTAGAAGCCGCATCTGCTTCGGCCTTCCTCTTTTCTCTAAGGATGACCTCTAGCTTAGTAAGGCCTCTCTCTAGAGACCGATATGTAGCAACATATTCCTTGAGTCGTTCTTTACCCACCTCCATGGAGTGGCCGGACTTATCAATACTTTCAGCAAATGAATCCCAATCTCGCGCAGCAGACTTGGCAGCTTTACCCGCCTTCGACAGATTGTCCTTACCTCCAACCGTGACGTTGAAGATAAAGTCAAACCGGTTATCCCTTCTACCCGCTGCACCCGACATTATCGGATTCCTTTAATTTTTTGCATCTTCTTGATATTCAAGCTACTCATCATTTTCTGTGCCCACTCACTGACGATTTTCCTGACTACTTCCACGTCTCCGGGTTCAAGAGCGAAAACGTCAGTAGGCGGGTATTGAACTTCTCGTGTTGATTCGGGTAAAGCAGAGATAGAAGTCCAACGACTTCCGTAAACGGCTTCATTCGAAACGTTAGACCCTTCTAAACGGTCATAGTCAAGGTAGTGAGTACCCTCCTCGGTAACCCGAGTTGGGACATTCCAAACCCCTCCCTCCATTTGCTCCTGGAGCCTCTGGTAACCCGGCCTACCCGTAATACCTCCCAGCACCAACCGGTATACTTCTCGCCGCCTCCCCTTAGCTTTAGAAGTAGACCCCTCCTTACGCCCAATAGCTTCCATCAGAGCCCCCGAGGCATACAGGACAGTATCATCACCCCCGTGGCCGCGGGCTTCTCGGGCTTTCTGAGTAAACCCTGACCGGGCTTTAGTTGAACGGTGGGGCATCTTAGCCATCTCGCCAGAGATGATATTGAACTCTACTCGACTAAGGATGAAGGGAGCTACCTCATCAAAGACGGGAGTAAGCTCTCCCAGTCTCTCCTGAATGGCCTGGAGTTCTCCACCCCACTCGTCAAACACATCTTCGAAAGAGGCATAATTCTTACTACCTCTTCGGATGCTAATACCCGACTTGTATTTAGGCTTGGCCATTCACTTACCCTACTATCGAGTTCTAGGCGGTAACCCTGCCTGCTGACTCGGTGAAATGAACCGTTTATTTGAGTGGCTGCTTGAGCCACCCTTCTCCTGCTTCGACTTAAACTTCTCTAGCCTAATTCGGTCAAAGTGATTACGCTCTGACCGGATAGCTGAGAAGGCCTCTAGCATTGCCTTTGGTTGATCCCATAAGCCTCCGTCGTAGGGTAAGACTTGGTAGTCCCGACAAGCCTGTTCGGCTTCAATCAGGAACAGAGAGTAGGGATCCATCAACGAGGTTATGCATACTTCAAGTGGATCATTTAGCAAATATAACCTCGCTGCTTCAAAGGGAGGCATGTCCGGGAAAAGGTCTTCCCACTCGGCAAGTTTCTCGAAGACCCCTTCCCGAGTTACCCATGCCTCAGCATAGCCTAGCGGTTGCTGATTGGGTTCTTCGGGATCGAAGACGGGCAGATTAAGACGATAGGTGTCCTGACCTGGTTTCTCGTCTAAATAACAAGCCCTACCCTTGTGCAGACCTTGAGCTATGCAATAATCGCAGTCGTACCGTTTAGTTCTTACGCGGTCTTCTGCTTTCCAGAGCTGGAAGTGGACAAAGAGCTGTAACCTTTTTTTGCTCCCGCCTCCAACACTGAGAGATTATTCGAAGCGTCCATGAGTTCAATGAGCACATCACTGGATAGCTCACGGCAGAGATTGGTCAGGTTAACGGGGCCTTCCACAATCTTGGTGGGCTTTTCGTCCCCTGCGAACCAGAAGTTCTCAACCCTGGTACAGATAGCCAGGAATTCCTCGATATCTGCATTATCCAGCTTGCCGACATTCAGGTCGCGGTAACCTTTACGGCCATCACGTCCCGCTGCAGCATACCGAGCCATGGTCTGGTTGGCCTCGTGCCCGGTCTTGGGTTTGATCCAGAAAATCGTCTGCTCCTCCATGGGAGAGTTACGGTCTTCCTCGACGACAAAGGGAATTGGATCCCTACTGACACCTTTGATCATTTTCTTTCTCCTTATGTCTCGGGTTCACCTTTATGGCTTCCCTTCTTGGGTTGTGGGGGCCCGAAGGCCCCCGATTATTTCAATTACGCAATGCGATCCAGGAGCTCATCGAAGTAACAAGCGTAGACCTCGATGGCGTTGTTAACTGAATCCTTGACAGCTGCCAAGGTACAATCAACCATGAGCTCGTTGTCTCCTGCCATTTCGTAGTCAGTGACCATGGCGTTCATGATGATGGAGAAGTAGTTCCGAGGATCGGTAGCAGAACTGTCGTTCTTAAACCGGTCGGGACCCGTTGCATCGTTGAGGTCATAGTCATTTTCGTGACTGACAGCAGACCCGGACTGACCCCAGTACCAGGCGATACGGAGGGGTTCCCCGTTCAGGAAGCGTGAGATCATGTAGTTCTCACCAACCGTGTCTTGCCCGAAGGGTAGTGAAATGGAACCTTCAGCGGTGAGCATACCCATGTAAACAGAGGAGGCTGCATCATCGTTGTAGTAGTTCCAAGCCGGGTTGTTGTTCACTGTGACTGACATGGACGGAGCATTGACGGTGACCCAGTTCACCTTGGCAATCGTGACGATACCCGAGGCAGTTTCATCTACCAGGGTTTCCCCACTGTCCAGTGTGATCTCGGTTGTAGTGACGGCGTCGGTAAGATAGCGACCATCGTTAAGAGCAGAGCCCTTGACGTAGATATAGTCGCCACCCCCGACTGCCAAGGCACAATCACCTGTGGTAAAAGCATCACCACCTGAGTTCGTGATGGTCTTACCCGTTGCATCGAACTCAATGCCGTTTGCTACTGAGTAAGCATACGAGTAGGTGAAGACGTCCTCGAAAGCGATCTGGGAATCCTGATACTTAAGAGCATTGACCTTATCAAACCCTGCAGTTTCCAGAGTGTTGACATAAGCATTCAGTGCTGTCTGGGACCAAGAAGCACCTTGGATGGTGACTTCCTGAGTCAAGACCCCGCCCGATTCTCCGGAGTAGGTAATTGCCGAAGCAATAGCACCCTTGACCAGGAGATCGATGTCATCAGATTCAGAAGCCATCTGGACGTGACGAGTGATGTACGCGAAGTACTGAGAGTCGGCCTGTGTATAAGGAACACAGGAGAGACGGTTCAGGCTGAAAGCTGAAGCAGCATGGGCAGCCTCAGTAGCACCGGTCTGGAATAACAGAGGCAGGAAGGTTGCGATGTTGTAGGCATGGGCATTCAACGGCAGGGTGAACTCGACGGGTTCCCCGGTCTGGACCGTATCATACTCACCCTCGTGGCGAGTAGAAATACCTCGTGCCTGTGCTGTGTCGATTACCCCGGAAGGGGATTTGAAGTTGGGGTGGTCGTTCAGGGGCATCAGGAACTTACCGTTCGCTGACCCCGTGCCCTGGATACCGACATCAGCGGCATCGAACGAAGGTTCAGAAGCGGCAAGGTGAGTCGCCAGAGCTCGACCGGTCCGGTCGACCTGGATAGCGTACAAATCTTGCCATAGTACTCGAGCCATAATTAATCTCCTTTACTGGATTGGCCGATAGTTGGGATAGCCGCTGTCGATGAGTCCGGCTTGGATTCTGATTTCTTGGGTGTTTTCGGTTTAGAGACTTCTTTCGGAGCCTCGACCTTCTGAGGTGGAGCCTTAGGGGCAGGCCTGTCCACAATTTTGTAGGAATGGGTGGCTAAGAAGGGGAGGACTTCCCGATCCACTTCTACAACCAAGCCGGCGCTGTTAGAGAGCTTCCGGCGGATAGCAGGATCATCAAAGCTCTCGCCTTTTCTCAAGACGAAACCGATTCCGTTTTCCCCGACTTTGATAAAGACCGTACCCTTCATGATATCCTCCTTAAGCTCGGAGCTGGTCTAGCGTGTCTATTACGAGGTCCAAATTACTACCGTACATCATCCCACGCCCATCGTGGGACTGTCTGTAATTGGTTCCTTCGTAAATTGTATTAATTGAAATGCCTCCAAAATCTTTATTGGCAAATATAATCTGCCGAAGGTATTCCATCAAGTTTAAGTTTCTCTCTAAAGCATTCTGCCCCTGAGCCATCTTGTGGATGCCGTAAACTGAAATTGCCCGGCTTACAACATCCATTCCCGTGAACTCGTGATCCCTCACTTCGTTATCAATCCCCACAAAAACGAGGGGATAAGAAACGGTAGGCGGGGCAGTGAAGCTTTTGAAAGATTGAACCGAAGATAAGTAATTTTCAACCCCGGTTTTATACCCCTTAATAGTATTCATGATGGTGTCTACTACTGTTTTAGCATCAGCCTCAATATTGGTTGAAGCAGTAGTGCCTCCTACATCAGGGTGCAACTCTTCTTTAGTAAAGAGAGCCATATCAAAAGAAGCGACCTGGATAAACCCATTGCGATAAGGGATAGACTGGTTGCTTGAGCGGGCATTTAAGATTTCTGCATCGAAAACCTGGTCTGCTCCCGTACCGATATGAGGAATCAACCAGTCAGTAGCCCCCACCCCAAAAAGGTCCATAGCTTTATCCATCATCCCCATGGAAGCCCTCTTTGCATCCCGGCTATCGGACTTGTGAGAATAGAATTCTACAGTAATACTTTTCTGAGCTTCATAGACGCCCCCCGAAAGAAAACGAATGGGACGTTCATTCAAAGGAAGCACAGTAACAAAGGGAAATCCAAGGGGGTTGCGTTCGGGATACATAGTGACCTTGTTAACGCTCGACAAGGTGCCGCCAGCACCTGTCTCATCGTTAATCGCTTTTTTGACCCCCTCCAGGAGGTCGATCATCTTGGCCACTTGTCAACTCCGAACGCCTTCAGCGGCGCTGCTAACTTACTCCGTCAAGTCTTGGTACCCGATTGCTGGGTCCCAATCATAGCCGTCGTAGTTGGTTACGTCCTCTCCATACTCGTTAACTTCATAGTCAACCTGGATCGGTGAGATATCCTGAGTAATAAGCCCTGCTTCAAGGAAGGCGTTTTCTTTCTGGATATCTTTCATCAATTTATCATAGGCTCTCTGGTATTTCTGAGAAGCCGTAGAAGCGTTGGGTGACTCATCGGTGAATAATGAATCTAGTAAAGTAACTGTACTCAACAGTGAACTGAGTCGGACCAACATCCGGGAATACTCATAAACTTTTACGATGACCACATCATTTTCAGCAAAAGTCCCTTCCCATAGGGCAGCAGGTACCGTAAGGAAAGTGTCGGTAGAAGTAAAAGAAGAATCTGTTGAGCCCGTGCCTTGAGTTCCCCTGAGGTCATGGGTAACCGTGAATTCAGTAGCACTGGTAAAATCAAATCTATAAGCCCCCGTGTAGACCAATGCACTATCTGAAATAGAGATAGAGACCGACCCGTTTGTCAGACGCAGTTTGCCGGAGGTAGATTGTCCACGGGGGCGAAACGGGGTTCCTACCCACGGCGTTGTGGTGAGGTCGGCGGAATAAAGGTTGCGGAGTTCAGAAAGGATTTGAGAATCACATAGAGAAATAGTGTCCCTCATCTCCTCCTCAGATGCTTCAGAAAATACTAAATTCTCCCTATCCCAGAGCTGAGGAAATAATCCAATGATATCCCAAGTTGTGCACATAGTCTGTAACGCTGACATGTTTACTCCTGGTTAAAATATACAAAAATTGGTCGTGTTTTTCAAATCCAATTATGGTCAATCATTTTTGATTGATTTTGAAAAGTCAATCAATATCCCTACTATTGAAATTTCAAAGCCAGCGCTTTATTCAAGCAAGCTGGTAGTATTGAATAAGTCAACTATCAAATCAATCTACCTCTATTGTTAAAAAGCAAATCATACTAAAGAATTTACAGAAAAGAGCCCCGAACAAGTCGGGGCTCTTGGTTGATGTGATAGGGCGGCTTACGCCGTGGACTTGACGATGTACCGGTAGTCGGTGTGACCCAGGCCCCAGTGCATGGAGAACCGGAACCGAGCGACGATCTGGTTGGTGAAGGCCAGCTCGCTGTTGACTCCCTGAGAAGCCGTCTGCGGAGCGAAGACGTTCAGTGCCAGGATCTGCTTGGGAAAGTCACCCATGTACCAGGTGGTGGTGTCAGCCAGGTAACGACTGGAGACGATTGCCAGGTTATCAGCCCCGAGATCCTTGACAGGATTGTAGGTACCGATGTTGGAAGCGTCGGTGTTACCCTTGGCGATCAGGAGATCCGACTTCAAGATCTTCATGGCCGTAGCCTTGAGAGCATTGGGGATCAGGATCGCATTGGGCATGATGTCGATAGCCTCGCCGGATTCGTCGACCATACCGTTGAACAGCTGATAGACAGCGTCAATATCGGTGTAATCGGCCAGGGCGTTGCTGGCGGCCAGGTTGTCGTTGGTCTGCCCGTCAAAGGCAGTATCGTGGTCATTGCTGTAGAGGTCAGAAGCAGACTTGGCGGTACCCTTGTAAATACAGCCCTGGAAAGAAGACTCCTCCATGGCGGTACGGGCGGTACCTTCGACGGTCTGCACGATCATCCGGGCGCGATGTGCACCGGCGGAACGGCCGATATCACGGGCTCGGGACATCACCTCAGCGGTACGATCTTCGAAGATGACTTCACGAGTAAGGGAGATCATGCGACCGAAGTCAGCCATGGTGATCTTCCAATTTTTCTCGCCGAAGTCAGTTTCTTCGTACGCCATACCCTGACGGCGGAGCTGGAGTTCGGTATCGCCAGCTTCGAATCCGACGACCAGTTCCTCATCGACCTTGGTAGCCTGGGATTCACGGACGAGGACGTCCACGTTACCCTTGTGAAGTTCATAAGCGTCGATGATGTCCTTATGAATCACCTTCTGAGCGATTGTCGGGAATGCCGAGGAGTTCAGTGCCTCCGCCACCCGTTCAGCCGGAGAGCTGAGGGGGACATGAGGGATCAGTTCCTGGTACAGCCGTTTGAAGCCGAGGTTACGGCGGTCAATCTTACCCTCATTGATAAGGGTAATAATCTCCTGAGCTGCAGCCTCGTGGCCAACCAGTGCATCACCACCGGCTTCCTTGACTTTCGCTTCTACGAGTTTACGAAGTTCAGACATGATCATCACTCCTTACGCAGAAACTGCGAACAGCTTGGCCAGGTTGAGAACGTCGACCAGGCACTTCAGAGAAGTGGTCGTTGCCTTGGTCTCCCAGGCATGGGCGATGGTATTGGCCGAACCATCGGCTTCCAGGGTACCGTTCGTGAAATTGCCCTTCAGACCAGCGCCGAATTCGTATGCCGCGGATTCCATGGGCATCTCCACGATGCAGCGGGTATAGAACAGGATGTTCTGGATACCGTTAGCATCGGCAGATTTCATGGCAGAGACCCCGCAGAAGGTGCCATCATCGGTGACAGCAGCCATCTTCTCGACTTCACCCGATGTGCATTTCAGGAAGTCACCCACCTGAATGTCATCGGCTGCCGTCTTCTTGGCCAGGGTCATGCGGTCGAACTTGCCGTCGCCGAACTGAAGGATCTGGGTTGCTTTGAGATCAGCCATGATTCAAATCCTCCTTAGGCGTTGAGTTCTGCGACCAGACGGTTGGTATCGTAGGAGGGGGTTTCCTCATCCTCGGTAACCGTCTCTTCTTCGTCCTCGTCCTGCCGCTGGCCATGCCCGGAGACGGGCTTCTGGGCAGCTTCGATCAGAGCGACGCGGTCCGCAATTTTTTCCAAGATGTCATCATCTTCCTTGAGCTTGTAAAGGCCCTTACGGAAGGTTTCAGAAACCTGGAGTTCGTCTTTCTCGTCCAGTTTGGACTCAGCAATAAGCTGATCCACATGGGCCTTGTGGGCCTGGACCTCTTCCTTGAGCTGAAACTCATCGACTTTCGCCTGAGCCTCATCCCGTTCGCGTTCAGCCTCTTTCAGCTTGCCCTCCAGATCAGCCATTTTACCCTCGAATTCCTCGATGGTACCATTGGCCGTGTCCAGCTGTTCCTGAAGGTCCTGGGCGGTCTGTCCTGCCTGCTCCTTCTGAATAGCTTCGCGAATCTCGTCAGCAAGTTCCTGAACGAGGTCTGGACGATTAGCTTTCAGGGCTTCACGTGTCAACTCTTTCAGATCCATGTGATCCTCCTGTGTTTGTGAGTTGATTTGTTCAGCCATTTCGGTTTCATAGAAAGTATTGTTAAAAGCTTCCATCGCTTTCTGATAACGTTTGAAAGTTTCGGGGTCATCCTGGAGAGAAGCAGCAATGGACTCAACCCCCCCGCCGGCAGCAGGGTATGTAACAAAGTCTACAGAGTTAAGGAAGACAATTTCCTCAACGATGTAGACCATGGGTGTACCTTCTACTTCTGGATCAAAACTTTCATCCCCCCAGAGGTGCCCATCCTTGGCCGTACTTTCTCGGACTTTTGCCCGAGCATCAATGGAGCAACCCACTTGACCGGGGTGACGCTTGGCGTACTCGTATATCCATTGAGTATTAGGATTGCCTGCCATCTCAGCGATGGCGTAGGCCGCACCGTCCTTCTTCCAGGATTCAACAGCGATAGCTACGACCTCTTCCATGCCTCTACCAAACCACCCCCATGAATGGTTCATGTAGAGCTGAGGACGTTCCTTGATAAAGTCGGCTACTGACTCAGCTACCTCTGCGCTATAGAAATAATTGTTTTTAGACTTACCGGCTTCAATGAGTTTAAGCTCAAGTTTACCGACAGCCTTTTCGTCCCCCTCTTCAGACTCCAGAAACCTGACAGCCCCAAGTTGAACCTCATGAAGCTGGTGGGAAGCATCATCAAAGTTTCCTGTAGTCCCAATAGGAATCGGAGGAGTAAAGGGAGAATTACCTCCGGGATATTGTAAGCCCTGCATATTTAATCCTCCTTAAAAAATTCTGAGACGTAGCCCTGTAATTCATGACCCACAAATTTATATACGATGAGTAGAACCTCGCAAGGAACATATCGGAACCCTAAAGAAGATGGTCCAAATCGCTATATTTCTCGCTTAGCTTGTGGGTAACCTCACCCTCGCGGACATCATTACACGATGTACCTAGGATCTTAAGTATCATCGTACCATAGTAGTTACCGCGATTAAAGAGGTCAAACATGAATAAGACGTTGAGCCAGAAAGGAGTACCCTTCCCATGCTTATTGGTCTCAAATGAGCGTTCCAACCTTGCAAGCAGAAGTTCTCGAATTTCTTGCTTCTGTTCTTCGGTGTATTCTAAGCCAGCGGCCATAGCTATTTTCCTTTCCTATGGTGTGAAAGAGTTATTTCTTCTTACGTCGCTTCCCGCTGTGGTCTCCGCCCTTCTCGGGATGGGACTTATTGTGCTGAGCAGGAGTCATCTTCTTGAAATTAGAAGGCTTATTATTCTTTTTGTTGTGGTCCTTGTGATGAACTACTTCACCCTTCTTGGCTTTGGTAACACCGCGACGAAAAGTCTTGGACTTCCCACCTTTCCAGCGGCCGTTCTTTTTACCGAACATTTTGTTACCTTTTTTACCATGGACAGTTTTCCGGGCAGCCATTAGTCAGATCCTCCTAATTCTTCTTCCTCAGTCAAAAAATACGACAGTATTAAATTACGAATTTTAGGTTGATTAGTCAAGTCCAAAGTATAGGGGTGAGGCTGACCTTTTATTCTAACTGTCAAAAGGACCAACTCGACTAACTCGTCCAGCTCTGCAGCCTCTTGACTAGGTTCTTCTTCAATTATCAGTCCCCGAATCCTGCTTTCCTGTGTCATTTTTCTCGCTTCCTTTCTCTGGGGGTTCTTCTACAGGATTAAGTTGGCGTTCAGCGAGGATCTGAGCCAACTCCTGTTGCCAATTATACCCAGCCTTACTAGCTAGGGTAGAGAGTGAAGCAATTCCGATTTCTTTGTGAATCTTGAGTACTTCTGCTTGAGATTTTGGGTCCTCCCTAATGACATCTGGAAACTCCAGAGACATGGGAATATCGACGGTCAAGACTTTACGCTTCTTGATCGTACCTTCAGGGCCCAATACGTCCTTTGCGGCTTTCACAACTTTTTCATAGTCCATACCCTCGGCAACCTGACGATTAATAACATCATAAGCCTGGATAACAGACTCAATAGAATAGTCGGGTACTTCCACCCGCTTGGGGAGTTTACCTTCAGCTACCGCAACCTGGATCACGTAGCGATACATGTCCTCGAATTCTTCCTCAAAGAATTCTTGCCAGCTACGGATAAACTGGCTGAAGGGAGTATCAGCTTTACGGATAGAGGCATAGACCTGTTGATCAGATCGCTGGTTAAGGATATGGATGGGAATGTTAGCCCCAGCGCCGATGGTGTAGAGGATTGCCAGTCCATCCTCTTTAGCTTCATCGGACTGAAGCTGGGGATTTTCAATTCTGTAGTGTACGTCCTCATTTTCTACCAGCATCATCCCACCCCGAGGTGCTCGGCGTTCACGGGTGGTAGCAGTTGCACCTTTACCCTTGATCTCTTTGATCCAAACAACCTTGGCTCGTTCGTGGTTGAGGCGAATTCGGTCAATCAACCAATCTTCGTAATACTTGAGATACTTGATAACTGGCTGAAGGGGTACACGACCTCTAAGCTGGTCATCATCGGTAGTTTTGATGAAGTGGACATAAGGAACCTTGACGGTACCTTTCTTCCGAGCTACACCGTTGTCAAAATCTGCTTGACGGAAATCCGGAACCCAAGAGTTCCGTTTATAAACCTGTTGAGAACCCTCCAGGGTGGACTCAAAAGTCCACTTGTACTCTTTAACAGTCTCGAAATCATCGGGGTCAGTTTTGATGTCTTCAACCTCGTTGGGTCGAATTCGTCTGACATAAACCTTACCCTCTTTGTCATGGTAGGCAATGAAGAGCTCACCCTCGATGTAAAAGCGCTTAATCAACCGCTTCTCACGGATCTTCATCTTGTTACGCTTACGGAATTCGTTGATCCACTCCTGGACCTTGGGAACTTCAACCTGAACCTTCAGACCCCCTCCAATAGTGTAGTTGGTCCAGTTGTCCAGGATAGAGCGGGCATGAGGATCAGTATAATACCTAGAGTTTACTGCATCCTGCATCATGAAAAGTTCATCTACAGTCTGGCCCCTTTGGAACAATGTCCAAGTAGAAACCCAACCACCAGTAAAAGCCTCAAAAGCTCTAAAGAAGGATTTACGGAGTTTGGAGAACTTGGGCTTCTTCAGCCGAATCTTAGCCTCTTCTTCTGTAGTAGGCACCCCCGCTTCATAGAGGTAAGAGTAGTCAGACACATCAGTGACCTGGGCCTCTTTTTGAAGAGGACTATCGGGATTATCTCGGTGCCACCCTCGCTCCTCATTTATCCCCCCTTCCCGAGCCTTAGCCTGAAGCTCTTCTACCTCCTCAGAATTAAGAACTTGGGCATCCTCCCCTACCAGCCACTCTAGAGCCTTGTCCTTAAGGCTGATTTTCTTGGGCTTTACAGGTCTGTCCTTAGCCATGCGTCTTCCTCCTGGTCTTCCTCATCCACTTCGGGATATAAATACTCATCAGGGGTATCATCCATTTCAATATAGGCCCCTGTATCTCTATAAAAATCATCCGCGGCGTCAGCTTCCATTTCCTCATCATTGTCAATGTATTCCCGTTCATTGACAGTCATATTGTATACGCAGCCTGCAATACTTTGTAGGACATCGATAGTGCCTCGGGGAGGGTGGTCGACTTTCATCTTCCGAAGATTAGCTTCAGCAGCCCTAGCCTCAGGTTCCCAGAAATCATGCTTTACTAGGTCTAGCCGCTCATCATATAGAGTATCCTTGAGAGATTGCCAAGCCGCAAGAACCTGGCCCTCAGTTGATACCCTCTTCAAGCCGTCGTCGTCATCTTTCTTTTTATCAATCTTAGTAATCTTCAAATAGGTAGAAGTACGATCAATAGAGAGACGACCTACTCGGTAACCGTGGGACTTAAGGATCTGGATTGAGTCGACGGACTGAAAACCATCAAACGTGATGAGGGCGATATAGAACCCCCTTCGAGAGGTTTCATAGATGATTTCGCGGACAGCACTGATAAGGACTTCTTCCCGAGGACCCGCCTTGATGCGGCCTATGAAGTCTAATTTAGCCTTGGGCATCCTCACCTTGACGTTCTTGGTTCCGTGAGCGCTGTATTCTGCAACCTCCCGGTCTACAAACCCGTCTGCGTGACACATTGAAATCCCGCAAGCATCGTGGTTAACACCCAAGTCAATGTGCATATACCGCCAAGCGTTATCTTCATCACTACAACGCCATTCATCATCAAAGGTTAAAGTTCCATCATTAAAGGGGTTATGTCGCCAAGTCTTAGTGACACTGGAGATTGCCTCTCTGTTACGGAAGAACGGGCTAACCGCCTCCGTAGAGATACACGCAATATCCCGGATAAAGTTTTCCGGGTCCCGAAGAAAGTTCGGTTTCAGCTCCATTGGGACTTTTATTAGCAAAGGGCCCCCACGAGGTCAATAGTTTTGACGATAAGGATGGTCTCCTCACCCGCCTCGAGTAGGGGATAGAGTTTCTGATAGAACCTCTTGAAAGCATCGGTCGAGTTGATAGTCTTACCTTCATCAGGGATATTGCTCATCACCCCATCCCCTGAGAGGACACAGCCGTCAGAATTTTTTACCCAGTTACCAATATGAAAATAGACCCACTCAAAATCAGGAACTTCCTTAACCCAGATATGATACTTAAACCAGGGATATTTATTCCTATAATGGATAGTCATATCACTCTCAGCTTCCCGCAACCCTACAGGATAAACACCATCGGGGATCCCTGTGATCTTGGGGATTTTAGTGTCCCGCTGAGGGTCTTCGATGGAAAACATTTGGAATTCCCCATTAAGGAAAACTACACCGATAGAGCTCTTATTGGTTTGGTTGAGGTGGATCAGTTCAATGACATTCATGGTGTTCCTACTTTCTTCATGAGTTCAAGGACAGTCCGGGAATCACCCAAGGCAGTATGCGCATCGGGAGTCTTGATCCCGAAGAAGGCTGCAACTGTGGTGAGTCTATAATTAGGCAAATCATATCCTAAACCTCTGATGTAATTTAACATATCTACATATTCGAAACAATTAAATTCGGATCCGGCGTGGAGTATAAAACGCTTATCAAACGCTATATTATAACCAATAATACGCTGGTTTTTCATAAACTCGAGTATTTGAGGCTTTAACCCTTGAATTGTAGGAGAAGCATCAAGCTCAGCCTGAGTATGCCCAAACTCCCTAAGACGAGTGGAAGCAACCTTGATGCAAGGATTCACCAGAGAATGGAATTCAGTCAAGTCTGACCAAGTCTTCCCAATCTTGATCATGCCTACCTCTATGATTTTGTCCCTGCGGTGACTGAGACCCGTGGTTTCCAAGTCGAAAGAGATCATGCTACTTCCTTCTTAATCTCAAGAGTGTCAGTATCCACTACGAAATATTTACTCATATCAAAGTACTTAGGTCCCTTCGCTTCCCAAAGGCTACGAGAACGGAAGAAAGCATTTAATTCATCGGCCCCTACCGCAATGATCTCATCCCGCTTACGCTCTACAAATGAGTCGGGGTATAAGGGAGAACTGATCAAGACCACCATCCCGGGAATGTGACCCCGTTTCATGAATCGTGAGGTCATGCGGTTCATGACCGCATTGAACATTTCCTCACCCGCATCATAAATATCTTGACCCGACTTCTTAGAATCCTCAGTAACTTCGAGAAAATTCGCCTCATCAATGACAGCAGCATAGACGTTATATCCCAAAGCAGAAAGAGCAGAAGAAGTACCAGCGTAGATACAAGTGTTATTACGTTCAATTCTGATCTCCCGGGACAGTCGAGGGTTAGGCGGGAAATAGTCGTTATTGAACCCGCACTGAAACCGGTCCCAACAATAGGTGAATACAACACGCTTAGCCTGAGTTTCAGACCGACTCATCAGCATAACAGCAATGACTGAATTATCAACCAGGTCGAAGTGACGTTGGGGGTTCTCATACATACTGAGCTCATACCACAACAACCACAAAATTACAGAGGATTTGAAAGACTTACCCGCACCAATTGCTTCCAAGAATACTGCCAGGTTAATAGTGCGTTTCTCCCGCTCTTCCCACAAATCAACAAGATCCTGGTACACCCCCTCATACATTTGTCCTTGAAGCCCTAAGAAGTAGGGATCGTTGAGAAGGGTCTCCAAAGGGATATCTCTAAATTCTCCGATCTGTTTCTCCCCCCAGTCGTAAAGAGCTCCACCGGTTTTATTCTGGTAGTCTTTTACTTGACGCTCGATTTCTCGGATGAGTAAGTCATCCGAGCTAATACCGTTAGGATCCATGATTACCCCCGTTCAGGAGGTCTGAAGATAAGGTGAACCGTCGTCATAGATCGTGTCTAACCTCCGAAAAGTTTTTTAAAGATTAAAGTGCCTAATTCTTTACCGAACATACCCAGAACAGCGGTAGTAATAATCCCAACCCAGGCCAAAATCTTACCCCCCTTACTACTCCACCATTTTGCTCGATGAGCAGCCTTGAGGACCCACTCCTTATTTCGACACAGTTCAAGAATCTCAGTATCATGGGGATGTATAATGGATTTCCAAGCCCTAAACCTAGCAGCTTCACCCTTCATACCGGTATCATCGAGAACAGCAGTATCTCCCTTAATCAGCTTGTCTATTTCATCCAAACGACTATTAAGGTCAGCTACTATTTGGTCTACTATACCTCTGAATTTCTCAATCAAGAAAGCATCTAAGTGGTCATCCATGGGGGCCCCACCTAGACAATAGATTGATTCAGTTTAGTTTGTACACTCCGAAGTGAATCGTACATTGACTGAAATTGTAATGCTTTCTCCAGTTGGTGAATCAATGTCCCATTCTCCATGGGCTTAAGCCATACCTCTATGGGTAATCCTTTTTCTTTCACTTTTTCCACCACTGGCTCAAAACCCGTAAGGAGGACTAAAGGTGTTTTATGGACATTGAAATCGATAAGTTCCAAGCCTTTGTGGTCTCGACTCAGGTTATAATCGATAATACCAAGGGAGTACTCCCGCTCCATTAAACGATTTTTTCCCTGCTCAAAGCTGTTAGCTGTGATCACAGTAACATTGGGGAAGGCTTTTTCAATATGGAGTTTCAGCGCTTGGATGACGGTAGTTTCGTCATCAACTAATAGAACAGTACCAGCTAAGTTACACACAATGTCTTCTCCTTGCTCATGTATCATCTAGAATCCTCGCTATGTTCTGCAGTCTCAACGATATCAGCTTCTTCAACCACATTCTCAAGGTTGAGTTCACCCCCGATGATTCTGCCCTGTGTCTTAAACGGAGCAACTACACTCTCCATGATTTCAGAGAGGACTATCTTGGCAGCCTTCTCATTTACATTGGTCATGATAATCTTAAAGATTTGAGTGACTAGTGCTTTAACCGTTGAGACGTCAAGTGAGGTTTCCTTCTTTAACTTAGCTCGAACCTCTTTGGTTTTTACAATTTTGTCTGTGAGCTTAAGGAGTAATTCAATGGTGTCGTTGGGTAGAATAACCCCCCGGTCGTTCCCTTCTTCATCTGCAAACTTCGTCAATAGGTATTGCTGCAGGACATAGAGAGTCTTGATGTCGTCATCTACCGTAGTAAGGTGACGTTCCTCGATAATCTCTGCATTCTGATAAAGTTCGAGAAGGTTCTTCGGGAGGCCGTGTTGTTCATTGAGCTGTAACCAAAGCCCTGTATTACGTGAGTTCGTAATAGCTCTGTTGTGGAATGAGCAGGGTCCTACGCCCGGGTGGTCGGTCCCTTGACCTGCCGCATTGGTACAAACGTACCCCTCAGGCATCGCATTACGTTGGACACCGCATATCCTACGAATATGGCGGCCATGATCATCTACCAAATAAACCTCATAAGCATTAACCCGCTTAATTAGGGGTTTAGTAGAGTTAGGCCTTTCCTCGGGAAGGTTCTGCGGTGTATTTCCTAGTTCCATCATTCCTCAAATAATACTGTTACTGTAATTTAACAGACTAATTGCTTATCCACAATACCTCTTTCTACAGAGGACAGACTAAAGCCCCCGTAGAGTAGGGGGCTAAAATCTGCGGACTTACGAAGACGTTGTGGGGGTCGTCTTCAGCTCGGGGGTGCGACCCGACTTAGGCAGGGCCGTTTCCCCTAAGGCCTTGACTGCAGCAGTGGCCTGCTGGACCGATTCAAAATCATACTCTTTGTTGAAGAAAGAAGTGTTACCAGGCTTCCCTTCCTCGAGGGGATTGGCTTCATCTTCTTCAATCCGGTAGATTGTGATTCGAACACGGCAGTAAGGCGGGGATAGGACCTTCTTGCTGGCATCGTCATGACGTTCAGTTACTCTCATTTGGCTTCCTCCTTGGGTTTATTTTTCTTAGCAGCCTTGGCCTTCTCATCATAATCCTCAAATTTCTCAACGAAATCTAAGATGTAGGGAGCAGCCAAAGTGTATTGTGAATCGCTCTTCTTGAGGATCATGTCCGCTAAATGGAGGACATGGTCAGGGGAAAGGTCGAAAGAAATCTCGGGGATCTCGACCATTGGAAGATCAGAATCCAATTTATCCAGAGCTTCATTGATCACCCGAAGAATTTGGGAATTCTTCTTCAAAGTAACCTTCTTAAAAGGGATTGGAACAGCATTACCACGACCATCGGCCACGGGAAGTCCATCCTCGTCCCTTTTAACCTCGGGATTCTGAAGGGTGTTAATAACCTCTCGAAGTTCAGAGAAATGCTGTTTCTCATCCTTTACGAAATCGCGGATCTTATCAATCCACTTGTCATACTCATCCCGATTACCATCAACCTTGTTGATGAGTACATCGGCCGGAATTCGCATCTGGGATTCGTACATACGAATCGGATTCGATACCAGAGTTATTTTCATTTTCGGCATCCTCCTTGGTAGGGGTTTTTTAGGTTGCATTGTCATTTGTCTTTCTCCTCTTCGTCGAGGTCACCTTCGACTTCGTCATCTGACTCCATCTTGTCCAAGACCTTCTTGGCATCGGCTTCTAAATCTACAAATTTATCATGCATCTCTACAATAGCTGTATTAGCTGAGAAATATTCGCTGCAGCGTTTAATCAACCGTTTAGCAAGATGACGAGCTAAACGGGGTGGTAGTTCAATTTGTAACTCAGCGCCTGCCTGTTCAAAGTCTACCCCCTCCAGCTCAGCTTTAGTTTGAGCATCTTCAATTATAGTAATAAGACGGAGGAAAGCCCGCTGTTCTTTGATGTTGAGGGGTATCTTTATGGGTTGACCCTGTTGATCTTTCTCAGGGATTCCATCTTTGTCTTTTTTCACTTGAGGAGTCGAGAGGGTTTCAATAACCTCTTCAAGTTCGCTAAAGATAGTCTTTTCTTCATCTTGGAGAGTCCTAATCCTCTCAACCAATTTCTCTAATGAAGTATAGCCCCCATCAGCGGCTTTAAGGATATGCTCAGCATTAACACGAGTAATACCCGTGTAGTTACGAACCTTTTTAACCCGAAGTGTAATGAATAATTTTTCTATTAAAGCCATGACGTCCTCTTTATCGGGATCGTGGTTGTGGTTGTAATTTAGCTTGGATACAGTACATTAGTCAACTACTTCTTTGCCGCTCCATAGAATTCAGACATAGCATCGGGTTCCCCTCCAACAAAATTAGGCTTAAGCGCCCAATTATCCGAAACTACAAGATCAGAAATAGTACCCAAGCTACAATCAGTCCAGTCACTCGGACCGTACTGAGCATCTGCAATTTCTTCTAATCCTATTTCACCGGAAGCAGGTAAAGCCATTATTTCACCAAAGTACCTTTCACATGCCCAAGGTCAATGAGCTTCTGTTCTAGTTCCAAAATATTAAATCCTTTACGAGGATCAATAAAAACTAGCATATCTGTAAAATCATTGATATAGAGCATTTCGTCTCCATTACCCTCTACCTTATCTTCCAAGAAAATTTTTGAAATCCGAGTACGCCGGTCAGAGTGAGTGTCGGGAATAAAAGAGTCGCCTTCAAGACGCCCTCGTTGTAAGAGAATAGACATTGCTTTATTCTCTATCATGAAATTAAACCCAGATACATAAGCGTGGGTATTAATCTCTACATCATCCATTTTTAGGGTAGTCGAGTTTGTTAAAGCAATCATGCCGCTCTCCTTAATTCTTCGATTTTTCTCTCCAGCCCCTCAATGATTTCTTGCTGTTCTTGAACTGCTGCAATAAGAACTGGGACTAGTTGAGTATAGTCAATAGTAAAATAATCAGTGATTTCGTCCTTCCAAAGAGGCATCTTCTTCTTACTGACGATGTTGGGGGCTACTCCTAAAGCTTCTTGAGCAATAAGACCGTAGTGCTGACCCCTGTTTTGCTGACCGAAAACACCTTCTTTATATTCATAAGTAATGGGGCGAAGAGCCATGACAACTTCTAACCCCGAGTTAAAATCCTGAATATTCTCCTTAAGCCTGCGGTCAGAAGAAATAGTGGTGGAGTAAGCGATGACATCGCCGTCAACGTGGAGGTCCCCGTCGCTTTCTAGCCTCATATCGTTGTTAAGACTTGACCCGTTTCCTACATAGAAATCAAGAGAAGTATCAAAAACAGTGGGACTTATGGTGTTCCTTGCATATGCTCGAATAGAAGCAAGGTCAGCTGCCCCCCCATCCTGAGAAGCAAAATTCAACATACCCACAAGGTCACCGCTACCAACATCAGAATCATTGCGGTAAAGAGTAAACTCACCCCCAGTAGTAATAGAGGATTTAGTATTGGCACTAGTAAAAGTCCAAGCCCCTGAAATAGTGGTAGTGCTAGCTTCTCGAGCATAAATACTATGAGGATCAGACCCATTCACGTGGTCGTATGCCCAATTACTTGAAACAGGAGCAGTAGTAGCCGCATTAACAGGGGTGTCATCCACATCAGCCGTAGTAAGAAGGGTAGCAGCTCCCGAAGCTACAGTAGGAGTAGCATTTGTAAAATCTACAACCCCTGTTGATCCGTCTGCAGTCATAGTGATACCCGCATTAGCAATAATTCGAACAGTAGTACCTGATTTATCTATTCCGTAATCTGCTGCTGCATCTAAGTAAACTCCTGCCCCTGTTGCATATACATCTCCTGTGACACTAATGCCGCTTGCGTTGGCCGTAAGTCTTTCAGTCCCACCAGCCCCTAGTGCAACCTGATCTGCCGTAAAGCGAAGATAGGTATCGGTGTCGCCACGATGGTAAAGATACTCATTGGTGTAAATTGAGGGTAAATACGCTGCTCCAGCATTGGAGATATAGTAGGTGGTGCCACCACCCAAGTTTACCTGACCGCTAAAAGCCCAGTCTCCAGTAATTGTTTCATTCTCATCTAGCATTGCAATAGATGAGACATCGGACAGATCGGAACTGTCCAAGCCGGTAATCTGGCTCGCAGCAATACTGAGTGCTGCCTCGTGTGCAGTAACCGCAGACTCACCGACCGTAGTAATGTTACTCGTGCCTGCCCAAGTTGAGAGAGCGGTATTCTCTACGCTACCAAGGCCGACATCGGCTTTGTTTACGTCATGGGGGTTGTCGGTGTCGTTGAAGTGCGAGGTGCAGGATGAGCTGAGAGATGCTACATCCACGCCGTCAACGGTCCCACCAAGCGTTATATCATTAAGAACATTGAGGTCGCCAGAGTTGCTGAGCTGCATAGCGTGTACGGTAGAAACCCCACCCTCACCACCAACATCCCCTTCCGTGCTAGATGCAATATAGTTCCAATGCAGAGATTCTGGATCTGTGCTGTGGGTTGTTGGTGTATGGTGAATCCACCAGTGCCTATTTACTCCCGAAGCAGGAGCATTGGTCAGGATGAGATTTGCTGCCCAGTTCCCCG
>Ga0272443_10001567_pt1 | contig 32640 bp, 30 predicted proteins | sample SSMAcet12_FD_193581 | JGI IMG/M metagenome (GOLD analysis project Ga0272443, IMG submission 193581) | Marine sediment archaeal communities from Little Sippewissett salt marsh, Falmouth, MA, United States - SSM-Acet-12 | ecosystem: Environmental > Aquatic > Marine > Wetlands > Sediment ... | reverse complement strand
CCGGACCGGCGCTGCAGGCCGCGCAGGCCAGCCAGTCCCGGTTGCCGATGACGATCTCGGCATTGGTGCCGATGTCCATGAACAGGGTCAGCCGCTCGTCCCGGTACATGCCCGAGCCCATCACGCCAGCCACGATATCCCCGCCCACATAGCTGGAAACCGCCAGGTAGACCAGGGCCGTGACCCGGAAGCCGTCCTTGCGCAGCACGTCGGGAATCTTGCGGATCACCGGCAGGCTGACGGTCAGGCGATGTTCGTCGTGATGAAGCTTCAGGTGGCTGACCAGCCGGGTGACGTCGGGCAGGTGATCCTGGTTGTCCGGTTCGGGAAGCTCGATATAGCTTTTCTCCACCGGCGGCAGAAACAGCCCCTGCTCCTTCAAGTCGTTCAGGTCCATCTGTTGGATGCGGGCCGTTTTCCGGGGAACGTAGCTTTGCTTCAACACGCTGGTGTCGATGGCCGACTCCACGGGAGCGCGTACGGTGATGTCGCCGGTGACCGTGGCCTTGCAGGCCAGGCGATAGCCTTTTTCCCGGTCGTCCGGGCTGATTTGTTCGCTGATGCCCCCAGCCACCTCACCGGATTCGATAATGACCCGGCACTTGCCGCAAACGCCCTCCCCGCCGCACGAAGCGTTGATGTGCACGCCGGCTTCCATGGCCGCCCGGATCAGCACAGTGCCGTCCGGCACCTGGATTTCGCGTTTGTGGGGGAGGAAAATGATGGTGGATTTCGCTGTCCTAGGTCTATCCCTTTTACATGAATAAGTGAGATGTTGAGGACTGCCGGGCAGGCGTGTACGAGAAGAAAACGGGGCATCGGCAAACAGTGCATTCGGTCCGGCGCAGATGCGGGTCCCGGATGAAACCTCCCATGCGGCAATGTCCGGAAAACCTTCACGAAAACCGATTCATGAAAGCCTGCATCCGCATGGGGTTGATCGCTTTTGCCCCGTCACTGTAATCCGCAGCTGGTCGGCAATCGGCAAGGCAGGTCTTCTGGCTTTCGGATCCATCTACTTTCCACGCCTTCCCGTTTCGGAATTCAACGAAACAGTGGCCGTTGCGGATTTCGTCCCCGATCACAGCGGCGGGACCACTCCCGATTTGCACGGGATTCCCTCTTATTCCCATGGGCACCTCGCAACGATATTTTCTGATCCAATTGGCGGCAATTGTCAAAGTCCATTTCGGGGATGGCCGTAACGGAAGAGAAAAAAGCGCCGAAACCTTTGCATGGTTTTATACTTCGTGGTTTAATGGAGATCTATTCAACGCTATGGGTCCGGAGGTATACTGCCAGCAAGGAGGCTGCCAATGATCGACGATAGATGGGAATCCATGAAACCGTCCGAGTCCTCATCGGCCGACGGTTCATTTGCCAAGACCATCTTAAACTCGCTGTCGGCCCATGTGGCCATCCTGGACGCCAATGGCGTTATCCTGGAGAGCAATCGGGCCTGGAAACGCTTTGCCAAAAGCAACCAGATCCGCATACGGCCGGACACGCTGGGCATCAACTACCTCGAAATCTGCGAACAGGCCGGAAACGAACCCTCCCTGGTGGCCGGAGGGATCCGTGAAGTGATCACCGGAAAACGCGAAGAATTCGCAATGGAATACGATTGCCACAGCCCGGACGAGCAGCGTTGGTTCTACATGCGCGTCACCCGCACACCCGCACCCGGCCCGATGCGCATTGTCGTGAGCCATGAAAACATCACGGCCTTGAAACGCGCCGAGGCAGCCCTGAAAAGTCAAAAGCGGCACCTGGAGGAGGCCAATACAGCCCTCAAAGTACTGCTGCGCCAACGGGAAGACGACCAGCACGAGATGGAGAAAAATATTCTCGACAACATGCAGCATCTGGTGGCACCTGTGCTCGCCCGCCTGGCAGCAACCCGCCTTCGGGATCGCCAGAAAGACATGCTGGCCAGCCTGGAGGAGCGCCTGTCCGAGCTGACCCGGCCTTTTATGCGGCGGCTGTCAGCCATCGAGTCGAGGCTGACGCCCCAGGAGATCGAGGTCGCCGCGCTGATCCGGGAGGGCCGCAGGAGCAAGGAGATCGCCGACCATCTCGGCCTGAGCATCGCAACCGTAAACTTTCACCGGCGCAACCTGCGCCGCAAGCTGGACCTGCGCAACACTTCCACCAACCTGCGTTCGTTTTTATTGGGGTTGAATCACTGACAGTTTTTACCCGTCAGTTAACCGCAACTCTACCGGTATTGCCTCCCATGGCCCTCCTGTCCTAAATTATAACTAAACTGGCAGCCGGCCGATGGTCGTTCGCAACCAGCCCTTTGTAATCTTTACGGCATCGCCGTCAACTTCAACCCGGGAGAATAAGCCATGCTATGTTCACTTGCAAACAATGTCGATTCATCCGTCCTTAAAACCATTACCGATCTTGAAAAAGATCTGGGCAAGACCCTGCTGGCCTTTGCCTGTCATGATTTGAAGCCGTCGGCGCTGAATGCCGACCAACTGAGCAAAATCCAGGCAGTGGAGAAGAAATTGGGCGTTTCCCTCGTGGCCGTGGAGGCGTAACGGGTATCGAAGTGGCAAGGCGCCGACGACCGTCGGCGCCGCCTTTCCGGTTTCATCAACCCTTTTTCCAATCCCCTGACGGCGCAACCCCTCCAGTAGGCATGCAGCCTGTTTCCTGACCGGTTTCCCTAGTGCCCGTCCAGAAATCGGCTAATTTGGTCGAGATCAAGGCTTTCGAAAAATTTTACCAGAGGCATATGATTGATATTCCGAGGATAAAATTTTTCGTATAATGCAGATATCGGGCAAATTGGCCATTTATGGATGGGCACTACCTATGTACTTCCCACCTCAGATGTGCTACCCCGACGGAACCGATCGTCTGATCCCGAACCGCGACAAAAAGAGCGCCTGCAATGAAACCACCCGAAGCCCCGGCCCACCGCGACCCCCATCGCTGGATCGTTTTCGCAATCATCTGCCTGATCTATTTCTTCGTTTATTTCCATCGGGTATCCACATCGGTGATCGTTTCCGATCTGCTAGCCGCCTTCGACACCACCGCCACGGCGCTGGGCCTGATGTCCTCCATGTATTTTTACATCTATGCCCTGAACCAGCCTATGGTGGGGTACCTGGCGGACCGCATCGGCCCCCGGCGGGTGATTGCCTGGTGGTCGGTGACAGCGGCGGCCGGATGCTTCCTCTTCGGCCTGGCGCCCTCCGTCGGATGGGCATCGGTGGGCAGAGCTTTGATCGGCTTTGGCGTGGGCGGGGTCTATGTGCCGACGGTCAAAGCCCTTTCCCAGTGGTTCCGGCAAAAAGAGTTCGCCACCATGGTGGGCCTGCTCATGGCGGTGGGCAATTTCGGGGCGGTGGTGGCCACTACGCCATTGGCCTGGGCCGCTGGCCGGTGGGGCTGGCGCCCCACCTTTTTTCTCATTGGCGGCATCAGCCTGGCACTGGCCCTTTTGATGCTGTTTGCCACCCGGGATGCCCCCGGGCCGCAAAAACCGGAAGACAGCAATGCGGACAAGCCCGCAACCGGGCTTTTGGAGAGCATCGGTATCGTCCTGGCGGCCCCGCAGTTCTGGCTGGTTGCCGTCACGTTCTTCGGGTTTTACGGAACCGCGGTAACCCTGCAGGGGCTGTGGGCCACCCCGTTTCTGATGGCAATACTGGACATCGAACGCATGCTGGCCAGCAAGCTCAATATGCTCATTCCCATCGGGGTGATTATCGGAGCGCCGTTTTTCGGTTGGCTGCCGGATCGATTCGCTCTCAATAAAAGCCGCGTCCTCAGCGCCATCACGGCGCTCTACAGCCTGTGCTGGCTGGCCCTGCTGCCGGTGTTCGACTGGCTGGAATTGCGTGGTTTCTCAGTGATTCTGCTATTGATCGGACTGATGATCGGCGGATTCATCAGCACCATTTGGGGGATTATCCGGGAATCCACGCCGACACAACGGTTGGGATTGACTTCCGGCCTGCTCAATCCGGCCCCATTTTTGGGCGTTGCCGCCTTTCAGGTGCTGACCGGCAGCATTATCGACCGTGCCGGTCAGGCCGGCGAGGGGGTGCCGCTGTCCGGCTTTACCACGGCATTCGGCGTCTGCCTGGCCGCATCTTTGGTCTGTCTGATCCTCTCTTTTTTCATCCGCTCGAAACCGATGTCGGACACACGCATGTGAGGGGATGAGACCATAACAGGCCGGATTTCAAATCACACCATTGCCGAACTGGAGGATATCTGGTCGGCGACACCGAAATCTTTCAGTTCTTCGTCCTGAACCCCCAGATAAATGGAGCGGCCGCTCTTCATATGGATATTGACCTTGGCGTTGAAAACCCTGCGGGTATATCCGTGCTTGTCGGACAGGACATAGCGACCGATCCGATAGGTGCCGTCGGCCCCTTTTTGTCCTGTCAGATAACATTTTATCGTCTCGACATATTCATTGCCAAGCACGATGTCTTCAAAGCTTGACAACCTTCCCTGGGTACGGCGGATAAAATCCACGCTGTCCACCGGTAGGGTCGTGCCGGCCTTTTCATCGGCCATGGGAACCGAAAAATCGCCGATCAAAATCTGGCCGTCTCTGGCCTGGTCGATCATGCGGGCCAGTTCGATGGTGACATCGCCCACGATGTAGCTGAATGTGGTCGGGCTCAGCCCTTCGGATTGATAGAACTCATAATGCCCACCGACATGAAAACAGGTGCGCAGCAGCGGTGCGGTAAAATTCCTGTTTTCGCTCCGGGCCAACGCATTTTCGGCCAGGACCAGGTGCATGAAATGATACAGGTCTACATTGGAGTCGATTCCCCGGTCCCGATTCCAGATATAGAAGCCGTCGCCTGTATTGGTGCGTGCAAACCGGATTTCGATATTGCGACCCATGAGTATTCTGTAGGCGGTGTTGACCGAATAGGACAAACTGTTGAGCTGGGCAACTTGGACAAGGGGGGCATAATGAGAAAAGCCGACAATGTCGAACAGGGCGACGGCACGGTCCTCGACCCGGGTAATGCTGTAGCGTTTCACCAGTGAGCTGATTGTCTCATGGGACAGCTCCTTTCCCGGTGAAAAAGGAAGGCTGATACGCCGCACCTTTACCCCCAAGCGGGTGGCCGCGTCCTGCAGGCGTTCGATGGCAACCATTTTGGAGCCCGCAACAAGATCGTACAGCAACGGATCGACAGGCCGAAGGACGCTTTTTTTCGAACCACTTTTTATCGGGGCGGCATCGCCAATGGTCTCCGCAATGGCAAAATGAGGCGCCACGAGCAGATGCATGCCCTGCTCGCATGGCGACCAGACAAGGATGATATTGCGTCCCAGTTCCCAGAAACCGTAAAGAATTTCATCGAGATAAAAAAGATATTCCCTGCTGGCCTGCCCTGCGGCCTCTTTTTCCTGGAACTGCTGTGTCCATGAAAATCGTTTCATTTTTCTCATTTTGACCCGTTAAGGGTTCGCACAAAAATAAGTTCGCAGATTTGGTAGCTTAGGCGCCCAACCGACAAGGCGTGAAAATGATAGGCATATTGGGAATATGTCGCATTTTCACAACGCAGGCGGGTGGGATGCATCGGCTTTCAAAATGTGAAGTTATTTTTGCGCGAGCCCTGAGGGCCAACGCAATATCCCGGCATAATTTTTCCAATGCCCGGCTGTGGGCGGCGGCCAGGTCCTTGAAGCCCGTTCCTTCAATCGGTTCGGAGATGCGGGTTTGCCAGGACCGTTCCGTCGCCGGTTCGCCTTCGCTCCGCACGGTCCACGTCGCCCGGAGCCGCACCTTTTTATCTGCGGTGCCGATCCATTCACCAAAGCGGACGGTAACGGTGACATCCGGCTTCAACCCCGCCGGCAGGGGATGGCTCACCACCCGGGAACGGGGGAGCAGCACCTGGAGGTTGTCTTCCAGAACCTGCTGCACCAACCGGTCCGGATAGTCCGCCCAACGGTGAAACTCGGAAATTTCCAGTTCGCTCGAACTATTGCGAATGACCATTTGCATGCGGTTGACATAGTTGGGCAGCCGAACCGGGCCGATGGCGATGATCCGGGACCGGGGCTCGTCCACGGTCTCCGACGGACTTTCTCCGGCGGCCATGGAATTGAGAACGTAGTGAGTTACCGCAGGCGTGACAGACCGGCACCCGAAAACCATAGACAGCAGCAGGGCCGGGATCAATATCCGAAAAAACGGCTGTTTCATTGCCGATCCCCCTTTCCGAAAACAATGGCGTCGGGATGCCGTTCCAGATAATCGGCCAGGGCTTCCACGGATCGAGCGGCATCCTGCAACTCGAGCAGCAACCGATTGAGGTTGTTCACGACGGGCGCACCTTCGCCCAAAACGGTGTTGGCCCGTTCCAATGCCTGCTCACCGATGGTCAACGCGCCCTTGATCTGGTCGAGCATTTCGTTGAGTTTGGGAATGGTTCCGTCGTTGAAATCGGATGTGACCTTCTTGAACTCGGCAAAGCTCTGATCGATATTGTCGATGGCGCTCTCCAGAGCGGTCGATCCGATCACGGTCGTCACCTGCCGCGCGGCCTGGCGGATATCTTTCAGGGTCTCCTCAAGGGGAAGGTTGTTGAGGCGATCCAAAAAGCCTTTGGCCGTGGCCGTAATTTCCTCCACAGCATTGGGAATGGTGGGCAGCACCGGATGGGTGTCTTCCATTAGGATCTTCCGTGGCACGGCGTCCGGGTGAAGCCGCATGCTCACGTAGCTTTGTCCGGTCAACAGGTTACCGATGCGCTGCTGGGCGCGCAGCCCTTTTTCCACCAGGCGCTCCATCACCTGGTACTCGGGAATGGCCAGTTCTCCGGACAGTTCGATGCGGTCCGGTTCGATGGCGATCAGCACGGGGATCTGGAATGTCAGTTGGTCCTGGTCGAACAAAAGTCGGATACTGACCACTTCTCCGATCTTGATGCCGTAAAAGTCCACCGGCGCGCCAGGGGACAGCCCCCGGACCGTCTCTTCAAAGTAGAGCAGATAGTACTCCCGGTAACTATAACTGGCGGCATTGGCGCTGTCCCGACTTTCGTACAGGGTGAATATCTGATTCGGCGTGGGGGGCGGATCGGTACTCATGCCTTCGGCAGTAAAAAAGGAAATCCCGCCCACCAGCAGGCTGGCCAGCGACGGCGTGTCAACGCGAACGCCGTCGGGTCCAAGGCTCATATTCAGCCCGCTGGCATTGTAGAATCGCGAGTTGCGTTTCACCTGGTGATGATAAGGAGCCTCGATAAAAACCTCGAGCAGGACCCCTGTCCCATCCGCGGCCATATCCGCATCGGTCACCCGACCCACCTTGACCTGCCGGTAGTACACCGGCGATCCGATATCCAGCGAGCCCAGCCGGTCGGCCCGCAGGCTGAACTGACGGCCGGGCGTATCCCTGAAAATGGCCGGCGGCTTTTCCTTTCCTTCGAAGCGATGCACGATCTTGCCGCCGCTGCCCGGCATCATACCGATATAAGCCCCGGAAAAAAGGGTGCTGATACCCGAAACCTCGCCCACCGCCACGCGCGCCCGGACGATCCAGAACAGGGTGTCCCCGGTCAGATAGTCGGCCACATCGCGGCTCATTTCCGCCGTGACCAATACCTCGGACAGATCCTCGCTGAGCTGGATGGTCCGGACCTTGCCGACGCTGACATCCTTGTATTTGATCTCCGTTTTTCCGGGAACCAGACCTTCGGTGGACTTGAAAGCGATGGTAATGGCAGGACCGGTTTCCCGGATGGCTTTTACGGCCAGCCAGCCGCCGACCAGTGCGGCCAGAAGCGGAATCAGCCAGACAACCGAAAACCGTTTCCCACGCTGGATTTCGGGCTCGGGTATCGCTTCAACAGGATCGGTCTCAACAGGCGGTTGATTCATCTTCTCTCTCCAGAGCGTCCCAAATCAGTCTCGGGTCGAAGGTTTCAGCCGCGATCATGGTAACGATCACCACGGCGGCAAAATAGACGACGCCGGCGCCCGCCTCGATGGTCGTCAGATACCCCATGCGTACCAGGGAAACCAGCACGGCCACCACGAAGACATCCAGCATGGACCAGCGCCCCACCAGTTCCGTGATTCGGTACAGGCGGGTGCGGTCTTCCGGCCTCCAGGCCCAACCCTGCTGCACCGAGATCAGCAGTCCACTGAGAACGATCAGTTTGGCAATGGGAACCACGATGCTGGCCACGAAAATGATCAGGGCAATTCCCCACGAACCGGTTCGCATGAAATAGAGAACGCCGCTGAGGATGGTGTCGGACTGGCTGCTGCCCAGGTAGGTCGTGATGGTGACCGGCAGCATGTTGGCCGGGACATAAAAAATAATGGCCGCAATGACCAGGGCCCAGGTTCGGGCGATGCTGTTGGGCTTTCTCAGGTGCATTCGGGCGCCGCATCGCGGACAGCGGATCGTTTGCCGATTTAACCGGCCGGGCCGGCGAACCAGCAGGCGGCAGCTATGACAGGCGATCAGACCTGCCGCTGCGGCCGTACCGGTGGCGGTCGCACGCCTCGGGTTCATTGCTTAATCTTCTCCCAGACGGCACGGGGATCCAGAAAGGCGCTGACACTGGCCAGGACAAACACCAGGGCCAGAAAAGAAAACAGCGCGGTTCCCGGGATAATGGTGGCCATTTTCGACAGTTTGACTACCGATACCAGGATTCCCAACAAAAAAATCTCGGTCATGCTCCAGGGCCGCAGATTCAGGGCCATGCGGAATACATGTCGGGTAAATGGCAGGCGAAAGCCCCGTTTGATCGGCCACAACACGTAAACCAGCGCCATCAGGAGTGTACATGGAATCAGCATGCTGGTGAGCAATACCAGAATGGCCACACCGGCCATGCTCTGTCGGGAAAGCATGATCGTTCCGGTAATCAGGTTGGTTTCCAGAACGGCCCCTTGGGACTCCAGTGAGAGGAAGGGGTAGATATTTGCTATTCCGAATAGAAACAGACCGGTCAGGGCAAAGGCCAGGGTACGGTTTACGGTCTTCGGGGCGTGGACGTACAGCAGGGCACCGCAACGGCGGCACCGGGCCTTGCTGTTTGCCGGCAGCGGTTGCATGCGGTGCAGCAGGTCGCACTCATGGCAGGCAATCAGGGGTTGCATCATGGGGCATGGGTCTTTAAAGGTTAAAATAGTGTTTAAATACCACTATTTTAGAAACCATGCAACGCAAAGAATGGCTTTATGCAACCTGTGAATCGGGTTTGCCCTTACGGCGACGGATGACCTTGACGACGTCAGGCGATTTTCTCGAGGAGGCACCGGCGGTCCGCTTTTTGTCGGTCTGGGTGAAAAGTTGGAGTAATTTGGCTTCGATTTGTTTCCGTTTGTTCGCGTTCATCAATCTTCTTCTTTAGTTGGTTGTTCAGTCTATACGATCCTCAGCTGCGGTGACTTCATGCCGGTCTGGCCAGCGTGATCCGCAATCGGCGGTTCGCACTCCGTCTCAATGTCTGCAATCCACCTGCCGTTCAGGGATTTACTTCAGCACTATGCTTTTTAAAGGGGAGGTAAACACCACTTTACGTCGGGGACAACACTCGACCCACGGGGTGAGCCATAGCGTTGGCGCACTGCTTACACCAGATAAATGGTCTTGGCAAGTGCTAAACGCGATAATTGTCGATTTTTCCGAAGAATTTCCACAAACCGGGTTTTTTTCTGCATGCGTGAGGAAGCGTTGCGATATTGCACCCCTACAATCCTATAATCCTGATGATAAGACTGGCGCATGCCGGCCAAGTAGCGTATAAAGATTCGGACAAGATAACCTGTGGTACTCGATGTTCGAATTTTTCGACAAAAACGCATTGCTATCATGAAAAAGTCAACCCCCACGCCCATTCCGGAAAACGTCACCGAAATCATCCTCGAAAGCATCTCCGACGGTGTGTTCACCGTCGACCACGAATGGCGCATCATGTCCTTCAATCGCGCTGCGGAGAAAATTACCGGAATCCCCCGGCACGAAGCGATCGGCCGCCGCTGCTGGGAGGTGTTCCGGTCCAACATGTGCGAGGAGGACTGCGCCCTGAAACGCACCATGGAAGAAGGCGCCTCCCTGACCAGCACCTCCACCTATATCGTCCGAAGCGACAAGAAACGAATCCCCATTACCGTTTCCACGGCACCGCTGATCGGCGGCGATGGCAATGTACTGGGGGGCGTGGAAACCTTCCGGGACCGCAGCGTGGTGGAAGCCCTGCGCAAATGCCTTGACGGCCGCTTTCAGATTGGCGACATCGTCAGTCGCAGCGATGCCATGCATAAAATTCTGGCGATCCTGCCCATGGTGGCGGAAAGCGGCAGCACGGTCCTGATCGAGGGCGAGACCGGTACCGGCAAGGAATTGCTGGCCCGGGCGATTCACGAGGCCAGCCTCCGCAAGGGCAAGCCATTTGTGGCAATCAACTGCGGCGCCCTGCCCGACACCCTGCTGGAATCCGAACTCTTTGGCTACAAAGCCGGGGCCTTTACCAACGCCACGAAGGATAAAACCGGTTACTTTGCAGCAACCCGGGGCGGTACGATTTTACTGGACGAAATCGGAGACACCAGTTCGGCCTTTCAGGTGAAACTGCTTCGCGTTCTGGAAGAACAGGCCTTCGTACCGCTCGGTTCGGTCAACAAAATCGAATCGGATGTCCGGATCATCGCCGCCACCAACCAGAATCTGGCCGATCAGGTCGCCCGGGGGAAATTCCGCCAGGATCTGTTCTATCGCATAAACGTGGTTCGCATGAACCTGCCTCCCCTTCGGCAGCGCAAGGAAGACATTCCCCTGCTCATCGGGCACTTCATCGAAAAAATGAACCTGCTGCGGGGAAAGGCGATCACCGGTGTGGATGGTCGGGTCCTCCAGATCCTCATGGGCCACGACTATCCCGGCAACATCCGCGAACTGGAAAACATCATCGAGCACGCCTTCGTGCTGTGCATGGGCGGAAACATCACGGTGAATCACCTGCCCGGCAGCATGGACAGCCGCCAGCGGCCAACCGAAGAGCAAAACGCGTTGACCCATACGCTCAATTCCACCGAAGCCCATGCCATCACCAATGCACTGAAGCGCAACCATTATAACCGACTGGCCGCCGCCAAAGAACTGGGCATGCACAAAAGCACCCTTTTTCGTAAAATCAAAAAACTGGGCATCGTTCTTCCGCAGATCGACGGCCGTTCGAAAACCGAAAAAAGAGGATAGCCGCCGGTGGCCCTGGTGCATCCCTCTCGATGTTGCGCATCGCCATTTGGCAGGATAGCGTCGCACACAGGGTCGCTATTTAAGTTGCATCTATGCGACCCTATTTTTGCCATTCATTTTCTGCTTTCACGCTTCTGCCATCCTACCCTTCGTTATTATTGGAAAATAAATAAATTTAAACCATACGGTTCTTACGTTGAAAAATGGCATATGCTTTGCTGGATAGAGAGACAAAACGCAGGAGAACACGATGAAAGTAGCTGTCACCGTATGGGAGGAACGCATTTCACCGGTGTTTGACGCCTCCCGGCGCCTATTGATCGCTAAGATCGAAAACCGCCGGATTACGGATCGGTCCTACGTCATTTTTGATCCCGAAATGCCTTCCAACCTGACGAAAATCTTGTCGGAACTCGACGTGCCCGTGCTGATCTGCGGTGCGGTGTCCCAAGTGCCTGCAACCATCATGACCAACGGCGGCATCAAACTGATTCCCTTCATCACCGGTGAAGTGGACCGTGTCCTGGAGGTGTATGCCCTGGGAAATTCCCTGTCCCCCGCCTTCGTGATGCCCGGCTGCCATGACGGTGACCGCTTTGCTGAAACCCATTCACACAAATTAAGGAGCAACCCATTGACCCAACTGCTTTTCGTCACGACCCAACAAAATCGTTTCGCCGCAATACAGGCGGAAATCGAAGCGCACAACGGATCGGTCGCCCGGGCGACCTCAGGCCACCAGGCATTGGAGACATTACGGAATACACCCGCAGACCTTGTCGTGGTGGATGAAGACCTTGGCGACATGCCTGGATTGACGTTCGTCGAACGGCTGGTCGCCGTCAATCCCATTATCAATTGTGCCCTGGTCAGCTCGCTTTCCGAAAAAGCGTACCACGAGGCCAGTGAAGGGCTGGGCATTTTGATGCGGCTCCCAACCGAACCGGACCGCGGCGACGCAGAGCGGCTGATGACCCATCTGAATCAAATTTTACAAGCATAACGAGGAGAACCGATGAAAAAATCATCCGACGGTATCGGTATCATGGACCAACCCCCGGAGCCGAGTCCCGATGAACTGGCCAAACGGTCACTGACCAAAATCAAAAACAAAATAATGGTAATGAGCGGGAAAGGCGGCGTCGGGAAATCCAGCGTTTCCGTCAACATGGCCATCGCCCTGGCCGAAAAGGGGTTCAAGGTCGGCTTGATGGATGTGGATATTCACGGCCCCGACATCCCCAGGATGCTGGGACTTTCGGGAATGCTGGAAGCCAGCGCCGAGAATAAACTGAATCCCATGCGCTATTCGGACAACCTGTCGGCCGTTTCCATCGAATCGCTCATGGTCAACAAGGACGACGCGGTCATCTGGCGGGGCCCGGTCAAACACGGCGCCATCCGCCAGTTCCTCAGCGAGGTGGCGTGGGGCGACCTGGACTACCTGATTATCGACGCCCCTCCCGGGACCGGCGACGAACCCCTTACCGTGGCGCAGTTGATCAAGGATGCCCGGGCCGTCATCGTCACAACCCCCCAGGAGGTTGCCCTAGCGGACGTGAGAAAATCGATCAGCTTTTGCAAGACCGTCAAAATGGAAATTCTCGGTCTCATCGAAAACATGAGTGGCTACACCTGTCCCCATTGCGGCAAATCCGTTGACCTGTTCGGTTCCGGCGGAGGCGAAAAAACGGCGCTGCAGTCCGGATTGAAACTTTTGGGGCGCATCCCCTTCGATCCCCGAGTGGTGCAATGCGGCGATGCCGGTGTTTCCTACAGCCGGCAGTATGCGGACGCTCCGGCTTCCAGGGCCTTTTCGGAAATCGTCGACCAGGTTGCCGCCGTCCTTGAAAAATAAATAACGCAGGAGGATAGTAAACAATGAAAATCGCTATCAGTGCCAATGGCCAGAACCTTGATGCCACCGTCAACGACCGCTTCGGCCGGTGCCCGTATTTTCTCATCGTCGAAACGGATGACATGAGCTGCGAGGCAATCCCCAATACCAATGCCGAGTTGTCCAGCGGCGCCGGCATCCAGGCGGCCAGTATGGTCGCCTCCAAAGGCGCCAGGGCGATCATTACCGGCAGTTGCGGCCCCAAGGCCATGCAGGTATTTTCCGAAACAGGGCTTCAGACGATCCTGAACCAGCAGGGGGTCGTCCGGGATGTCGTCGCGGCGTTTAAAAGCGGAACTTTGAGCGCCACTGACCGCGCCAACGCGCCGTCAAAAGCGGGCGTTGCAACCGGGGCCGGCCAGGCCGCCACGGACATGGGCGCAGGGCGAGGTCTTGGCGGCGGACGCGGCATGGGCGGCGGAAGGGGAATGGGCATGGGCGGCGGACGCGGCATGGGGCGCCGATGCGGTGGCGCTTTTGGCGCGGGTGTCCCCGGAGCAGGGCAGCCTTCCGGCGCATTGTCCCGGGAGCAGGAACTGGCGGAGTTGAAGCGTCAGGCCGATGCCTGCAAAGATCAACTATCTGCCATTGAGGACAGGATCAAACAACTCTCGTGAACCATGACGGCTTCGTAAAACGTCGAGCGTTGAACATTGGTGTCATCCCTGCGCAGGCGGGGTAAGGGCAAAAAAACTTCCGCCCTTACATGAGCAATATTGGAAGCAAAAAAATGACAGACAAACTGGATCAATTCGTAGAAAATTTACAGCAGCAGATATTCGACGAAACCCGCGAGGCATTCGGTGAAGCCGGATTTCAGCGCTGGCAGAATCCGCTTTACCGGGGGCCTCTGGCCGACGCGGATTCCCATGCCCGGGTCACGGGAGAATGCGGCGACACAATGGAGATCTTTCTCAAATTCAAGGAGAATCGGGTGTGCGACGCCGCCTACCTGACAGACGGTTGCGGATCGAGTACGGTATGCGGCAGTTTTGCCGCAGAGATGGCCATCGGCAAAACACCGGACGAACTCACGGACATTACCGGCGACGCCGTTCTGGAGAAGCTGGGAAACTTTCCGGAAGAAGACCGGCACTGCGCCTTTTTGGCGGCAGCCACGGTTCAGGAGGCGTTGAATCTTTATATGAGCAACGTCGTCTCTAAAAAATAAATCGGATCACGACCTATTATTCACCCCCACGCGGGCCAATTGCCATGAAACAGCCTGACTACCGTTATCTTTTCGGCCCGGTGCCATCCCGGCGTTTCGGACGTTCGCTGGGGATCGACCTGACCCCGCACAAGACCTGCAGCCTGGATTGCGTCTTCTGCCAACTGGGCCGCACCCGGAAGAAAACCATCGAACGCAGGGAATATGTTCCAACAGAGGCGGTCATCGAAGAAATCCGCGACTGGCTGCAAACCGATGGCCAGGCCGATTACCTGACCCTTTCCGGTTCGGGGGAACCGACTCTGCATTCACAATTCGGGCAGGTACTGGAATTCCTTCGCGACCAGCCGATTCCTTCGGTGCTGCTGACCAACGGCACCCTGCTCCACCTGCCGGAAGTGCGTGCATCCGCATCTTTTGCCAAAGTGGTGAAAGTATCCTTGAGCGCCTGGAACCAGCAGTCCTTCGAGTGGGTCAACCGCCCCCACGAAGCGATTGAATTCAACATGCTCATGGAGGGGTTGCGACAATTTCGCAGCGATTATGGAGGCCAATTGTGGTTGGAAGTCTTCCTGTTGTCCGGCATCAACGCCATGCCCGTGGATGTTGAAAAAATTGCCCGCCTGGCCCGGCAAATCCATCCCGAGCGCATTCATCTCAACACCATCGCCCGCCCGCCGGCCGAGGATTTCGCCGCCGCCGTGCCCATCGAGCAGCTTGAGGAACTGGCCACGCTATTCGATCCGCCCGCCCGCATCGCTGCCGGGCTTCCCATACAGCGAACAACGGAGGTCGAGGTCAACGAGGCCCGGATTCTGGGCATGCTCAAGCGCCGACCCTGCACCATCAAACAGATCGAGGCGGCCTTCGGCATGCACATCAACGAGGTATCGAAAATTCTCGGGCAACTGATTCATAGAAACCGGATCCGCGCCGACCTGAGAAACAAGGAAGTGTATTACACCTATCGTTAGCTTTTCTTACCAACCCGTCACACTTTAAACCCGGAAACAATGACGTTGAGATCCGAAGCCATCCGCTCCAGTTCTTCTGCCTTTCCCATCATTTGACTGCTGCTGCTGACAAAGTTACCGGCGCTCTGGTTGACGACGGCGATATCCTTGGTGATTTCCTCCGCTACCGTCGAACTCTGGCTGACATTTTCGTTCACTTCCTGGATGCCCGTTGAGGCCTGAGTGATATTGTTGGCGATCTCCTTTGTGGCAGCGCTTTGCTCTTCCACGGACGTGGCGATGGTGCCCACGATGTCGTTGACATTGGCAATCACCTCGGAGATTTCGTTGATCCCCTGCACCGTTCCGTCGGTGCTGCCCTGGATGTTTTCGATCTTCTCCTTGATCTCCAGGGTGGCTTCGCTGGTCTGTTTGGCCAATTCCTTGATCTCGTTGGCCACCACGGCAAAGCCCTTGCCGGCCTCTCCGGCCCGGGCCGCCTCGATCGTGGCGTTGAGGGCCAGTAGGTTGACCTGTTCGGAAATTTCGGTGATGGTCTCCACCACCTTGCCGATGCCCTGGGCCGCCTGACCCAGCCCGTCCATCTGGCCGGAGGTTTCCTGGGCCTTCTGTACGGCCTGATCGGAGATGGACCGGGCCTTTTCGGCATTCTGGGCGATTTCGTTGATGGTGGCGGTCATTTCCTCGGAGGCGGTGGCCACCATGGAGGTGTTGGTGGAGGACTGCTCCATGGCCGCGGCAACACTGTTCAGATTGGAACTCATCTCCTCGGCAGCTGCGGATACGTTGTTGGCACGCTGGGAAGTTTCAGCCGCGCCGGCAGACAATTGCGCGGCAATCTCGGCAAATTCTTTCGAGGATTGATCCACATCGGAAGAATTTTTGGCGATCTTCTGGATCATGGCCTGGAGCTTTTCCAGAAAGGTGTTGAACCAGCCGGCCAGTTCTCCGATTTCGTCCTTCTTCATGACGGCCAAGCGTTTGGTCAGGTCTCCCTCGCCTTGGGCGATATCCTTTATCATCGCTGCGGTATGATTGATGGGTTTGGTCACCGAGCGTACACCGAATAAAAGCGGAACAATGATGCAAACCAGCAGCAAGAGACAGAGAACAACGATCCCCCACTGGATAGTCGTCAAGGTGGCGATCATATCCGACGCATCGAATACGTACGCCATGATACCGATCTGTTTGCCGCTGAAATCCTTGATGGGAAAAACCGTGATCGCGTAATTGTCTTTCCGGAGATTGGCGGCCTGTGAACGGCCTTTTTCCAAGAGCGCCGTTGTTAAAACGGGCTCGGTGACTTCAGGGTTGGTGGACGATATGAATACGAACCGGTCTCCGATCACCGGATTTTTGGCGCTGTTCTGAAGTTTGGTGGCGATGGGCAAGAATTCCTTGTTCATGTATACGGCAATGTATTCGTGGTCATTGCTGATGCTGTACTTGACCAGCGGGTCGTAGGAGGAGAGCACCTCGGCGGATCCCAGGTATCTTCCGCTGCCCGAGATGACCGGCGCGATCCCGCGAATGGCGAAACCGCCCCTGCCGATCTCGATACCCGTGATGGGGGCGTGATTTCCGCTGCTGATGGTGGCCACCGTGTTTCTGAAGGCCGTCAGATCGTCGCTTTTATTTTGCTTCTTCTTCCACAGGCGCAGCAGACTTCTGGCCGGCGGAACGTGAAAATGGATGCGAAAGGCGCTGCCGTTGGAAACGGATTCGTAGCCTTTCTCGACACTGGCGAAATAACGCCGAAGTTCTCCACGGGCGGCTTCCATTTTCGGATCGCCGGCATTTCGGATATCGCCCTGATAGGCGGTGAGATAGGCGTCCTGAACCGCTTTGGCCCGACTGAACAGGGCGGCCTGGGAAAGCATCTTGTCGGCGATCCGCTTCTCGCTGATGGCAATATCGGCGACCTTGGATCGGGCGATCTGGTCCAGGTTGCGATCCACCATCTTGTCCATGGTAGTACCGGCGACCATAAACAGGACACCTGAAAAAATCACGGTCGCCGTAACGACCGGCAGTAAAATCCGCATACTCACTTTTTGCATTGTTTTCATCTCGCAGTCCCTTCATGCCAATTTTCCCGATGAACTCTGGCGGGCAAGAAGCCCATCGTAAAAGTGGTTCCATTACAATTTACCCGCCCCATAACGTATTCCGGACATAATCTCGATATCGTCCATCGGATATAAAACTTAATCGTTTTTTTCGGCAGGACTTGTCCGATCGGCAAAGGGGTGGCGGATTGGCTGGAAGCAGGCAGACTGTCGGCCATGGTGAACACGGCCGAACCGGTTTCAATTTACGGCGGAATTGGACCGTCGGTAGAGTTCGCAGACGTCCGGGAGGCAGCGCCTGCGGGGTTGCCATGCGCGGAAAATTGCAGAATTACTCCCCGGTAAACACCGGGTCCCGTTTTTCCTTGAAAGCCCGTGGGCCTTCCTGGGCGTCCCTGCTCAAAAAAACCGGAATGGACAGCTCCATTTCACGTGCCAGGGCGGTCTTGACATCCTGCCCGGAATTTTCCAGGACCGCCTGCTTGATCGCCGCTATGGCCAGAGGACCGTTTTTGGCGATGACCGCGGCATAGCGTTCGGCCGCTTCCATCACCTGCGCTTTGGGCACCACCTGGTTGACGAAGCCGTATTCCAGAGCCTGCCGGGCGTCCATCAATTCGCCGGTGAGCAGGATCTCCATGGCACGGGCGTAAGGCATCTGGCGGGTGAGGTGGACGGTGGATCCGCCGGCGGGGACAATGGACCATTTGACCTCCTGAAGCCCGAAGCGGGCATCCTCGGCGGCCACGCGGATATCGGTGTTGTAGAGAATCTCAAAGCCGCCGGCGATGGCGTTGCCGTTGACGGCCGCAATCACCGGTTTGGTCAGAGGCAGATCGCGAAGCAGGGCATTCTGGGCCAGGCCGGGATTGGCCTGGACCTGCCTGTCGGCCTCCGTCTCTGGTTTCCGGGCGCCGGTCCACAGGGGGATCAGGCGCCCCAGGTCCGCACCGGCACAAAAACTCTTCTCCCCGGCACCGGTGATAATGGCGCAGCGCATCTCCTTGTCTTGGGAAAAATCCTGCCAGGCATCCGCCAGTTCGATCACCGTTTCCGGATCGAGGGCGTTGTGGGCCTCGGGTCGGTTCAGGGTCAGATAGGCAATGTGGTTTCGCTTTTCATAGATCAGGGCCATGGCTGCTCCGTTATTGGGTTTGAACCAGTGAACTATGATCGGTGATCTGAACTTTGTCCTCCGTCTTCAGTCCTCCGTCATCCGTCCGGTAAAATGGTCCATCCCCCGGTGGGTCCCTGTCAATGCCGCCAGCCGATCCATCCAGGACGCCGGCAGGACCTTGAACAACGGGATCATTTTTACCATGAACGGAATCTTCAGATAGTCTTTCTCCCGTTTCACCGTTCGCACCACCTTCCGGGCCACATCATCGGGTCTCAGCCAGGGATTGAGCAGCGGCGGCGTGAACCCTTCGAACATGCCGGTATCGATTACCGAAGGACAGATACAGGAAATTTTGACGCCGCGGCAGCCAAACTTCTTCATCTCCATGCGCAGGGCGTCGGAATACCCTACGACGGCAAATTTGGTCGCACTGTAATCGGCCAGCACCGGCACCGCCAGCAATCCGCCGGCCGAAGCGATATTGACGATATGCCCACTATTTCGCGTCATCATCTCACCAAGAAACTGGCGGGTCATCCACATGACCCCCAACATGTTGATATCCACGATCCGGCGCAGTTCTTCATAGGAGACCTCGGCGGCCGGCTTTCCGATCACGATGCCGGCATTGTTCACCAGAACATCTACATGGTCGAAATCTTCCAGAATCCTGGCGGCGACCCGGGCCACTTCCTCCGGATCGGAGACATCGCAGCGATAGCCGCTGGCCACGGCCTTATGACGGGTCAATTCAGCGACCGTGGCTTCCAGTTGGTCGGGATCGATATCCAGGAGCAACAGGTGAGCCTTTTCCCGGGCGAACGCAAGTGCCATTTCCCGGCCGATGCCGGCCGCGCCGCCTGTAATCACGACAATTTTACCATTCAACGCTTTCATTGCATACCTCATAAGGGGGAAAAAACGCGACTTCCGGCGGAGATGACCTATGGCAAGGAGAGATCCATGGACCGGAAGCCGCGTCAGCACAGGCACGGGTCAAGACGGCGGTTCAATCGTCAATGAAAGGTGCAGGGTATAACGGGCAAGAATATCGGTGATCTGTTTCTCCAGGATCGCCGGGTCGACCCCGGATGCGGACGTGATGGCCAGGTCTACCCGGGTGCCGTGGACCTTGTCCTCACCCGCCGAAACGGATACCTCTTCCACCTGGTCGCCCAGCACCTCGAGTTCTTTGCGATAAACCCTTTCGATAACGTCCCAGCGCAGGGCCGGCTTGAAAATCTTGCCCACGGGCGTTAAGGGGACGGTTTCGACGATATGGATGGCTTTGGGCACGGCGGCCCTTTCGCCGATATGTTCCCGGGCGTAGGCGAGAAGATCTTCTTCGGTCATGGAACTGTCCGCGGCCAATTGGACATAGGCCACGGGCACCTCACCGGCATGGGGATCTGGCTGCGGCACGGCGGCGGCCACCTGCACGTCGGGCAGGCGATACAGCACTTCTTCGATGGTGGCCGGATCGATGTTATGCCCCCCACGAATAATCAGCTCCTTTTTTCGGCCGGTCAGCCAGAAATAGCCGTCCGCATCCATGCGACCCAGGTCGCCGGTGTTGAACCAGCCGTCCTGAACCCAGATGCCGACATTGTGGGCCTCTTCCACGTATCCCTTGAAAACGTTGGGCCCGGATATGGCAACGGCACCGATTTCACCGGTTTCAGCATCCCGCTGATACCGGCCGTTGTCATCCACGACGACCACTTTCATCTGCTGGTAGGGCATGCGAATGCCGATGCTGCCCACCTTGCGCTCGCCGTTTTTGGGATTGATGGACGAAGCGCAGGCCCCTTCGGTGAGGCCGTAGCCTTCGAGCACTTTCATACCGGTATGCGCCTCGAACCGCTTGAACATCTCTACGCTGAGCGGGGCGGCGCCGCAGATCGCATACTGGAGAGAGTCGATATCCGAATCGCCAACCGGAATGTCCATCAGTGTGGAGAGCACCGTGGGGACGGCCGAAAAAAAGTTGGCCCGGTAGCGCTCCACAATCTTGTAAAAATTCTTGATAACCGACGGATCGCGGTACCCCATGGGCGAGAGCATTACCACATGGGCACCCAGGGAAAAGGGCGTGATACCGGTCACTGTGGTTCCATTGACATGAAACAGGGGCAGGCCGCAAAGTACTGTGGTATCGCGCCCCAAGCCGCCCATGGCACGAATCATCCAGCCCATGACCACCTCGTTGATATGGGTCCGGCGGGCCAGTTTGGGCGTCCCGGTGGTGCCGCCTGTGTGGTAGAGGGAAGAGACATCGTCCGGTGCAATGGTGCGGTCGAATGTCAGACGGTCGCCGGGGTATGCCGCCACTTGCTCGTCGAAGCTGGAGATCTTCTCACCGTCCCCGGGCCCCATGACGCAGATGATATGTTCCAGGGTCGGGATGCGGTCCTTGATCGCCATGACTTTTTTCCAGATCTCGGTTCCCGGCAGATCCCCCAGGGCCACCAGGACCCGTGTACCGGCCGCCCGGCAGATGTCCCGAATCGTGTCCGGTTCCAGCATGGGGTTGATGGGATTGACGATGCCGGCCGCCTCGGCGCCCCAGAGCACGAAGTGGGTCTGGGGAATGTTGGGCAAAAGATAGGTGACCACGTCGTTGGGCCCGACGCCCAGATCGTGAAACATATTGGCGCACTGGCGGATTTTGTAGATCAGATCCCCATAGTTGATCCGGACGGGCTGATCCCAACTGTTGCCGCTGGTGAGAAAACTGATGGCCACCGACTCCGGCTCGATGGCGGCACCTTTTTCCAACACCGCAAAGGTGTTGGTTTCGGCAACGCGCTCGTTGAATGGAACCGCTTCGATGGCTTCGACATCCTTCATTCCTGCGATGACAAACGGCTCTTTCATAACCCCTCCGTGGGTTGCTTCCGGGTTTCAGGTTTAACTGGTCTCTACTTTCCGCCTCAACCGATAGTCATCAACGGTATGCGAGTTGGTAGCGAAAGGCAATTTTGAATCCGGTTATAAACTTGAAGAAGCTTCAATTCGTGGTTGACTTTTAATAAAGAATCCCATATGGGAAGTCAAGAAATTTTTGAACCTGATTATAATTTCGAATTCACTTCAAGCTTTGAATTTTTGCGACATCACTGCGCCTTTTTGCCGGGTTTTCAAGAAAAAGGTGCATCCATACCGGCCGCGCACACGGAAAGGAACAAAAAAGCTTATGGAAACAACCATCAATCAGGTCTTTCGCAATCGCGTCGCAAAATACAACAACCGCCTGGCAGTGGAGAAAAAAAGGGATAGTCGCTGGGAAAGCGCCTCCTGGACCCAGTATTACGAAAATGCCCGGTCGGTGGGATTGGGTCTTTTGTCCCTGGGCGTGGAAAAGGGCGATCGGGTGGCACTGCTCTCCGAAAACCGTCTGGAGTGGCTGTATACGGACATGGGCGCCCTGGGCATCGGGGCCTGCCTGGTTCCCATTTACACCACCCTCACTGCTGACGAGGTCGCTTACATCGTCGGGAACGCCGAGGTCAAGATTCTGGTGGTAGAAGATTCGGTGCAGGTAGAAAAAGCCCTTTATGCCGCTGAACAGTGCCCGGCCCTGAAGACCATCGTCGCCATGAACGGCAACGGACCGAAAAACGGCAAACTGATCTCCTTTTCCGAACTGATCCAGTTGGGAAGCAAAGTCCGGAAAAACGATCCGGATGCCTTCGAAAAATTATCCGAGGCGGTGGCACCGGAAAATCTGGCCACTATCGTATATACCTCGGGGACCACGGGCCTTCCCAAGGGCGCCATGATTACGCACAAGAATATCATGGCCGTCATCGATTCGCTGGATCGCATCAAGCCCGAGTTTGCCCACGATGCCGATCAGGCGGTGCCGTTTCTGCCCTTAAGCCACGTATTCGAAAGGGCTGCCGGTCACTTTTACGGCATGTACAAGGGCATTACCTCTTCCTATGCCGAAAGCGTCAACACGGTACTCGAAGATTTCGGCGAAAAACGGCCCACCATCATCCTGGCCGTTCCCCGCGTGTGCGAAAAAGTTTACCAAAAAATTCTCATGCAGGTGGAAAAGCAGCCGGCCTGGCGCCGTAAAATCTTTTACTGGGGCCACGACATCGGCACCCGCATCTCCACCCTGCGGGAAGAGAAAGAGCCGATTCCGGCGATGCTCAAGTTAAAATACCGCCTGGCCTACAACCTGATTTTCAAGAAGCTGCAGGAAGCATTGGGCGGCCGCGTGCGCTGGATGACGGCCTCCGGCGCTCCCACGGCCCGGGACATCGTTCTGTTTTTCAATGCCGCCGGAATCCAGGTGGTGGAAGGTTACGGCATGACCGAGTGCTTCGCCCCGGCCACCATGAGCAACCTGGCTGATTACCGCATCGGGACGGTGGGCAGGCCCCTTCCGGGGGTGGAAATCAAACTGGACGAGGACGGCGAAATCCTCATTCGCGGCGACAACGTTTTTAAAGGCTACTGGAAGATGCCCGAAGAGACCGCCGAAACCTTTACCGAGGACGGATTTCTTAGAAGCGGGGATATCGGAAGCTTCGACGACGCCGGTTTTCTCATGATCACCGACCGCAAAAAAAACCTGATCATTACCTCTGGCGGCAAAAATATCGCTCCCCAGAAAATCGAAAACCTGTTTTTGAGCGATCCTTTGTTCACGCATTTCATCGTCATCGGAGAGCGCAGAAAGTTTCTCAGTGCACTGTTAACCATCAATCTGGAGCAGGCCGAGGTGATCGCCCAAAAACGGGGCATCGACTGCAGCGATCTTGATGGCCTGCTGGACAATCCGGTGTTCATGCGCATCATCGACGAACATGTGGCCGAGCGCAACAGCCATTTGGCCCGCTTCGAAACCATCAAGCGCTACCGGATTATTAAAAACGAGTTCTCCCAGGAAGCCGGTGAGTTGACGCCCTCGTTAAAAATCAAACGCAACGTGATTCAGGAAAACTACACGGATCTGATCGAATCCATGTATGCGGACGTAAATTGAGGACGGAGGATTGAGGTCCAAGAACCGAAAACGGATCACTGTTCACCGTTCACCATCAAATAAAAGGAAGCCAATCATGAGCACCCTGCTGGACACCATCGAACCCATGATTTACCAGAGCCAGATCAGTGTTCCCTATACCTGGTGGGCAGGCGACACGGCCGGGCGATTTCTCAGATCCCTGCGCGACGAGCAGAAGATTATGGGAACCCGCTGCGACCGATGCAACCGTGTTTTCGTGCCCCCTCGTAAAACCTGCCCGACCTGCTTCACCGCCAACGAAAGCTGGACGGGCGTGGAATCCGTGGGCACCGTTATTGCCGTTACCGTGGCCAGACGCCAGTTGGCCGCCATTCCCAAAAAGGTGCCGGTTGTCTTTGCCCTGATCAAACTGGACGGCGCCGACACCGCCCTTTTGCACACCATCGAGGGAATCGATCCGGACCGTGTCGCCATCGGTATGCGTGTACGAGCCTGTTTTACCGATCAGGCCGGGGCAACCATCGACGCCATCTCGCACTTTGAACCGGTCGAATAGAAAGGATCGTTATGGATAAGGCAGCAATTGTGGGCGTGGGCATGACCGCCATCGAAAAAAACAAGGTCCATGACGGTTTTGCCGACATGGCCTGGGAGGCCGTGAACCTGGCCTTAAGCGATGCGGGGATGTCGATCGATGACATCGACAATGTGGTTACCACTTCCAACGACTTCTGGGACGGGCGTACCATCAGCTGCATGGCGGTGAGCGATGCCAGCGGCGCCCGCGACAAAAACGTCTCCTGCGTGGAAGGAGACGGCACCTTTGGCGCCTTTTACGGGCTCACCCGGGTTCTGTCCGGCGTCTACGGCACCACCCTGGTGACCGCGCACAGCAAAGGCTCGGAAAGCGTTTCCAGCCTGATCACCAATGCCTCGTTCGACCCCATTTACGAGCGCTCCATCGGCATGGACATGATCAGCGCCGGCGCACTGCAAGCCAGCGCCTACATGCACCGCACCGGCACCACCGCCGAGCAGTTGGCCAGGGTGTCGGTCAAGAACCACGGCAATGCCCGCCACAACCCCAAGGCCCAGTTGCCGCTTAGCATCGACGTGAACGATGTGCTGGCCTCGGAGATGATCTGCGATCCGCTGCGCAAGCTGGATTGTTCTCCGGTATCCGACGGCTGTTGTGCCCTGATCATCGCCAATGAAGACCGGGCCAAAAGCGCGGCCAAACCGCCCATCTGGATCCGGGGCGCCGCCTTTTGCGCGGATGCCTACCACCTGGGCGACCGGGATCTTTCCCGGGCAGACGCCCTGACCCGGGCCGCGAAAAAGGCCTTTGCCATGGCCGGCATCACCGATCCGGCCGGTCGGATTCAGGTCGCCGAGCTGTACGACGCATTCACCTACCAGGAGTTGATGTGGCTCGAAGCCATGGGGCTTTGCCCCGACGGCCAGGCCGGCAGCAAACTGGAAAAAGGTGCCTTCGACATCGGCGGGCGGCTGCCGGTCAACCCATCGGGCGGCCTGCTCAGCGGCCATCCAGTGATCGCCGCCGGACTGATCCGCATGGCCGAGGTGGTTCGCCAGCTTCGCGGCGAGGCGGGGGACGCCCAGGTCAAGGATCCCTCTGTCGGCGTGGCCCAGGGAGTCAATGGGCTGTGCGGGCAGTCGCACTGTGTCTGGGTGTTATCAAGTATACGCCCATAAACGGCATCTTGCGGCTCATGCCGGCGTTCTCACTCGGCTGAAATCCTCAACGTAGCGCTGCTACGCCTGCGGTTTCAACCTCGCTGCGGCCTTGGCCTGAGCCACAAGCTACCATTTCTGGACGAATACTTACTCGGGACAAAGCTTGAGAAATATACTTGTAAAAAGGAAACACCATGAGCAAACAACGTGTCGCCATCGTCGGTACTGGACAGACATTTCATAAAAGCCATCGTCCCGACGTCAACGGGCAGGAGCTGATCAACGAGGCGGTCCAGGCCGCCCTTGCCGATGCCGATCTGCGTATCGACGAAATCGATGCCGTCGTGATCGGCAACATGGACCACTTCGAAGGCATCAACTATGTGGACTGCTGGAGCGTCGATGGCTGTGGCGGGTTCATGAAGCCGGTCATCAAGCTCACCACGGGCGGCACCACCGGAAGCACCCTGGCCATCGGCGGCTATCACATGGTGGCCTCGGGCCTGTTCGACCGGGTGCTGGTCATCGGCTGGGAGAAAAACTCGGAGTCGGACACCACCGGCGCCATCACCACGGCCTTCGATCCGGTCTGGGATCGCCTGGTCTTTGCCGGCGCCATTTCCGGGCTGGCCGCCGAAGCACAGGCCTACATGGCCAAATACGGCGCCACGGACCGCGACGGGGCCCGCGTGTCGGTGCGCGACCGCAAACACGCCTGCAGCAATCCTTACACCCAGTTGCGCAAGGAAGTGTCCATCGACGAGGTGCTGGCCTCACCCATGCTGGCAGACCCCATTCACCTGCTGGATGTCTGCCCCCGCACCGACGGCGCCTGCGCCGTGATCATGGCCGGGGAGCAGGTGGCCGAGAAAATCACCACCACGCCCGACTGGATATGGGCCACAGCCAACCGTCACACCTACACTTATCTGGGAGACAGCAATTACGGACGCCTGGATTCCATGGCCGCCGCCGCCCGGGAGATCTACAAAAAGACCGGCATCAAAGAGCCGGCCAAGGAAATCGGCGTGATCGAACTGTACCAGCCCTACTCTTTTGCCGGCATCATGTGGATCGAGGATCTGGGGCTGGCCGAACACGGTAAGGGCGCCGAGTTCATCTGGAGCGGAGCTACGGACATGGGGGGCGAAATTCCCATCAACCCCTCCGGGGGCGTGATCGCCTGCAATCCCATCGGCGCCACGGGCCTGATTCGCTGTGCCGAGGCCGCTATGCAAGTCATGGGCAAGGCCGAAGGCCGCCAGGTCCCCGACGTGGACCTGGCCATGAGCACCGGATTCGGCGGCTGCTTCTGGTCGGACATTTTGCTTCACGGCCGGCGAAAACCGGATTTTTAGCGCAATACGCGTGAACGGTGATCCGTGAACAATCGGCAGCATTCCAAAGTCATCGTTCACAGACCACCGATCACCGTTCACGGATCACTGTTCACCGTTCACCGATTTAAAAAGGAACCCACCATGCCAAACACCGACCCTGTCATCATCGAATCGGGACCGGCCAAACAACCGTTCAACTACGCCGTGGGACGCCATGGCAGCCTCTTTTTGCAGGAACTGCGGGACAACCGGCGCTTCATGGCCGTCAAGTGCCCCAAATGCGGGAAGGTCTATATTCCTCCCCGACGGGTCTGCGGCGCCTGCTTCGTCGAAATGGACGAATTCGTGGAAGTAGGCCCCGGCGGCATCATCGGTACCTTTACCATCCTGCGCTACGCCTTCATCGATCCCGAAACCGGAGAGCAGAAACCGGTACCCTACGGCTACGGATTCATCCGCCTGGACGGGGCCGACACCCTGTTTCAGCATTATATCGACATCCAGGACGAATCCAAGGTGGTCATCGGGGCGCGCGTGGAGCCCGTGTTTGCCGACGAGCGCAAGGGAACGATCAAGGACATTCAGTATTTCCGGATCGTCGAATAAACCGACATGCTGAACCCCTATCGGCGCTCCATCTGCCTGCCTGACAAACTGGGGGCCTGCCTGGTCACCGGAACGGAAAAAGTTCGCTGCGGATACGGGAACGGAGACTGCCTGCTGCTGGATTTCCATCACCGCGTTTTTGCCGTGGCCGACGCCTCCGAAAGGTTTCCCCAGGCCTCTCGGCTGCTACTCGAGCGTATGACCGGGGCAATCGCCGAAACCGGCCCACCCGGCGACGAAAACGCCTTCAACGCCCTGCTGGATCGGGTCTGGTCAAGGCAGAAATTCATCCATAAAACGACCTTGAGCTGTGTGGTGCTGGTAAACGGAGAGGACGGACCGGCAGCCATGCTGGCCAACAACGGCGACTCGACAATCACCTTCCTGAACCCGAACGACGGCAAGGTCCTCTTTCGAACCCGGTCGGACATGAACTTTGCCGGACGCAGCAAACATCCCAATGCGGTGACGACCCAACGCCTGAACGGCTCCCGGCCCGCCATCGTACTGGCTACCGACGGGTTGGCCGGCATCGGCGACATCCTTTCAACGAAGATCACCCGACGCCCCCATCGCATTGCTCACTGGATTGCCGACCGGACACGGTCCCCTGCCCTGCCCCCGGAAATCGACGATATCGGCGCCATCGCCCTGGTAACGGACGTACCGGTCAGGGAAGCGCATACCATCATCATGGGCGGCACCCGGCCGGGAAAGGAAAAGGACTTTCTCCAATCCGCCAAACAAAAACCGGCCATGGACCGCTGGGACTCCATCAAGGCCTGGCAGCAAGCTCCCGAACTCATGGACCTGGCGGGAATCCAAATCCGATAGTAGAAGCATCATGGCAGGTCCTTTTTTATAAGGAGGACAAATGTCTAAAAGACCGGAATGGTGGCTTTATGTTCTGGCCAAAATCTGGCCGATCACATGGAAAAGCGCCAGGGCGACGCAATGGCCGCTTGTTGGTGGCCTCGTTGCCAAAACCGCACTTCCCCTGATGTCGGAGAAAAACTTCAATGTCACGCATATCCCCATTAACAAGACGATATCGGGGCCACAGAGCACCTACCTGCCCGAGCGGGTTCTTGAGGAACTGATCGAACGTTCCGCCCATCGTGTCATCATTAAACGCTGTACCTGCAGGGACGAGCGAAAATGTGACAACCATTCCATCGAGTTGGGATGTATTCAACTTGGGGCCGGAACAGAAGAAATCGACCCCCGTATTGCGCATCATGTTTCCAAAGAGGAAGCAATTAAACACATGCACCGCTGTGTCGAAGACGGACTTGTTCCCATGGTCGGCCGTGTTAAAGTTGACAACCTGATTTGGGGTGTCAAAGACAGAGGGAGACTTCTGGCAGTCTGCTTCTGTTGCAGTTGCTGTTGTACCGTGTTGAACTCAGGAAAATATCTACCTGAAGAGGTGGCCAAGCGAATTGTCAGGTTAAAGGGACTTACACTCACCACTGACCACCAGAAGTGTACGCGGTGTAAAACCTGCATTGATTCCTGTTTTATGGATGCGCTATCTCTCGAGAACGGACGGATCGTAAGGGATGATCAAAAATGCAAAGGATGCGGACTATGTGTATCCCTGTGTCCGGAAAAGGCGATTTCGACTTCGATTGACAGCGTTGATGATGCGGTTGAAGAACTGCGAGGCAGGATCAGGCAAAGAATCGACTATGAATCTCATTTTCAATCCAATGAGGAACGTGGCATGACATCGAATAAAACCTTCTGGATGATGCTGATGACAGGATCGATCGGCCTGTGGGCCTTGTCCGTTGTTGGCGGCCAGCTCCTTTTTCCGGAGAACCCGCTGAAAGCCTGGGGACTATTCCTGGTCCTGATCGTCATTCACGTATCGGAACTGCCTGGAACCTTCAAGCTTGGGAGAGAACTCGGCCTCAGCCCTCACAGCGTGTTGATTAAAACCATGCTCTATGGATTCACCTGGTGGGTGCCGCTTAAAAAAGGGATTTTTGACAGATGAATCCTTTTCATCCATCCGGTCGACAGCAAGATTGTGTATTTGCAACAAACCGGATAACTTCTCTCAAACCGAAGGAGAGAACGTGTTGAACATCTTCAAATATGGCCCGAACCTCAAACTGGTCCGATGGCAGGTCAGGCTGTCATGGCCGCTGATTCGATACGGGAAAAGATTCAGTGACGTTCCGGTGCTGAAATGGCTCATTTATCCTTTTTTTAAACGCCCCCACAACGAACTGACGTCAATCCCCATCCACGCCACGATTAAAGCCCCCGACAATCTGGCACTGCCGATGAAACTGGTAGAGCGACTGGTATCCGAAATTGACGAGATTTTTCTGATGGATGAATGTCATTGCGCCGGCGTAAAAAACAGAAACAGCCCCCGTTTACATATCGGATGCATGGCCTTCGGACCGTCCATCGCCAGGATTCATCCCTCCCATGGCCGCCGGGTCGATACACAAGAGGCTGTCGAACATGTTCATAAAGCCGCAAAAGCGGGCCTGGTTGCCAACATCGCCCACGTATGGATTGATGCCCTTGCGTTTCAGTTGACCCAATTCAACCGGCTTCTTTTTGTGTGCTTCTGCGATGACGATCAGTGCATATACCGGTCATTCATGAAACACAGAGGACCATCCCTGGCTGGCGCTTACCGGAAACTGCCCGGTCTTTCCGTCCGGATCGATCCGGCCAGATGCAAAGCCTGTGGCACCTGTATCGAGAGCTGTTTCGTCTCGGCGATCACACTGCAGGGGAATACGGCATCGATCGGGGATGCCTGCACAGGCTGTGGTTTCTGTGTAAACAATTGCGCCCAAGATGCCATCTCATTGACGATGGAAAATGAAGAGGAGATGTTTCAACAACTCCTGCAAAGGGTCAGGGAGATCTCAAACCTGCCGTTGAAAATCGACCGGGACCTGACACAGCGAGAAATGCCTTGAGTCGTGGAAATGATCAGCAAATTGACGCCCATTGAACGGGAAGCGGTATTCTTCCATCTGTGTTATTCAATCATCTGTGTCGGCTTGCTGGCCCTGCCGCTGGATCTGGCCGCCGGCGTCAGGCTGTTTATCCTGGTTATAAAAATGAAAAGGCCGCCGCCGGCATCGATCCGGTGGCGGCCTTTGATTTCTCAGTCGGAAAGAAACTCAGGCGGACTGCTTCAGATAGTGGGCGTCCAGCGCCTTGTGCAGAGTTTTGACGGCAAGCTGGATGCAGTGATGCTTTTTGACGGGAATCTCCTGAAGAACCTTGAACACCGTGCCGTCATCGATGGAGCGGGCGTAGTCCAGATCCTTACCCTTGATCAGGTCTACCACCGCCATGGCGGCGGAGATGGCACCGGCGCATCCCATTACCTGGTATTTGGCATCCTCGATGACGCCATTGCTCATCCGGATGGTGATCCCCATGGTGTCGCCACAGGTGCCGGTCATATTGGAAGCGATATCCGCGTCGGAAATATGCCCCATATGCGGTTTGTTGATGTAGTATTCAATAGCCGTTTTGGAATAGCCGGATGCAGTCAGCATCTCCTCAATCGATTTGGCCTCGTCCGACATCGCTGCCTGGATCTGTGTCATGTTCCGTCCCTTCAAAAACCTGCATTGGTTATTTTCGGAACAGAACAAATAAGCCTTTCTTTCAACGCTGTCAAGACACCGCGGCAAAAAACCGGCAGTCTAAAACCGATGCGGGAAAATGCCCAAAAAAAGCGTCCGTTTCAGGCAGAAAGGCGCATGCGTTCCCGATCTATAATCCGGTTGCCAATGCGGGTGACCAGTTTCAGACCCAGGCCGCGATCATCCTGCCGGACGACCCTGCCTGTCACCGATAGCGGCTGGCCATCGTCAAACACCACCATACCGCGAACGATGCGCAGGTCGGGCGCGGCAACATCCGGCGACAGCCGCATACCGGCGGTGCTCATGTCGATGATGGGAATGGACCGGCCCTCCATGGAAAGCACCGGGCAGCAATGCGGCGGGTAGACGACTCGCGGGTGCCGCCTTCGTTCGGAACCGGGTTCGACCGCTTCCTTAGAAGTGTCGACAATGGGTTGAGAACTGTCTGATTCCTGTTTCCTGGATTGAAGCGAAGCTTCGATTTCCATCAGATCGTTCAGAACTCGCTGGCGATCGCTTTGTTGGGGATCATCATCACGGACATGGACCGGCCTTTTCCGAGGCACGACTGTCGATTCTTTTTCCGGATACCGGGTGTCCTTGCCTGTATCCGCAAACAGTCGCATGCGCTCGCGGGTTTGCAGCAGGGTGTGGGTCAACGCCTGCAATCGGTGTTTTTCCTTTTCCAGGTGGTCTTCAGCACAAACGACCTGGGCGGCGGCCGTCTCTTCCGACTGCCGGACGCGTTCGGCCTCCTTTCGGGCGGTCTCCGCTTCCTGCCTGGCCCGGTTGGCCGCCTGTCTGGCCGATAGTACCCGGTCACGGGCTTTTTCTGCCACGACAATGGCCTCTTCCATGGCGCGCTTGGCCTCGATCTCCAGCAGGAGCACCCGACTTTTTGCCGATTTGGCGGCGATTTCGGCATTAACGCGGGCTTGCCGCGCCCGCTCATGTTGGCGGCTTGCGGTTCGGGCCGCAGTCGAGGACGCGTCTACCGCCTCACGGGCCTCGGGCAGGGCGGCCTCTGTCTGCCGCAGGCGCCGCGCGGTGATGGAAATCGCATCTTGAATAGTCCGGTGGTTCGGCTCGGGCAGGGAATCATCGACCAAGGCGCCTCGCTGATTCGAATCAGCGGGAAAATTGACGGTGAAGTGAAAATCCGCGCTTTCGGCGGCAGCCGTCTTCGGTTCCGGAGAGAATGCCGACTCCTGCAGCCCGGATGACGGGCCGCGGTCGGAGAGGAAGGCAATCGCCTTTTCGTAGGCGCAGGTCAAAAGGTCCATGTCCTCCTCCCGGCTGCCCCGGTCCTCTCCTCCGGCTTCCTTGTGAAACACATCGATCATCCGGTGAAGGTAGCCGTATGCCTGGTTGGCGTCATCGATGGTGGCATCCGGCGCAAGATCCAGCAGTTTCAGACTCGCTTCCTGTCCCATATTTCCCTTTCCCGTAAAAAAAGCCATTCTCGCTCCCTTCAACTGCCCATCGCGCTGGCTGGCTCGCCCGGCCGAGGGCGTCGAAATGGTATTCGCTCGATTCCGACCAACGATTCATGGTCTGGAAAAGGCGGTACAAATTCCATGCCACAGGTATGAATCGTCTATAGAGGGAAATGAGCCCGCAGAATCGGGGGCCTCAAATGATCGCCACAGCTTGCCACAGGGCAAACCGGCGTCAAATGGTTGGCAAAAGGGTCAAAAAAAATCGTAACTACCCAGCGAGAAATTTAAAAAGAAGGTAACCACTCAGCGTAAAACATCGGTAATACTACTCTTGAATAAGAAAATCTGGCAGTTTTCCATCGAACAAACAGCCCAGTGCATGGCTTGACGACACCCCTTGTTTACGACAAGTCGACAGGTAGCCTCGAACACGACAGAAGATTTGGGCGCCCTCGATTGAACGAAAGCATCCCGATATCT
>Ga0272443_10001566_pt1 | contig 32652 bp, 35 predicted proteins | sample SSMAcet12_FD_193581 | JGI IMG/M metagenome (GOLD analysis project Ga0272443, IMG submission 193581) | Marine sediment archaeal communities from Little Sippewissett salt marsh, Falmouth, MA, United States - SSM-Acet-12 | ecosystem: Environmental > Aquatic > Marine > Wetlands > Sediment ... | reverse complement strand
TCGCTATGTGAAATCGCTGCCTGTCAAAGCGCTGGTGAAGATCATCCGGGCAGGGCAAATCGCGCAGATGGATGCACAGCCGTTAAACGAAGGTCTATGCGATACGCTTACAAAACGCCATCCTGCGCGAGGTGGATGCGACTTAGGGGGGCGTTGAAGGGTGATGTAGAATGGCCGTGCAAAGAGATATCCGAGGATTCGCGCGTGGTGAAGATGCTGGGTTTGAGCTGGCACCATCTCGATATTTGGTGTTCCAGGGAACTACCTTTCATATGTTGGAAGATTAAAGGTGGTACGGACAATCAAGCATGAGTGCGACTACCGGGCACCATCAGCCCACGCGGGTTGGCTAAAGTGAGGTAGTATTGTGACGATAACGATTCCGGTACATCTGCTTGATTTTGTGGTTTGAGTGTGCTGGTGTGGGATGGATTGGTAGGCAAACTGGTTCCCGTGCCGTAGGAACGATCCGGCTTTCCCAGGGAGTGAAACGATGCGATCCATACAGTTCCAAGCCTGCAAGAAGCGTACACTGCTCTGCGCTGGCATTCTCGTTGTTAGCTTTCTTGCTGCAGGGTGCAACTATCCGCCACCGACTCCAACGGAAGCGGCTCCACCGGCAGCGGAACCCGGTTCAGCCGATCCTATCGATGAGGCCGAACCGGCCGACCCCATCGACGAGCCTGAATCAGAGCCGCTGGCATCTGAGTTTATACCCATTGATGACACCTGGCGCCTCTATCGAAATTACGAGCTCGGCTTTGAGATGATGATCCCGGTCATGATGGTACATGGCCATGCCGGATGCTATTGGAATGATGCAGATGGCGATCACTCCTATCGGCCGCAGGCAGGTCTGGTGCCGGTCGTTGTGTTTGAAGCCGAGGATCGGGTGTATATCACCCATGAAACCTACTCGGTTCTCACTGAAGAGACGGTCGAAGGCGGACGCCATTTCTATGGCGGCTGCGAACAGCGGGAGATGAACCTGGAGGCGCTACAAGCGGGCGAGTTCCCTGTCACGGCCTGGGAGATCACCTCGCGGCCCGTTGACTCGGATGAGGACCTCCTCGAGATCGTTCATGATGTCTATGGCGAGGCGTGTGGTCTGGGTGAGATCATGCCCGTTGAGGGAAGCGAGTACTCCCGCGTCAGTGTGGCTTCAGACGGCTTGCCGATGGAAGAGACGGAATGCTTCATGAATTACGCTTATTACTTCTACTATCATGCGGGGCTCGGACAAGCGATCACCTGGCCTTTCGGACAGGCGTATTCTTTCTATGCCGATGTGAGCTACATGGAAGAGCCCTATGATGAAACGATGATTGAAAGTTTTAACTTCCTGGGCGACTCCTGAGACCAAGGCTGTCCTCGAAGGGGCATGGTGAACCCATGCCTCTTTTCGGTTTCAGTGAACAACAGAGGACGTTGTACCGATAAAGCCGCACAGCGTATGGCAATAGAGATTCTATAGACCAATCTTGTAAAGGAGATGTCATGTTGAAGAAGGTGGCTGCCGTGATCGTCATGGGCCATGGTTTGATCCATTTGATGGGCTTTTTGGTACAGTTCCAAATTGCGGAAATTGAGGGATTATCCTATTCAAACACCGTGCTCAGTGGTCGGTTGACTATCGGCGCATCCGGCGCGCAGGTGCTGGGAGCGCTATGGCTTCTAGCAGCGCTTGTACTGCTGGCTGCCGCCGCAGGCATGTTTATCGATGCCGCCTGGGATCGACGAGTGTTACTGGGCGCGGCGCTGTTCTCGCTGCCGGTGACCATTCTCGGTTGGCCCGACTCGCAGTTTGGTGTGCTGGTCAACATTCTCATTCTTGGCGCGCTTTTTTTCATCAGGCGCGTGGAGAAAGACGCTGGATGAGTATCCCTTTCGAGACCGATCAAGCTGTCCTGGAGCAATTGCTTATTGACAGTACCGCATCGCGTGTCCTGGATATTGCGACAGGTCGGGGCGATTTCCTCATCTGGATAATGGAAATGCTGAAGCGAGTCGAACTTGCGGTGGGAATAGACGAACAGGTCCGACCGCTGCGCATGCTTAAGGAGAATCATGCCGACGCAGGAATGAAAGCCGCCCGCATGGACGCAGCCAGATTAGGCATCCGGGGGTCGTTCGATCTCGTATGTGTGTCCCAGTCCCTGCATCATGTTCCGGATCCACAGAGCAGTCTGAAAGAGATGGTGCGGGTCGTACGACGCGGGGGAATGGTCGTGGTGCGGGAGATGTATGCCGATCATCAGACTGGACCGCAGCAGATGCACGTTGATCTCCATCATTGGTGGGCCGCTGTTGATACGGCTCGGGGGGTGTCCCATCGCAACACGTATCCACGCGAGGAACTGGCAGGGCTTTTCCTGGCATTGAATCTGCCCACGGTTCGACTATTTGAGTTGGCAGAACCCGAGGGAGATCCACTCGACCCAGCAAGAATAGAAAAACTAGACGCTATCATCCAGCGCTACCAGGGGATGGTCGATCAAATCGAGAACGGGAATGGGCTGAAGGAGAGGGGGCATGAGCTTCGCGAACGGCTGCATGCTGTGGGGTTCCAGGGCGCAGCTCAGCTCGTAATGCTGGGCTGGAAAAGTTAGTCATCAGATTTCGAGTGAGCTTCGTAGGAATACGATCACGTTTTGCATCCCGACGCAGGAGCACAACCAGATAAGATCAGTTCGAAGGCCCCTTTCTCTCCTCGATCGGAGCCAACATCGCATACAATCTTAATGTTGCAGGTTTCAACGCGTATGGCTTGCTGGAGGTGAAGTATGGATCGCAGGACTTTTCTACGGGCGACAGTTGCTGCTGGTGCGGCTACGATCCTCGCCGCGTGTACTCGCGAGCAGGCTGCCGAAGTAAGAGACGTAACCGCTGCCCCCCTTGAGCCGGCATCAACGCCCGAACCCATCTCCCTGCCGACCCCCAGCCCGACACCGGCACCTGCACGCTCTCGCGTGGTTATCATTCGCACAGAAGACAGAGCAGCCGGAACAAGAGAGGCCTTGGAGCGCATCAGGCCAGACCTGTCCGGGAAGCGCGTTTTGATTAAACCGAATTTCAACAGCGCCGATCCGCCGCCCGGATCGACTGCACCGGACATCATCGCGGAAACCGTACGCTTCGCACGAGACGAAGGCGCCGGTGACCTCGTCATCGGTGATCGTTCCGGAATGGGCCTGACACGCAGCGTGATGGATTCCCTGGGCATTCCAACACTTGCTGATAACCTCCAATTAGCGCTGGTTGATTTCTCGCAACTTCCTGCCGAGTCCTGGATCTTGATGCAGCCGGACCAGGGACATTGGCCCGATGGCTTCGCCGTCGCGAAACCGGTGTTGGAGGCGGATGCGGTCGTAAACCTTTGCTGTCTGAAAACACACCGCTATGGCGGACACTTCACCATGTCGCTCAAGAATTCTGTTGGAATGGTTGCCGACATGGTGCCGGGGTTGCCGACGCGTTTTATGCAACAACTGCATGCTTCCCCGGATCAGCGCAAGATGATCGCAGAGATCAACCTGGCTTATGACCCGGAGGCCATTGTGATGGATGGTGTGGATGCCTTCGTGCAGGGGGGGCCAGCAACGGGCACGCGTGTGCATCCGGGATTGATGATTGCTGGCACTGACCGGGTAGCTGTTGACGCCGTTGGTGTTGCAGTTTTGCGCATGTACGGCACCACACCTGAAGTATCACGCGGATCCATTTTTGACCTGGAGCAGATTCGACGGGCGGTCCAACTGGGGTTGGGTGTGGCTGACCCGGATCGCATCGACCTGGAGGGCGATGAAGACCTGATTGAGCGGATTCGAGAGCAGCTCCTCGCCTGATGCAGGAGAGGGAGAGGCTGGCTCATTGGTTGCAGACGTGGAGATCCCCCCTGTCTGGGGGGATCTCTTCTCGACTTGTACGTTGTCCGTTCCGGGCAGGAACTCTACCAGATGCATGCCGTTATAACTGGGAGGGATGTCCTTCCAACAGTTCCTGGGTCAGTTCCGGGTAGACAGCCGCCATTTCTTTGCAGCGCTTCTGAAGGCGTGTCCCCCAGTCAACCAGGCGTTTTCCAAGGGCACGTTGTACGTTGAACACGGCATGTTCGCGTGTGCTCAAGGCAGCTTTGACGACGCGGTGCCGGTTGGCTTGAATGCGTTCTTCGTGCCGGCGCTGTTGTTCGACTTGATATTCTTTCCAGGTAAACATCGCTACCTCCTCTCCGGCAATCCCTTTGGGGGAGTGCGTCGCGTATGACCTACGATTTATCCGTTCTCAACCGCCGTGTGGATCAGGTAGGATCGCAAGGCTTCCAGCGTATCCTCCAGACGAAGCGTGTTGAGTTGGTAGCATTTCGCTCCTTCACAACGCCGTTCGGTTAATAACCCCGTCGCACTTAATTGCTGCAAGTGGCGAGATGCCGCCGATTGACTCAGGTCCAGGTTCTGAATGATGTCCTGGGATTTCAGTTCGCCGTTTTCCGCGATGAGTTTGAGTATATGCAGGCGATTGTCGTCGGAGAGCGCCCGCAGTCGAACGAGCAGCTCGGTGTGTCCGAGAGAGGGGACGCTCGTCAGAAGACCCTCGGGCGAGCGAGCGCCGAAGATGACATACAGCGTCTCCCCCGTCTGAAGGTGGCCTAGATAGGGCCCGATGTGGACGTTTGGGATGAACACAATCCGTTCCGCATCCTCAATCATGCAGGACCATTTATCATCAGGCAAAGGCTGGCCGCTGATCAGCTCAATCGCTTCTTGTTTGCTCATCGAGGTGAAATCGATCTTGCTGAAGGCCTCGACAGAAGCCGTCTCTACCTTTTCGTTTTGAGCCCATTCCTTCTTTAGAAAGCGATCCCACATCATACTTAAGTGGGATGTAATCAACTCCTGGAGGGCGGGTGGATTGAGAAGGTGTTGATAGGCTTCCTTCTCCACCGGATTGGATACAGCGCCTGCCGGGAAGCGTTCTGACAGGAAGGCCATGTAATCCTTTTCGTTCTTGAGCACCGCGGTTGTATCCCATGTCTTTCTCTCGGCGCTGGCCTCAACTTCCGGGTGAACCGGGAGCGAGAGGTACATGTCGAGCACACGATCGCGTAGTGCCTCTGCCGGCAGCGATGCGAGGGAGTTGAGGTACTCCGGGAAGCTGTTCCATTCCTGCGAAGGAAAGACGGCGTAGTACAGGCCGATCATGATGAGCTCATGCCGCTTCTGCTCATCGGGCGTGAGCGCGTGGTGTGTGTCGTAGATCCAATCGCTCAACCCGGAATACTTATCCGTATGAACGAGCATAAGCAGGTTGTGAAAACAGGATTGGACGGGCACACGCCGGATGTCGAACAACTGGGCGGCAGGTTCTGCGATCAGATCGGTGACTGGGCCAGGCATCCTGATCTCCTTCGGGTTATTCAGGTAACCCATATTAACGGGTAGTAGACATACTATACAGGTTTATTGGAGGATTGTCAAGCCCTTCTTCGCGAGGGATCAGCGTTCTCGTCGGCGGACACGAAAAATGGCCATGGACAGGAGCATGACGGTGTAGAGGAAGAGGACGCCGACATCCGCAAGGATCGCCCCTGAGGCAGGGTCTAGCGTAAATGCGGCCTGGTAAAGATGGGCCGCGCGGGTGCTAGGCAGGGCGTTGAAGAGCGCGTTGAGCCAGGCCGGGACACGGCCTGGCATCGCCAGGCGGATAAACAGCGGCGCCAGCAGGAAGATAAGGAGAGGTCCTCCAGCCGCGCTGACCGACATGGCGTCGTCGAAGAGGACACCCAGCAGCAGACCGATGGAGACTACCATCAGCGCGGTGCCCAGGAGCGCAATGAGCGCCGGTGTCCAGGAAGCGATCAAGCGTGCGTGCAAACCCAGGATGATGGCGCCGCACAGGAACAGATAGATCAGACCAGTGAGCGCTTCACCATAGACGATGTCAGCGTGCCGGGCAGGAGAGACGAGCAGCGCTTTCAAGGTTCCGGTCCGTCTTTCTTCAAGCATAAGAGTGGGTGTAAAGACGGCGCCGAGGATGGTGAGCGCGAGCACGAAGGTCATCGCCGCCATCGCAACCTGTCCCCCTGTGTCCGGCGGGGGATAGACACGTTCATCCTGCAGTGAGAGAGTAACCAGGGTGTCGAGAGAATGGGTGAGTTCAGCTTCAACGAAGGCGATGGTTTCAGCGAGGCGCGCCTCGGAAGCCCAATAGGCGGCGAAGACGGGCAGGGAATCTCCGCTGGACGGATCGAATCCGGCCGGAACGTCGATGCCGATGCGTGTCTCCTGCCCTTCAATAAGAACTGTTTTGAGTTCGGTGCGGCTATCCACCTGCAGAACGCGCAGCCGTTCGTTCTCGCGAACCGTTTCGATCCACGGTGCCGATTCAGCACTGTAGAGGACAATGGCGTTCGGCTGCATCAGCCGGGCGAGCAGCGGCCCCATCTGGGCCGTCATCAGCAGTGTCGCTGTCCCGATCAAGAGCGCCAGAAGGGTGCGGTTGCGAAGGGCGTCCAGGATGTCCTTGCGGGCGATGGCGGCGATAATGCGTATTCGTTCGTGCTTTGACGGATTCATGATGTGCTCCTTTCAGCGGTCCGACCGCCGAAGCAGGATGACATTGGCAGTTAGGAGCAGTGCGGCGCTGATGAACAGGTAAGCCAACTCGCCGACATAGTTACCCAGCCGCGCCTGCGATGAAAAACTCGCCAGAATGAGGCGCGCCGCCACCGTGCCCGGAGCCCATTTGATGGCAATCTGCAGCCATGTTGGGAAGAGTTCGGCCATCACACTCAGGAACTGAGGGAGCAGGAGCGGAAGGAAGACGCCCATCCCATAGATGGAGAGTTGCGCCTGCTGTTTGATGATCTGGCTCAGCAGCAGCCCGAGCAAGGTGAACAGGCTCGCCGCTGAAGCCGCAATCAGCAATGTCACCAGCGGTCGGATGATCAGTGGGTAGAAGAGCGTGCCGATGACGACGATGAAGATCATGCTGTAGAACAAGCCTGTCAGCGCCTTTCCCAGGAGGATGTCGACGGCGCCTGCGGGTGAAACCAGCAGGGCGTTTAGCGTCTTCTGCTGGCGCTCTTCAATCATGAGATTGGGCACCAGGGCGACGCCGCAGAAGGCAAGTGTGAAGAGCGAGGTTGTGGCTGCCAGGAAGCCCAGTCCATACGTTTCGGGAGCGAGAGGAACCGGTTCCTGCAACTCAATCCGTACAGCCGTGCCAAGCGCCCGGCTCACTGCACGTTCGCTGTGAGCCAGCAGGTTTTCGACCTGCCGTTCTGAGAGCCAGTGAACCATGTAGCCTTCAAGGACCGGTGTTTCACCGTTCGCGAGGGCCTGGTCAATATCGCTGGACGCGATCAGCCCGATTTCCGGCGCATCCGACTCTTGAATGAGAGGGACGATGTGGGAAGGGTCATGGACCGATCGCAGGGTGACTTGCCCGCCGTTTTCAAGGGCTTCTTCCAGGCCGCTCTCAGAAGCATCGTGCAGGAAAACTGTTGGCTGTGCGCTGTCGTAATGCAGGTTGGGGAGGTAGCGGTAAAAGAAGGCCATCATCAATGCGATGATCAGGATGGACACCACACGTTTGTTGGAGATGGCTTCGTACATGTCTTTGCGCGCAATGGCAAAGATGATTGCGAGCCTGCTGTGTGTTTGTTTCATCGTTGTCTGAATACCGATTGTATCCATCGTATGTTTCCTTTCCATCTGCGTCAAACCCTTTTCAAGCCTAACGCGGACCATAGAGGCTGTGCCCGGTTTTTGCCAGGAAGACGTCTTCCAGGGTGGCGCCAGCTCCGTGGGCGGCTTTCATGGCGGAGGGGGTGTCGAGGGCGATGATGTTCCCCTTGTCAAGGATGGCGACACGCGAACTGAGGCGGTCGGCCTCTTCCATGTAGTGGGTCGTGAGGAAGACGGTCACGCCGTCCTGTGCCAGTTCGGCAATCATCAGGCGGATGGCCCGAGCGACGCCGGGGTCCAGCCCGCGGGTAGGCTCATCCAGGAAGAGAACCTGAGGTTTATGGAGGAGGGCGCGTCCGATGAGCAAGCGCTGTTTCATGCCGCTGGAATAGTGCTTGACCCGCTTGCGGGCGTTCTCGACGAGCCCAATCCGCTCCAGCATGCCATCAACACAATCGACGTTCAGGCCGTACAGTCGTGCTGCGAAGCGCAGGTTATCGCGGCCGGAAAGCCGTTCATAGAGGTTGGGTTCTTCAAAGACCACACCGATGTGAGGTTTCAAGGCCTGGCGTTCTTCCACGATATCGCATCCCATCACTTCGGCTCGTCCTGACGTAGGCCGCAACTGGCCCGTGAGCATTTTGATGGTGGTTGTTTTCCCGGCACCGTTAGGGCCGAGAAAGCCGAAGATTTCACCGGGCTGGACATGGAAGCTGAGGCCGTTTACGGCGAACGTACCGTTGTATTTCCGAGTGAGCTTGCAGGTTTCTATGGCATACATGGGTTACTCCTTGTTCCCGCCCGGTCAGCGACGGTTCGGCGCCAGGGTGAAGATGAGGATGAACAAGATGGGCGCCATTGCACTGGGAATGTTTTCTGTGCAGATGAAGAGGATCGCGGACGCAGCGGCAAGACAGAAGATGGCGATGAGGCGGAGGGGACGATTGGATTTTGAGGGTTGGGTCAGCATGTTGTTTCTCCTAGGTTGTTTCGGTGGTTGTGCGTCTTCACAATAGCGATCCAGGCCGCGCACTGCAATAAAAAAGCGCCGAACGGCGCTTTTGGGGGGTTGAATGGAGCAGAGAGGAGGTTTTTCTAGTACCCCAATAAGTCTCTTAACTCGGCCGCAGCGGTCTTGCTGAGCGGAATCAGGCTTCCCGCATCGTCATCGAGGCGCAGGTTATAACTGTTGCGGGTGAAGGGGATGACTTCGGACACGTGCTGGAGGTTGACCAGGTAGCCGCGATGAGCCCGGAAAAAGCCGCGTGAGGAAAGGCGTTGCTCAAGCTCGCTGAGGGTGAACTGGGTAACGAGCTGTTCTCCTTTGGTAGTGTGGAGCGCGGCGCGACCCTCATCGGCATTGGCGAAGAGAATATCACCGGGGTGAATGAGGGTCACAGACCCCTCGCCCTTGACCGGGATTTTGAAGAGCCGTGAGGGATCGCTGGATGATTCCCGGGTCTCCGTAATCAGCCCGTTTTCCAAGCGGTAGAGGCGTTCACATAATCCGGCCAAATTGCCTTCGTCAGGCGCAAGGATCAGTACGGCGCAGCCTTTTTCAGCGCGCGCTCGCAGTTCACGTTTGATGAGGGCGATGGAATCCTGGTCACAGCGGATGAAGGGTTCTACCAGGATGAGAAAAGACGGATCATGCAGCACGGCACGGGCATAGGCGAGACGCCGCAACTGTCCGGTGGAAAGAGCGTCGAGACGTGTGGCGGCCTGATCTGCGAGCCCGACAGCGTTAAGTGCAGCTTGAACAGAAGCGGAGGGTAGGTTGAAGAGGCTGGCGTGGAACGTGAGATTACCCTGGACCGTGCGCGTGGTATAAAGGCTGTCTTCCTCAAAAAGGATGCCGGTGACCCGGCTTAACTGGGACCAATCTGCGGCTGGATCGAGGCCGTTCAGCCGGACCGTACCTGTGGCCGGGCGCGTCTGGCCCGTCAACAGATCGAACAGCAGCTGGATGCCGCTACCAGGAGGTCCGATGACAGCACTGACCTCTCCTGCTTGAATGCGGAAATGATCAAGCTGGAGCCGGGCGCCTTCACGTGATTCCTTCTGCACGTTGCTAATTTCGATCATGGTTCAGATGATAGCATAAGGCCCATCCGGGGGTGCATGCAATCTGTCATGATGGGTTGTAAAGGAGCGTCACAATGTGTCCGGCTACGTCTTCCGCAGCGGCAAGCAGCTCAGGAGAGAGCCCGTCCTGGAGTTCAAATGTGGCCGCTTCTGCCGTGAAGAGGTGCATGGGAGGGGTGACGCCGTACAGTGTGTGCGTGACACCGGCAAGGGTTTCCGGGGTGATGTGATGCTGGAAGGTCGGCGCCGCGCGAGACGGCGATTCGATCACGACGTGATGCACGCGCCCGGGATTCTCGCCGATGCGGGCGTCGATGAGGATGGTCAACCGGCTGGCAGCGACCTGTTCAGCCAGGTCCGGCGTGAGCTGCTGAGGAGCCAGGATGTGAACATCCTGGAGATCGACGCGTTCAGCGAGCAACGAGGCGACGTACGGACCTACCCCGTCGTCGCCTCGAATGGTGTTCCCGTAGCCAATGACCAACACAGGTTTGTGCCGGTCGCTGGAGGTCATCCTCGCTTCACCTCGTCCAGTACCTCACCGTCTGGTCCGACCATCTGGACGTGCAGCGCGAGTTGATTGTAGGCGTGTGTGGAGCAGCTGAGACAGGGATCAAACGCACGGATCACAGCTTCAACCCGGTTGAGCATGCCCTCTGTGAGCTTGCTGCCGTCGACATAGCGCCGGGCGGTCTGAAGCACACCGCGGTTCATGGCGAGGTTGTTGTGCGTGGTGGAGACGATCAGGTTTGCTCCCGTCATCAGGCCATTTTCGTCAACCTCGTAGTGGTGGATGAGGGTGCCGCGCGGTGCTTCGCTGACCCCGATACCTGACTCAACATTGGCCGTCGCGTGTGCACGCACACGGGCATTGAGGATGTCGGGATCATCAAGCAGTTGCTGGATACTTTCTACTGCATTGAGACATTCAATCAGGCGGGCCAGATGGTAATTGAAGGAGCTGAGCGGATTCCGGCTGCGGAACTCAACCAATTCTTGATCGGCCATGGGGGTTCCTGTTGATTCAATCACGTTCAGCCGGGCGAGAGGACCTACACGGTAGATTCCGCCGGGATAGCCATCCGGTTTGTAGTAGGGGAACTTGAGGTAGGTCCATGGCTCGACGGCTTCGCCGATGAAATCAGGGTATTCATCGCGGTGGAAATCAGCGATGGTCTTGCGGTGATCGTCGACAATCCGTAGGCGGCCGCGGTAGATTTCGAGGACCTCTTCATGCTCGTTGACGAGGGAGAGGAACTTGCTGGGGAAGTTGCCGAAGGTGCTTACTTCCTCTTTGTAATCCTCGAGCGTTCGTTTGAACCAGCCCAGTGTGCGCTGGATGATTTCCTGTGCCTCGGGCAGCAACGCGGCGATTTCCTGCCGGGCTTCTTCGCTCATCGGGCTTGCGACGCCGCCCACGACGATCCAATCCGGATGCACTTTCTTGCCAGCAAGCGTGCCGATAATCTGTTGGCCGATTGCGCGCAGACGGACGCCATCGCGGGCGATTTCCGGATTCTCGCGCATCAAGCCGAAGATATTGCGATCCTTCGGATCGACTTCCATCCCGAGAAGGAAATCCGGGGACGCGAGATGGAAGAAGGCCAGCGCGTGGGATTGAATCAGGCTGGCATAATTCACAATCTTGCGCAGCTTCTGGGCAGTTCCCATCACGCGCACGGACATAATCGCTTCACACGCCTGCGCAGAGGCCAGCATGTGACTGATCGTGCAGATACCGCAGATACGGCCCATCAAGCCCGGCATCTCATAGAATGGACGCCCAACGCAGAAGCGTTCAAAGCCACGATATTGCGTGACGTGAAAACGGGCATCGGCGACATTGCCGGTTTCATCAAGCTGAATGGTGATTTTGCTATGTCCCTCGATGCGGGTAACGGGATCAATGACTATGCGTTCGGTCACAGGACTTCCTCCTACGCGCCGGGCCGTGTGCGATCGGTGAGGTCGGGAATGCGGCCTTCCAGGAGCTCCGCAATGGTGTAGAAGATGGTGTCCGCAGAGGGCGGGCAGCCCTGGACGAACACATCCACGTCCACGACCTCATGAATGGGGACGGTTTTAGGCCTCAACGCCGGGACGACCTCGGTGGGATGCAGGGGATTTTCATCCGCTTTGCGGATGTAGGCCTCATCCAGCAATTCTTCCACGGGAATGGTGTTGCGCAGGGCCGGGATATTGCCAGCCACGGCGCAGTCCCCAAGCGCGACAAGGATGCGGCTGTGTTTACGGATCTTCTTGATCTTGTGAAAGTCCTCTTCGCTGCTGACCGCACCCTCGACGATGAACACGTCAATCTTCTCCGGCATATCCTTATGGTCGACCAGCGGGCTGTATACCACGTCAATTTTATCGGCGATGTCGATGAGACGTTCGTCGATGTCAAGCAGGGACATATGGCAACCAGAACAACCATCCAGCCAGGTCGTTGCGATGGAAACCTTGCTCATGCCTGTACCTCCCTCATCTTGGTCAGGTAGGAAAGGAATTCTGTTCGTTTGACCATCTCGCCGGACGCCTTGCCTTTCTCCACCAGCGCGCCGGTGGGGCAGACGTTAACGCACTTGCCGCAGGATGAGCATGTGGGTGATTCGCCCCAGGGGGTGTTGAAATCACTGACGATAGTCGATTGTGCGCCGCGCCCGAAGATGTCCCACGTGTGAGCGCCTTCAATTTCATCGCACACACGCACGCAGCGGGTGCAAAGAATGCAGCGGTTGGCGTCGATCACGAAGCGGTCGTGGGTCATGTCCACGCGCCGGACCGGATCCAGATTGGGATAGCGGACATGGTCCATGCCTAGTTTCTGTGCCAGATCCTGCAGCTCGCAGTTGCCATTGGAAACGCACATCGCGCAAATGTGGTTGCCCTCTGCGAAAAGCAGTTCGAGGATCATGCGTCGGTACTTGCGGATGCGCTCCGAGTCGGTGAGTACTTCCATGCCTTCGTCGACGTACGTTGCGCAAGCTGGGACCAGTTTTCCCCAATTGACGACCTCAACCAGGCAGAGACGGCAGGCACCGACGACCGAGAGGCCATCGATCTGACACAGGGTCGGAATCTCAATGCCGTTCTCGCGAGCGACCTGGAGAATGGTTTCGTTTTCATGGGCGCCGATATCGCGCCCGTCGATCTTGAGAGTCTTGATTCGAGAGCGTACAACGGTCATGACAGCCTTCCTCTACTCCGCTTTCTCGCCCATGAGCGCTTCCTCGTTCTGGAGCATGCTTTCCTGATATTCTTCATTGAAGTATTTCATGGTGCTGATGACTGGATTTGGAGCGGCTTTACCCAGCCCGCAGAGGCTGGTGTTCTGGCATAAATCGCATAGCTCGACCAGCATGTCATAATCGCGCTGGGTTGCTGTGCGTTTGACAAACTTGTCGAGAAGATCATACATTTGGCGTGTGCCGACCCGGCAGGGAATGCACTTGCCGCATGATTCGGACATGCTGAATTCCATAAAGTAACGGGCAACATTCACCATGGACGAGGAATCATCCATGACGATCATGCCGCCGGATCCCATGATTGTGCCCACTTCGCGCAAGGATTCATAGTCAACCGGCATATCCAGGAACTGTTCAGGCACACAGCCTCCAGAAGGGCCACCTGTTTGTACGGCTTTAAAATGACGCCCATCAGGGAGTCCGCCCCCGATGTCGTAGACGATTTCCCGGAGCGTTATGCCCATGGGAACCTCAATCAGGCCGGTGTTCTGAATCTGGCCTGCCAGGGCAAAGACCTTGGTGCCCTTGCTTTGTTCTGTGCCGATGGCGGCATACCAATCGCCCCCGTTGCGTAAGATAGGCGCAATGTTGGCGAAGGTTTCCACATTGTTGATCAGGGTGGGCTTGCCCCACAGACCGAGGTCCGCAGGATAGGGAGGTCGGGGGCGGGGGATGCCACGCTTGCCTTCAATCGACGCGATCAGCGCTGTCTCCTCGCCGCATACGAACGCACCGGCACCGAGACGGACATCGATGGAGAAATCAAACGTGGTGCCAAAAATGTTGTTTCCCAGCAGATGAGCCTGCCGCGCATGACGGATGGCGAGTTTGAGTCGCTCAACCGCGAGAGGGTACTCGGCCCGGATGTACACGTATCCCTTGCTGGCGCCGACGGCATAGCCGGCAATGGCCATACCTTCGATCACGCGGTGGGGATCGCTTTCAAGCACACTGCGATCCATGAATGCGCCTGGGTCGCCTTCATCGGCGTTGCAAATCACGTACTTCACATTGCTGTCAGCCTTGGCAACGGTGACCCATTTGAGGCCGGTGGGATAGCCACCGCCGCCGCGTCCGCGCAACCCGCTTTTTGTCACCTCGTTGATGACGTCATTCGGGCCCATTTCCGTGAGCGCTCGAAAGAGGCCCTGGTAGCCGCCGGCGGCGATGTACTCCGGGAGTGACTCGGGATCAATGTAACCGGAGTTTTCCAGGACCACTTTCTGCTGACGCTTGAAGAAAGGGATCTCCTCGGACAGGAGCAACTTCTTGTTTGGCCCCTTCTTGAGCGTATCCAGGATGGTGTCAACATCATCCACTGTGACACCATGATACAGGATGCCTTCGGGATCGATACGAAGCAGAGGACCCTTCGCGCAGAGACCCAGGCAACCGACGCCTTTTATCTCAACCTCATCAAGCATGCCGCGCTCTTCAGCTCCAGCGATCAGGGCTTCAAGAACCTTGTCGCTGCTCTGGGAGATACAACCGGCTGCAACACAGATGGTGATGTGGTGTTTGTAGGCGTCCAGCTGCTCGCGTGTGGAATCCGCGACGTCCATCAACTCATCATAGGTGTGGACTGCAATGCGTGGATTATTCCGTTTCTTCGTCATCTTCTTCCGCCATCCAGGTGTCGAATTGCTCTCGGATCATCTCAACAGTCAGATTGCCGACCACTTCGCCGTCCATGACAGCAGCCGGAGCAAGGCCGCAGGCGCCGATGCAGCGCACTGTCAGGAGCGACACCTTGCCATCGGGCGTGGTTTCCCCGGGGTTAAGCATGTAATGGTCTCGTATGTCCTCGAGGATTTCCTCACCGCCCTTGATATGACAGGCGGTGCCGGTGCAGATGGAGCAGGTATGTTTGCCCTGCGGCTTCATCTGGAAATAGTGGTAGAAGGTGGCCACACCCAGCGCCTTGCTAGGAGAGACGGGCAATTTGCTGGTGACAAAGTGAAGCGCATTTTCGTCGATGAAACCAAATAACTCTTGAACGGTATGCAGGGTCTCGATGAGCGCATCGGGTTGGTAACCGTTTCGGCGCATGGTCGCCTCAACTATTTTCCAGCGTTTATCGGTTGAGTAATCGACGGATGGAGCCGGTGCAGGCATCTTCTTCTCCTGTCTCGCGAGGTGGGCGTTAAGGGATGATGGGTGTTCCTCTACCTGTAGAAATCCTTGCAGATCGTTCCGAGGGCGGATCGACCGCATGTGGAAAGTTGATCGCGGTAACCGTAGCACTGCCCCCTTTCACGTATCTTACATGATGAAGCGGGAGTGAGACAACTACCCGAACTTGTCGCGATCGTATTTCTACCCTAAAGGATCTTCTTCGTCAAGGTTATGTGAAAAATATCACGAACAGTGTCAGGACAACCTCGATTCTACGTAAGCGTCCCTACCGACATGGCCTTAAAGAAATTATATTCTCTCCTTGGAGGTTGTGGTGAAGAAAACACACGAAGTATGGGGGCTGTATCTCGTCTTGCTCATGTTGATGAGCGGCGCAGTCATACTTGGTAGCGGGATCACGCAAGAAGCAAGCCATGCTGGTAGTCCACTGCGGCGATTGAGGCAAGGCGAGCTCGTCCTCGCGGCGGATGCGTCCAGCATCCCGCCCATTGATGTGGTCGATGCGATGCGGTTGGATCCCGATGAGCGTCCCGTTGGATGGCAAGGCGAAGTACTGGTTCTGGGTGTGGCGATCAACGGGGAAGCGCGCGCGTACCCGGTTCCGCTGCTCAGTCATCACGAGGTTGTCAATGATGTGCTCGGGGGAGAACCCATTGCCGTCACTTGGTGTCCACTGTGCTACAGCCCGGTGGTGTTTCATCGCTTTGCCGGGCGTGAACGTACCTTCGAAGCGTCAGGCTATCTGTACCGGAACAATCTGGTGATGCTCGATAGGGAGACCGGGACGTTGTGGAGTCAGCTGCTGGGCCAGGCCTTGCGGGGAGCGTTGCGGGGTATGCGCTTGGTGCGGATTCCCGCGTACCTCACGACATGGTCCGAATGGCAACAAAGGCATCCCAATTCGACCATTCTTGCAAACCTGGATCATCACGGGGGAGTGGTGCGCGATCCATATGAAGGATACTACCGCAGCTCCTTTGCCGGTTTGCTGGGAGCGATCATCGCTGATCAGCGCCTTGCTGCAAAGACGATTGTTGTGGGGGTCGACTACGGGTTGGGGTCGTTTGCAGTGCCCCTTCACAAACTCTCGCACCGAGACCCGATCACCATGGAACTGCAGCATACACTTTTCCTCCTCTACCTCGATCCTCTGCTGCACTCGCCCGTGGGTTTTCGACTGGATGCGACAGAGCGACTCCACCCCGGACGTGGCCCGACAGGTTTCGCGAGGTCTGCTGACCTTGTGCTCCAAGCGAGGATGGTGCCCGTGACGCTTTCCTACTGGTTTGCCTGGCTGGACCACAATCCGGATACCCAACTCTTTCATCCTGATGCCTGAACAAAGCTTCCAGCGTTGCTTCAGAGCAAGTTGGAATGGCAAGCCCCAATTGTGAGAAGGGTGTACACTAGATCATCCTGCTCTGTGGGGGTAATTCTCGTGGACGGCTTTCAGGCGATGACCTCCTTAAATAAGGCATTGAGCCATCCCATCCGGCTGCAAATCCTTACCGTCCTGAGTGAGGAGGGAGAGTCCTGTGTCTGTCACCTCGAATACCGCCTCCAGCAACGCCAAGCGTATATTTCCCAGCAACTTGCGAAATTGCGCGATGCTGACCTTGTCACAGACCGCCGTGAGGGGATGAATGTGTTTTATGATCTTGCCCATCCTGCCATCGCGGAAGTGATTCAAGCTCAACGCGATTACTTGGGCGAGGAGGGCGGCGAGACAATCACGTTCGAGATGCCCGAACCGGATCCGGGGATGCGGTGTGGTTGTCCAAAGTGCACACCGGGCGGGCACTGCTGAGCACACTGGGGTGAAGTGGATGGACGAATCGCCCGAGAGCAGAGCGGTGCCCATCATGCCCCCATTCAAATCCAGTTTCGTCAGCGTACGGGACAGGTTGTCGGAAGGGATTCGTGTCGTAGCTTTGGCTTAAAGGATGGATGCGAATGAGCGTGTCAAAGTGGTTTGCCTGGTCGCTTTGTGTTGTGATGCTGCTTGTCCAGAGCTGCCAACCAAATGTGTCTGCAGAGGCGGCCGAGGCGGAAAAGGTGTTGCGCAGTTTTCTGGAAGACCTGCATGCCGGGCGTTATGATTTGGCGGCAAGCCGCTATGCGCCAGAGGATGATGTACTGACGGGGATGAACCCGGATCTTGAACCGGGTGACATGAAGACTCTTCTGCAGCGGGCGTGTACGCAAAATGGGTTTATGTGTCTATTGCCGGATGACGAGCTGAATGTCGTCCGCTCATCGCAAGGCGAGTTCGTGTTTTCGGTGGGTTTCATCCTGGATGATGGTACGCGGTTCGAAAGAGGCCCCTGCTGTGGTGAAGAGAGTGTTGAACCGCCGCAATCCGCGTTTGACATGTGCGTGCGATGTGATGCTGGGCGCTGTCTGGTGCTGGATCTGCCTCCGTATGTGCCATGAGGTCTCAATCGATCATCGAAAAGAAAACGCAGCGGCAGACAAGTGAGTCTGCCGCTGTAAGGTCATTGAGGTGTGCTTGGACCGAACGCTCCGAGCCCGGGGCGGGCCATGTTGTTTTCATCAAACAAAGCGAACGGTGTCCACAACTCGCCGCTCCAGGAGAAATCCGGGCTGAAATAATACGCGCCGACTACGTCCGGATTGGCCCGTAAACTCGTGAGAAAGTCTGCAATCCATGCTGCTTGCCCCTCCGGAGTGAGCGGGTACCCGGGGAGCTCGTATTTCCAGGACCCAAATAGGCCTCCTGTGGGGGTTGACGCTGGATACGCGAATTCTGCGAAGACCACAGGCAAACCAACTTGCTCGCGTAGCATGCCGAGCGTGCGGCACAGGTCAGCGGAGGCAAGCGGGCCGAAGGCAGCGGGATAGAAGGAGAGCCCGATCAGATCGTAGTCCACACCGAGGTCCTGCATGCTGGTGTAGAAGGCGGAGGCGAAGGTGGCATCCACGCTGAGCGCGATATGGAGCATGATCATAGCATCGGGATCTGCGGTGCGTACACCTTCGATCGCCGCCTGCAAAAGCCGGGCTTCATCGGGCCAAATGTCCGTGCGCAGTGTTGCAAGGTCACGCTGGCCGAAGGCTGCAAACACACCGCTCACACCGAAGTCGATCTCGTTGCCAATCTCGTAATAGGGCGGTTGCAGCCCATGGTCAAGCAGGTGACGAGTTGTCGCCTCCGAGTAGGCACGGATAGCCTCAGCGCGATCGTCAAGCGTGAGCGATTCCCACGCCGGAGGTGCATCCTGACTATTCACATCCGCCCAGGAAGGTGAGAGGAACAGTACGGGATATACGCGCAGGCCGGCAGCCTCTGCCTGGAGTGCCATGTCTGTCGCGTAATTTAATCGTGATTCGCCGTCGTCGCCTACCCAGATTCGCAGCCGAAAGCCTTCAGCTCCCTGTGCCGCGAACAATTCCAGTGGATCAACCGGCGTTTCGCCGACATACCAGTTCATGCCGCGCTCGATTGCCTGAGGAATGTAGCTGGCATCCACACCGACTGTGAGTGGTTGGTTCTCGACGACTCCGCCAGCACAGAAGAGTTGCAGCGGAGCAGCATCCCCCTCCCACATGGTTGCATCTTCGAGGATGAGAGTCCCTGACCCTGTCCAGCCGAGAAACGCAGATGCGTCAAGAACGACGATATCGTGTAGTTGAGAGTGATCGAGCTGATGGTTCTCATCGACGCTGTCTGCGGAAAGGGCAAGCCAATTAAGGTCAACCTGGATCTGACGCGCACCGTCTTCGGGGTGGAGAAAGAGTACCGTACCATAAAACGACTCGTCCGCCTCGCGGACACCAATGGTGAGGAAGAATGGCCGCTCTTCCACCCGTAGCGATAGGGAAAAAGCTCCCAGCTGACCATCGATGTCCTCCAGCGTGCGCAGGAGCACAGCGTGGGTTTCATCGGGCAGGTTGACATCAAGTTCGAGTACGCTGTCCTGGACGCGTGAGGTAACAGTACCCGGTTCCTGGGCGGCGGCGAACCACCTTTGTTCTGCCTCCGGGAAGTGGTCTTCCGCCAGAATAAAGGGTTCTTGAGGAGGGGGTGGTAGCTGCCTTGAGGCAGATACCGGGGGTACGGTCGGCGGGGGAGAGACGACGGGTTCCGGCGTACAGGCAGCAGGTAGAAGGGTGAAGCATACGGCGAGCAGGGCAGCGCGTTTCATTATGAGCTCCAAGCGAGGCTTCTCTACGGTATACACAGGGAAGAACCTACATGTCGCGATTTCCCTGCTTTTGGGAAGAACTGTCCTCCAGGGCGACGGGATCGCGCACATACGGCTCGCTTCCCGGAATGCGCGCAATGGATCCTCTCAGACCGTCCTTCACTTGCTCTGAAAAACCCTGATTCTGCGAGAGCGGAGAGACGGTCAGGTAAATGTCGGGCACATGCATTGACACCAACCCCTTCGCAACCTATGATCATACTGCACGAAGTCCACAACCCGAAGGGAAACCGATGTTAGACGAACCTGGATCTAGTACCAAGCGACAACACACAGCATAGATCGGAACCCCTGGAAGCCTCACACCTCCCGACGGTCCCGGTCTGGAGGTGTTTTATGTCCCCACAGCACATTGACGATATCGTACTGCGCGTCCGTACGGCGCTAGAGCAAGATGAGCTCAGCCGCGCGATGGCCGTACTCGAATCACTGCGCCCCCCCGACCAGGCCGATCTGGTTGAGAAGCTGGGTGATGAACAACAGGTTATCCTCCTTGGCGGCCTCAAGCCGGCTGTATCCTCTGACATCGTTGAGGAAATGGTGGACGATGCCGCAGCGAGCCTGATTGCCAATCTACCGCCAACACAGGCGGCGCGTGTACTGGACCGCATGGAACCTGATGAAGCTGCAGACGTGCTGGGCGACGTTCCGCCGGCCCGGGCACTTTCGCTGTTGCTGGCGATGGAAGATGCGGAAGAGGTCCGTCCGCTTCTAAAGCACCCGGACGATACAGCCGGAGGCCTCATCACATCCAGTTTCATTGCGCTCCGACCGGGGATGACGGTGCAGATGGCTGTGGACGCGATCAGGGCATGGAAGCCGGATGCGGAGATGGCCTACCATCTTTTTGTGGTGGATCAGCAGCGAATGCTGTGCGGCGAAATCGACGTGACCCAGCTTCTTACCGGGGACCCAGCCATGTTGATCGGGGACATCATGAACCGGAAGGTGATGTCCGTCATCCAGGATACCGATCAGGAAGAGGTTGCCCGTTTGATGTCTCGTTATGATCTTGTAGCAATGCCTGTTGTCGATAACAGAAGCCGGCTGCTTGGCGTCGTCACCTACGATGATGTGATTGATGTCCTGTATGAAGAGGCTGCGGAAGACATCGAACGACTCGGCGCCGCCCAGCCGCTGGAGCAACCTTATTTACGTACAAGCATCTTCGCTGTGGCGCGTAAACGCATCGGCTGGCTGCTGCTTCTTTTTGTGACGGGCAGCCTTACCGCAACCGTGATGCAGATGTTCGAGCGAGAGCTGCAGACTGTGGTGGCATTGACGTTTTTCGTCCCGCTCCTGATCGGTACGGGGGGTAACGCCGGCGCACAGACCACCAGCACCATCATCCGTTCCCTGGCTCTCGGCGAGGTGGGTGTGTCGGATGCGTGGCGGGCGATGCGCCATGAGCTTGGCATCAGTATGCTGCTCGCGCTGGGTGTAGCACTTGTGGGATATCTGCGGTCGATGACCTGGGGATACGATCCGGCCCTATCGATGACCGTGGCGATCGCCATCGGGGCGATTGTCGTCTGGGCAAACGCATTTGGAGCCTTGCTGCCCCTGCTAGCGACAAGGCTCAAAATCGATCCGACACTTGTGTCCGGGCCTGTGATGAGCACACTTGTGGATGCCGTTGGTCTATTCATTTACTTCAGCATCGCGCGTCTAATTCTGGGTTTATGATGCGAACGATACACGCTTGAACAAGGCTTGCTCCAAGCCTTCGAAACCGGTACTCTATTCAAAGCCGGTTCGTAGGCAAGACTCGAAAGGGACTTCGGCCTACTCGTGGAGCCGTAGGGATGGTCGATCCATACGGCGGCGTTTGTACGATTGCCGTAACGGAAAGCCCGTGGTTTGGCCTGAGCATACGATTCGTGTGAAGGATGTGCCATGAAAAACGTGACCCTGTTCCTGATCTTGCTTCTCGTCCTGGTCGGCTGTGGTGGTGGGCAAGCGGTAGTATCGCAGCCGGATGCGTCCGGCGACGCAGCCACACCCAGCCCCGAACCCTCCCTCACACCGACACTCACCGTGCAGGAGAGTACACCGACGATGGCTGCCGGTGGGACGAGCCCGTCAGTCCCGGATGAGATGAACGAGCGATTCGCAATAACATCGATGAGCTATGGGAACCTTGCCCAGTTGATGGAATTTCCTGTCCCGGATGTTGTGCGCGCGATAGATTTCACGCCTGACTCACGCCTGATGGCGGCGTCGTATGGAAACAGCAGCGAATCGGAAGTGTATATCTGGGATCTCGATCTGCAGGAGTTGATCCTCGTGCTGAGCGGTCATGAGGGAATTATCTGGGACATCGCCTTCTCCCCGGACGGCAAAGAACTTGCCTCTTCGTCGGCGGATGGAACCGTCCGTATCTGGCGCACTGCCGACGGCGAGCAACTGCAGGTTCTTCAGCATCCATCTGACATTTCTTCGGTCGCCTTCTCACCGGATGGATCGATCCTGGCCGCCGGCGGGGTGCGTGAGTGGCCCGTTGCGGCGGTGTGGTTGTACGATACAGACTCGTGGGCGTTGGTGGATGAACTTGAAGCGGCCTGGAACATTCCCGGGATCGTCTTCTATCCCGAACGCGGCTACATTGTCGGAGGTGGAATCTCCCGAAACGTGAGCGTGTGGTCTGATACCAGCGGTGAAGAGTTGTTCCTCCTTTACCATCCCGGCCAGCTCAGCGCACTGGACCGCGATCGCGACGGTGAGGTATTGATTACAGCTCCATGTGTCGAATCCGAAGATTCAGTCTGTGTCCGCTCCGAGCTGTGGGCGTGGGATATGGGCACCGGGAGGATCGCCTATCAGGCCGAGGCCTATTCCTCCGACATTAACGACATGGATGTTTCTCCGCTTGGCGACCTGCTGGTGACGGTTGGGCGGAGCCGCTTCATCCGGTTCCACCGGGTCGAGGACTTGTATATGTTCGCTTACTTCGACTCATTCAAAGGATCACTCCACGCGGCGGCATTCTCCCCCGATGCGACGTACCTTGCAGTGGGCGGCAATGAAGTCGTGCAGGTGTGGGCCATCACATCAGGTGAGTGAGCTCTCAAAAAACGAAGAAGATGGTTTGATGATGAATAAGCGCGAGTATCATTTCGGTCTGGGGGCGGTGATCACCTTCCTCCTGTATGTCTTCGGCATGCCTCTGCTGTTGATCATTGCGGCAGGCGATTGGCGCTGGGAGATGGGATGGGTCTTTTTCGGGGTGCATGTCTTCTTTTCAGTCGGCGCGCGCGTTCTTATTGCGGTTCGGAACCCCGCGCTGCTGGCCGAACGGGCGAACTCCAGCCGCCGGGCCAATATGGAAGGATATGATCATTTTCTCGCGCCGTTTGTGGGATTGCTCGGGCCACTGCTTTCTTACATTCTGATGGGATTGGATCATCGCTTTGGGTGGAGCCCGGTGCTGCCCGCCTGGGTGGAATGGGGCTCGATGCTGGTTACTGCGGCGATGTATGCGTTTGCATCCTGGGGGTTGGTGGCGAACGCCTTTTTCTCGGGTGTGATGCGCGTGCAGGATGAGCGTGGGCATTCGGTTGTTTCGACTGGTCCCTACGCTGTGGTGCGCCATCCCGGTTATGCCGGTGCGCTGGGAGCCTATATTGTTACACCTTTTGCGCTGAACGCGCTGTGGGGATTATTGATGTCAGCCCTGCTGTCTCTGGCCTTGGTGATACGAACGGTGCTGGAGGATCGTGCGCTGCATGCTGGTCTGAACGGGTACGAGGACTACGCCCGGAGAGTGCGCTGGCGCCTCTTCCCGGGAATATGGTAGGACCATCAAGATAGCGATTCGTTTTCCAAGAAACCCGTGCAACGCACACGGACTTCTTTAATTTCAGGAGATACTCACGTCCGATTGAAAGATGCAAGCACAGCAAGGGAAATTCTGGCAGTCTCCCGATGATGATGGCATTCGTATGTCAGGACCAGAAGCCGGCATGCACGGCGCGGGCTTCGTCTTCCAGCATCGGTCCGACAACCTCGATGGGTTTCAGCCCGCGTGCGAACAGCGCACGACAGGGCAGGGAGAGCACCTCATCGGAGCCTTCGCCGATGAATTCGTACAATCCCGCTTCGGTCAACCCAAACACCACCCGGCGCACGTTGGCCCAGAAGATAGCCCCAGCACACATCGGGCAAGGTTCCGTGCTGGCGTAGAGGCTGCACTGCGCCAGTTCATCATGGCTGTAGGCGGCTGAGGCGGCACGCATCAGGTTGAGTTCCGCGTGTGCGGTGACATCCCGATCGGTGACGACGGTGTTTTCCGCTTCCAGGAGTATGGCGCCATGTTTGTCGACGAGGACAGCGCCGAAGGGGTGGTTTCCGGCTTCGCGCGCACGCCAGGCAACCCTGAAGGCAGCACGTAGAAAAATAAGGTCGGGATGGATCATCGCCCATTCCCTTTCCATCGCTCACACCTGGCGAGGATGCCGAGGTAGTGTATATCCGTCCATCATACAACAGAAAAACCGCAGGAGAACGAGCTCGTCCTCCTGCGGTGGATCGGGTTGGATGAGCGCTGGTTAAGCGTCGACCATGTCCGGATGGATCATGTCCCGGTAGGTCAGGGTCCAACTGCCGGTGATGAAGGTACGAAGAATCCCGTTGGCGACGAGCAAGAAGGGGAGGTAAATGAGACCGCCAATGAGGAGTGTCGAGATGTTGGACATGGCAGCGGCAGTTCCTTCCCCCATCAAGCTCACCAGGAAGGGAATCGCCAGCAGGAAGAAGGGGATGGAGAGGACCAGACTGGCGATGAAATTTCCGACGCCAAGGACCAGTGCCATGATGAGAATGTTGCCAGGCTGGTTTCGGGTCACGTCCCAGGCCGCCCTGAAACTCTCACGGACGGTGAGGTGATCGTTTACCAGGGCAACCTGTGTGAGTTGAATGTAGATGCCGATGAGAATACTCAGTGGCACCAGCAAGCAGAGAAGCGGTACGAGACAAACCAGGCCGATCCCCGCCGTGAGCGCTCCCACGGTAGCAAAGCTGATGATAAAGGGCACAATCAGAAGGAGCGCCAGCAATCCGGGGATGAGCTGGATGAGCAGCAACTTCCAAAAGTGTTTTGCCCCATCCTGAAAGGCGCGCCCCAGCGTTACTGCCTCGCCCTCATCCGCCATGCGAAAGCCCGCGATGAGGCCACCGGTGCCAAGGGTGGCGAGAACCCAGGTGATGAGGACCAGCAGCAGTCCGCCGATGATGACAGCGATTCCGATCGTGGTCCAGGTTTCCTCAGGCACGCTCTCCACCCACCGCTGAATCTGGGGAAGCTCATCTCCCCTCATGCGGAATTCCGTCGCCCGGCTGGCGTTGCCGGAGCCGCCTCCCCCACCACCGGTGGAACAGCCGGCGAGGATGCCCAATACCCACAGCCCCTTGTACTTCCAGGTGATGTCCCATGCACGTTTGAAAATGCCAAAGATATCCATCGTATTCTCCTATGTACGCAACCAATCACTTGTGATAAGTGTATCCTACATGTCCCAACCGAGATATTCAGGGCAATAAGGTGAACTTAACCTGACGCTACACCATTCCAGCGTGACAGCATCGCAGGATCAGGGGGTCAGACGAAGGGTCCAAGTTTGGGGAGGCGCAAGGTACTGGAGATGGCTGACAGTGCTAAGGTTGCTGGCATCCATGCTGGGAGCGGCACACCTCTCCATCATTCAATGGATGGAACGAATCCGCCGACCCCCGAAAAGGATGACGATCGACCCTTATCTTCGCCCGATAAACGACCCCATTGATCGTCATCCCGGGGCGGGTGAACCGCGTGGCAGACTACGTTCGGGAGTGGGGATTCAACGCTCACCCTGCGCCGACTATCTCCGGAGAGGTCAATTGCATCCCCCTCACTATCGACGCAGGACCGGGCATCTCAGGAAAGAATGGCTTGCTCATCACCCCAGGGAATGGACCACGCGTGTGCCTGGCGGCGCTGTTCACCGGTATCGAATTCAACGCGCAATCCGCACGGCTGGATACGTGACTTCTGCGAGACCTGCAACAACTGTGTGCGCCACTGCCGGACCGGCGCCATGTATGAGACGATGCGAACCCGTACCCACGGCGGACCCATTTTCATCGACCACACCAAACGCGCCCATCCCTTCTGCAAGGACAACGGCTGCTCACTGTGCATCAAGCACTGCCCCTTCAGCTACGGCGACTACGATGCCGTCAAGGCGCGCTAGGAGGCAATCCTCTAAGGACCTGTACGCGATAGGCTTCGTCCCTATTAGGAGGCATCACTTCGGTCGTATTGATCCCCCTTTTCACCTGTGACCTTCAGATGTTCTGCAGCACCTTGAGGTCCGTACCCAGGACCATGCCCTGTGTCTCTTCACGGTAGGCGAGCATGTGCGGTGCGTTGAGGTGCGCCTTGAGGTGTTCGAGGCTCGCCCATGTCTCCAGCACGGTGACGACATCGGGGTCGGAAAGCTGGCTGGAGAAACCACTGTGAACATCCACGGTCGGCTGGTAGGCGATGCACCCCGCTTCTGCGTGCACGGAGGGGAGGTTGGACTTGAAGATGTCCAGGAAGGCATCCCGTTTGCCCTCTTTCACTTTAATGGATGCAACGACGTGGATCATGGCGTCTCCTTATTGGCGTTTTCCGACGGGTGCGATATAGACGGTGAACTCTTCGATTCCATCCACACCGAGCAGTTCATCACAGGCTTTTTGATCGTAGGCGGCGATGGCGCAGGTACCCGCATCAAGACTCTGGCAGGCGAGATACAGGTTTTGACACACATGACCCGCGTCGATGGCGATGACCTTGTGTGCTGCCCGGTCGTAGCGCCACTCCATGCGGGCGGGGATGGTGGTCCAGAAGAAGGTTGCCGCTGCCTTTCCAACGAACCTCTGGTTGAGGCATGCGACCGCCGCCTTGACACTGATGTCAGGGTCGGGCGAACGCAGCGCAAGTTGATGGTCGAAGGGCAGATAGCGATATAGCCCAGGTTCGAGCCCTTCCACGCGGCTGACGGCGAGGTACGTCTCAAAGGTATGGCGCGATCCTGCGGAGGGAACAGTGCGCAGCGCAGTGGCTTCATTGACGATGCGGCGCACACCCTGTGTGGCCCAGAGGAGCGCCGATAATTCCGCCAGGGTGATGGGTGTCGGGGCATAGTTGCGGACGCTTTCACGTTCCAGCATGGCGATGCCCACAGGCATCGTTGCGAATTCCCGAAGCGATGTGGCTCCATCTGGAAGATCGATGCGTGGGAATGCGGAAGAACAGGCTTTCTGCAGTGGTGGTGCAGGTATGTGTTTACGCTGGTCGGTCTGTGTAAAGTCGATGTCACCGCGCACAAGGTCTTTCAAGAAATAGCGTTCCCCAATAAATTGTCCTTCAGCCATGCAAGTCGCCTCCTCTTGTTATGGTGGTGGCTGAGTCAGACCAACGTCTTGGTCATAAAGAATCGGTCATGACCGGGCGGGAAATCCTTCAGTTCACCGAAGACTTCGTAGCCACATTTCTGATAGAAAACCGGTGCCTGGAAGGTGAAGGTATCGAGGTACGCGTGAGTGGCACCGCGTTCCCGTGCGAGGTCTTCAGCAAGATTGAGCAGTTCGCGGCCGTAACCCTGCCCGCGCAGCTCCTTGGATACCCACATGAGATTAACGAACAACCACCCCCAGTAGGTGGCGCCAAGAAGGCCACCGAGAATGGTGCCTTCGGCGTCCTTTAGCATGAAGCATACGTGCTGGTAACTGTCATCGCCGGCCTGCTCGGTATTGTAGGCGCGTAAACCATCGCCGATCGCGCGCCATTCCAATTGCTCGGGTGTTTCCACTTGCTCGATGGAATAGTCCTTGCCCATGGTTGTGTTTTCCTTTCCCGCTATGCGGAATGTTCCGGGGCGGTTTGCAAACCCGGAGGGAGGCTCAGAGCTGTCGTCCTTGCACAGAAACTGCCGGGGCGGTACGAAGCCGCTCTGCAATAAGCTCCTTCTCACGGATGAAGAGTGTATTGCCGGCGTCGGCGTTCTTGCCTTCCAGCGGGAGCAGGCGGCGGCTGAAGGGATCGTAGCTGTAGGTCTGGAATCCGAGTGCCAGCATGGTTTTCAGAATGGCATCCTCGTCAAAACCATAGCGGGCACCGGTGCCGTTGAGCTCCATGATGACAGCCTTTAAGGAAGGGTTGGCGAACATCTTCATGGCGCCTTCGAGCACGGGGGTCTCGAAGCCCTCCACGTCAATCTTTAGCAGGAAGGGGGCCTTCAACTCGATCATGGAATCAAGCGCTACCACGCGTACTTCAGCTGCAGCCTCGCTGGTTTCCCCTTCGGCGAGGGCATGGTTGGTCGTGTTCTGGTCGCTGGTGAAGAGGAGTATGCCCTCCTCGCGGCCGACACCGAGGTTGTGGCAGTCAACCCGCTCCTCCAACTCGTTGAGGCGAATGTTGGCGAGCATGCGTTTGAAGGTGGCGGGGATGGGCTCGAACGCGACGCCGCGCGCCCCGGCCACACCACAGGCGAGGAGGATGTAGGAACCGACGTTGGCACCCACATCGATATAGAGGTCCTCCGGTCGAAGGACATGCAGCAGAAAGGCCATCTCGTGAAACTCGTAAAGGCCGGTGTAGATGTTGCCGGTGAGGGCGTATTCATGCCGCTGAACGTGGAAACGCACTCCATCGAGCCATTCGTAGACAATCGGACCAGGATGCAGACGGCTGCGGACCTGCCAGACTGCGAAGCGCAGCAGCCCGCGCAGCTTGTGATGGCGGTTGAGCGGATGGTTGGTGATAAAGTGGAGCACCTGGCGGAGAGACATGGGCGTTCCTACACCGTACGGGATGATGTGACTTGCGGGCGAGACCGACGTCAAACGTCAATAGTACACCACAATGGCGGAGGCGTATGCAAAGGGTACGGGCGGATATCAGGGCTGTTGTTCCCGCAGAGCCTGTGTGATGGATCCCGCCATTTGCAGGTAGCGGTGGGAGGGAATGCTGAAACCATCGATATCCAGCGTGACCATGGGCTTACCGGCCGGGGTCATCGAATTGTCCTCAGCGAGCTTAAACATGGCGGTACCTTCATCCACCTCGTCGAACATGGCGACGTATATCATATTCACGCCCGCGGTGGTCAGGAGCAGCTGGGCCTGCCTGTTAAAGAAGCGGCCGCCAGCGCGGGGAATTTCATTGAGGGGGTTATTCGCACTCTGGTTGTGCATGTTGTGCCAGCTGAAGCCCGGCCAGATGACGGGCATGTAGTCCGACCCCGCTGCTTGGGCTTCCTGGATATCAGGCAGTAGGTAGGTAGAGCGGAAATCTGCCAGTTCCTGTTCATTTTCATATCGTTTGACGCTCCATGGGCTGATGATGTCATAGGAGCGAAATACGTCTGCCCATTCGGGTTCGAGCGCCGTATCGCCACCTTGCATACGCCAGCGAGTGGGAACGCCGCCCATCAGCGTCACGCCCTCATTTTTAAACCATGTAATCACACTGGCTGCAGCCTGCGCTGTGAGATTGTCGTGCGTGTAGAAACCCGGCCCCCAGATAGCCACAACAGGTTTGCCGTTGTGCTTCAGATAGGCCCGGCTATCGGTGATGTGCAGATAAGCGGTGAGGAAGCTCCAATCACGGATAAGATTCACGGCGACATCGGGTCCACCGCTGATATCGTACATCACGGCAAAGGTGCGCCCATAGCGCTCTGCGCCGATCTGGACATTCTGCAGCACCTTGTTGCGCACCATAAAACCGCGCTCATCGGCGATCTCACTGATGAAGCGCTGGGCGAAGACACCGTCCAGGTTGTAGGTCCTCATCCATTCAAAATGGCGGAGGACGGTCTTCTGAGTGTAGCTGGAAAAAACCTCAGCAGGCTCGCCATTGGGGAGGAGGAAAGCGGTGGGAAACCGCTCATCCGGATCCAGCTCGCGCATGTCGGGCCAGGTGTCAATATCCAATCGGACAGGGTCAGGTGGGTCGTTCTTCAGCCAGTGATGCCAGCGGTTCAGATCGGAGCCGTCGCCGGGACAGAGGAACCAACCCTGGTAGCCAAACATGACCTTGCCATTGAGTGTGCTGGTGTCGACGGGGGCATTATCGAAAGCTTTCACCTTGTTGAAGATGGACCGTCGTGGAGTCGCGAAGGTTTTCGACGTGTGAGGTTCTCCGTGGATTTCACGCCACCATTCATTGGCAATGACGGTGGGTTCGTCACCGAGAAGATTACTGACCTGTACATGCGTCCAACCAAGATGTCCACGGGAGATGGCGAATTCAACCAGTGTGTCACGGAAGCGGGCGAGGAGAGCAGTAGGAGCTGTTCGCAGGATACGCCCCAGCATGACTGGATTGTGGAACGTGACTTCGGCCGTCAGCTCTACAACTTTGCCGTCCTCGGCATTGGCGAGGGGTTGATTCAGATTGAGCGTGTCGCCGTTTGCGCTGGCGGTGACTCCATCGCCGTCGGTCGCCGTGATCACAGCGTTGCTCCAGACCGTGTCGCCTACCGAGGTCAGCGAGGTCCAGTCTGATGTGGTCAGGATGCGGATGCGGAGGGGTGTGGTGAGACGGCTAAGGCTAGCTTCCACGGAGTAAACCAGCTCAGATCCCCAGCCAAGAAGGCCTGGCCAGAAGGGATGTACCGACTCAGATCGAACCGCAGGGTGGTTATCCTCACCATTCATGCAGCGCCTCGTTTTCGGGATCAGACTTTGATGACCGCCTCGCCCTCGATCACCACCGTTCCTTCAGCATTAACGCAGGTGGTGCTGAGCGTGACGATGGGTTTGTCTTCGCGGATGTGTGTGACTTCTACGGTGGCGGTGACGTCGTCGCCGGCATGGACCGGTGCGGTGAAGCGCAACGTCTGCCCGAGGTAAATGCTGCCCTCGCCGGGAAGTTCGTTCCCCAGAAGACCGGAGAAGAGGCTGGCGACAAGCATGCCATGCACGATGCGCCGTCCGAAGATGCTGTCTTCGGCGTAGGCTGGATCGAGGTGGATGGGATTGGTGTCGAGCGAGAGCTCAGAGAAACGCTCGACCTCCTCCTGGGTGAAGGTTTTGGTGACAGACACGCTGTCGCCAACCTGGAATGTAGTCCTCATGGCGGCTCCTCCAGTAGGTTGATGGATTGTTCATCAATGATACAGGCAAATTTCCGGGCGGCGAAGCGCTACGTGGGGCCGTAGGGACAGATGATCCGCAAGCTGAAGACGCAGGCACAGAAAGTGATTGTGAGTTGTGGACATTCTCACGACGGAATACGGGAACAGCCTCGAGTGGGTTGAAGAAGGGTACGCAACCCTGGATTCCCCCCCCACTGCTCAACAAGGATGGAGATCGCCCTGACTCGCATCATCGCATGTCTTGTTGAGGATCCTGGTCGCTCCAGTGCATGGTCGCTTTCTCGTGTTCGCGGCTTGTTTGAGCTGACAGTTTTTTATTTGCGCTGGGTCATTCCATTGCGATGCTCCACGTGCACGTATTCATGATCCGGGTCGGCGGCGGCATGATTGACGTTATAGCGCATAAAGGGACGCATCATCCTCGACGTAACCAGGGAGGAGATCGCATCCTCAGGACAGCTGGCCTCGCAGTTCAGACAGAGCAGACAATCGCGCCCCCAGACCGGGACCCCGTCCTGGCCGAGGTGGATGTTGGTCGTAGGGCAGCCCTCCACGCACAAGCCACAGCTTGTACAGGCGTCAGGATCGACCTGGAAGAAACGGCTGAGCATCTGCTCGGTGAAGAAGCGGTTGGTCATAAAACGCTCCAGCTGGTAGATGAGCCCCAATGATGGGTGCGCCTGGTAAGGGATGCCAGCGGGCCGGGAGAGCCGTCTGACGACTTCGCGCCCGAAGATCTGCGCCTCTTCAAGCTCATCGTGCGTAGGGTGGTCGGGTGAGAAGAGAAAACCCTGTTTGAGGTAACCGAGAAAGTAATCCGCCCCTCTGCACGTAAAGGAGCCGATGTGCCGTGCTCCTTTTTCCATAAGCGCCTGATGGAGGATGTTGGATGCGCCGCCGATGTAGGTGCCGTGCAGCACAAATTGGAACGCTGGCAGCTGCTGCAGGCCCGGGAGCGCAGCGATAAAGTCGAGGATGTTGAAGGGGGGGCGGAAGTAGTACGTTGGTGAACCAATGCCAATCACAGCATAGGAATCGATATCGATCGTTGGATTCTCCCGGACATCTTGCAGGTCGACGCGCAGGCCTTCCGATTGGAGCCCTGCGGCGATGGCCGCAGCCACCTTCGCAGTGGTGCCGCCAAGGGAAAAGTAAGCGATCAGCGCTGATGTCATGGGTATACGCCCTCCTCGATCTTGCTTATTGCATGTCGGTCACTCACTATCATATAAGAAGTTTCACCGGCTACGAAAGGACATACACGGTCGGAGCCGTGAAAGCTATGCGGTTTGCACAACCGTGTCAGACTGAGGGTTTTTCACATTGCACCGAATAGCAGACGATTGTCCCCAGTTCTTGCTTTACACGGAACTCATGGTCGCTTGCCAGGCGTCTCAGCGTGGACAGGCATGGGTACTTCTCCCGGTTTTCAATGCGCTCTACATCTGTCCATGTATCTCTGGCGAATGATTCAAGGGCGGCAGGATCGCACACCATACAGGCGCCGGATATCGCCCATGTCGTCGACTTGTTCCTCCAGCAGTGCGAGGCACTCCAGCTGAAAGGCTTCACGCTGTTCGGGTGACAGGCGCCAGTACCAGGTGCCGTCCAGGTAGAGGAAGTCAAAGCCGTATGCTGCAGCGGCAGCCGGTGTAAAGTCACGAAGCAGTGTATCGAAGGCCGGCAGCGGGTGACGCAGGGCATCATGCGTGGTGACGGGACGCCCGAACAACGTCACGGCGCGGTAGGGGAGCGGATCGAACACCTCAGCTTCTGGAGGGAGGGCGTCCCAGTAGTCGCGGCTGATGCGGGCGTCCATACCGCCCACAAAATAGGACTGCTGCGGCACGGGTATGGCCTGCAGACTGACGACAAAGAGGACGACGCCGCTCACCGCCCCGCCCGACAACGCCAGAATAAGCAGGGCGTTCATCCAGCGTTGGCGGCGGGAACGTGATTTCCACAGCCAGGGGATACCCAACAGCATCCATATGGTCAGTGCGGCGGCCGTGATGCGGGTGGTATCCCGCTCGACCTGGTAGTGCAGGACGAGGGGCAGCGCAAAGGCGACGATGGCACCCAGACCAAACATGCCTGCTGGCCAATCACCCTCCTGCAGACGGCGCCAGGCGCAGCGCGT
>Ga0272443_10001565_pt1 | contig 32680 bp, 20 predicted proteins | sample SSMAcet12_FD_193581 | JGI IMG/M metagenome (GOLD analysis project Ga0272443, IMG submission 193581) | Marine sediment archaeal communities from Little Sippewissett salt marsh, Falmouth, MA, United States - SSM-Acet-12 | ecosystem: Environmental > Aquatic > Marine > Wetlands > Sediment ... | reverse complement strand
TGAAGTCGCCCGGATCCACGTTCTGAACGTCCTCGTCGAACGTGACGAGAAACACCAGCGTATCCGCGTTCGTCGGGCTCGTCGCCGGCGTCTTGCGCTCGAACGACGTCACGCCCGGGACATCGTTGTCCACCGTGTAGGTTTCGTCCGTAGTCGGCTCACCCGCCGGTAGCCCGTTGCCCGCCAGGTCTTCGATCGTCGGCGATCCGACCAGATCGATGCCGACCACGCCGTTGTGGCTCGCCAGCGTGCCACCCGATAGGGTCACGTCGTAGGTGCTCGCCGTTACCTGGCTGACCGAGATCGTCGCTCCGCTCGCCCCGTTCTCGGTGAAGTCGCCCGGATCCACGTTCTGGACGTCCTCGTCAAACGTGACAAGAAAGACCAGCGTATCCGCGTTCGTCGGGCTCGTCCCCGGCGTCTTGCGCTCGAACGACGTCACGCCCGGGACATCGTTGTCCACCGTGTAGGTCTCGTCCGTGGTCGGCTCGCCTGCCGGTAGCCCGTTGCCCGCCGGGTCTTCGATCGTCGGCGCCCCGACCAGATCGATGCCGACCACACCGTTGTGGTTCGCCAGCGTGCCGCCCGATAGGGTCACGTCGTACGTGCTCGCCGTTACCTGACTGACCGAGATCGTCGCTCCGCTTGCGCCGTCCTCGGTGAAGTCGCCCGGATCCACACTCTGAACGTCCTCGTCGAACGTGACGAGAAACACCAGCGTATCCGCGTTCGTCGGGCTCGTCCCCGGTGTCTTGCGCTCGAACGAGTCGAGCCCCGGAGCATCCGTGTCGACGGTCAGCGTGTTCGTCGTCGACCAGTCGCTGTTGTTGCCCGCGTTGTCGCGGGAGCAGATGCGCCAGGTGTAAGTGCCGTCCGCGAGGGCGGCCAGCGGCGTGTAGTTCGTGTTCGCCGTGTAGTGATCCTTCGGTGTCGGACCGTCGATGTCGTAGTGATAGGTGTTCGTCGTCCTCAGCCCGCTACCACCGGTGTCGGTCGACGCGTCCCACGAGAACGTCGGCGTGCCGGTGTTGACGTACGCGTTGTTTGCGGGATCGAGACCGTCCGGCACCGAAGGCGGGGTCTTGTCGATCGTGTACGTCTCGCCCGCGGTGTAGTTGCCGTTCCCGGCGCCGGTCCCGCCGAGCTTGTTCGCCGAGCCGTCCTCGATCGAGTCGTCGTCGACCAAATCGATCGACAGGGTTCCGTCTCCGCCTCCGGTGTTGACAGGGACCGTGTAGGTCGTGCCGCTCCCAGAGATGACTCCGATCGACGCACCGGCGATGCCGGAGACGTCGAGGGAGAAGTCGGTCGTGTCGACACCGCTGACCGACTCGTCGAACGTCACCGTGAAGTCGACCGCGCCCGCGTTCGTCGGATCGGCATCGGCACGGACGATCGAGCTGACATCCGGCGGATCCGTATCGACGCCGGTGCCGGAGACGGTGATGTCGTAGTTGTCCTCCGGTGGATCGTCGTCGTTCGCGATGTCCAGCTCGAAAGAGAAGGCCCCCACGGCCGTCGGCGTGTACTTGACCGCAAACGTGTCCGAGGAGCTTGCGCCGATCGAGAGGGTCGTTGGCGAGATGCTATCCACCGACACGCCGCTCGCGGCGGTCGACGAGATGTTGGTAACGGAAAGCGACGCGTCCCCGGTATTCTCGACCGTGTAGGTCAGCGTCACCTGCGTACCGACCTCCTTCGAGCCCTGCGCGTCCGTCCCGCCGTCGGCGATCGAGTTCACCGCGCCGGCCGGCCGCTGCACGTCGATCTCGGGCTCGCCGGCTGCATCGCCCAGCACCATGAACGTGTAGGGATCTGCCTCCGAGTTGTTCCGGAGCGTTACCGTCGCCGTCTTCACTCCGTTGCTCGCGGGGCTGAATCGAATGGTAAACGTGTCCGAGGCTCCGGAGGCGATCGGATCGGTCGTCGGCTGGGCCTGGACGGCGAAGTCGGTCGTGTTCGAGACGGTCACGTACGGCGAGCCGGTCAGATCAAGAGAAGCGTCGCCGATGCTCTCGATCGTGAACGTCTTGTCGATCGGCGTCCCGACCGACGTGGCTCCCATGTTCGTGTCGTCAGCCAAGGAGGGCGTCGTGTCGCCGTTGCTGATCAGCTGGCCGTTTCCCTTGATCGCGGCTCCGGGGACGTCCAGGTCCACCGTGGTCGTGTCGAACTGCATGAAGAAGTCGTTGCCTCCCTGGTTCGAGATCACGACCTCGGTCACGTGCTTGTCCCCCCCACCAGGAGAGTACGTTCCATCCGTGCTCCCGGGAGCGGTGATCGTGAACGGCTCCGGACCGGAGCCGGTGATGGTGATGTTCTGGCTGATGAGGTTGTCGATGTAGATGCTCTGGAAGACGAATGCCTTGTCGTCGCGCGAGGTGATCGTGAAGCTCGCCGAGCCGGAGACGAAGATCTCGGACGACATCTCATCGTGGGTATCGTCCCAGACGAAATCGCAGTTCGTGCCGGCGTACTCGAGTCCGGTGCTCGCCGAGCCGGTGGTGATGGTGGTCGATCCGTTGCCGGCCGGCGCCGAGGTGAATTCGTCCGTGTACGCATGGGCCCCGAGGGAGAGAAGCCCAGCGATACAGCCGACTCCCAGAATCCCGAGGAGTCTCCGACATCTGCGACCCGCGGCTCCGCCCCTGCTATGCGCCGTTCCCACACCAGCCTCCTTGACTCGGACAACAACGAAGGAACATCCTACGCGGTTCGCTCTCGCTCGATCGGATGCGCTCCTTTCTCGTTCCACATTGCGCTTCTGAGCCTAGTATAGCGTATCTCATCCTCGGCGGGAATATCCTTCAAAACGTTAGACGCGGGAACTTGGTCACCTTGTCCCGACGGCCACGACGAAGACGCCTGTAAGGCTCTGGTGTCCAGTGAACGCCCTCATCGGACAGCGTTCGCTGAATGGGTCTTCCGATCCCTCTGCCCCACGTGGAGCCTCCGGCTCGACCTATCTGCATGCAGTGCATGGGAATACTCCTCACACGGATGTGCTGTCCATCTCAGTGCGGGAGCCGAAGACTCCGGACCGGGGGGCGGTGCCCACCGGTCCGCATGATTCACGTTCGATCCGACCTGGGTGGCGGAATCGACAGATGCGCGGGAGTCGGAATCCGGTGGCGACGGATCATGCAAACTCGGTCATCCCCTGATTGCGATGCCCGCTCAGTCGTCCTCGCTCCATTGGCCGTGAGAGCTTCATCCCGCCACCTTCGCTTCGATCGCCCCCTCGATCCGAGGTCAAGGTGAGCCTCAGCTCGACTCAAGAGGGATGTAGTACGCCGCCGAACACGGAGAGGAGCGGCTTACGGCAGCTCGCTCTTGTCCGTTTCGCGAAAGGCAAGACGGAGTCTGCCGCTCCCCGACGCGTACGCGCTCACGCCAAGCCGGAAGCCCGTGTGGAGCGTGCCGTGATGATCCGTGGATCTGCTGCCTGGACGGGCTTGTGAAGCAGCGGGACGTTCAGCTGTTGCCTAGGGATGTCCGGTCGCCGTGACGAGGAGGGTCAGATCCACTCCCTCCCCTTCTCCCAGCGGAATGCTCAAGACGTACTCTCCTGGCGATACTGCGCCCGTGTCCACCGTGAGCACTGGTCGGTCGATGGCGCCGTCAAACGCGATGCTCAACGCGTCAGGGTGCTCGAGGCCGTCGGCGAGGTCGACCAGAAGAACGGAGATTGCCGAGAGGATCGAGCCTTCCGGCGCGATGATCCGGAGGATCTCGCCGCGCGACGCTTCGATCTCCGAACGGCCGGCCTCGATGCACGTGCCGACGGCGATGTCGACGCGTGCCGTCGTCTCGTTGCCGAACGGGTCGGCGAAGCGGATCAAGACCGCGTCCCGGCCGGTGTATCCGGCTTTCGGCGTGTACATGAGCGTGATCGACGCGGTCTCCGTGAAGTCGAGTGTCGGCACCGTCACGCCGCCAAGGACGATGCGGCTCTCCGGCGCTAGCGTCACGTCCGTTGGATCTCCGATCAGCACTCCATGCGATGGTCCGCCGACAACCGAGAACCCGAACGGAATCGCCTCGGGATCGGCATCGACCCACAGGTCGGCAGCGATCACCGCGAACTCGACCGATTCCCCAGCGCATGCCGTGACGAACACGTCCTCCATCGCCACCTCGGGAACCGTCTGCAGGTACACGGTCGAGGCAACGCCGGACACGTTGCCACATGCATCTCGCGTTCGGTACGTGAGCTCGTCCGGCCCGACGTAGCCACGATCCGGCGCGAACCGAATCGCTGAACCGCCGGAGCAATCGCCCGCTGCCCCCTCGATCGTCGCCGTCCCGTACGCCGGCGGTGTCACGATCTCGTACACAAGCATCGTCCCACAGCAGCCGGCGCAGCTGGCGCAGCCGCCACATGGGCCGAACGGGTGATCGCAGTCCTCACAGCTGCAGTTGTCCGCGTCGTTCGCCAACACGTCGATGCGGACCGGCGTGTTCTCCCGAAGCACGAGTCGGTAGGCGCCGAATTCGTCCCGCCGCACCTCGACGAGCGGGTCGATGATCGCGCTCCCGTCCATGACCACATCCTGCCGCGGGTCATCGCGTGGGATCGGCACCGTCTCGTCGAAGACGTGTCCGGTCTCATTCGGATCCGTGCCGCTCGCCTTCGAGGCGACCGGCACGGCGCTGTTGCCGCAGCAGTCGTCCGCGTTCACCGTCACCTGGACGATCGCCGGACACCCCACCAGGCACCGCACGTGGATCTCGCCCGAGAAGTCGACCCGGTCCGGAAGGCACTGCGTGAACTGCACGTCGTTCGCCTGACTGAACTCCACCGTCGCGTTGCTCGTCGGAACCGTCACCGTGATCGCGATCCCGTCGGGATGCACACAGCAATTGTCCGTCACGTACCCGTCGAACGTTACCACCGCCTCGCAGCACTCCTCCACCATCACGTGCCGGTCCACCCGCAGATCGTGGATCACCGGGACGATGTCGTCCTCGATGTCCGCGCCGTCCTGAGATGCCGTCCGCACATTGCCGCACAAGTCGGTGACCTGCACTTCGACCGTCGGGATCGCCGGGCAACCGGTCAGGCTCCCGGCCGTGAACGATCCTGTGATCGTGAAGTCGGACTGGAGGCCCGCTTTATCCACGCTCCACGCCAGTCCGGACGTCGATGCGTTCGTCGCCGATTCCGTCACGACGACCGCTGTCGGATCGTCGAGGTCGACCGAGCAGTTGTCGTGCACGTTCACCGAGAACGCCACCACCTCGGTGCAGCTCACGTCCACCCGCCCGTCCGCCGGCGTGACAGCGAAGCCTGAGAATGTGGGTGCGGTGCCGTCCGAAACCGTCGGACCCACATCGGTCCGAGTGTCCGTGTGCCCGGTGCAGTCGACCACATCGACCTGGAGCGCCGGGATCGACGAGCAGGCGTCGATCACCGACACCACGAACGTCCCCGAGACGACGACGGACGTCACCTTGCCAGTGCTCGGCGTGAGGTTCATCGTCAACCCGGATGTCGTCGCGCTCGTCGCCGACGGCGTCACGGCGATCGAGCTCGCATCGAGATCGATGCAGCAGTTATCGGCGATCGTCACTTCGTAGTTCACCGTCTTCCCGCAGTTGGCGTCCAGTCGGTCGTCGCCAGTCGTGAGATCGATCGCACCGATCGTCGGATCGGTCGTGTCGACGGTGATGTCCTTGTTGTTCGCCAGATTGCCGGTTGCCATCATGTCCATCGTCTTGTCCGGATCCAGATCGTTGCCCGCGGCATCCTGCATCGAGCCGAGCACCTCGATCCCGGTGACGTTCAGATCGCAGCTGTTCTCACCGCCACCGACAGTGTACGTCCCGTTCGTCGATGTAGCCCCTGACGGCACGGCCAACAACACGTCGGAGGCTCCGGAGTCGAGGTCCACCTTCAGCCGCGGCGACGCCCCGGTCAGCGTCACGGCCTCGGAGAAGATCATCGTGATGTCGACGGCCGCCCCGACGTCGTAGCAGCCGTTCGGCGTCGTCGACGTAATCGAGGAGATCCACGGGTTCTCCGTGTCGATGTCGAACTCGGGTTGCGGCGTGTAGTCGTTCTGCGGGTTGCCGGCGGCGTCCTTCGCGCCGGTCACGTCGACCGTCACGCCGGTGGACGTCTCGTCGCTGTCGTCCAAGACGTACGTCTCGGTCCAGACCGTGTCCCCCACGCTCCAGGCACCGTCTCCGGCGCTGGCGAACGTTCCGTCTCCGAAGGTGATCGCCGGGTCGGCGGTCCCGTCCGCCTTCATCGCTTCGTCGAACGTCACCGTCACCTGCTGCGTCAGATCCGCGTCAGATATCGGATCGGTATCGACGGCGACGGACACGATGTTCGGCGGCACCGCGCAGCCCGCGTCCCCCGCCGGGGACTCCGAGCCCTGATCGAAGACGTTCCCGGCGAGGTCATGCATGTTCGCCCCCGCGATCCAGTACCAAACACCGTCCAGCTGCTCGCCGGCGTTCCAGGTCAACAGGTACCAGACCCCGGAGTCGAGCACGACGCTGTCCGGATGGTCGGCGAGCGAGCCTCTTCCATCGCCGGAGATCGTGTAGTTCAGCGGCGACGCGTCGGCGTCGGCCATCGTCTCGCTGAACACGGCGTAGATCCGCCGGTCACAGTGCGAAGTCCCATTGAGCCCTATCAGGTACGGATTCTCCGTATCGATGTCGAATACAGGCTGCGGGGCGTGATCGGCCTGCGGGTTGCCGGCCGCGTCCTTCGCGCCGGTCACCCCGACCGTCACCCCGGCGATCGTCTCGTCCTCGTCGGTCAGCCAGTAGTCCCTCCCGAACCTGGTGCTGCCCGTCCAAGCACCGTCGTCGATGGTGGTGGTGAACGTCCCGGACCCGAACGTGAACACCGGATCGGCCGTCCCGTCCGTCATCATCGGCTCGTCGAATTCCACCATCACTCGCTGCTTCAGAGCCCCGTCGTACATCGGATCCTCGGAGACCGTGATCGAGACGACCTTCGGCGGCGTTCCGCAGCTGCGGTCCTCTGCATTGTTCCCGGTGGTACCGGGGGGAACGATCACGTTCCCGGCAAGGTCGTGCACACTGTCCACCGTGAGCCCGAACCAGTCGCCGTTGAGCATCTCGCCGCTGTTCCAGGTCAGCAGGACCTGGTCGGCGGATACGGACGACACGGTGTCCGGGTGATCGGCGAGCGTCCCCCGTCCGGCCCCGGAGATCGTGTAGTTCGATGCCGAGGCGGCGGCATCTACCATGTCTTGATCGTAGGTGAACAGAACCTTGTTCGCGCAGTAGTCCCCCGGCTGCAGTCCCTGTACCGTCGGGTCCTTCGTGTCGACGTCGACGGTGTGGGTGCTGTCGGCGACCATCGTGTTTCCGAACGCGTCCACGAACCCGGAGATGTTGTACGTCCCGGTCGCTTCCTCCCCGTTGTCGACGAACGTAAACGTGCCGGTCCAGGTCGTGTCCCCGTTGCTCCACGCGCTGCCGGTGATCGTGTACGGATCGGTCGCCAGCCCGGTGATCGTCGGGCTCGGGTTCGTTCCCGTGTCCATCGCCTCGTCGAACGTGATCTCGACCGTCACCGGGCCGGCGTCGGCATCGGCATCGGCGAGGCTCGTAGGCGTCACGCTCACCACGCCCGGTGGGTCACCGTCCCCCGTGCCCACCAGGTGGATGTCGTACGGATTCTCGTTCTGATCGTCATTGGCGATATCCATATCCAAGCTGAACGGACCGTCTCCGTCGACCGTGAGCGAGACCTCCACGTCGGCCGTGTCGCCGATGGCAATCTCCAGCGGAAGCGGCGTCATCACGGTGAATCCACTGCAGTTCACCAGCCCGGACGCCGTTACCCCGGCCGTCTGGACCGTCAGGGAGGTCGTGGCGCTCGCCGCAACATTCTCGATGGTGTAGGTCAGATCGAGGGTCCCGAGGGGCTGCGTCCCGACGTCGTCTGTGCCGCCGTCGACGATCGACGTGCCCTGCGGTCGCTGGACGTCGATCTCCGGGTACAGGCTGTAGCCAACGACGAGAAGCAGCGAGACGGCGACGACCATCGCTGCGACCGCCAGTGCCCATGCGAAGCGCCTGAACCTCCGGTCTCGTCCTCCGACCACGCGAGCCTCCTCGTCCCTGTAGAATCGCACGCCACGCGACGATGCTCCGTCCTCGCCAGCCGCACATCCCTAACTGAATCCAGTATAGTCGCGGGGCCAGTCCGGACGAAGCGACTGGCGCAATCGCCGGCCGCGACCCGGCATCGAACCGTTTGACGGAATGGGGCCCACCACCTAGTATTCCGTCACACCAGCCAGAGTGGCGGAATTGGCAGACGCGCGGGACTCAAAATCCCGTGGCCCTTTGGGTCGTGTGGGTTCGACCCCCACCTCTGGCAAAGCGGAAGCCCCCGAACCCCCGGGGGCTTCACCGTTCATCTCGTTGAGGCGCCGACCCGTCGCTAGTCGGCGTGGTCCTGCGGCTCCCCCCACGGCGGTCGTGGGCGCTCGTCGCGGCTGCGCCGGCCTCGACGCAGGAAGGTCGGGATGTCGAAATCGTCGGCTCCGACGCGACTCTCCTTCTCGAGCTTGGCCAGCATCGTCTCGTTCGACAGCGGCGCTCCCTCGTCGTCGTCCTGCCCGTACTCGACCGAGAAGCCGGTCGCGATGACGGTGAGTCGAACCGTTTCGAGTCCATCGCGAATCGCCGTGCCGAAGATGATGTCGGCGCGGTCGGAAACCGCCTCGCGAATCAGGTTCGCCGCAGCGGTGACTTCTTCGAGGGTCAGGTCGGAGCCGCCGGTGATGTTCATGATCACCTTGCGCGCCCCCTGGATCGACCCGTCGAGGAGCGGCGACGAGATCGCGTTGCGCGCCGCATCCTTCGTCTTCCCCTCGCCCTCGCCCTCGCCGATCCCCATCATCGCCGTCCCGGCGTTTCGCATGACCGACTCGATGTCGGCGAAGTCGAGGTTGATCATCCCGGGAACGGTGATGAGATCGGAGATCCCCTCGACCCCTTGGCGAAGGACTTCGTCGGCGATCTCGAACGCCTTCGTGATCGGCGTCTCCGCCGGCGCGACTTTCAGCAGCTTGTCGTTGGAGATGCAGATCAACGCGTCGACCGCCTGCGACAGACGCGCGATCCCCGCCTCGGCCTTCTCGGCCCGTGCAAGCCCCTCGAACGAGAACGGACGGGTGACGATCCCGGTGGTGAGGATTCCCGCCTGCTTCGCCAGCGACGCGATGACCGGCGCGGCGCCGGTTCCGGTGCCCCCACCCATTCCGGCGGTGATGAACACCATGTCGACGCCGTTGAGTAGATCGATGATCTGCTCCTGGCTTTCCTCGGCAGCTAGGCGACCGATCTCGGGGTTCCCGCCGGCACCGAGTCCGCCGGTCAGCTTCCCTCCGAGTTGTAGTGTCCGGTGAGAGCGGACGACCTCGAGGACCTGGGCGTCGGTATTGACCGCGACGAGTTCGACGCCATTCACCCGCGTGTCGAACATCCGATCGACGGCGTTCCCGCCGCCGCCGCCGACCCCGACGACCATCAGGCTCGCCGGGGAGATCGGGCGGTTCGTCTGGTCAGGGATCGTCATCGTTTACCCCCGGAAGAACCGATTGAACCAGGAGAACAGCTTCGTGATGATCGATTCCCTGCGCCGCTCGGCGAACTCAGGCTTCTTGAAGTCCGTCGTCTCCACCGCGTAGCGGAGCAGTCCGATCGATGTCGCGTAGATGGGCGACTCGACGATATCGCGAAGCCCGTGGATCCCCTGCGGGATCTTCCCGCGGCGAACCGGGATGTCGTACCGCTGCGTCGCGAACTCCGGCAACCCGTCGAGCAGGGACGATCCGCCGGTCAGCACCAGGCCGGCGGGCACGAGATCGCGGTAGCCGGCGTCCTCGACCTCCTGCATCGCGAGGTCCAGCAACTCCTCGATCCGCGGCTCGATGATCTTCGCCAGTCGCTTCTTCGACACGAGCTTCTTCTCATCTCCGCCGATCGTCGCCACCTCGATCTTGTCGTCCTCCCCGACGGAGTCGACCAACGCGGTGCCATGCATCTTCTTGACGAGTTCGGCCTCCTCAATCGGCGTCTGGAGCCCGACGGTGATGTCGTTGGTGATGTGCTCGCCCGCGATCGGAATGACCTTGGAGAACCAGATGTCGCCGCCGCGAAAGACGGAGATGTCGGTCGTCCCGCCTCCGATATCCATCAGGATCACACCGAGTTCCTTCTCCGCCGACGACAGCACGGCGAGCGACGACGCGATCGGCTCGAGGACGATCTGGTTGATTCCGATCCCCAGCGTCTCGACGCAGCGAACGAGGTTGTGCACGGCCGTGATCGCGCCGGTGACGATGTGCACGTCGACCTCGAGACGTGTGCCGGTCATGCCGACCGGATCGGTGATCCCGTCCTGCCCGTCGACGATGTACTGCCGCGGGATCACGTGGATCATCTCGCTCTCGGGCGGGATCTGGATCGCCTGCGCCGTCTCGACCACGCGCCGCACGTCGTCCTCCGCGATGATCCGGTCCGGGCGGTTGATCGAGACGGTGCCGCTGTTGTTGATCGACGTGATGTGCTTGCCCGCGATCCCGACGTAGACGGAGTCGATCTTGACGTCCGCCATGTTCTCGGCCTCTTCGACGGACTTGCGGATCGACGAGATCGTCCGCCCGATGTCGACGACGACCCCCTTCTCGAGACCGTGGGACTCGGACTTGCCCATGCCGATGATCTCTATCATCCCGTCGACCACGTTCCCGACGAGGGCGACCACCTTGGTGGTCCCTACGTCAAGCCCGACGACAACCTTCTCTTTCCTCATCTCTTCACCGCCTTACCGAGGCACCAGCGTCGCCTCACCCCCGAACCTGAGATCGACAACCTCGTAGTCTTCCAAGTGGAGCGAACGTTGCAGCACCGCCAACGCACCCAGTCGCGAGGGTGCTTCGCGCAAGCCTCCCAGGAGGATGCGGAGACCGGTCGCGGCCCCCAACACGACAGATTCCGGGTCCGTGACGTCGATCCATCGCACGGCAAGCGACGCCAGACCATCGCCGCGCAACGCTTCGATCATGTGGACAATGGGACGGTCGAGCAGAGTTCCGCCGATACCGCCGGAGACACGAGCGCCGCGCAGCTCGATCAATGACGCGGCTCGTTCGCATGCTTCGGAGACGATCACGCCCCCCTCGGCGATCGTCAGGCAGCCTTCGCCGGATGGATCGGCCATCCAGACCGTCTCCTCGCGCTCCTCGACCCGAATCGCCAGCGTGTGAGGCAACCGGCGGGAGATCCACACCTGCTTGATCCACGGATGGCGCAGCAAGTTCGACGTGACTCGACGCAGCGGAATCGTCAGGAGGGACTGGCCTCGCTGCAAGTCGGACAGGAAAACGAGATCCGCCGCGGAGGCGTGCCGATTCCCTGTGATGACGACCTCTCGCAAGTCAACCAGGCCGAACCATGGCGTGCAAAGAGCAATGGCAGCAGCGGTAATGAGTACCCCCCCTACAGCGAAGACCCGAACAGCGCTTCCGCGCCAGAATGCCCCCTCCTTCACCCGTCAATGACCCTATACTGCCCTACTAGAGCGAGATTCGTGGAGACTGTTATACAGCTTTTGTCCGAGAATGTCAATCTCCTAGTGCATCTCCGCGTTCGGCGCCCTCGCCGAGGGATCTGCAGTTTCGGTCGCCGTGCCTTCTCTTCGATTGTCTTGTATTGCCGTGGAGCCAGCACGCGATGTTGATTGATGTCCGCCGTGACGAGAGCCCGATCGTCCGCGTCATTCCGGGCCCGTGCGTCTGGGGTCGGGAGACGGCGCCTCGAACACCGGAGCGCTAGGACGCACAGAACGCCCCGAGTTCGAGGAAGTGCGCAAGCTCCTCGGTGACCGTCCAGATATCCCCGGCACCGAACGAGACGATGAAGTCGCCTGGAACGATGCTCGCCTTGAGGAACTCGATCGCATCATCCTTCCGGGCGATCGAGCGCACATCGGCGTCGGTCTCGCGCTCGATCGCACCGACGATCGTTCCCGACGAGACACCGGGGACAGGGGCTTCGCACGCCGGGTAGATCGACGTCACGATCACTTCGTCGGCCAGTGCGAATGCCGCGCCGAACTCCTCGCTCAGCGCTCGCGTTCGGCTGTAGCGATGCGGCTGGAAGACCGCGACGATCCGGCGATCGCGCCAACCGGTACGGATCGCGCGAAGCGTCGCCGCGATCTCCTCGGGCAGATGCGCGTAATCGTCGACGACCGTCACGCCGTTCTCCTCCAGCACCTCGAACCGCCGGTGAGGAAGGACGAACGTCGATAGGGCACGCGCCGCATCGCGCAGATCGATCCCGGTTCGATGCGCCGCACCCAGCGCGCAGAGTGCGTTCTTCACGTTGTGCTCGCCGGGAGCCGGGAGTGCGACGCGCGCGATGCGCCGCCCGCCCTCGATCAAGTCGAACGTCGTCTCGAACCGCTCGAACCGCAGGTTTGCCGCCCGCAGCACCGCGTCGTCGCGGAGGCCGACGGTCAGCGCGCCGGGAAGGCCGTCGGCGATCGCCGCCACATGCGGATCGTCGATCGCCAGCACGGCATGCCCCGACTGGGATGCGAACCGGAGGAATGCATCTCGGATGTCTTCGAGGTCGTGATAGGTCTGGAGGTGATCGAGGCCGACGTTCGTCAGCACGGCGACGTCCGGCTCGAGCGACAGGAAGAGGCCGTCGCTCTCATCCACCTCGGCGATGAACCACTCGCCCGTGTCCAGTCTTGCGTGCCCGCCGAGACCGGGGCAGTGCGCCCCGACGAGGTAGCTCGATCGCCTTCGCAACGTGCGGTGGATCGTGGCGAGCATGGCAGTCGTCGTCGTCTTGCCGTGCGTCCCGGTGATCCCGACGGAGCGGTGCGCGCCAAGCAGTTCGGCCAGCGCGTCGAGCCGCCGGACGATCGGGATGCGTTCCCGGCGTGCCGCGACCACCTCGACGTTGTCGTCCGGGATCGCCGATGAGACGATGACCCGATCGAGATCGGCGGTTACGTGGCCGGCATGGTGTCCGACGTGCACGGCAACGCCGGCGCGCCGGAGCACCTCGAACTGGTGGTTTGGCCGAAGGTCCGATCCGGAGATGGTTTCGCCCCGTGCGCGGAGGATCGACGCCAAGCCGCTCATGCCGATGCCGCCAACCCCGACGAAATGCGTCCGCCTGCCCGTGTTCATCACGCGCCGGCCCCCCTCATCATCGATCGAATCTCACCGAGAATCCGCGCTTTCGCGCCCCGCTTCCCCAGCCGGCCGGCATTGTCCGCCAACCGTTCCAGCGCCAGCTCGTCACGGATCAGTCCAGCGATGATCCGGACCAGATCCCGCGCAACGATACCCTCGCCATCGATCACGGCGCAAGCCTCCTCTTCCTGCATCCACCGAGCGTTCCGGAGCTGGTGATCGTCGGCCGCCTCTCGCCAGGGGATCAGCACCGATGCCTTCCCGCACGCGGTGATCTCGGCTAGCGACGTCGCCCCGGCCCGACACACGACGAGGTCGGCGATCGCGAACGCCTCGCCCATCCGCTCGACATACGTCTCGACCGCGACGTTCGCGACCCCGGCGGCGGCGAACTCCCACCGGATCGAGTCGGTCGTCGCCTCGCTGCCGGTGATCAGCAGGATCTGCAGCCCGTCGTTCTCCCGGACAACATCCTTTCCGGTGACGATCTGATCGGTGATCTCACGGGCGCCCTTCGATCCGCCGAAGACGAGGATCGTCCGCCGTGCCGGATCGAGGCCGAAACGTCGGTAGGTCGCGTCGGATCGCCGAACGTGCAGGAACTCCTCCCGGATCGGATTCCCGGCGACAACGAGGCGCCGCGCGAGCGGGAACGAGCGCTTCGTCTCCGGGAACGACACGAGGACGAGATCGACGAGCCGGGAGAGCCACCGATTGGCGAGCCCGGCCACGACGTTCTGCTCGTGGATCAACGTCCGTATGCCAAGGAGCTTCCCGAGGACCGCCCCAAGGAAGACCGGCGCGAACGAGGCGTAGCCGCCGACGCCGATGACGATCTCAGGTCGGAACCGTACGAAGATCCAGAGCGTCTCCAGCATCCCGAACAGCGTGCAGAGGATCGTCGGAACGTTGCGCAGAGGTCCGCCTCGCGAGACGCCCTGCGCGTGGATCGGGTAGAAACGAATCCACGGATACGACGGGAGCGCTCGCGCCTCGATCCCGGAGCGGGTCCCGACGTAGGCGAACTCCGCCTCCGCCTCACCGTCACGGAGCCCCTCGAGGATGGCCAGCCCGGGGTAGAAGTGCCCGCCGGTCCCGCCGCCGGCGACCAACACCCTCATCGTGCCACCTCCGCTCTCGAGATGCTGAGGAGCACGCCGACCATCGCCAACGTAACGATCAGTGACGAGCCGCCATTGCTGAGGAACGGAAGGGTCAACCCCGTGACCGGCAGCAGGCCCACGACGACGCCCAGGTTGAGCAGCGTTTGGAACCCCAGGGCGAATCCGATGCCGAGCGCCAGCAGTCGACCCAATCGATCGGTGGCGCGCTCCGCAATCACGAACGCCCGCCAAACGAGGAAGCCAAGCAGGGCGAGCAACCCGATCATCCCGACGAAACCGAGCTCCTCGGCGAGGATCGAGGCGATGAAGTCGTTGTGCGACTGCGGCAGGTAGAAGAGCTTGGCATGGGATGCCCCGAGGCCGCGACCGAACAGGCCGCCGGATCCGACGGCGGTCAGCGATTGGATCGTCTGGTACCCCGTGGTCGTGCTGTGCGCGTACGGGTCGAGAAACGACAAGAGCCGCGCCATGCGGTACGGGGCGATCCGTATCGCCAGGAAGACGAGCGGCACGCAGCCGAGTGCGATGGCCCCCAAGTGCCGAAGCCGCGCGCCGGCGAAGAAGAGCATCGCCAATGTCACCGATCCGAGGACGACGACCATTCCGAGGTCGGGCTGAACGACGACCACCGCGGCGAGAACGCCGAGGACGATCAAGGACGGAAGCACGCCGTCTACGAACGACGTCACGCGTTCTCCCTTCTTCGTCAGGCTCGAGGCGAGGTAGAGGATCAACGAGAACTTCAGTAGCTCGGTCGGCTGGAAGGTCGCCGGCCCGAGCGCGATCCATCGGCCGTCGGCGATGCGAAGCGGCAAGATGGTCATCAGCGTCATCGCGAGCGCGCCGAGCAGGAGCAGATCGTTGATCGCCGCCAACCGGCGGTAGTCGACCGCCGCGAGGATGCCGAGCCCGAGGACGCCGACCGCCGCGGCCACCGCTTGGCGGATCAACATCGATAGGTCGCTTCCGTAGTGGCGTAGCGAGAATGGCGCACTGGCGCTGTACAGCGCGACCAGTCCCGCCAAGATGAGAACGGAGGTCACGAGAATCGTCCTACGGTCCGCCTGTCCCCCCACGGTGGCTCCTCGTGCTGGGATGATGTCTCGCGTCGCCAGCGGGTCTATCGTTGCGTCATCTGCCCGAGGACGAAAGGTACGGCGTCGCCGGCGACGCGGCGGTCGGTCCAGTGGAGAGCGGACGGTTGTCCTCCGAGCGAAGGAACGGCGTCCTTCGGGCGGCCCGAAGCGGCCGCGTCAGTCCGCTCGAAACCCGGGCATCGCGCGAACAGCCCTGGCGAACGCCTCGCCCCGCTCCTCGAAGCTGGCGAACGCATCGAAGCTCGCGCAGGCCGGAGAGAAGAGGAGCGTGTCGCCCGGACGTGCGAGCGTGAGGCCGACTCGCGCGGCCTCCTCGACGTCGGCCGCGCGCTCGACCGGGCATCCGATCAGGATCTCGGCCAGTCGCTCGGCCGCATCTCCGAACAGGACGATGCGGCGGATCTCGGCGGCGTCGATCGCACCGACCAACGGCTCGTAGCCGGCCCGCTTCGCCTGTCCGCCGAGGAGAAGGACGATCGGGCCTTCGGTCGCGCGCAGTGCTGCGATCGTCGACGCCGGGTTGGTCGCCTTGGAGTCGTCGATAACGCACACCCCGTTTGCCGTCCCGATCGGCTCCATGCGATGCGGCAGCCGCAGCGCGGCGACGATTGCCTCAACCGGGATGTCCTCCGACCGTTCCTCCGGCAGGAGCGCTTCGCTAGCGCAGAGGGCCGCGCGCAGGTTCGCCCGCTGATGTGGACTCAGCTGCTTGGCGCCGGCGGGCATCGCGATCGGCTCCTCATCGAAGACGACCCGCCGTGCTTCCCCCTCGGGGAAGCGGCACGCCAGCGCACTCGGAAGGATCGCGACGTCATCCGTCGTCTGAAGACGAAACAGCCGCCCCTTCGCCGCCCGGTACGCCTCCATCGACCCGTGTCGGACGAGGTGATCGGGCTCCAGGTTGAGCAGGACGCCAACCTGCGGATGAAACGCGACCGACTGCTCGAGCTGGTAGCTGCTCGCTTCGACGACGAAAGCGTCGTACCGCTCCGCCTCGTCGGCAACGTCGATGAACGGCGCCCCGACGTTGCCGACCACCGGCGCGTTCCATCCGCGCAGGCGGAGCAGCTCCCCGATCAACGCCACGGTCGAGCTCTTCCCGTTGGTCCCGGTGACGCCGACGATCGGCCGCCCCGCGCACGCGAGCGCAGCGAGGTCGAGTTCGGAGTGGACGGGGATCCCGCGTCTGATGGCGTCCGCGACAAGAGGTGACGCCATCGGAACGCTCGGGGACAGGATCACGGCATCGACGGAGTCCAGAGCCTCGCTGGTGTGCCCACCCTCTTCGACCGACGCGCCATGGGCCACAAGCCAGGCCCGCTCGTCCGCGGTCAACGTCCTCTGCTCGCTCACGGTCACGCGCATGCCGTGCCGCGCGGCGTACCGACAAACCGCCCTCCCGGTGAGACCGAAGCCGACGACGAGGAGGCGCTCGATCGTAGTATCGCCGATCCGGAGGCTCATCCCGACGCGAGGCGGTTCTCGAGCACGACGCCTTCCAGCTCGCGGTCGAGCCGGAGACTGGTCGTCGTCGCCTCGCCGATCGCCACGCGGGGCGCCAGCCCGACGATCTCACTCTCGACGACCGCCACGCCGAGTCCAGCCGCCTCGGCCTCGACCCGCCCGTACGAGGTCGGCACGTCGGTCGCGCGGATGTCGGTCAGGTTCATCGATACCTGGACGAGACCTCGCTCGGCCAGCGGTAGACCCAGCGCCTTGACGCCGGGAAGGCCCCCCTTCGAGCCGCGGATCGTCCGAGCAATGCCGTCCGCGACCGAAAGGTCGTCGGTCGCGAGCACGACGTTGTACGCCACGAGGAAGTCGCGCGCACCGACGGCGACCGCACCGGCCGTCGGATGAGGACGGCTCGGTCCGAAATCGGGCGCCCATTCCGGTTTCCCGAGCTTGTCACCCAATCCCTCGAACTGACCGCGGCGAATCGCGGCGAGGTTGCGGCGGACATCCGACGACGCAGCCGCCTCGTACAGCAGGACCGGGATGTCAAGCCGCTCCCCGATCGCGCCGCCGGCCCGACGCGCCAGACGGATGCAGTCATCCATCGTCGCGTCGTCAAGCGGGACGAACGGGATCACGTCGACCGCTCCCATTCGCGGGTGTACTCCACGTTGCTCGCGCAGGTCGATCCGGTCCCGCGCTTCGCGGGCCAGGGCGAGGACCCCCCCAAACAGCTGCGCCTCGCTGCCGACGAACGTCAGGACCGAGCGGTTGTGATCGGGATCGATGTGAAGATCGAGGACGCGGCAGCCGGCCGCGGCGACCGCACCGACCATGTGATCGACCGCCGCGCGGTTCCGCCCCTCACTGACGTTCGGAACGCACTCGATCACGCCGAGCCTTGGCCGGCTTCGGCGACGGCCACGGAGACCCTCGCGGATGCCGCGATCTCGCCCTCGACGGTGGCCGTCACATCGGCCTGGAGGATGCCGTGTCGATACCGGACGAGCGTCGCCTCCAGTCGCAATTGGTCGCCCGGCACGACCTGCCGCCGAAAGCGGGCTTTGTCGACGCCGACGAGATACCCCGCGCGTTTCCCGTCCGGCCCGGAGGGCAGGACGAGAAACGCGGTGGTCTGCGCCATCGACTCGAGGATCAGCACCCCCGGCATGATCGCTCCGATCGGTTCCGGGAAGTGTCCCTGAAAGAACGGTTCGTCGATCGTCACGTTCTTCAATCCGACGACACGACCGTCCTCCTGCTCCAGGATCCGATCGACCATCAGGAACGGATACCGATGCGGCAGCGTTCGCTGGATCGCCTCGATGTCGAGCATGGCCTCGAACTCTACAGGTACGTCGCCAGCTTCGCCTCGACGAGGTCGGTGATGTCAGCGATCGACGCCGCGTTCCAGTAGACGAGGACGTTCTTGTAGTTCAGGACCAGGTCGTAACCCTTCTCGAGCGCGACTTCCTTGGCCGCCTGGACGACCTTCGCGGTTGCAGCCTGAACGAGCAGCTGGTCGAGCTGCTGATACATCGCCTCGAGCTGGGCGTACCGGCCGTCGAACTCGGTCGAGTCGATCACGCCGATCCGCGCCGTCGAGAGCAGGTTCTTCATCTCGTCGATGACCGGCTGCATCTGCTCCTTAACGTTCGTCAGGTCACCGCGAATATCGGCAAACCCGTCGGCCGCGATCATCTTGTCGATCATCGCCACCTGCACGGCGAACTGCGCGTCGAGGAACTCGGCCTTGAGGCCCATCAGCTGCACGTCGTAGTCCTCGCGAGAGATCGTGCTCTCGCGAAGCTGGTTGGCGAGTTCGGTGATCTCCGCCGCCTTGTCCGTCGCCCGCTGCCGCATGTCGCTGACGGCATTCAGGAAGACGTTCGAGAACGCCTGTTCGGTCCGCGCGTACGCGATGCGTAGGTTCCCCTGCTGTCTCAGTTCCGCCACGTCGCTCCGCAGCGCGCTCAGCTCCGCGTCGCTCGCACCGCCCCCCTCCGAGGGAAGGACGAACTGCAGAACCAACGCGCCGACAGCAAGCAGCAACGCGAGACCAGCGATGAAAAGCGTATTCCGGGACATTCCTCTCCTCCTTATGGATCTCCGTTCCGCCGATTATAGACGACTTCCATCCGGGTCGTCAGGCCCTAGAACATCGGTCCGAAGCCGATGTCGAACCTCGGAATCCAGCTCCAATCCGAGCTGAGAGACCACGCGACGTCGAGCCGCACGTAGATCCCAGCAGCGTTCACCGCGAACTCGATTCCCGCGCTCGACAGCACGGAGTCGAGGCGGACCGCATCGAGGTCGAACCCGGCATCGACGAACGTGGTGAAGTACAGCCCGTCCTCGGCGAGTTCCACCCGATACTCGGCGTTGGTGAGGAACATCCGCTGCACCAAGATCGAGTCCTCTCCACGGACCGAGGTGGGGCCGCCCAGCTCGTATCGTTGGCTCGCCGGCAGCCGATCGTCGCCCCAACCGACCCTGAACCGCACGCCGGCCGCCTGCCGCATGTCTCCGAACAGCGGCATGTCGATCGCGTTGAACTGCGCCCAATTCAGCAACAGATTGGCGTATTCGCGGCCGGCGGAGAAGCCGCCCGCCTTCTCGAGGCTGACCAACCGCCGTGCCCCGTCGGTTGGGAATGCAAGATCGGTCACGTCATCGTAGCGAACCGAGACGGTCACCGAATCGGTCGGCGTCCAGTTCGCCTCCCCCGCGACGCGCTCCTCTTCGTGCTTGTACGCAAGCGACAGATCCACGTAGTCCATCACCGGATAGGCAAACGACATCCGGGCACCGTAGGTGAGGAGTGTGCTCGTCTCTTCGTTCTCCTTGATCTCCTCCGTTGTTTGGTACAGGTCGAGGCCGACGCGATCGAACTCGGGGAAGAACGCGACCGACGTGTACGCCAAGTCCCACGTTACCGCGCTCGGTTCGTCCTCGAGAGCGAGCCCACGACTGTAGCTCAGTGCCACATCCTGCCCCGTCCCGAGGAGGTTCTTCTCGCGAATCTTCAGCTCGCCGACGAGCCCGCCGGTTCTCGGATCGAGGGCCATCGAGCCCTCGAAGCCGCCGAGGCGCGTCTTGTCGCGCACCGTCACCGTGACGACGACACCGTCGTCGCCCCACTCCGGCGCGATGTCGACCGACCCGAAGTACCCGAGAGAAGAGAGGTTCTGGTACGAGACGAGGTAGTCGGAACGGGTGAGAATCCGCCCGATCTCGATGTCGAGCTTGCGGCGGATCACGTACTCCCGCGTGTGCTGCGCTCCTTCGATCAAGATGTCACTCACGCGGCCCTCGTCGATGCGAACGGTGAGCGTCCCGTCGTCGAGTCCCTCGGCCGCCAAGCGCGTCATCATGTATCCCGAATCGGTGTACAGGTCGTAGACCCGTTCGAGGATCCGAAGAAGCCCATGGTTGTCCACCGCGGCGTTCGGAATCTCGCCCAGTCTCTCGCGGAGTGCCCCCTGCTCGTAGCAGGTGACCCCCTCGAAGTCGATCGCCGACAGCTGGACGTCGTCGTGAATCAGCCGCCGCTCCTCGAGACGCCATTCGAGAATCACGCTCTCCCGGTTCGGCCCCGGCTGGGGCACTACCTCGACGTTGGTGAAGTAGACCGACTGGTTCAGGCGTCCGAGGACCGTCTGGACGTCACGGATGTGCAGCGGTTCGTCGAGCGGGACGTCGATCAGGTCAAGGGCCACGCTCTCGGGGACCGTGTCGAGCCCGGCAATCTGATTCCCCGCGATGAGGGCCTCGACGATCTCGATCTCCAACGTCTCGCCGATCGTCACGTCGCCCAGAGCGACGAGCACGTAGCCGCGGTCGCTGTATTCCGTCAGCACGTTGTTCAGCGCCGTGTCGAGCGCCGGCCGGTTGAGGACCTTCCGCTTCCGAATCCCTTCCTGGTAGAGGATCTGCTGTATCTTCGACGTGGGCACGATCGGGAGGCTGAACAGCCGGAGCCCGAAGCCGTAGTACCATCGGCGATTCACGTTGCCGGTGATGACGATCTCACGGACGACCGGGTACTCGACCACACCGAAGACGATTCGTCCGTCCTCGCCGACGTCGGGCAGCACCTCGCTGAACCATCCCAGATCGAAGATCGCCTGTGAGGCGGCTCGCAGGTCGGATTCGTAGATCTCGTCTCCGATCTCGAACCCAACCACTTCCAGGACGTCCCTGTGCTTGATCTCCTCCGTTCCGTCGATGGCGATGTCGGATACCGTCAGCGGATACTCGATCGCCCACCCCAACACCGACAGCCCCATGAGCAACAAGAGGGCCAACCCGAACACCAGGCGTCTCATTCCACGTGCCTCCTCTATGCGTTCCACAGGACGGGATTCTACCGCAAGGATCGTGCGTCAGTGAATCGACACTGTACCCGCACGTTGTGTTCATTTCATGAATCGGGGACGCCCTCGGCGTGTCGTGATCAATCCCCGATCGACTCGCTCGCGGATCGATACCGGACCGCTTCGGCCACATGCCTCGCCGACAGCGTCTCCGCCCCCTCCAGATCGGCGATCGTCCTGGCCACTCGGAGGATTCGCACATGCGCCCGCGCGCTCAGCCCGAAGCGGGACACCGCCCGCTTCAGTAGGGTTCTCGCTTCACTCTCCAGTTCACAGCAGGCGTCGAGACGTGCACCATCGAGCTGCGCGTTGGAGAAGACCCCTGCGGCCCCAGATAGGCGTTCCCATTGACGCTTTCGCGCCTCAGCAACGCGTGCCCGCACCGCCTCGGACGCCGGCGGATCCCGCACCCCGAGCAGTTCGGCCGACGCGAGGCGCGGCACCTCGACGAACAGGTCGATCCGATCGAGGAACGGCCCCGACAACCTGCGGCGGTAGCGGTGGATATCCCGAATGCTGCACCGGCACGGCTGCAATGGGTCGCCGAGGAAGCCGCACGGGCACGGATTCATCGCCGCGACGAGGGTGAACGACGCGGGGTAGCGGACGGAGATGCCGGCGCGAGAGAGAAGGATCGTCCGTTCCTCGAGCGGCTGACGGAGCGTCTCGAGCACCCGCCGATCGAACTCCGGCAGCTCGTCGAGGAACAACACGCCATGGTGCGCGAGGCTGATCTCCCCCGGACCCGGAACGCCGTGCCCGCCGCCGACCATCCCGGCGTAGGAGATCGTCTGGTGCGGCGCCCGGAACGGCCGCCGCCGAACGAGTGCCGAACTCGCTTCCAGCATCCCCGCCGAACTGTAGATCTTGGTCACATCGAGCGCCTCCTCCAGCGACATCGGCGGCAACAGGTCGGGGAGACAGCGTGCGAGGAGGCTCTTGCCCGCACCCGGCGGGCCGACCATCAGCACGTTGTGCCCTCCGGCGGCCGCGACCTCGAGCGCTCGCTTCGCCTGCGCCTGGCCGCGGACCTCTCCCAGGTCGAACGCAATCGCCGACGGTTCGTGCCGCAACGCCGCATGGCGATCGATGTGCAGTGGTTCGATCGTCCGCTCTCCGCTGAGAAACTCCACCAGCTCGCTCAGCGAGTCGACCGGGATCACCGGCACGTCGGCCGCCAGCGCCGCTTCCTGCGCGTTCTCGCGCGGCACGACCAACCCGCCCGCTTGACCGGCGGCGGCGATCGCAATCGGAAGGACACCGCGTACCGCCCGTATCTCCCCGTCGAGCGCCAACTCGCCGATGTACAGGTACTCCTCCTTCGGCGCATCCACGTGGCCGGCGGCGATCAGGATCGCAACGGCGATCGGCACATCGAATCCGACGCCCTCCTTGCGCAGATCCGCCGGCGCGAGGTTCGCCGTGACCCGCCCGGCGGGGAACGGAAGCCCGGCGTTCTTGATGGCGCTCCGGATCCGTTCGCGGCTCTCGGTGACTTCCTTCTCCGGGAGCCCGACAACGCGAAACTGCGGCAGCCCCCCGCTGACGTCGCACTGCACCTCGATCAGTCGAGCCTCGATGCCGAGGACGGCTCCGCTCAGAAGTCGGGCGACCATGGCTCGTCCGCCTGGAACGCATCGCGATGGAGGATCGGTACTCCGTCGAGGATCGCAACGACATCAAATCGCGCCGGAAGAGCGCACGCGGTCTCACTCAGGAAGGCCCGAGCCGCGGAGATCAGTCGTCGCTGCTTCGACGGGTGGACCGCCGCCGCCGGACCGCCGAATCCCGACCCCGAACGGGCCTTCACTTCAACGAAGACGAGCGTCGGTCCGTCCCGTGCGACGATATCGAGCTCCCCCCGCACCGTCCTCCAATTCCTCGCGACGATCTCGTACCCCTTCTCGCGGAGGAATCGACAGGCACTCTCCTCCGCCTCCCGCCCCGGGTCTCTTCCCTTGTAATGCATCGCGTTTGTTATGTTAGCTTCGACGACGCGCAATCTCCAACAGCCGCACCTATCCCAGTGGCGATGCGGGTTTGCGCCGTGTACAATCTCGCCTCGAACCCAGAGGCCGCAGAGGGGATATGGGCACGATTCTCGCCAACGTTCAGCCCATCGGGGGAGATCTCCCGGTGAGCATCCGATTCGAGGGCTCCCGCATCACGAAGGTCTCGGAGGCGCCGATCGCGCCGACGGCCGGTGATGACATCGTCGACGGCGGCGGGAAGCTGGTTGCATCCGGCTTCGTCAACGCCCATACCCACCTCGCGATGGTGCTCTTCCGCGGCCTCGCCGACGACGTGCCGCTTCAGACATGGCTCGAGGACCACATCTGGCCGATCGAGGCGAAGCTGAGTCCCGAAGACGTCTACTGGTGCACGCTGCTGGGGCTGGCGGAGGGGATCCGCGGCGGCACGGTCGCGTACGCGGACATGTACTTCCACGCCGACGCGGTCGCCCAGGCCGTCGAAGAAAGCGGGGCGCGCGGGCTGCTCGCCTACGGGATGATCGCCCCAGCGATGGAAGAGAACGGGCGGGCGGAACTCGACACGGCGGTTCGGTTCGTCGACCGATGGGATGGGGCCGGCGGCGGGCGCGTTCGCGCCGCGATCAGCCCCCACGCGATTTACACCGTCGGGGAGGACGTCTGGCGCGCCGCAATCGAGGCGGCGACCGACCGCGAGGTGCCGATCCATACGCACGTCGCCGAAACCCGCGCCGAAGTCGCCTCATGGCTCGACCGCACCGGCGAAGGGACAGTGCCATACCTGGAACGGATCGGCGCGTTTACAGTCCCGTTCCTCGCGGCACATTGCGTGCACCTGGACGACGCGGACATCGCGATCCTCGCCGCCCACGACGTCACCGCAGCGCACTGCCCGAAGAGCAACGCGAAGCTGGGAAGCGGCATTGCCCCGGTCGTCGCGATGCGCGATGCGGGCGTCGCCGTCGCCATCGGCACGGACGGCGCCGCGTCGAACAACCGCCTAGACATGGTCGAAGAGAGCCGGGCGGCGTGGATGATCCAGCGGGCAGCCCACGAGGATTCGATGCGCCCGAGCGCCGAGGACGTTCTCGACATGGCGATGCACGCCGGCCGGCCCGTCCTGGGCCTCGAGCCGGACGGGTTGATCGAAGGCGGTAGCGCAGACCTGATCTTGATCGATCGCGAGCCGCTTCACGTAACGCCGCCGCACGATCCGACCTCGACGCTCGTGTTCGCGTCGAGCGGCCTGGATGTCACCGACGTACTCGTCGACGGCCGGTGGCTGGTGCGGAACCGAGAGCTACGCACAATCGACGTAAACCGGGTAAGATTCGAAGTCACGAGCCTGATCGGCAGGCTCGGCGACACGTAGAACGACCCCGCCTGGGAGGATGGAGCCTCCTCCTCTCGGACGTGGGCGTTCAAGGAGAGAATATGGGACTGTCGACGGAGAAGAAGGCGGAGATCACTCGGGAATTCGCGAAGGAAACTGGCGACACGGGATCCGCACAGGTGCAGATCGCGCTGCTGAGCGAACGGATCCGCGAACTCACAGAGCATCTGGGTCAACACAAGAAGGACTTCAGCTCGCAGCGAGGACTCAGGAAGATGGTCGGCCAGCGCCGACGCTTGCTGAAGTACGTCAAGCGTCATGACTTGGCAACGTATCGCGAGCTGATCGAGAGACTGCAAATCAGAGGAGTCTAGGAAATCAATGTATGTGCGAGAGAGCATTCAGTTCAGCGGAAAGGAACTAGCGCTCGAGACCGGGCAGATTGCTCGGCAGGCGGGCGGGGCCGTTCTGGCGACCCACGGCGACACGCATGTGCTCGCGACGGTCGTCACGGCCGAAGCGCGGGACGACATAGGGTACTTCCCGCTTCGTGTCGACTACGAAGAGCGATTCTACGCCGCAGGGAAGATCCCGGGCGGATTCTTCAAGCGGGAGGGGCGACCGAGCGACGTCGCCATCCTGAGCGGGCGGATGATCGATCGACCGATCCGGCCGCTCTTCCCGAAGGGCTACAAGGATGAAGTTCAGATCGTTGCGACGGTCCTGTCGGCGGAGCCGGACTGCTCGCCGAGTGTGATGGCGATCCTCGGCGCCTCCGCGGCGCTGATGATCTCCGACGCGCCGTTCGAGGGCCCGATCGCCGGCGTCAAGGTCGGCCGGGTCGACGGGCGGTTCATCCTCGATCCGAATGCCGAGGCGATCGACGAGACCGGCGTCGAGATCACGGTCGCAGGAACGAAGAACACGGTGACGATGGTCGAGGGGATGATGAACGAGCTCACCGAGGCCGACGTCGTCGAGGCAATCGACTTCGCCCACGCCGCGATCCGGGAACTCATCGTCCTGCAGGAGCGATTCATCGCGCAAGTGAACCCGGTCAAGCCGGAGTTCGTCGCCGTCGAGCCGGAGAGGACCCCCGGCCTCGCCGAGCGCGTCCGCGGGATCGTCTGGCCGCAGTTCGCGTCGATCCACTCCGCGGCGACCAAGCACGAGCGGGGCGACTTCATGAAGGGGCTGCGAGAGCAGGCAGTCGAGGCGATCGTCCCCCCGACGCTCGAAGAAGACGAAGCGAAGGCGCTAACCGAGGAGATCGCGACCGAGATCGAGGTGCTCCTCGAGGAGTACATGCGTCAGGAGATCCTCGAGCGCGGTGTCCGTCTCGACGGCCGCCGACCGGAGGAGATCCGACCGATCAACTGCCGCGTCGGCGTCCTTCCACGGACCCACGGATCATCGCTGTTCACCCGTGGTGAGACGCAGAGCCTCGGAATCATCACCCTCGGCGCCGCCCGCGGCGACGAGCAGATCATCGACCAGATGATGTTCGACGGCCGGAAGCGGTTCATGCTGCACTACAACTTCCCGCCGTTCTCGGTCGGCGAGGTCCGGCGGATCGGTTCGCCGAGCCGCCGCTCGATCGGCCATGGATACCTGGCGGAGAACTCGCTCAAGTGCGTCCTGCCGAGCGAAGAGGACTTCCCGTACGTCATCCGCATCGTCTCGGAGATCCTCGAGTCGAACGGTTCGTCGTCGATGGCGACCGTCTGCAGCGCGTCCCTCGCGATGATGGACGCCGGCGTCCCGCTGCGGAAGCCGGCCGCCGGAATCGCGATGGGGATGATCGAGGACGCCGAAACCAACCGCCGCGTGATCCTGACCGACATCCAAGGCGCCGAGGACCACCACGGCGACATGGACTTCAAGGTTGTCGGGACACGGGACGGCGTGACCGGCTTCCAGCTGGACGTCAAGGTCGGCGGCGTCGACAGCAACACGATGCGCGAGGCGCTCGAACAGGCGCGACGTGCTCGACTGACGATCCTCGACGAGATGGAGCGGACGATCCCGGTGCCGCGCACCGACCTATCGCCGTTCGCCCCGCGACTCATCACGATCATGATCCCGACCGACAAGATCGGGATGGTCATCGGCCCCGGCGGCAAGATGATCCGTCAGATCATCGAGGAGACGGGCGCGGAGATCGACATCGAGGACGACGGCTCGGTCAAGATCGCGGCCGTCGACCCCGAGGCCGTCGCCGCGGCGCAGCAGTGGATCGAGGACCTGACCGCCGAACTCGAAGAGGGGATGGTCTTCACGACGAAGGTCACTCGCATCGTCGACTTCGGCGCATTCGTCGAGCTGAAAGGCGGCGGCGAAGGACTCGTCCACGTCTCCAACCTCGCCGACGGCTTCGTTGACAACGTCACCGACTACGTGAAGGTCGGCGACGAGATCACGATCGAGGTTATCGGGACCGACAAGATGGGTCGTCCCGACCTCAAGCGGATCCCGCCCGAGGGCGAATCGCCCGCGGGCCGCAGCGGAGATCGCGACCGCAAGCCGCGCCGCGACCGCGGAAGCAAAGGCGGCGCACCGGCCGACGAGCCTCGTCACGACGGGCCGCCGGCCCGTCCGGTCCATGAGGGCGACATCATCGAGGGCGTCGTCACCAACACGACCGACTACGGCGCGTTCGTCGAGCTGACTCCCGAAGTCACCGGACTGATCCACATCTCGGCGCTCTCCGATGAGTACGTCCGCCGCGTCACCGATGTCGTGCGGAGCGGCGATCGTGTCACAGTCGAAGTGATGAACATCGACGATCGAGGCCGCTACAAGCTGCGACGAATCGTTCCCGAGGACGAACGTCGTGAGGTCGAGACGGCACCGGCGGAGATGCCCAGCGAGGAGGAATCGATCGCCGAGGCTGAGCCGACGGTCGTCGAGGACATGCCCGAGGCCCCGGAGCGCAAACCGGAACGAGAGGTCGAAGAGGAGCCCGCGCCTCAGGAATTCGAGGATCGTTGGTAGCACGCGAGCTCTATCCGGGAGTTCACGACGCTACCCTGGAGAACGGGCTGCGGATCCTCGTCGAAGAGGTTCCGCAGTCTCGCTCCGTTTCGGTGGGCATCTGGATCCGCTGCGGCAGCCGGGACGACCCGCGGGACGTGCCGGGCATCGCCCATCTGATCGAGCACCTCGCGTTCAAGGGGACCGACCGACGGACCGCGGACGAGATCTCGCGTGAGATCGACGCGGTCGGCGGCCACCTCAATGCCGCCACGGGGAAGGAATCGACCTTCTACTACGCCGACGTCCCGGCGGACGGTCTCCCGACGGCAGTGGACATCCTCGCCGACCTTGCGTTCCACCCGCGGTTTGCCGCAGCGCAGATCGAATTGGAGCGCAACGTCGTCCTCGAGGAAATCCGCGGCAGCCTCGACGACCCGGAGCACGCGGCGTACGACCTGTTCGCCGCCGGCCTCTGGAACGATGGGCATCCGCTCGGGCGCCCCGTGCTCGGAACGACGGAGTCGATCGCGCGCGCCACGCAGGCGCACATCGTGGAGCACCACACCCACTTCTACCGACCGGGGAACGCCGTTCTCGTCGCCTGCGGCGCCGTGCGCGCGGCCGAACTGTTCGAGCGGGCAAACGCGCTTCTCGCCGGCGACGGATCGGACGATGCCGGACGCAATCGAAGGATGCCGCCGACGCTGCATCCCGACCGCCGGCACCACGAGCGCCCGACCGGGCAGACGCACGTCTACTTCGGCCTCGCCGGTCCCGATTCCTCCAAGGAGGAACGATTCCCGCTCGAGGTCGCCAACTCGATCCTCGGGGACGGGCCGAGCTCACGCCTGTTCCGTTCGATCCGGGAGGACCGCGGCCTCGCCTATGCCGTCGCCAGCAATCTGACCTGCTACACCGATTGCGGGCTGTGGCTGACGTACGCCGGCGTCGCTCCGTCGGCCGTCGGACCGGTCGTCGACCTCGTCGGAGAGGAGTTCGAGCGGCTGCGCACCGCACCCGTTCCGGAGGAGGAGTTCGAGTTGGCCAAGGCGAAACTCCGCGGCCACCTGATCCTCGGGCTGGAGACGAACGGCCACCGCGCCGCCCGGCTGGGGAACGCGGTGATGCACCGCCGCGAAATCCTCTCGCCCGACGATCTGCTCGGCCGGCTCGATCGAGTCGATCGTGATGCGCTCGGCTGCGTCATCGAGCGCTACCTCCGACCCGACGCGCTGAACCTCACCACCGTCGGGCCGACGATCTGACCGTTGCTGAGAACGTCCGCGACCGATACCATAGGGCCGCTATGGCCGTAGCCATCTACCCGGGGAGCTTCGACCCGATTACGTACGGGCACATCGACATCGTCCGCCGTGCGCGGAAGCTGTTCTCCAAGCTGTACGTCGCCGTCGTCGCGAACCCGCACAAGAGCCCGCTGTTCACCGTCGAGGAACGCCTCCGAATCACCGAAGCCGCGCTCGCCGAAGAGGGCGTAAACGGGATTGAGGTCCTCAGTTTCGACGGACTGCTCATCGAGTGTGCCCGCGCACATCGCGCCGATGCGATCGTCCGTGGTCTCCGCGCCAACGCCGACTTCGAGTACGAGTTCCAGATGGCGCTGACCAACCGCGACCTGGCCCCGGAGTTCGAGTCGGTCTTCTTCATGACCGAGAAGCGATTCAGCTTCCTCGCCTCGTCGATGGTCAAGGAGGTCTGTTCCTACGGCGGCGATGTCTCGACGTTCGTTCCGGCAAGCGTCGATCGCGCCCTCCGCAAGAAACTGCAGACGGGCGGCTAAGCATCCCACCCCAGAGCGTTCGAGCGGCGGGTCCACCCCTTCGGAGGATCCTCCCGTCGGACGCCGGCGCATCGAAGGTTCGCCCCCGCCGAGCCGGTGGAACTCACTTGCCATCGAATGGAAGGTCCACGACACTCGCCACCATGAAGCCGTTCGTTCTCGTGTTCGCCATCGGTCTGGTCGCCATACTCGCCTGGCCGCTCCTCGACGACGGTGGAGCGACGTCCTGGCTCGACGTCTTCGGGCGCTTTCGCGCGCGAGTCGACGCCTGCCAAGCGGAGCATCCTGCGTGGGATCGCGACGTCTGCGAGGGGATCGTCCGAGGCGACCTGTGGGTCGGGATGACGGCGGAGATGGTCCGCGCCAGCCTCGGCGAGCCGAAGCGGATCGAGTCGCCGGACCCGGAGGCTCCGACGCGCGAGGCGTGGACGTACTACACCCCGTACTACGGCAAGGAACTCCTGCTGATCGACGAAGGGATCCTGACCCACTACGGCCCTCCTCCCGACGCATGCGAGACCTGCGGCATCAGCCGGCCGCGGCCGGAGCGCGGTTCGCCGTAGCCTATCGCGAGATCCTGTCGTACCTTCGCTGCAGCTGCGCAACGATCTCCCGCGGGTCGGTCGCAGGCGTGAAGCCGAATCAGGAAAGCGGCACCGGTTCGCCGATGGTCATCCGGACTGGCGGCTTCGACACGCGACGGCGCGGTTGCCCGGTCAGTGCACGGTACAGCCGCGCGTTCGACCCGTTCTTTCCACGCGTGCATGGGGTGAGAGCTTCGTTCTTGAATCCCTGGCACTGCTCGTCTCCCACGGACACTGCCCCCAGAGAAGCGAAACTCTGGATGAGCTACGCACCATTCTGACCCTATGCAGTGGGGGTTCAAACCAAAGATCTGCCCCTGATAGAAAGGGGTAGACTCACAGAGCATCCCACGACGGATGCGGTGCTCACTTCCATCACCCGCCGTTACGGCTCGATCTCAACATCCACGTACTCCAGCTCGCCCCGGAGGTTCTTCGATCCCTTCTGAGACGACTCCATGTCCGTGCGCGTCGGTTGGGGCTTGTCCAGCCATCCCTTGTCTCCCACTTCGCGAGGCTTCGGCTCTCCGGAGTATTGCCTCAAGTACGAGTAGTTGTAGATTTCCGCGTTCGGGTCGAAGTCGGGATTCCCTTCCTCAAACTCCTTCAGATACTCGTGGCTGTTGCGAACGCGTCTCCCGAGCTCAACCATCAGCTCGGCATCGGGAATGGTCTCGTACTCATTGCGTTTGGTCGAGACAACACATCGCGCCGACGGCTCTTCGCCGGCTTCTGGAAGCGGCAAGATGGCATCCAGTATCTGGTTCACTTCATGATCGGGACCCGCATGCCGATTCCACGGCGTCGCGTTGTGGCTTCCGTGGTGGCCCACCTTCAGGAAGTCAACGGGTTTGGACAGCAGATCGGTTCGTACCTGCCACATCACATTCCAGCTGGCGTTCTTCCGGTCCTCCGCGTACCCCTTGTCCCATTGGGCGTCACCCACGAAGAGCAAGCGGCGCTTCCCCCACTCGATGAGCAGCACCGTACTGACGTTGTTCTGGATATCCGAGTCGTCCACAGCAAACGCAAGCGCGTTGGAAAGCAGCCGGGATTGGAGCCTGCGGAAATCGCCGCCGCCGATGTTGGTGGGCGGAGCCTCCTGGCTAGGCGTCGAGACCGCACGGAAGCTGGCACTCGTCTCGGTCACGCCCCGAAGGCTATCGTTGGCGTCCTTCCCGAGGTAGTAGCCGTCGATATCCAGCTCGGGGGCTAGAACGTGGATCTTCGTATCGGCAATCCGCAATCCATGATCTTCGGATGTCTGGCCGGCATGGACGAACGTCGGCTCAATCCCGCTGCCATGGGGCAACGTCTGCGTCAGCGCTTCGGTCGCGCCCTCGTTCCTGATCCCATAGAGGGCCACAAGCTGATGGAGTTCAGGACTCAGCCAGGCGCCCGATTCAGCCAGTTCCCGCATCGCTTGCGAAGCGAAGGCGTGTACCTCCTGCACTCCCTTTGCCTGTTCGTGCGACTCGTCCATCGCCGCCGTGATCCAGATGTTCTTGATCGCGAGCTTCTTGAAGAACTTCGGATCGAACCCTTTGATGTGGTCGTCGTGCCGGTGCGTCACGACAAGCAGATCGAGCCGCTTCTTGCCGGCTTCCTCGGCATCCGGCAGCAGCTCGTTCTCGAGGTTCTTGATGGCACCTTCCAGGACCCCACTTCCCATGGATTCCTTCGAGCCGCAGTCAATGAGCACATGGAAATGATCCTCCCCATTCGGAATGCGTACGTACGTGCAATCGCCGCATCCGACGTTGAAGCAGCGAACTAGGAGCTTGCTTCCCACTGTCGACCTCCTTGGTAGTTCTCGTGGTCATCTCCACTCAGACTCATGTGCGGCGACAGCCCGAAGCGCAGTACGCCGTGTTCTCGCTTGACGGCAAGCGGAGGCACTTGGGAACCCAGAATGCCCTTGCCGCTGCCCAGCGCCGCGCCGATGTAGCCGGCATCAATCCGTCTTGCCAGATCGGCCAGCACCTCCGCTCTTCGCTGCTGACCCGCGGCAATCTCGCTGGCCCATTCGCGGTTCTTGCCACCACCTTCGATGCCTGGCTTGCGGAACCAGGACAACACGCTTCCCTGCTCATCGAACACGAGTGTCCCGCCGCATTCGACGATCATTCGTTCTCCTGCGAATCGCCCGAACCGGTCGCCATCCAGAGTGACTTCCTCGGGCCAGAGATACTCCAGAATGATCTGCCGCGGGAGGCGGCGCGCTTGGCGAGCGTACTTCCTGGCATCGTACAGGTCGGCGACAACGACATCCTGATGCGCAGGGATGAGGAGGTCGTCGCGGTTGTCATCGAGGAACCGATACGCTGCAGCCCGAGATCGCGAAAGATCCCCGATGTCGTGGAAGACATCCATTCTCAGGCGGTCGTACACGTAGCCAGGTTCGTCGAACTTGTCCTTGTCGGACTGATCGAGGATCTCACGCTTCACGAACACTTCGAGCATCCGCTTCCGGTGTCCATATGGATCCGTGGGATTCGAGAGCAGCTCTGCCCGAAGCACGGCCAACGCGTAGTCCCTGAACGTGACATCGACAGGAGGAAGCAGATCGAGCGGTTGAATCGCCATGCGCTGCATCCTTGAGACTGCATCCCAGAGTGCTTGTCTGACGCTTCTATCGCGATCGTCGATGTAGTGGTTCGCCAGGTCCACGAGAATCTCGAACATGGCGCCCGTGAGGACCTCCGAAACCTTGTGTGGGCCGACCTCGG
>Ga0272443_10001564_pt1 | contig 32711 bp, 30 predicted proteins | sample SSMAcet12_FD_193581 | JGI IMG/M metagenome (GOLD analysis project Ga0272443, IMG submission 193581) | Marine sediment archaeal communities from Little Sippewissett salt marsh, Falmouth, MA, United States - SSM-Acet-12 | ecosystem: Environmental > Aquatic > Marine > Wetlands > Sediment ... | reverse complement strand
TTTCAAGGCCCTGGTCGCCGGCCATCAGGCTGACAGGACCAACGGGGGTTTCATCTAGGACGCCAAAGATTTTTCCCAATTTACACCTCTGATTGAAGATCTTTCTCTCAATCTTACCTTAAATAATCCCACAACAAGAGAATCCAATGAATTTGATCAACGAAAAAATCGCTGAAAATCAGACCGTCATCGTAGGGCAATCGTAGGGCAAGCGTCAAGCACAAATCCGACCTATCCTGTAAGATAAAAGCAAGTAAGGGCGACTTCTCTTCTTCTCCTCCTTAAAATGAGTGCCGGGGTCGGCGTCTCCGGCACTCACGTGATTTAATCCCCCAATCCAAACAATTCAACATCTTTTAAGGTCTAGACATTTCACCTGTTTCAGGTTGCATTATAATTAGTTCGATTTTTTGAGACGAATTGGAGACCTGAATGACAGAAAAACGTGAGACCTATGGCATTGACATCGCCGGCATCCATCGGGAGCTGACCCTCTTCGAGATCAAGCCCGGCCTGCGAATTGCGATATTAAATATCCTCGGTGACACGGAATTGGTTGAGGCCTGTGCCACAGCCCTTGCTGAAAAATTAGCCGATATTGATTATCACATCCTGGTGACCGCCGAAGCCAAGAGCATCCCAATTGCCTACGCCCTTTCCGTGGTCACAGGCAAGCCCTTTGCAATCCTGCGCAAATCCTACAAGGCGTACATGGGTGAAGCGATTGCTTCCGAAACCCTCTCGATTACCACTGGCGAACCGCAGACCCTCTATCTCGATGAGAAGGACCACAGGTTGATTGACGGCCATAAGGTCGTGATCGTGGACGATGTGATCAGCACCGGCTCCACCCTGCAGGGCATGCGGCTGATCATTGAAAAAGCCGGCGGAACGATTGCCGCTGAAGCCGCCATCCTTACGGAAGGTGAACGGGCCAAATGGGCAGACATCATCGCCTTGGGACACCTGCCCGTTTTTTCAGACTGACCCTTACACCTCTGAAATACAAATAATCACTCAAACCGGCTGGTTTTTACAGCCGGTTTTCTTATTTGGGGGATTCAATCCAACAACTCGCCTGGCATACATGTTGCAACCGAATCAGATCAACACGTCACTTCGAATCCAATTTGGTGTTAATCACTAAAAACCTGGAACTTTTTTCATTATTTTTCGTATTAATAGATAGACAGTAATTAAACTGGCACGACATATAATAAATTTAAAGGAAAAGGAGGAAGTCCATGAGCGCTGTTGTTTATTTTGTCATAGGCATCATCAGTACTCTTTTTGCGCTTATCAGCTTCACAGGGCTGGAGCAAGAAAATTATGACTGAAATCTTGCCGCACAAAGGAACACCCCAACAGCAATAATGGAATCCCATCTGTTGGGGTGTTTCCCTGACAGACCCATTACCGCCAAGAGACCGCCATTCCGGCGGTTTTTTGTTATGATATAAAGGAGAATAAACAAAATTTGGAGGAATAAATGCAGATCCGTATCGGATTGAAACAAAACACTGAAGAAGGCCGCTTTCTGGCCTATGCCCTCGACCATCCGGGATGCTTTGCCTATGGAGAAGATGAAGCCGAAACCCTGATCCGCATGCCAATGGCTGTGTTGGATTTTGACAAATGGGTCCGGGATCACACCGCTGAGCCCTGGGCCGAATTCACCGATCTTGATTTCAGAATTGTGGAGCGATTCACAACCTATAATCTGGATGACAATTACCTCTCTGTTGCGCCCGGCCAGGGATACCACGTCAACGCCTGGTTTCTGGATGACTGGCGCCCCCTGACCGAGGAAGAAATCGACCAGGCTCTTAAAATCTATCACTGGCAGCGTGATGAACTTCTGGCAGGTTATACCACCCTATCCTCTGAAATTCTGGAGAAGCAGCGACCGGGTGAACGCTGGAATATCACCGGCATCGTTAAACATGTGGCGAATGCTGAACACTGGTATCTCACCCGATTAGCCCTAACCAACCTCGTACGCGCCGATCTGGCGGCCGATCCGGTGGCGAGACTGGAGCAATTGGCGTCAGAGGTTGACCGAATCTTCCCCAGCTTTGCGGGTGTCGTTGAGGTCCGCGGTCTGGTGGGCGAATTCTGGTCCTGTCGCAAGATCGTCCGCCGCACGCTCTGGCATCAGCGGGATCATATTGAGCATATTAAAAAGTTAGTTTTTTCGGAAGAGTAACTATCCGGTTAAAGTCACAAAGCAGGCGCCTCACCAAACGCCTGCTTTGCTTCGTTAACCTCACCTTTATCTCAGTTGGGGGTTATTACCACAACTATAGGTTTTGCTTGGAATTCGAAAGGAGAGAAATCAAATTCCTTAGGGATTAGATTATCACACCGCGATTAATAAACCCGTAATGAATTGTTATCAGATTGTTAACTGCCAGGAAAACCACCCTGAAGCTGGAAAATTTGAAGTCTGAAATCCCATTTCCACCCCGTTTTGGGATTTCAGGATAAGCTGTGCTATCATTGATAAAAATGCAAAGGCAGAGGCAATGAAGACCAAAAAAAGTCTCCTTTTTTATATCCTGCTAAATGTCCTGATCTCAGCGGCGACCACTCTGATCGTCCTGCTTATCTGGCAGGCCACCCATCCAACCCCGGATGTCTCGATCACTTTGCAAAATCCCAATAGTGGTTCAAGTGAAGGCAATCTAACCGAGGCCATTCTCTCGGAAACACCGCAGCCCACGCCTGAATTTCTGCAGGAGGGATTGGACATCATCATCCAATCCGTGGTCGGTGCCGGGAACCTGGAGATGGAGAGAATCCAGATCCTCAACCAGAGCGATGGCCCTGTCAATTTGAGCGGCTGGCAGCTCCAAAACGGCCAGGGACAGCACTTCACTTTCCCCGTAATGATCCTGAATCAGAACGGCGCGGTGGAAGTGCACTCCAAAGCCGGCACGAATACAGTGATAGAATTGTACTGGCAGTCCGATGCCCCCATCTGGCAATCCGGTGACATCGTCACCCTGGTGGATGCCGACGGGGATGTGCAAGCCACTTATCAAATACCCTAGTGAAATAACAAATCCTTATGCCTAAAGCACTCTATCGTAAATGGCGCCCCCAAAGCTGGGATGAAGTCGCCGGTCAGGAACATATCACCCAGACGCTGCGTAACGCCGTCATACTGGACCGCGTGGCCCATGCCTATCTTTTCTCCGGTCCCCGCGGCACGGGCAAGACGACCTGCGCCCGGCTGGTTGCCAAAGCAGTCAACTGCCTGGATCCAGACCTAAAAAACCGCCCCTGCAACGAATGTGACCACTGTAAAGCGATCACCGCCGGCCGATTCATGGATCTGATCGAAATTGATGCCGCTTCCAATACCAGCGTGGATGATATCCGGGACCTGAGGGACAAAATCAACTTCTCCCCCTCCCAGGGCCGCTTCAAGGTTTACATCATCGACGAAGTCCACATGCTCTCCACGGCGGCTTTCAATGCCCTCCTGAAGACTCTGGAAGAGCCGCCCGCCCATGCCATCTTCGTCCTGGCAACCACCGAAATCCACAAAATCCCGGCGACCGTGCTCTCCCGCTGTCAGCGGCACGAATTCCGCCGGATACCCGTCGAAATCATCGTAAATTATCTCAAGGAAAAAAGCCGGGAAGAAGGTCTGCAAATCGAAGAGCCGGTTTTCATGGAAATTGCCCGTCAGGCCACGGGCAGCCTGCGGGATGCCATTTCGCTGCTCGACCAACTCACCTCCACCGAGGAGTCCATCTCGCTGGAAATGGCCCAGGCCATCCTGGGGACCGCCACCAGCCTGCGGGTAATCGAGATCGTGGATGCATTAGTTGCGAAAGACGCAGCCGCCGGCCTGGAACAGATTGATCAGGCCCTGGATACCGGCACCGACCCACGCCAGCTCGCCCGGCAGATCGTCTCCTACCTGCGTAATGTCCTGCTCTATCAAATGGGCCATCTGGACCAGACCGACCTTTCCGATGACATCAAACCCAAAATCCACGCCCATGCCAACCAGCTTCCCCTCCCTGAACTGTTGAAAGCGATCAACGCCTTCAACCAAGCCACCATTGACGAACACGCCAACTGGCATCCGGGGCTGGGATTGGAACTAGCCTTTACGGAGTATCTCGTCGAACCGGCCGTGATGGAAAAAGCGGCTATTGCCCCGGAGCCCAAACCGCAAACTCAAGCACCCGTCAGGGCAAGTCAGACTCCGCCCGAACCCAAACCGGAACCGGTCCAAGCTCCCAAACAGGAGGCTGTGGAAGATCGCAAAAAGCCGGAGCCGCAGCAGGAAAAGCCCAAAGAAGAACCCAAGGAAGAGCTAAAGGATGAACCGGCCAGTTCCGAACCGAACCAGGCTATCCAGGAAGAACCTGAAGCCCAGCCCGCTCGACCGTCTGTGGAGGGTGAGCTATCTCTCAGCGATATTCACAAACAGTGGCGAAAAATCAAGGCCAAGGTCGGCAAACATAACCCGCGCACGGAAGGCCTTTTAAATACATCCAAAGTGGCAGGGCTGAAAGACGACACCCTGATCCTGGGATTTTCCTCCGAGACTCTCAAGGATATGATGGATAAGAGCGGCAACCTGAATCTGACCGCGGACATTCTCGAAGAAGTTTTTGGCAGACCAATCGCTGTGAAATGCATCGTCTCAACCCATCAAAGCGGCGCGCTGCCCGAAGACATCGAAATCGACAATGACGGCATGGTTGGCACCGCCACCCGTGACCTGGGTGGTAAAATCACCGAAGCAAAAGAAGCTGATTAGAAAACTAATCATTGATCGTGAAAGGAAATTAATATGGCAAAAGGTTATAACCGTCCCCCCGGCGGTAAAAGCGGCGGCGGGATGATGGCGCAAATTCAGCAAATGCAGCAGCAAATGGCCCAGGCCCAGAAAGAATTGGCAGCGGAGACCGTCACTGCCACCGTCGGCGGCGGCGTGATCAGTGTCACGATGACGGGCGACCAGGTTTGCAAATCCATCACCATTGCACCTGAACTTTTGGAAGATGCCGACCTTGAGATGTTGCAGGATCTGATCACCTCCGGTGTCAACGCTGCGCTGGACCAATCCCGCACGTTGGCTTCGGAAAAGATGGCCCCCTTCACCAATATGCTGGGCGGCCTGGGACTGGGAATGTAAGCAAATCCGATGCGCACTCTGCCCGAACCCGTCCAGAATCTGGTAGACGCCCTCGCCCGGCTGCCCGGCGTTGGCCCCAAGACGGCCTCCCGACTGACTTTTTACCTCCTGCGCGCGCCGGAGGAAATTTCGCTCAGCCTGGCGGAGGCCTTGCACGGCATCAAAGAGGAGACCGGCCTATGCGAGGTCTGCTTCAACATCACCCGCAAGGACACTAAAGTTTGCGAGGTCTGCGCCAGTGACCGGCGAGACCGGCACACGATCTGTGTGGTGGAAGAACCGCTGGATGTCCTGGCGATTGAAAAGACGGCTGGATTCAACGGCCTCTACCATGTCCTGCATGGCGTCCTCTCCCCCATTGAGGGGATCGGACCGGATGACCTGAAGATCCGGGAGCTCTATGCCCGGTTGGATTCAGGCGAGGTGAAGGAAGTGATTCTGGCCACCAACCCCAGCATGGAAGGTGACGCCACCGCGATGTTCCTCCATGAGCGGATCGCGCCGAGGGGCATCCGGGTGACCCGGCTGGCCCGCGGTCTGCCGGTGGGTGGCGACCTGGAATACGCCGATCAGAACACCCTGCTGCGCGCCCTGGCCGGACGGCAGGAACTGGACTGAATAACAGTATCGTTTTGAACATAAAGCGCCTATCCGGCGCTTTTCTTTTTCTTAACCCTCCCGCAATCCATCCTTCACAAAATTTCGCTATAATGGGAATATGGCATTGGTTCTACAGGAAAGGGACAGGTAATGACAGAGCGACTGGTCGTATACGATTCCTATTTTGGCAACACCGCTAAAGCCGCCAAGGCAATCGGCGAAGCCATCGAGGCAAGCGTTAAGAAAGTGGATGACATTCTGCCGGAAGATTTTGCGGGGTTGAAAATCTTCTTCATCGGGTCACCAACTCGTGCTTTCAGACCCACCGAAAAAGTTCAATCCCTGCTGAAAAACAAAAAGGGCAAGCTGAATGGCGTTCGGGGCAGCGTTTTTGACACCCGCATTCCCATTGACGGAACCGATTCAGGCTTCCTGAAATTCATGATCCATCTCTTCGGATATGCGGATTCCAAAATGGCGAAAACTTACGCGAAGACCGGTGCGTCCCTGGCAGTGGAGCCAGCGGGATTCGCCGTCCTCGATTCCGAAGGCCCCCTGGCGGAAGGCGAATTGGAACGGGCCGTGAAATGGGCAAAAGCCATCCTGCCATAAGCATGGTAAAACCCAAATTTTCACTTGCAGCGTCAGACGAAGAACTGCAAACACTGATCGATCAGGCCAGCCACCAGACTCTGGCAATTTGGGCCAGGGACTGTGCAATGCGGGTTCTCCCACACTATGAATCCCTATTTCCAACCGAACCCCGCCCGCGCCAGGCCCTTAAAACGCTTCAGGATTGGATTGATACCGGCCAATTCAGTATGTCCGTCATCCGTTCCGCTTCCTTGAATGCCCACGCCGCGGCCAGACAGGTCGGGGATGACACACCCGCCAGGTCAGCAGCCCGGGCAGCAGGACAGGCCATGGCGACAGCTCATGTTCGCACCCATTCACTTGGGACCGCAAAATACGCCCAGCAGGCTGTCTTTCGAGCAACTTTCCCTGATGAAGCCCAGGTATCCGCTGCCCAGGAACGCAATTGGCAATATCATCATCTGGAAAATTTAATCAGAGAACGCCAACCATAAACAGTTGGCGTCTTACCATTCACTAATGCTCACCCCTCAAAACCGGACTATATTATCAACAGGCGGCCAATAATCACCACCGCCATCCCCACCAGGACCGGGACAAACAGGTTTCGCGTAAGGATGGCTGCGGCAAAGGTCGGCAGGGCGGCCCAGAGGAACAGATTCCCGACATCAATCGCCAGTTGCCCATCCGAAACCACCAGCGAGGGCAGCAGCATGGCGGCCAGCACAGCCGGCGGCACATAACCCAGCCAGGCGATCACCAAGTCCGGCAGACGGCGGCCCGTCAGCACCAGCAGCGGGATCACCCGCGGCAGATAGGTCACCACAGCCATGCCGAGAATGGTCAGGAAGATGGTTGTTTGATCCATTTTTCCACCACCACGCCTAAACTTGCGGCCAAAACGGTCGCAATGATCACATACCACTGTTGAAAACCAAGTAGATAAAATCCCAGGGACAAAGCCCCGGCCAGCACCGCCACCAACACCTGCACCTTGTTCTTGATCTGCATCACCAGCAGGGCGATGAACATCGCCGGCAAAGCATAGTCCAGCGCAAAGGGTTCAATCTCTGCGATCATCTGCCCGCCGTAGATGCCGATGGCCGTCCCCAGCACCCACGAAGCCTGGGCGGTCATATTGATCGCCAGCGTTTCGCTCTTGGGCCGCTCTTGCCCGTCCATCCGGGTGGCATGCAGCGCAAAGGACTCATCCGTGAGTTCATAGGCAAATACGGCCAGTTCAGGCTTACGCCAGGATTGTAAATGCGGCGAGAGTGCGGCAGACATCAGCATGTGCCGCAGGTTCACGATAAAAGTTGTAATGATGATGGAGAGCGGCGCCATACCGGAAGAAATCAACCCAACCACAATTAATTGAGCCGAACCGGCATAGACAATGATCGACATCAGCAGCGTATTAAACGCGGATAAACCGGCCTTCTGCGCCAGGACGCCATAGGCAAACCCCACCGGGATATAGCCCAGCACGATTGGTACAGCCTGCGCCATCCCCTGCAGCCAGGGCCGACGATTGGATCTGGTTTTGTCTTTGCTGGTCTTATCCATCAGCTTTCCGTTGAAATTTCAATTCATTCGGGAACAAGATATATTGGCTCAATTCTACAATAAGCACTCTCCCTGGCAAACACACCAGATTTAACATCTTGTTAAATCTAAATCCTTAACCGATGACAAAGCGCAGTGTACAAAAACGTCCCAGTGGAATAGCATCAAACCATAAAGAGCTAAAGAGTAAATAATTACCATATTTTTTAAGTTTTAGACTTTTCCTATAACTCCATCAGGCCCGAAAGGCTAATACAATCGAGAGACACAGTTTTTTGAAATCAAGGAACACCCCCTTCCTGCCTGCTGTACTTCGTTTGCAGGCAGGAAGGGGTCAGAAGGAAGTATCAGATAAATTTTCCAACAAATCCTTTTTGAAGAGTTCTGAGGTTAACAAAATTAGATGCTATCACCGGAAAAATCACTCTGCACCCGTTCTGTTTCCTTTTCAAATATTGTATAATTCATAAGTTACGTCCTTTTTATTTCTTATTGCAGGAGATTTTATGCCAGCCAAACCCAAAGGCGCGGAAATCCGACAGGATTTCATCGACTTCTTTTTAGAGCACGGCCACACTTTCGTCCCCTCCTCATCACTCGTTCCGGGTGGTGATTCAACCCTGCTGTTCACCAATGCCGGTATGGTCCAGTTCAAGGATGTCTTCCTCGGCACCGACCTGCGCCCCTACACCCGGGCTGTCAACTCGCAGAAATGCCTGCGCGTTTCCGGTAAGCACAACGACCTCGACGAAGTCGGCCGCGACAACACCCACCATACCTTCTTTGAGATGCTGGGGAACTGGTCCTTCGGTGATTACTACAAAAAAGAAGCAATCTCCTGGGCCTGGGAGCTGTTGACCGAAGTCTGGCATCTGGATAAGGATCGCCTGTGGGCCGCCTATTTCAAGGATGAACTGGATGAAATCCCCGAAGACCGGGAAGCGGCAGATGTCTGGCTCTCTCAACCCGGTTTCAACCCGGACCACCTGCTGCCCTTTGGCCGCAAAGACAACTTCTGGGAAATGGCTGAGACCGGCCCCTGCGGCCCCGATACCGAGATCCACTATGACCGCGGCCCCGAATTCTGCAATATGCAGGATGTCCCCGGCCATGTCTGCGCTGTCAATGGAGATTGCGAACGTTTTCTGGAGATCTGGAACAACGTTTTCATCCAATACAACCGGCTTTCTCCCAAGGAACTGATCCCGCTGGAGAAAAAGCATGTGGACACCGGCATGGGCTTTGAACGGATTGTCTCAATCCTGCAGGATGTCTCCTCCAATTACAAAACTGACCTCTTCATGCCGCTGATCCTGCGGGTGCAGGAACTCACCGGCCAATCCGACGCGGCACGCGAAGCCAACCTGACCCCCTACCGGGTGATCGCGGATCATGCCCGCGCCACCACTTTCCTGATCGCCGATGGCGTGGTCCCCGGCAACGTGGGGCGGAACTATGTCTGCCGGATGCTTGTGCGTCGGGCGGCTCGCTTTGGCATGAAACTAGATCTGAATGAACCCTTCATGGCCAAGATCGCCCAGGTGGTGATTGATGAATATGGCGATTTCTATCCCGATCTTCAACGCAACGCCGCCACGATCCTGGATAACCTCACCCGTGAGGAAAATCAATTCCACAAGACGCTGGAACAAAGTGAGAAACGGCTTGAGGATATTATGGAAGACCTCAAGAAGCAAGGCAAAACTGAGATTTCCGGTGAGGTCGCTTTTGACCTCTACGCCACCTCTGGCAGCCCCCTCGAGATCACTAAGGACATCGCCGAGGAAAACGGATTTACCGTGAGTACGGAAGGTTTCTTCAAAGCAATGGAAGCCCACCGTCTGGCCTCCAGCGCCGGGAAGGAATTCGGCGCAATGGGCGGCGGTGACGTGGAAGTCTACACCGATTTGCTCGCCAGCCTGATCCAGGCCGGCAAATTAGACGACACCGGTGTGGCTTACGATCCCTACCATGAATTTGAGGGGCCGGTGGAAGTTCTGGGACTAATCCGGGACGGCCAACCGGTCACCAGCGTTCAGCCCGGTGATGAAGTGGACGTTCTACTCCCCAAAACCGGCTTCTATGTCGAATCCGGCGGCCAGGTCTCTGATACCGGCCGGATCATCCACGCTGACGGCAAGGATTGGGCCATTGAGATCACGGCCATGCGCAAACCCGCGGCCGGTGTGATCGTCCATCAGGGCAAGGTCCTTTCCGGGTCGCCTAAAGTTGGCGACAGCGCTCTGGCCGAAGTGGATCGGGAACGGCGGCGCGAGATCATGCGCAACCATACCGCCACTCACCTGCTCCATGCGGCCCTGCACCAGGTTGTGGGATCGCATGCCCAGCAGGCCGGCTCACTGGTTGCCCCGGACCGGCTGCGCTTCGACTTCAACCATCCCCAGCCCATGACCCGCGAGGAGCTCCTCGAAGTGGAGGCGATCGTCAACCGCGAGGTTTTGGCAAATCACCCGCTGAATATCGTGGAAAAACCTCTTCAGGAAGCGATCAACGAGGGCGCGATGGCACTCTTCGGCGAAAAATACAGCGCCGTGGTCCGCACGATCACCATCGGCGAAGAAGAACGCGTCTCCTATGAACTCTGCGGCGGCACCCATGTGGACGAGACCGGCGATATCGGCCTGTTCCTGATCACCTATGAAGGCAGCATTGCCGCAGGCGTGCGCCGGATCGAGGCGGTCACCGGTTGGCGGGCCTACGAATATGCCCGGCAGCGGATGAATGTCCTGGACGAGACCAATCAATTCCTGGGCACCGCCCCGAACGAGACCCTGCAAAAAGTCAAATCACTTTCCGATGCCCTCTCGAGTGCTGAAAAGGAAACCGAAAAACTGCGGACTCAACTGGTTGCAGGTGCTTTTGACGAACAACTGGATAACGCCGTAGAAATCGAAGGCATTCCCGTGCTCAAAGCACTCCTGCCGGATGCAGATATGGACGCCCTGCGGGAAATGGCCGATAAGTTCCGCCAGAAGTACTCCTCCGGCGTAGTTGTGCTGGCCTCCGCCCTGAATAACAAACCCATCCTGATCGCAGCCGTCACGGATGACCTGGTCAAGCGTGGCCTGCATGCCGGCAAACTTGTCCAACAGGTCGCCAAAGTAGTTGGCGGCGGCGGCGGCGGGCGCCCGAACATGGCCCAGGCTGGGGGTAAGGATGCCAGCAAACTCTCTGATGCGCTGGATCAGGTACCTGTCTACATCAAAGATAACCTGAAATAGCTTCTGGAACACGAATATTTTAAGGTGAGCAGCGCTAAATGCTCACCTTTATTACACATCTACCATTAGAATCTCTTTATGAGCAAAACCACACCTCTCCGCCAGCAATATCTCGATATCAAGAAAAACTATCCCAACGCGATCGTTTTCTTCCGCCTGGGAGATTTTTACGAAACCTTTGACGAGGACGCCAAAGTCGCCTCGCGGGAACTCGATATCGTGCTGACCTCGCGCCCGGTCTCCAAGGGCATGCGGGTCCCCATGGCAGGCATCCCCCATCACGCGGTGGATAACTACCTCTCACGCCTGATTGACAAGGGTTATCATGTTGCCATCTGTGAGCAGGTCAGTGAGGTGCCCGCTAAAGGCCTGGTGGAACGGGAAGTCGTCCGGGTGGTGACCCCCGGAACTGTGGTGGAACCCGCTCTGCTTCAACATCATCAAAACAATTACCTGGCCTCGGTCTTTCTGAACGAGAACCACGCCGGGCTGGCCTATGTTGATATCTCCACCGGTGAATTTGCTGCGACTGAACTGAAAGGGCAGGAACTGCCCCATCAGATCCGCTCAGAACTGCACCGGCTCCAGCCGACCGAGATCCTCTGGCCAGACACCCTCCCCCAGCCGGAAAACCTGCCCGGCTTCCTGACCGTCTATGAAACCTGGCATTATGAACTGGGTCGCTGCACCGAGAACCTGAAATCCCATTTCGGCGTCGCGACGCTGGATGGCTTTGGGTTACGGGGCAAGGCAATGGCAACCCGGGCAGCCGGCGCGATCCTCTCCTATCTGGAAGACACCCAACGCCAGGCCCTCAAATTACTGACCGATCTCAGCACCTATACGCTGGACGAATTTATGGTGCTGGATGCCGAAACCCGCCGCAACCTGGAGCTGACCGAGACCATCCGCGGTGGCAAGGTACAGGGCTCGTTGCTGGGCATCCTCGACCTGACCAAGACCCCCATGGGCGGCCGGCTGATCCACCAGTGGGTCAGCAAGCCCCTGCTGGATGTAGACCAGATCGAAAAGCGATTGGATGCCGTCAGCGTCTTTCACCAGAATGGCCTTCTGCGGGCAGAGTTCCGTGAGAATCTGAGTGATATTGACGACCTGGAACGCCTGACCAACCGGGTGCTCTCAGGCCACGCCATTCCCCGCGATCTGGTCGCAATGCGGGAGAATTTGTGTCGGCTGCCAAAGCTCCGGTCGCTCTTCCCTGCTGAGGCTTCTGCACTGCAAGCCAGCTTCCGGAAAATACACCTCTGTGCAGATCAGTTGGCTCTGCTGGAGGCTGCCATTCAGGACGAACCCCCGGCGACCCTCGCCAATATCGGCATCATCCGCCCCGGTTTCTCCACAGAACTGGACCAGATTCTGGCTTCCTCCCAAAACGCCCGGGACTGGATCGGTTCATTGGAAAAGAACGAGAAGGCCCGCACCGGCATCAAAACCCTCAAAGTGGGCTATAACAAGGTTCATGGCTACTACATTGAAGTCACGCATTCCAACACCTCTCAGGTGCCGGAAGAATATATCCGCAAGCAAACCCTGGTCAACGCGGAGCGCTACATCACTCCCGAATTGAAGGATTATGAGACTCTGGTGCTCAACGCCGAGGAGCAAATCCATCAGGTGGAAAGCCAGGTTTTCGCCCATGTCTGCGGTGAACTGGCGGAAGGCGCGCATGATCTGTTGGAAACCGCCCGGGGCATTGCGGAACTGGACGTCTACCTCTCACTGGCGGAGACCGCGGCCATCAATGACTATCACCGACCGGAAATTCTCGCTGAACGCTGTCTGGAGATCACCGATGGACGCCATCCCGTGGTTGAAAAGCTGCGGACTTCCGAACGGTTCATCCCCAATGACGCCATTTTCGATCCCGAAGAGATCATCCGCATCATCACCGGGCCCAATATGAGCGGTAAGTCCACCTTCCTTCGCCAGGTCGCGCTGATCGTCCTGATGGCGCAGATGGGCTCCTTTGTGCCCGCCGACAAGGCCAAAATCGGCCTGGTGGATCGCATCTTCACCCGGATTGGTGCACAGGACGAGATCCATGCCGGACAATCCACCTTTATGGTCGAGATGATCGAGGCAGCCAACATCCTGCATAACGCCACCTCCCGCAGCCTGCTCATCCTGGATGAGATCGGCCGCGGCACCAGCACCTATGACGGCGTCTCCATCGCCTGGGCCATGATCGAATACATCCACAGCCACCCGGACCTCAAAGCCAGCACGCTTTTCGCCACCCATTACCACGAATTAACCCAATTGGCCGACCTGCTGCCGGGCGTGCGGAACTATAACGTGGCTGTCTCAGAATCGGACGGCAAGGTGATTTTCCTGCACAAGATCATTCCCGGCGGGGCGGATCGCTCCTATGGCATCCATGTCGCCCAGATCGCCGGGCTCCCCCGCCCCGTGATCCAACGGGCCAATGAAATCCTCCAGCAACTGGAGAAGACCTCCGGCAATACCATCGAACAAAATTCCACCAGCCGCCAGCAGCTTGCGCTGTTCCCGGAAAACAACCCCCTATTGGAAGCTATAGAAGAACTGGACATCAACAGCCTGACGCCGATTGAAGCGCTGAACCTGCTCTATGAATGGAAACGGCGCTACCTCAAGGATGACGAAGAATAGGCACAGCCTGATCTCCCTCTCAGATGTAATCATCCCTGCCCCTGAATTGGGGCAGTTTTTTTTATCCATAATCCAGCCCTCATCTCTAGGTTGTTTTACAAAACACTGAATTAAGGGTATGGATTAATGAAAGAGAACGACAAATCAAAGGAGATAAAATGACTGACCTGCTGAATAAAAGATGTGTCCCCTGCGAAAGTGATATTCCCCCGCTGACCGAATCCGAGATCAAGAACCTTCACGCCGAAATCCCCGAATGGGACGTGCAGGCGGATGATCAGAGCGTGCCCCGCTTGACTCGAAACTTTACCTTCAAGAACTTTGCCGAGGCCCTGGCCTTCACCAATGCGGTCGGCGCGGCGGCGGAAGAAGCCGGCCATCACCCCCTGATCGAACTGACCTGGGGCCGCGCGACCGTTTCCTGGTGGACGCATAACATCAAGGGTCTCCACCAAAATGACTTCATCATGGCCGCTCGGACAGATCAAATCTATACGAAAGACAAAACTGAATAATATTGGATCAATTGGTTTCAGGTAAGTAGAACGACCACTTATTCAAGATGAGTACAATCATTCAACCCCAGGACAGACCAGATGTGTCTCTCCGGATCATAGCGCAAGCGGGTTATGGATGTATTACCAAATTTAAACTGTGTACCCTGCCCATTCGCCTGGTGCGCTATCCCCATCACGATATAAAGCGCCTGGTTGAGGGTACCGCCATGGGAAACGATTAAATACCGTGCCGGCGGCATATGCAACAGTTTATGAATTGCCTGACCGGCCCGTAAATAGAGTTCAAAATTCCCCTCACCGGTCTCTCCGATATTATCATAAGGCGTGAAGAAATCCGGTTTGGGATATTTCTGGTCAGCCACCTCATGCTTCAATCCCCCTAACACGCCATTATCACGTTCTTTCCAGAGCGGCTCGAATTGGATTGGCACGTCCAGCGCAGCGGCTACGGCCTCGGCCGTCTCCCTCGCGCGGATCAATGGGCTTGAAATGATCTGGTCAAACTGGGGATCCTCCGTCTGCCAGCGTGCGACTAACTTCTGAACCTGGTCTCGGCCAGCTTCGGTGAGCGGGAAATCATACTGCCCCTGGTAATATCCTTCGGCATTGCCAACGGATTCACCGTGACGCAGCAGGGTAATTGAATAAAAATCCATAAACAATCCTCATACCTTTTACTGTTAATTTGAATACGCAAGAGGTACTATTCCGACAACCAGTTCTTAGCGCCCCTTAGAAAGGCCTCTCCCGAGATCCGGCTCTTGCCTGCCAATTGCACCTCGTCCAAAACAAGCAACCCCTCCCCCGTACCCCAGGCAGGTTTGTCATCAACGACAAGTCGCTGGCCCGGCTCTGCGGCTTTGTCTGGCAGGGCTGTGGCCTGATGGACCTTGAGGTTCTGCCCCTCGAATGAGTGGAAGGTCCCCGGCCAGGGAGAATAGGCCCTGACCTTACGAGCCAGATACTCGGCCGGCTGGGTGAGGTCCAGTTCGCCATCCGCTTTTTCGATCTTGGAGGCATAGGTCGCCAAGGAGTCATCCTGCGGCTGAGGCACAATCTCGCCGGCCAGATAGCCAGGCAGGGTCTCAACAAGCAAGGCCGCGCCCATCTCAGCCAGTTCATCAAACAGCTCCCCCGCAGTTTGGTCATGCGGGATCTCCACCACCCGTTGTGAGAGGATCGGGCCGGTATCCAGCCCTTTTTCCATCAACATAATCGTCACGCCGGTCACGTCGTCATTCAACACGGCTGCCTGCACCGGCGAAGCCCCCCGCCAGCGCGGCAGCAGCGAGGCATGCACATTCACACAGCCAAAAGGCGGCAACGTCAGGACATTCTCCCGCAGGATCTGCCCAAAAGCAGCTACCACGATCACATCCGGCGCCCAGGCTTCCAATTGAGCCAGGACCTCCGGTGATTTCAGCGTCTTCGGCTGGATGGCGGGTAAACCCAGCTCTTCCGCCAAAACCTTCACATCCGGCGGACGCATTTCGCGGCCCCGACCGGCCGGTCGATCCGGTTGAGTGACCACACCCACAACATCAAAATGCTCGTCCAATGCCCTTAGGGTGGGCAGGGCGAAGTCTGGTGAGCCCATAAATACAATTCGTGGTTTCATAATCACTCATTTTAACACATCATTAAATAGATCAAATCCATTTGATTTTAGAATCCGATCGGATTATGATAGAATTTAAGGAGCAAACCCTAAGTATGTTTTATATTAAAGTTATATCCATTATCATCATAGGAGGCTTGTTATGACCGAGGAGAAAGTCGTAGATCCCAATATCACCAGTGAAGATAAGACCTGGGCGCTTTTATCCTATATTTTCACCCCCATTGTTCCCATCATTCTGCTCTTGCTGGAAGATAAAAAAGATCGTCCCTTCCTCAAAGCACACTATCCGCAAGCCCTGGCCTGGGGTATTGTGATTTGGGTTCTAACCATCCCCCTGTCCTTTGTTTTCGTTGGCTTCTGCGTTGGCCTTTTCGGCCTGATCATGAGCATCATTTGGGGCATCAAAGCCTACAACGGTGAATACGTGGAAATCCCGGTGATCACCGATTTCATCAGGAAACAGGGTTGGGCCTAAACCTGATTTGATCTGCAAAAATAACCTGCTCTTTGTTCAAGAGCAGGTTTTTTAATACTCCGCACTGCAACTTTTATCCAACCGCTGACGTATATTGAGTAGAAAGTGCAATTAAATAAATAATAAACAACAATTCTTTCCCGAAAGGAATCCATATGCCCGCGAAGAAAAAACAGAACCCTGAAGAAATTAAAGATGAAAATGCCGAAGAGGCCATCCCCAATCCCTCTCCCAAAAGTGAGTCTGAAGCTTCTCAACCCCAGACCAATGAGGTTGAAACCGAGATCGTTCCGGCTCGATCCCCTGCGCCCTACCAACCCAAACCTGTCACCCCCAATGAAGAGCGGACCTGGGCAATGCTGGCGCATCTGAGCGTTCTGTTGAACCTGGTCACCGGCTTCCTGGGCGGCATCGCTGCCATCATCATCTATTTTATCTACAAGGACCGGTCGCGGCTGGTGGCCTATCATGCCATGCAGGCCTTCATCTTCCAGGCAATCACCTGGCTGGGCGCTGGATTGGTCTCCGGAATCCTAATTGCGATCGGCGGTGCACTCGGTTTCCTGATCATCCCGCTGCTCTGCCTGATCCCGGGTTTCCTGATCCTGCTGCTGATCCCCATCTCATTGATCTACGGTGTCATCGGCGGTGTCAAAGTAAACAATGGTGAAGACTTCCGTTATTGGCAGATTGGCGACTGGGTTCGCTACATTCTGGAACCTCCCACAGTGGAGGCCTGAGAATATGCCAGAACCGCTTCGCTTGAAGCGGTTCTTTTTTGCCTGTGATAAAATCACGATATGACATTATCAAACCCGAGTCCTTCAAAGGATGTGGCAATCTATGGATAAGCTCAAAGTCTATGGCACAACCTGGTGCGGCACCTCTCGCAGGGTGATCAGAACCCTGGACGACCATGAAATTGATTATGAATGGATTGATATCGACCAGGACCCTGAAGGGGAAAAACTTGTCCTGGAAACCAATCGCGGTTACCGCAGCGTGCCCACGCTCTTTTTCCCCGATGGCACTGTTTTGGTGGAACCTCGTAACCAGGTACTGATTGATAAATTAAATTCGCTAACTTGATCTTTCTGTCAGGAAAATAAAGACCGCTCAAATTTGAGCGGTCTTTATTTTAAGTCCAGTTTTTGCTTACCCCTTTTTAGTATCATGGATCAGGCCACGCCCGACGAGGAATATACCTAAACCCACAACCAGCCCCAACGCGATCGAAAGCATGGAGACCGCCAGACGTTGCTGCTGTTCGTAAATAGTTGATCCCTCCAAACGCTGCCTCAGGCTCCCGATAAACTGATCATTGGGAACAATAGGCGCTAACTTATTTCTGAGAGATTGTTCAATTTCATGTAATTGGTCATCAGCCAACAGTCGCTCAGCCATTAACGAACCCTCCCCTCAATCCTTTCATCTTTATCATTCATCCTCACTCATCGTCTCACGGAGTTCCATTAAGGTCCGATGATAGAGGCTCTTGATTGCGCCCTCACTTTTACGCATGATCTGCCCAATTTCAGCATTTGAAAGCTGATCAACAAATTTCAAAATGAGCAGTTCCTGCCGGTTCGGTGCCAGATCCCGGATCCTCGCCAGAAGCGCATCCACTTCCTGGCTGTGAACCGCCCGGTTTTCAGGGTGCAGGTCGCTCTTCGGCAGGATTTGTCCGGGCAGATTATCCAGGGAAATTTCCTTTTTTCTGGACCGGTCACGATGGTAATTGGCTACCAGGTTATGCGCAATGCGATAGAGCCAGGCAGAGAAGGGCAACCCCATATGTTTATAGCCCTTGATATGGCTCATCGCCTTAAAAAATACCTTGCCGGTCAGGTCCTCAGCATCGCCAGCACTGCCGGTACGGTAATAAATATAGTTATAAATGCGATCGACATAGCGGCTGTAAAGTTCACCAAATGCTGCGGAATCTTTTTTTGCCCGTTCGATCAGCATTCGTTCTGCTTTTTTTTCGTCCAATGGATTGACCTTTGATCCATCTGTAGTGATTAACAATAAAAGTGAAAATAAGTTCTACCAATCAGATAATATCATACTCGATTTTCCAAAACGATCATGATCAGGCAAAAACAAATGGTGCGCTCCGGTCATGAGCGCACCATTAACGCCCAACTCAAAAACCACCATCCATCACAACCTAACTGGCTCCGGCGTCATCACCAGACAGCCTTCGACCCGCTTCACCGGCATCGCAAAACCAAACGTATTGGCCCGCGCGCTCAACTTGAAATCCTCCTGCAGCAAGTAACCCAACGATCCGTCTGCAAAGCCCCGGCCAACGGTCGAGGTTCCCACACGGGCCAGATAGGGTTCAGGGTCAAGATCCTCACCCTGCACCAAAGCCTGGACATATTCCGCGCAGGCCAGGTCCTCATCGCCGTCGCGGCCTTCGGAAATCCCCGTGACCACAAAGGAAATAACATCATATTGTCCTTCAATGAGCTTTTGGGCTGTTGCCCGGGCGACGACAAAGGAGGCTGCATAGAGCGCTTCAGCTTGCACAGCCCGGACCAGTCCCTGAGTGCCTGCGCTGGTCCGCTGAATCAGCGTCCGGCTGGCCAGGTCAGCATTCCGCAGAGCCCCGGGCGAATTGCTGTGATCAAAGCCCTCAGGCTTGAACCCATCCACCTCTCCCATCACAAGCGCACCCGGAATTTCTCGCCGCAGGGCCAGCGCCTCATCCACGGTGGAAACCGGCAGGATCCTTTCAGCCCCTCGATCAAAGGCAAATGCTGCTGTTGTGAACGCCCGCAGGACATCAATGACCACCACTGCGCCCTGTCCTTTTTCGGCTTCTGCCAATGCATAATACTTAAATTCGCTCATCAATCCTCATCTTTTCCTCAATATGAGTTTCATCCTGTCTTCTCAACCCCGTAAATAATCCTGTGTGAAGCATTGTATAATTACTGTGGTTTTTGACCATCACCATTATAAGGGTTAACCACAGGAGAGGATTCTAAACATCATGCAAGATGGTACATTCAATTTCAAAACAAACGATGGATTGACCTTGCTGGGACGTATCTGGCAGACAACGGGCAAACCTAAAGGTATCGTCAACCTGGTTCACGGGCTGGGAGAGCATTCCGGACGCTATGCGCATGTCGCAGAGGCTCTGACCAAGGCCGGATACAACCTCATAGGATTTGACCTTCGGGGGCATGGCCTCTCGGAAGGCCCGCTGGGGCACACACCTGACTATGAACATATCATGGACGATGTCGCCCTTTTCATGCAGAAATCCAATGAGTTCTTTGGCAGCGACCACCCGAACTTCCTTTACGGTCACAGCCTCGGTGGATCCATTGTCCTTAATTACGCCCTGCGCCAAAAGCCTAATTTGAACGGTGTAATCTCCACAGATCCTGCCCTCAGGCTTTCCTTCGAGCCACCCAAGATCAAACTCGTGCTGGGGAAGATCATGGCAAACCTGATGCCCACTTTTTCTATGAACAATGCTCTGGACGTGAATGCCCTCGCGCGTGATGCAGCAATTGTCAAAGCCTACCAGGATGACGTTCTGGTTCATGACCGGCTTTCCGCCAAGCTCGTGATGGAACTCTTTGACAGCGGGAAATACGCTCTGGAGCATACCGCTGACTGGACCCTCCCCCTGCTGCTGATGCATGGTTCCGAAGATCGCATCTCTTCCTGCCAGGCCAGTGAGGAATTCGCTCAAAAAGCAGGTGATATTGTAACCTTCAAACAGTGGGATGGTTTCTACCACGAAATCCACAATGACTTTGGCAAAGAAGAAGTGATAGCCTTCATGATAGACTGGCTAAACGGCCATATTTAACAGTACAAAATCTCCTGCCTTGACCGTCCTTGTCAGCAGGAATAAAATTAGGTTAGAAAAGAACATCCAAGACCTCGCCTATCTCTAAATAAGGAGAGACTGAATGCCCGAATTTCAATACAAAAAGGACCTGGAGTCACTGGACCCAGGCCTTTTTACGTTAATCAATCTGGAAGAAGAACGTCAGGCTCGTCGTTTGATCATGATCCCCAGCGAAAGTATCGCACCTCTGGCGGTGCGGCAAGCACTGGGCTCGTCATTCACCAATATCTACGCGGAAGGCTACCCCCGGCCCGAGACCCTGGGCTTCAGCGAAGAAGAGATTCTCAACTATACAAAGATGCTCGGGACCTATCGCCGCTATGCAGACCCTCGGTATTACAAAGGTGTTGAATATGTTGATGTGGTTGAAGCGCTGACCCGTCGTCGCTGTGCAGAAGCCTTTGCGGCCAATGGCGTTTCCGCGGACCAGATTTATCCCAACGTCCAGCCACTCTCCGGCGCACCGGCCAATAACGCGGTCTATACGGCCTTCCTCCAGCCAGGCGATACCATCCTCGGGATGAGCCTGCTGGTCGGTGGCCACCTTTCGCATGGCTCTTCGGTCAATCGCTCCGGCATCTGGTACAACGCCCAGCATTACAACGTGGACCCGGATACCGAACTACTAAACTACGACATGATCCTGGCCAAGGCCGAAGAGGTCCAGCCCAAGATCATCGTTGCCGGTTATTCCAGCTATCCCTTCATCCCGGATTGGAAGAAGTTCCGCGAGATTGCCGATAAAGTCGGCGCTATTCTGATGACCGACATCTCCCACATCGCCGGACTGATCGCTGCCGGCCAGGTGCCCTCACCGGTGGGCTATGCTCAGGTGATCACCTTCACCACCCACAAGACCCTGCTTGGTCCTCGCGGCGCTGTCATTCTTACCGATAGGACCTCCTATGCTAAGAAGATCAACAAAGCCGTGTTCCCTGGTGAACAAGGCGGTCCCCATATTAACAATATGGCAGCCATAGCCGTCTCAATGAAGATCGCCCAATCCAGGGCTTTCAAAGATCTGCAGGGACAGATCATCAAGAATGCCAAAGCCTTTGCGGACCAGTTGATGGAGCGCGGCCTGCGTGTGCCCTATGGCGGCACGGACAGCCACATGGCCCTGCTGGATACCAAATCCGTCAGCACTGACCCCAATGTTTACCTCTCGGGTGACATGGGCGCTCGAATTCTGGATGTGGCCGGCATCGTCGCCAACCGCAACACCATCCCCGGCGACCGGTCAGCCTTCTCCGCCACAGGCATCCGCTTCGGTTCCCCCTGGCTCACCCAGCGGGGCTTCAAGGAAGCGGAGTTCCGCCAGGTAGCCGACATTGTTGCCGATTTATTTGCCGGGATCACGCCCTACAACATGGCTGGCGGCAGGAAAGTTCAACGCCGCGCCAAGGTCGACTTCAAGGTTCTGGAAAACGCCAAGCTCAAAGTGGCAGCTTTGGCGGAACAGGCTGAGAACGTCACCCAAACCCCCGCAGCCCACGGCTACCCGCACTTCTTCGATATCAACGACAACCAGGACACCCCCTGGGCGTCCCTCAAGCTCTCTGGCGACCAAATCCGCCATTTCATGACCTACGCCTTTGCCAGCGATGTGGAAACGCTCCAGCCGGGCGAGGCTCAACCCACCCTTCTGCACACCATGGACGGCGATGTTGAGGGCTTCCTGCGTTGTGAAGATCCCTTCACCTTCATCCTGACCGTGCCGGGCAAGCAGGCCGGTCTGGCCAGTGCCTGGCTGCGGGACCTCTCCGATGCCTATGTCAAATTTGACCCGGACCTGGCAAAACGACTGCCCGGCCCGATGGCAATAGAAGACACAGCTCCCATTGAGATAGATGGCGTATCTGGTAATCCAATCTCAGGGAATAAACCCTATTACATCGGCATAGCAGCAGAAGATCAAAACGCCAAACCGCTGCCCCGGTTCGACTGGCAGCCAACTGAAGAAGGCAAGCCCCTCACCACCCCGCTCAACGCCACTCACCGGGCTCTGGGCGCAAAAATGGTGGATTTTGCCGGATGGGATATGCCCGTCTGGTATTCCTCCGTGGTGGAAGAGCACCTGGCCGTCCGCCAGGCCGCGGGTCTCTTTGACGTGACTCACATGGGCGTCTATCAAGCTGAAGGCCCCGATGCCGCCCTGTTCCTCGATTCCGTCTGTGGTAATGATATCGGCGGTCTCGAAGTCGGCGAATCCTGCTACACCCATTTCCTGGATGCGGATGCCAACGTCCTGGATGACCTGCTGGTCTATCGGCGTGGCAGCGAGAAATTCCTCGTGGTGGTCAATGCCGCCAACGATGACAAGGACTGGGCCTGGCTAAATGCCGTTCGGGAAGGGAAAGTCCTGGTGGATCCCGCCCATCCCGAAGCAATTGCTTTCGGCCGCAATGTCATCCTGAAAAACCTGCGCGATCCCAAGTCCGGCAAAGAGATGCGCCTGGATGTCGCCCTGCAGGGACCGAAATCCCGTGATATCCTGCTGGCACTGGATGTCAGTGCGGAAGACCGGATTGCGATTCTGGGCCTCAAGTGGGCGCAGCTTTGCGAAGCAAAACTGGACGGTATCCCGCTGGTCATATCCCGAACAGGCTACACCGGCGAACGGATGGGCTTTGAACTCTTCGTCCACCCCGACCAGGCCGTCAAGCTCTGGAACACCCTCCTGAAGGCCGGCGAATCCTACGGCATCAAGCCCTGCGGCCTCGGTGCCCGGGATTCCCTGCGAACCGAAGCAGGGTTGCCGCTCTACGGACATGAGATGGGCGGCAGGCTCAACCTGGGCGTTGGACAGGCTGGCTTTGGCAAGTTTATCAAGACCTATAAACCCTGGTTCATCGGACGCCAGGCTTATCTTGAACAGGAAGCTCACCGGGACGGGATTGTGGTCCGTTTCCGGTTTGATGAAAAGCGGACTCGGATGGCCCATCTCGGCGATCCGGTAGTGGATAACCGTGGTAAAGTAATTGGGACCGTAACAAGCTGTGCAATCGATTCTGATGGCTCTCTCACCGGCCAGGCGTATGTTTCAAATAAATACGCCGCAGAAGGTTCAGCTTTCCTCATCTACCAGGGTTCACCCAACAAGGCTGGCAAAGCGCCGGCCGATCTATCCATCGGCGACCGGGTGACCTTACCCACTCGGGCGACCGTTATCAGCAGATTTCCTAAATAAGGAGAGAATATTCTATGCACACGTTATGGGACGAACGATATGCCCTAAGAACGGACAACATGGGCAGCTCAGCCATCCGCGAACTGCTGAAGCTCACATCGCAACCTGATGTGATCTCTTTCGCGGGCGGCATGCCAGCACCTGAAGTCTTCCCTATTGAAGAATTCAAGGAAGCATGCGAAGTGGTTCTCAGCGAGATGGGCGATCGAGCCCTGCAATATGGCACCACTGAAGGCTATCAGCCCTTGCGGGAATTGATCGCCCACAACGCCTCCAAGTATGGCATTCAAATTTCAGCAGACAACGTCCTGATCACTTCCGGCTCTCAGCAAGCACTCGATCTTCTCGGCAGGATTTTCGTCAACCGGGGCGACCGGGTTCTGGTGGAATCACCCACCTATTTAGGTGCCATCCAGGCCTGGAATGCTTACGGCGTGAAATATGTCACCATCCCCTCCGATGCGGATGGCATGGTAACTGAAATGCTCGAATCCCGGCTGCGCACCGGCATCAAGTTTATCTATGTTCTGCCTAACTTCCAAAACCCAACCGGCGTGACCCTCTCTCGAGAACGCCGGAAACAACTGGTAGAGATGGCTGATGCCTATGGCGTTCCCATCATTGAAGATGATCCCTACGGTCAATTACGCTATGAAGGCGAACATCAAACCCCGGTCGTGGTTATTGATGACGAAATGCGCGCCAAGGAAGTGCCGATCTACAGCGGCAATGTGATCTACACCTCAACCTTCTCCAAAATCCTGGCCCCCGGCCTGCGGTTGGCCTGGGTGGTTGCACCCACCGAGGTCATCAAAAAGCTGGTCCAGGCCAAACAGGGCTGCGACCTGCACACTTCCACCTTTACCCAATACATTGCCTACGAACTGGCTAATTCGCCCTGGATGAAGAAACACATCCAACTCATCCGCAAAGTCTATAAAGAGCGGCGGGATACCATGATCCAGGCTCTCGAAGCCAACATGCCGGATAATGTCCATTGGACGCATCCCAAGGGCGGCCTGTTCCTTTGGACGTCTCTTCCCGAAGGTGCGGAGACCCGTAAAATCTTCACCGAGGCTGTGGCCCAGAAAGTGGCTTTTGTCCCAGGAGACTCCTTCCATCCACTCGGTGGTGGTGAAAATACCATGCGGTTGAACTTCTCGAATTCCAAACCGGAAATGATTGAAGAAGGGATCAAGCGGCTGGGCAAAGTGATCAAAGATAATATCTAAACATAACCAGAAAAAATAAACCCCCGCATATCACAACCTAATGCGGGGGTTTTTCTATTCCTATTTGATTGATCAATAATCAATCGATTCACCGTGATGCCAAATCTTGAAATCCGTCAGAATCGAGCCACCGAGGAATTCTCTCAGGATCGAATTGTCAGGGATCAGGTCCTGGTTGGTTGGCAGGAACCATTGCAGGAATTTAAACAAGCGCTTGGCCTCAATATATTCCGGCGTGCCATAGGGCACCTGGCGTAACAGAGGTTCCACCAGCGGCTTCAGGGCCGTCAATTCATAGGCGAGAGCGGAATTGAACATCACATCCGCGTTTTCCTGGAAGGGGAAGATATGTCGCTTCTCACCACGGCGGACGTTTTCCCAATTAGCAATCGTCTGTTGAGCCGTATAGCCCCGATCACGCGCATCCCGCAGGATCCGCCGTAATTCCCGGGTATCCGTCGTGGAAATCCGGTTTTGCCGGTCCAGGTTAAGCTGAGTCAGACAGGACACATAAATTCGATAAGTCTCCTCAGGGGGGATATCGCCCAAAAGTTTTGGATTCAACCCATGGATTCCTTCCAGAATGATCATCTGGCCGGGTTCCAACTGGACTTCCTCACCCTGCTCGTTTTTCCCTTCCCGGAAATTGTAATGCCTGAGCTGCACTTTTTCACCACGAACCAGCCGCTCCACATGTTCCTGCAGGAGCTCAAGGTTCAGGGCTTCGATGTTCTCAAAGTCATAATTTCCATTTTCGTCCAACGGCGTATCCAGGCGGTCCACAAAGTAATTATCCATCTCCAGGGCGAAGGGAGAAATTCCCTCGGAAAGCAGCTGGATCGACAGGCGCTTTGAGAAAGTGGTCTTACCGGAAGAACTCGGTCCGGCAATCAGGATCACATTGATCTTATCCCTGCGCTCGCGGATCGTGCTGGCAATTCTGGAAATCTGCTGGGCGTGAAGCGCCTCGGAGACCAAAATCACCTCATTGATCCGTCCCTGGCTGATCGCATCATCCAACGCGCCCACACTTTGAATCCCCAGTGTCTCCAGCCACTCCCCATACTGTCGGAAAGTGACCAGCAGGGTCGGGTAACTGGGCATTGGGGAGAGTTTGTCGGGGGCATGCCGGCGGGGGAAGCGCAGGACAAAGCCCGCGCCGACCAGCTTGAGGTCAAATAGTTTCAGATATCCCGTTGAGGGTACCATATAGCCATGGTGATAATCCCGCTGGCCGCGTAAGGAATAAAGCACCAGATCATTTCCCTGGCGGTAATTCAACAGTCGTAATTTGTCCTCCTGGCCGTGTTCGCGGAAGAATTTTCGCGCTTCCTCCAGGCTGACCTTATTGCGAACCAATGGCGAATTAGCCGCCACAATTTCGCGCATCTTATCGTCGAGCTGTTTGAGGGCTTCTGCTGTAAAAGGTTCCTGCTCGGGGACATGGCAATAATACGCCCCAGAAGAAACCGAATGGTCAATCGTAAGCGACCATTTCGGGAACAGTTCCATGAAGGCCACTTCCAAAAGGAAGGTCAGCGACCGCCGATAGATCCGGGCTCCGTCCGGGTCCGCCATATCCACCGGCGTGACCTCAGCATCCATGCCTATCGGAAAGGTCAGCTCCCGCAGGTCATGGTTGACAATCGCCCCAACGATTTGAGGCTTTTCAGGGTCCTGGTAGGCCCGCATAAATTCACCCAGCGGTGTGTGCCGCGGGCCTTCCAAAACCGTACCATCAGCCAGGACAACTTCAATGCTGTCCCGTAAATGATCTTTAATTTTGATAATCGATCCCATAGTGATGTCTTTCCAGGCATCCACGGAGGATACCATTTTGGTGAGTTTCCTATTTTACCTCGTTCCGGAAACTCAGGGGATCAAAACCGGGATCTGCGCAAAATCATCTGGGGTCATATCATCAATCGATCCGGTGATCGATGGGTAATTTGAGAGCCATTCCGCCTGGGTGGGCGTCTGGCCATCCGGCAGGATCAGATCAATAATGCGAGTGTGGTTGCTGTCGCTTTGAGCACCGCCAAAGAGATATTGCGCCGCCAAAAGTGAGACATCACGAACCCGCCAAACGCCTTCCGTGGGATAACCTTCCTGGCCGAGAACAGCTGCTGCATAGCCCCACTCCGCCGGGTCACCCTCGGGGAGGAAACTAAGCGGCACCCTGACCACAACTTCACTCTTGGCCGGGTCAACCACAATTGTCATGCCGCCGGTCGCCTCGCTATATTCCTTCGGTTCCAGCGTGTCAGGATCCACCATCACCACCTGGGGCGTCCAACCTTCAGCCCAAACCGCATATTCCCAACCAAAGCCTGCCTCCAGGGCAGCGTTACGGCCGGGCATCAGTTTCCTTGCGCCGGTCCCCTCGCCGGGATCCGTGTCAATATAGACATCCAGCGTTTGAATGGACAATCCATTGGGTGAGCCCCAGGAATTATCCACCGGGCCGACGAAGTTAAAGGTAAATACCAGATTCAGGTCGTCATACCCAACAGAGAAATAATCCACATCAAACACCGACTCGGGAAAGACCCCATCGGTGGGATATTCATAGGTGCCGGGGCCGTTATCATCCCCAACGGGATCCTCAACTTCCAGAAAGACCGTGGTATCGCCCAGGCTGGGAATCAACACTTGTGCGGGACCTTCTGCAGGGAAGAGATCTTCCGCAGGGCTGACCACCACCTCAAATTTCAACGCCGTGCCGGCTGAAAGCCCACCAATGCTTTCCATCGGTATGGCAAATTCAACCAGTCCATTACCGATCACAGCGGTTCCCACGCCGGTCTGGCTCATATTCCAGGTTGAATCGGTCGACGAATAGAGGTCCATGGTCTCGGATGAGCCATCCCACGCCAACAAAGTGTTGGCAAAGAGTTTCAATAACAGCTCTGAATCATGCACAAAAGCAGTTTTGCTGCCTTCTGCATAGGGAGCGGAAAGATAGATACCAATCTGCTGATTTGTAAAGCTCGCCTCACTATCCACCCGGAAGTAGAGATTATCACTATCCATGGTGACATAGAATCCTGTCACCGCGGAATCCCCCGCCACCGGGTAATAGGCCGCGGCTTCCCAGGCAGGATCATCCGCTGCGCCGGTCATCTCCGGGGTGGAAAGCCCCGTGAAAGGCACATCCGGCTGAATCGCGCCAGCCTGGATGATCGGTACACTGAGGAACCTGGGTACTTCCACGCCCAGCGAATCGTAAACGCCGGCCAGCAGGGCCCGGTAACTCTCATCAAAATAACTGTCCTGACCGGAATCCTGATCTGAGCCGTACCACCAGAACCAGTCGGAGCCTTCCGCCAGATACATAAAGTCAAAGGCCTGAGCCAGGTTTTCCTCAGAATCGTATTCCGCGCCAGACTCAAAGGCAGCCAGGTCTTCCCGGGTTGTTGCGAGGTAATCCCAGGCAATGGCTTCCTCTTCCTCGCCGATCCAGGTGTCATAATTGGCGCTGAACCAGGCTCCGGGGAAAAGATAGTCCAAAGACTGCTGTTCGGGGAACAGTTCCAGATATTCCGAAGGCGTCACGGTCTGCAGGACTTCACTGTCAGAAAGTTTTTGATAAAGGGCGTTGAAGAAATCGTTGCCATCGCCGGGATAATTCTCCCAGGCGTTTTCGCCATCGAGAATGATGCTGACAATATGCGGGCCGGCTTCGCTGCCTGCAAGGAAGTCCGCCTGAACCTGCTCGAGATGACCAACCAGATCCTGCGCCGCCTCCTCACCGCTCATCTGGGAATAGTCAAAACCGATCCGGTCCGAGAGGGTCCAGTCCCGGAAGAACATCGCGACCTGATTACCGTCGTCATCGCTGACGAAATAGGGACGATAAAGCTGGTCTGCTTCCTGAACATATCCTCCGGAATCCCGGGTGAAGGTATCAATCCCCAGAGATTTAGCCAAAACCGGCTCACCGGTCTGCATATATTGATAACCCGCCGCTGCCACCAGCGGGACAATTTCCTCTGCCACAGAGCCCTCACCGGGCCACAGTCCTCGCACGCTCCGGCCAAAGTTTTCCTCATACATTTCCACGCTCAGGTCAAGGTGCGCAACGGCATCTTCGGGATAGGCAAAGTGTTTTTCGGGCATGATCGCGCTGGGATTGCCGATCAGGGCCAACTGATTGTCATAGATCAGGGGCAGGATCGGGTGGGCATAAGGCGTGGTGGTGACTTCAATTTGCCCTTGCCGCTGCAATTCCGCATGATAAGGCAGGACTTCCTGAACGATTTCCAGGGCTTTATCCAACACAATCTGTTTATCGGCCTGGTCAAAATTCTCCCCTTTTTGCACAAGGGCCAATAAGGGTTCTTCCGCCAGGAAAGTTGGGTCAAACCAAGCCAGGTTGAACCAGACCTGCAGGTCGAGAAAATCCTGATCGGTAAAGGTGGTCAGAGCTTCATCAATAGCGCTGGCGCTTGTCCCACCGCGCTTATCCAACAGTTCCTGATAACGGGGATAGATGGCAATGATGTTATCCCAATTGGCATCAAAGAAGCGTTCAAGGATGAATCGCTTGTCCTCGGTTGTCAGTTCGCTCACTTCTTTTTCGCTCAGGACCCAATAGATATCCTTCGCACCCTCAGCCAGATCGTTTAACTGGCGAATGAGTGAGGGGGTGAAATTAAAAGTCGCATGGACATCAGGATACTGCGCCACCTTTTGGGCCATATCCAGATAGTCCTTGGTGGCATGCACCCGCACCCAGGGGCGGGTATAAACGCCATCCGCATCCTGATAATAAAGCGGCTGGTGCTGGTGCCAGGTGATGTTGACATACAGCACATCATTGTTCATCGGCTCCGCTTCCGTAGGAGCAGCGGTTGGCGCGACAGTCGCTGTAGTAATTTCTGTTGGGGTCTGGGGCTGGCAGGCTGTGATGGTAGAAGCCACAATTGCAGCCAGCAGAAGAACGCCAAAGGCCTTATTTAGTTTTTTCATGATCTCTCCTTTACGATAAACAGTATGGCCCACTTTCATAACTGATTTTACACTAAATCATTCCCCGGGTCATCCATCATGAACTCAGTGGAATCGCATCAAAACAAAACGAACTAGATAAAGCAATGACGATAATTCTTTATATTTTTCCGCTTTTCCTTAAACCTCATCGGGCCAGAAAAATATAAGAAAGAGAACCCCTGTTTTTAAAATCAAGGAACATCCCCTCCTGCCTGCTGTACTTCGCTCGCAGGCATCCTACCCTGATTTCAGGGGAAGGGTCCAGAAAGGGGTTAGAAACAAATACCAGTAACTTATTCCAATACACCTTGTTGTTTAGTCCTGTAGTTTATAGAGTTAGATGCGATTGCCCCGACAACGAGCCCCACTTTTTCACTGCTTCACAAAGCCTGCGGAGTGAATACCGGCTTGACGGTCACCCGATTACCGGATAAAATTCAAGGTCGCTGGTCTTATCCGGCGAGTAAACCCATTACATTATAGAGCGAAGGTAACCCGTGAAAGAAGGGTGAGAGGCGCTCGAAGGATGAAAAAATGACTGATCAGATTGTTATTCAAGCAGAAAAACGCACGGTCAAAGGCAAAAAAGTCAGCACCCTGCGCCGGGAAGGCATCCTCCCCGGGATCATCTACGGCAAGATTGGCAAGAAATTCATGGACCCCATCATGGTCCAGATGGACCTGCATTCTTCATCGCAGATCATCAAAACCCTGACCCAATCCAGCCTGGTGCGGATTGAAGTCGAAGGCAAACAATACCCGGTGGTCCTCCGTGAGATCCAAAAAGATATCATCTATGGCACCCTCCGGCATGTTGATTTCATGGCCCTCGACTTGAGCCAAAAACTCCAGACCTCGGTTCCGATCGAGCTGGTTGGCGAAGCGCCTGCTGCTTCTAACCTGTCCTTTGTCGTGATGACCGGTATTTCCGAACTGGAAATCGAATGTCTCCCGCAGGACATGCCTGAGCGCATTGAAGTTGATGCCGGCTCATTGGTTGACACGGATAGTGTTATTCTTGTCAAGGATCTGAAACTCTCAGATAACATCGATATCCTCACTCCCGAGGATGAGATGATCGCCGGTGTGACCTACGTGGTCATCGAGGAAGAACCGGAAGAGGAAGAGGAAGGCGAATTGGCCGAACTCCTTGATGAAGATGCTGAACCCGAAGTTATTGAAAAGGGTAAGCAGGAGGAAGAGGAAGAAGAGTAAATCTTTTCCTTTCAAAATGAAACAACAAACCCGGGAATTACATCCCGGGTTTTATTTTTAGTATATGCCTGTTCTGCTTTCTTTCAGATAATACCCAAAGCTTCCATCAAATTGATCGTCATCTGAGCGGTCGCCCCCCAAAGCTGATATCCTTCAAACTGATCAAAGAAGATGATTGGGAATTCCCGCCCTGCAAAACTACGATACCTGATCGTCCGGTGGTCCGGGTCAGCCAGCCAATGCAGCGGGCAGATGAACACGCTTTCGACCTCATCCGGGTTGGGCGTCAGCTCATAAGGCCAGGGAATTTGCCCCACAACCAGGCTGACCATATACCCTGTGACAATCGGCATCACACCCAGGTCCCCATAAACCCTGACGTCCTTTGCCTCAACCCCAATCTCTTCCTGAGTTTCGCGCAAAGCCGTGAACTGCATATTTGGGTCGGTCTTCTCCCTTGCCCCACCCGGGAAGGAAACCTGGCCCCCATGCTCCAGCAATTTATCAGATCGGTGGGTGAACAGCAAATGCCACCGTCCCTCATAAACCAGCAGCGGCATCAATATCGCAGCAGGTTTATAATTCTGCACCCCACCATCCGTAAAAACGTGTTGATATCTATCGCTTTGGGTTTTTCTGAAATTTCGGATTCCCGTCCTGATCTTTTCCTCAGTTAAATTAAACATAGCTCAAATTATATCAATATTCTCTGCCTCATCCTCAGGCTCTTCAGGTTCCTTTTTCCGGTCCTCATCCGGCCGCTCCATCACGGACCGGGCGAACACCAGATAACCGGTATGCGCCACCATCCGGTCGGTTGGGCGCAGCCGTTCATAATCCGGTTTATAGAATCGTAGCAGCACCTCACAAACTTCAATAAAGGCAAAATCGTTCGTATGTAAAGCCGCCAGCATCCCGCCGACCTGGTTGGTTGTCGGCAGGATCGTCCCGAAAAAACCGCCCAGTTTGAGGGACGCTTTGACCTGGGGAATGTAATCATAGGGATTTGGGATGTCGAGAAAAATGGCATCCATATCCCGTTCCTCAAACCCATCGAGGATATCACCGGACTTCAGCTCAACCCTGTCCAGCAGGCCCAGGTTATCCAGGTTTTTCCGCGCCAGATTCTGCATCTGCTCACGGCGCTCATAGGAGATGACCTTGCCGCTGTCACCGACCAGATAGGCCAAAGCCGTGGTCAGAGCGCCCGAGCCGGTGCCGGCCTCCAGCACTCTCACCCCCGGACCGATCCCCATCACCATCACGATATAACCAATATCCTTGGGATACATGATCTGGGTATTGCGCTTGGTCTGCTTGAGAAGATCGGATAGTCCCGGTCGCATCAGGAAGAACGGGCTGCCGTTATGACTATAAAGCCGGCTGCCCCAGGGTTTGCCGATAATGTCATCATGCTGCAATACACCGCGATGTGTCTGAAATACCGTACCGGCTTGCAGGCGAATAATATGGCTCTTGTGCCGCTTGCCCAGGAGTTGAACCAGATCACCATCTCGGGCAGTGTCTTCATATTGTGTCCAGGTCAAGTCTTTCTCCTTTTGATTTCAATTCTAATAAATAAAGGGCAGTTTGTCATCACTGCCCTTCCACTTTAACAAATTCTCTATGGTGAATTTGGCTCAGGGTTTCAAAGTCTTCTTGAAGAAGTCCGTGATCCCATTATAACAAATCACCTTGTTATCATATTTCTCCACGCCATGCCCCTCATTTTCAAAAAGGATCATCTCAATATCCTTGCCAATTTCGCGCAGGTGA